>Ga0310694_10000059_pt1 | contig 165652 bp, 218 predicted proteins | sample 174DNAGHGhighgp2_FD_203884 | JGI IMG/M metagenome (GOLD analysis project Ga0310694, IMG submission 203884) | Sheep rumen microbial communities from Palmerston North, Manawatu-Wanganui, New Zealand - 1742 DNA GHGhigh gp2 (v2) (version 2) | ecosystem: Host-associated > Mammals > Digestive...
ACTTTCTGCTTAGCCATTAGGGATCAGCTCCTCTCTTGTTCTGTAATAATAATATCATAATTTTGGGATTTTGTCAACAAGAATTTTCATGCGACTTTTGGTTTCGAATAATGCCAGATCCTACATCAAACGTAAAAACCGCCCGCGTGGGCCGCGCGCGGGCGGCCAAACAAAAAGGGATGCCTTAGACAGGCATCCCGATCTTCCGCATGAAAGCGTAGACTTTCAGCATCAGGGCAGGAATCCGATAGATCATTTTAGCACCACCTTTCCGCAATCCACATACCGAGCGCAACCGCGCCCACGATCAGCAGAACCAGAGCCCAACCGATCCACAGGGGAGCCAGAACCCACACCCAAGACCAAGAGATCACACCGCACAGCTTGAGAGTGATGAAGATCAGGGTCAGCAGACCAGTGAATCCGATTCCTTTGCGTTCAACCTTTACCTTTTCCATTGCGTTTACCTTCCTTTCTTTTGATGCCTTATTATAACATGGATCCGTTTACTTGTCAACCCTTTTTTCAACAAAAGTTTTAAGATTATGTCTTTTCCAAAATGGGTCAAACATTTCATCGCGCACGTGCCGCAGGTGCTGGCCCATCGGGCCATTCTGATAATCTTTTATCCTATCCGCGAACCAGTCTTTGATTTCCTGCTCTGTGTAAGTCCTTTCCATTTCGTCCACTTCCTTTCTACAAGTGTATTCTATCACACCCCGGGGCTTTTGTCAAGCCCCAAAGTAGAGAAGATACAGAAAATAAGTATTCATCAGCAGGCTCGTGCCGTGCATCAGAAAATCATTGATGTGACGATTCGGATTTTTGCAATCTTTGACGATCCCCAAAACTGCAATCGTGAAGCCGAACCAAGAGGAAGCGAAACCGAAGGCGATAATCAGGAGCAGGTTGACAATCATAGTCAGTGCGCGCAGGTCGTTGGTTTCGTACTTGTAACCATGCTCGATATTGAAGAATTTTCGAAGCATATTAGATCATCTCCTTCGTAAAGCGATTCAGCCGGCGCCGGTCGATCCGGTCCATGGCCTTGCGGAGCTTCCGGCAGTTGGTATGCCGGGCGGGCCATATGTCCTTTGGCTGAGGGGTCATAGCGGACTTCTTATACGTGCGGGTCATATCTATCACCTCTTGCTCTTGATGGTCAGGGGGTGGAGCCTGTTTCGCACTGACAGGCATCTCCGTTTTTCCAGTGCCCCCCTGACACTGTGTATTATAGCAGATTCGGGCTAAACTGTCAACACTTTTTCCGCAGATTTTTGAAATTATTTTTTTCTGATCCCCTGTTATAAGCGAAATTCTGCCCGGCGCGGCCGGCGCCGGGCAGTCGAGAGGGTTTTCCTTCACCAGTTGGCCCCGGAGAAGGCACTGGTGAGGGATTCGGAAGAGGTTTCCGGGGACTCATTCCAAGAGAACCCAGAGGACTGTCCAGGCTGATTTACCGCGTCCCATGCGTAGTCGATCACGCAGACCTTGCCATGCCGATAACCGAGATTGCCTTCATGCAGGTCATTCACGTTCTCGGAGAGCCAATCATACTCATCTTCAGAGCAATGCTCCCACCAACACCACTCTTCTTTATTGATCCCATTAACACGGGGCATGATCGCATATTTCAGCCCGTCATATTCACCAACAGTGGTTTTAGCGAGCAAGTGCGCCATGCCGTCCGCGACAGCCTTGCTATATACACGAAGCTCGCTGTCGATGTTTCCAGCTTGTCCTTTGCTAAAAGAACCGGTCGGAATGAAATCGAACTTGATAACATAATCAGAGCGGATGATAGCGATCCGGGATACACCATGCGCATAATGGAGCTTGCGGGAATGGGTGCGGTTATAGCACTCAATCGCATATTCGAAGTCGGACAGATACTCACAACCCGCGAACAGGATGGCGAGCAGGCGGGCAAACTTGAGGGCGCGCGCTTCGTAAGTGGATTTCATGGTGGTCACTCTCCTCTCTTGATCTGTACACATTATAACAGATACGGGTGGATCCGTCAACCCCTTTTTTGCTAATTTGCGAAAAAAATTTTTCTAAAGCCCTAAAGAAAGTGAAAAACCGCGCGTTGCGGCCGGCAACGCGCGGCCCAAATCTAAAAGGGATCAGCTTTTGGCTGACCCCTTCCGGCTATTCGCCCGGTTCTTCGCCGGGCGGGTTACCACCCCTTGCGCTCAATCCTACCACCCTCGGGGTTCCAAGCGCTCCCCTGCTGCTGCCTTCACATTTGAGCCCTTTCGGACCCCGGGGTTCCTCGCCCCGTATACCGCAGAGTAGGACTTCGGCCTGCGGTGGTTTCATCGGGAAAGGTCTTACGGACTCTCGTGGGTCGCACCCGCTCCGGGCTTTGCCTTCCCTCAACCTGTGCCCTTATTATAGCAGAAGGGCTTCTGCTTGTCAACCCCCTTTTGCGATTTCTTTCAAAATTTCCACGATTTTGTCCGGGGCGTAAGCACCGGATCCCCAGTTGGTGCGGTTCGGCTCTTCATCATCGAAGAGGATCCCGCCCCCGGTCACTTCCCGCTTGTCCGTGCCGTAGGCCACAATCCGCACGCAATCCCAATCAACAGAGGGCAGGTGCTCCGCAAGCCACTTGTATTTTGCGGCCATGACCCGGGCATTGTACCCGGTAGACCCGCCCTTGGAAGTCCAGGAAATGATCCCGACTTCGTGCCCGGCTTCCTGCACCTTGTGAAGCAGGCGAGCAAGCAAGCTCATGTTCAGAAGCACCTTCGCTTCCTCATAAGGCCGGGTGCGCTCCGCACGCAGATCGGCGAGCCAACCATCCACCGCATACAGGTCGGCGATCGTGCCGTCCATGTCGAACCAAATCCTCATCAGGGTCACCTTCCTTTCGCACCATTATATTACCACAGATCGGATCAGAATACAAGCCACTTTCCGCAGATTTAACAGAATTGTAACAATTTATTTTTTTCTCTTTTTCTCGAAAAAAGTGTTGACATTCTCTTTAAGGTGTGGTATCATCTTATCAGTGGGAGAGATAAGGCAACTCCTAAAAGGCGCCACCTCGGTGGCCAGAGCGGGCCTCGCAAAAACAACAGCCTTCGGGATCCGACAGGTAAGACCGGGATCCCGTTTTTTATTGCCGAAAATGCTGAGACCCTGTTATAGCGCGAAAACTGGCCGCGGCGCACGTCCGCGGCCAGCCCAAAAGAAAAGGGCGAGGATCACTCCTCGTCCTCATCCTCCCCGAAGACCTCGGACTGGCAGTCCGGGCACAGACCGGAGATCAGGCTCTCCCGATCGGTGGCGCTCATGGTGGGGAACGCATCCTGCACCAGAGCACCGGCCTGCCAAGCGTCGAACTCGGCCTGCAAGGCGTGGATGTGGTTCAGCTTCCCGCAGAAGGGGCAAGTGGAGCGGATGATGCAAACTTCGGTGTTGAACATTGGTGATTGCCTCCCTCTCTTGATGGTCTTATTCTATCACAGTTGGTTCAGTTTGTCAACACTTTTTTTCGTTGAGGATGAAAGAAATTTCTGTCCATCCTTCGGAGCAATTACCAAGCTCTTTTGTAAATCCTTCAAGCTCGAATTTGTCCATCAACAGGGTGCGCATTTTCCCACCCCACCAAGTGCAATGGACTTTCCAGAAGCGGCGATCCTTCCGCTTGAGATACCGCTTTGCAAGTTTGTAGTTCCAGCCCATGCCATTATCGAAGAAGTAAAGGCACTGATCCTCTTCATCCCAATCAGACGCGCGCGGGATGTAATAATTCAGAATTTCGGTGGCGCGCTCTTCGCTCCATTCCTGCCGATTGTTGAGCCATGCCCGGCACTTGTTGATCAGGATACTTCCGATCCAGAACGGAAACAGGATCACGCGCATGACCTTGTAACCATTCTTGTGCCACCACTTGCGCGCCTTATGTTCCTTCTTGTTGCCCTGCATTGCCTTGATAACTTCGGTATTCATCATGGTTAGCTCCCTTCTCTTGATGGCTTTATTATAGCACAGACCTTATGATCTGTCAACAACTTTTTTTGTGGGCGGTTCGGACCCGCCCGTGCCGGTGACTTTTGTTTGCGGGGCTCGCACTTGCCTTTCGGCGCCCTTTAGGAGTGTCAGCCGGTTCACTGCCTTCTCCCTCTGACAGTATAATACCACATCCGGGAGTCGATGTCAACACTTTTTTTCGCCATTTTGCAAATCTTTTTTCTGTGGATACACATTTGAGCCAAAATACTGCGCGCCGCGACCGCCGGCGCGCAGCCCAAAACAAAAGCCGGAGCTTTCGCCCCGGCTCAGAACTCCTTCCAGAAGGTGAGGGTGTCGCCGTCCTCGATGTCGTAGGGAGTCCAGCCCCACCGCTCCTGATTGGCCATCTGCTGGGCCATGACCTCTTCCACGGTGCCCCGGATCGGGATGATCCCCTGCTTCTGCCACGGGCCATTATCATCCCGGGTCTGGCAGTAAATGTCAACGGACTGGGTGCCCACCTGCTTGAATGTCATCTTGCTTTCACGGATCATGGTTTCGTCCTCCCTTGCTTCTTTCGATGATTTATTCTAACATGGATTGGGTTTTTTGTCAACCCTTTTTTTGAATTTTTTTTATTTATTTTCTGCGCGAGCTTCCCGCAGGTTGCGCGCCATCTCATCCATGCGAGCGCTGAACACTTCAATTTCATTGGTCACTTTGGCAACGCTCACAAAGCTGTCATTGTCAAAGATCACTTTGAAGCCCATGACCTTGTACTGATTCAGCAGGCAATTCAGCATTTCAGCGGACAGGTGGAACAGCTTTCCATCATTGACATAATCAGCTCCGCCATTGGGCGTCCGGAAGAAGCTGTAGCTCTTAACCTCGTAGTTCATCATCGTTCATCCGCTCCTCTCTTGATCTGATAAGAGTATAGCACCTTTTGCTGATCCTGTCAACACTTTTTTGAATAAAAACACCATTTTTTTGAAAAAATGTATTCAAGGCTAAATCCCAGTTTTTCAAGCGTGTGGCGCATTGCGTAATTGTCTGCCCACGGAGTGCAACCAACTTTTCCCTGTGCTTGTGCGCTCACAAACTGGATCATTTCCTGTGCATAACCTTTTCCGCAATTTTTGCGGTTTGGGATTAGTAACCGCTTCATGGCGAAATATTCATGCTCTTGATCATACACAAGAGACAAAATCGCAATAACTTTGTCATTTTCTATCATGACAAACTGCCGACCAGATTTGACATCTTCGCGCACGTGCGCAGGAGTGATGTAGCCGATCCTCTTGTTTTGGATCGCGCGGATGATGTGGATCAGGTCAGCCTGCGTCGCCTTGCGAATCTCCATACCTCGCACCTCCTGCGGATAGTATAACAGAAACGGGATCAAAAGTCAACATCTATTTTCAAATTTTTCTAATTAATTTTTTCTGGATCACATTCAATAGCGCAATAACGCGCGCCAGGCCCGCTGGCGCGCGTGCAAATGAAAAGGTTGGGATCACCGATCCCAACCGATCACCATCTCAACGTGCCACACATGCTGGTCAGTCACTGCCATAGCCATGGCCATCAGCTCGGCTTCCTCGTAGGTGTTGAAGGTCTGTTCCAGCGTGATCGCTCCATGATTGACTGTGTACCACTTGCTCATTGGTTCGTCCTCCCTCTCTTTGATGATGTAAGTATAGCACACTTAAAATGGTTTGTCAACACTTTTAAAAAATTTTTTTTAGCAGTAGGCAAGTCCCATGTCACGCCACCGCAGGACGCTGATCTGGTTGCAAGCCTTGCCAATGGTCATGGCTTCGCGCTTCGTGCTGACTCTGTGGCTCTTGTCCACATAATAGATCCCTTCGCTGTACCACACGCCGCAGTTGCCACCATACGCCTTGACAGCCTTGATGCACTCACGAGCACTCTTGCACTCTACGCCTTCTGTGGCTACCTGCCAACCGCTCTTGTAGGTGATAGGCTTGCCTGCTTTAAGCGTCAGCCCGTCGTTGTTGGTCAGCTTGTTGATGCTCCTGATGTTGATCATTGTGGTGGCCTCCTTGCTCTCTCTCTTTACGCTGTTAGTATAGCACACTTGCGCGAAGCTGTCAAGTGTTTTTTGCGATACTTTGTTAATCTTTCCAAGCATCGCCGAAGGTCTTTGCTTCGATCCAGTGATCACGGCACTGGATAGCCGCCTTCTTTGTGGTGAAGCTTGCCTGTGTCACCAGACGCTCCCCATCAAACACACGCACATACCACTCGCGGCCCAGCTTCTCTACCCTGATCCTACGCATCGCTCTTGCCTCCCTCTCTTGATGGTATAAGTATAGCACATACGGGATCCGCTGTCAACCCTTTGCGGCACATTTTTTGTAAACTTTTTTTCTTGCCCCTATTGTTAGCGCGAATAAGGCGCGCGGACAGCCGTTCGCGCGCCTGCGAAGGCTTACCAGATTGTACATCTTTTGGGAGCGGGATGATGTACAATCTGGTGATGTCGGATCTGGTATCAGACCCGCACCGCCTCGCCCTTGGCTTCGAGGTAGATCGCTTCGTATCCACCCTTGCGCCACTGCCGGATGTTCGCCATGTCATCGTCCACCAGCACGCCCGCTTCGCGGATGTTGTCAACCTTGCGACCCTTGGTGATGATGATGGTGTGCTCGGCGTCCATCTCAGGAACGTACTTGGCGAGCCACTCAACCTTGCCCTGTGCACCGTCCGCATTGGCGGCCTTGGTCAGGATGTAGCAGGTGTTCCCGGCGAGGATCAGCGCCCGGAGGGTTGCCACGTTCTCAGCGAAGGGCTCGAGGTTGGCCATCGCTTCACGCTTCAAGGCAACGGCCTTGTCGGTGGCGTAAGCCTTGTGGAAGTTGGCGAGCACTCCGTCCATGTCCCAGTAGTAAGTCATCGTGGTGTCCTCCTCTCTTGATCTGAGAAGAGTATAACAGAAAAGGGGTTGTTTGTCAACCCCTTTTTTGAAAACTTTTTTATTTTTTTTAGTGGTTCATCCAGTGAGCCATCTCAACAGGAGACAGCTCCCCTTCGTAGTACACTTCGATCACTTCGTCCTGTTCTTCCTCTTCGCCCATGTTCCACATGAGCAGGTTGAACAGTGTGCCGATGTGTGCGTCCTCTTCCTCTCCGTAGAAGCTCCACACCATGCCGTCCTTGTCGGTGCAGTAGATGATCCACTCATCGGTGTCGCCCACCTGTTCATAGGCGGTAACGACTGTAAGCCGGGGGTAAAACTCGCCCCGATCGCCAACCTCAGCGGAAGCGGTCATGACAAAAGAGCAAGCAATGATAATGGCGATGGTGATGGCGGTGGCAGTGCTGATGATCTTCTTCATGGTGGTTACCTTCCTTTCTTCTGTTCCCTTGGTACGTGAACAGTATAGCACCAAAGCGCCCACCTGTCAACCCCTAAAATTGTTACATTTCTGTTAACTTTTTTTGTAACATTTGCATACCAGATTGTACATGCCCGGATCCTGTCAGAGGGTTAGCCGAAGCTAATGGGAAAGTTACCTCATGGTTACATGGCTCAGCATCCAAGAGAAAAAAGTGTAACCTGCTGATTTAAGTAAAACTCCGGGCGTGTCGTTCCTACACGCCCGGGCGAGGGATCTATTCAAGCCGGTCTACCTGGTGTTTTTTTCGTCAGCTCAAAAGGAAAGCACCCTACCCCGGGGTGCATTTCGGGATAAAAATTTTTTCAATTCGTTATTTCCTTTTTGCCTGGCCTTTTCTCTCTCCAAAACCTTTTTAATTTTCGGATAACGGAATATTCCAATATTCCCGCCATTTGTAATCACCGTTTCGCGCATTCCGCACCCATAAGAATACATTACATATCATTTGACCTTTCGGGTTATATTCAATGTTTCTTACTAATTCCCCATGTAAATAAATTTTCTTGGGCGTGCTATCCACGGCTCGTTTCGCGGCCTTCACAGTTTCATTCGCATTTCCCTTATCAAAAGCCTTCCATGCTGCCACCCAATCGCGACCATATTTATAAATACCTTTTAAATGTAACAAATATTCATTATTTTCAACAGACTTATATTTACACCATTGACCTCTATATTTAAACCATACAGTAGTGCGGCCATCGTAATAAAGATCGCCAATATCCCAATCACTGCCAAGATACATCAAAAGAGGTTTTCCAAACTGGAAAACCTTTTTCCCTAACCAGGGCTCATCAAATTGCGTATAATTATAATATCCCCAAAAAAATATTCCTATTACAATACCTAATACAATAATCATGCGCGACTCGCTTTCTGAATACTCTCAAAATCAATAGTAGGACAATAACCTTGTATCTCTTTGCGCAACTGCTCAACCGTCTCATTAAGATCCTTCACATAATCAGGATGCTCGTTCAAAAACGCGGCAGTAGCGGTCGCCGCATCCTTACGTCCCTTTTTGCGCGAAGGGCTTGCCGCACGTTGCTTCTCCTCTTGCTGCGCCACTCGCTGCGCCAATGCCTTTTTGCGCTTATCCGCCATTACTACTTCATTATAATAAGCCGGCCATTCATTGCCCATCTCTTGGAATCCATCCAACTTGCTACGCAAGTTGGTATCATTAATGGCCTTGCACTTGTCCCAATACATTTCGCCATTATCCACTGCCTGCGGATAATAGTAACCATCATCATACCAATAGCGAATAGTACCATCTTGACTATTGCCTAAATACAACATATGATGATGTACGCCATTCCATTCAAAGTCAAAAAGACCACCAAGAAACTCAGTAGTCTCAATAAAATGTTTGCGGTCAGCCAATTTCAAATTTCTAAAACGACCTATGTTCTTCCACCAGCGACCTCCAACAATAGCTGCTGCTAGCAGTCCAGCCGTTAAAAGCCAAGGGCTGAATAGAGCAAAGAAAAGAATGGCCGCACCGCCTATGCCAACTCCTACTTTAAATTCATCAAGCACGGTCTATTCCCTTCTGCGCCGCATTGGTCGCATGTCCAAACAAAATGTTTACGGCAAGAGTGCCCCAGAACGCTGTCCAATAAGGCATCGCGGGTGCGCCAAACATATTCACCGCAATTAGTCCCCAGGCATACATTACAACCCATGGCTCACCAAAAATAACAAAAGCCAAGACTGCAAGTACAATAAAAATCTTCCATCCGCATCCATCATTACTCATTCTACAACATCCTCTCTTTCATTAATGCCTGCCATGGCCATGCGCGCATGATACATTTTTGCGGCATCTATTAAATCTTGTTTATATTTCTTTTCAATCTCTTTGCGCAAAAGCTTTTTATCTACATCTGTAATGCTTTTACTCAAAGTCAAACATGCGGCATTATTGCGTGAATAGCATGCGGGACACCGATCTAACAAGTTATGCACGCATTCGATACATCCGAGCCAATCAGCGCTGGCCGCGTTTCGTATATTTGCGCTCACTTTAAGAACCTCCCACATAATGGACAATAATGTATATATATAGTATTATATAATTCATTAGTATATTTATCTCGTAAAGATAAAAATGCTACATCATCGCCTGTCATATTATATAAAAATAACTGATATGGTGATACATCATTCTCATCATTCAATAGGCTTACTTCCGACCAACATTTGCATACGTTCTTCTCGTTCATTTTCCCACTTCCCAGCTATACGTTTCTACCTTAGTAATCAATGTGCGCGACTCCTCCATAAGGGATAATTACATCCTCTTTGTCCTCGAAATGCAAGATGAAAACGTCACCATCACATTCAAGCTTCTTGCACTCAAACTCTTCCTTTACCCCATCTACATATTCAATCTTTACAATCATTTTTGTTCTCCTTTCCTTTTTCTATAAATATTATATAATAAATTTTTGAAATTTTCAACTTTGGGCAAAAATTGTCGTTGACGTGCGTAAAATTTTTTAGTATAATGAGTGTAGTAAGTGGGGACATAAGACCATTTATAAGGAGTTGATTAGTATAATTTAGTTAGATTATACTATTGAATCTCCAGAGGAAAGACGAAAACTAGTAGAATAGATCTTGCGGGAAGTGCCCGACCCAAGCGAGCAATACCTCGAGATCCTCGGCGATTACTTGGTTCTTTGCATGGAGAAACAAGAGAAAAAGGAGAAAAAAATACTTACTGAAAATCGTCTAGCTACAATAAATAAGCGAGAGATTTCTTATGAAGGTCTGGTCAGTCAACTTGAAAACGGTGAAGATGGAATTTATAATTTAATTACTGATAATGGGAAGAATACAATTTTTTAGCCGAAAGTTACAATTACTAAACAAGATGTAGAAGATATACCGTAGTTAGCGCAATTGCGGGACAGCATAGAGCGCTGGGAAAAGTTACAAAAGACTGCATCCGGACGTGAAGCATTTATAATCAAAAGAACCTTGATTGAAATGCGCAAAGATCAATATATTATCAAAAATGCTTATAAGCGTCCTATTGTATTCACTAAATTATCACGAGGTATGAAAACGTTCCCACCATTACCTTGGAAAGAATGGATAGAATATGATGATCAAGATAATGCTGTAATTAAATATGAAGGTATTTCTTTTTGTGATTATCGAGTTGTTAATGAAATTCTTCAATTATTTCCTATTTTAAAAGGACGATCTGAGGGGAATTTCGAAGGTGACACTTGGTATATGGTTCAGGATTTTGAGCCGCTGGTTGAAAGAGCATTGGCGGACTACCCGATGTATAAACGCATTGTTGAGTATAAGCAAGATAGATTGCAGAATACAGAAATACAAGCATTACTTGAACAAGAGTTCCAATTTACACACTCAATAGAATATATTAGTAGTTTATGGAGAAATAAGATCCCTAAGCTGATTGCGCAAAAGGCACAAGATGAATGGCTAATGTGGTATTTCACTTATGTAGAAAAAGGTAAGTGGAAGAAGTGCTCCCGGTGCGGCGAGGTCAAATTAGCTCATTCAAAATTCTTCTCAATCAATAAAACATCAAAAGATGGATTTTATAGTATTTGCAAGAAGTGCCGCAATAGCAAGAAAAAGGAGTGTTAAAAATGGCAGATGGAAAAACATTGTATTGTAAAACGTGTAATCGTACAATGGACGAAAATCAATTTTATCAAACTAAGCGACTTGACAAGTATCCAGAAGGATATTTGCCCGAGTGTAAAAAATGTTTAACTAGACACGTTGATAACTGGGATCCTAAAACGTATTTATGGATTCTTGAAGATATAGATGTTCCTTACATCGAAGAGGAATGGACTACTCTATTGGATCGTTATGCAAAAGATCCAAGAAAAACAACCGGTATGACGATCCTTGGACGTTATTTGTCCAAGATGCGCATGAAGCAATTTAACTCATATACTTGGGCCGATACTGAAAGGTTGCGGCAAGAGGCTGACGCTAAAAAAGCTGAGGTAATGGCGCGATAGGGTTATACTGGTGAAGAAATTGAAAATGCCATTACAACTGGCACTATGCCGGAAAAGCCTGATGATTTTAAGGCCGCAGACGCGGAAAAGGCTGGAACATCAACTGCTCCTATTGATTTAAATACTCCTGATTTTTTTGATGATGAATTAACAGAAGAAGATAAAAAATATTTAACTCTTAAATGGGGCAAAGCATATCGTCCTTATGAGTGGGTTCAGTTAGAAAAACTTTATCAAGAAATGATGGCCGCATTTGATATTGTAACCCCGGCGCATGAAGATTATCTTAAACTTATTTGTAAGACTTCATTGAAATGTCATCAATTGGTTGACCTGGGTGATATTGAAGGTTTCCAAAAGATGTCAAAAGTATATGATACGTTAATGAAGTCAGCTAAATTTACTGCCGCGCAGAATAAAGCGGAAAGCGGTGAGTTTGTTTCTGCTATTGATGAATTTATTCTTTTGTGCGAAAGAGAAGATTTTATTCCTAGATTTTATACCTCTGAGCCAAAAGATAAAGTAGATGAGACACTTGCGGATTTGCGCGGATATACACATAGACTAGTTACAGAAGAAATGAACCTTGGTAACTTGATTGAAAATGCTGTGCGGACAATGGCCCGTGAAGAAGCAAAAGAAGAAGATCAAGAAACCACCGAAGTTGCTGATTTGGATATGAATGAATTGGAGCAGGAAGTATTAAGTGATAATGACTTTGTGCAACATTATGAGTTTATTGAAGATGAGCAAGCTGATGATGAAGCCACTATACGTGAACTCCTCGGAGAGGATGATGAATAATGGCTTTACAAGATTTATTGAATCTTAAAACTGGTGTTGAGAAAATAGGCTTGTCAGAGGAACGAGTGCGTGCATGCATACCAGTTGCTAGAAAATGGGTATCATTTTGGCGCGAGTACCCTGATCTTTTTGTAGACTTCCTATTGGAAAAAAATAACCCAGAAAATTTTCACTTATTCTTTTATTAGAGAGTATTTTTGCGTGCGGCAATGCGTTATAAATATACTTATGCAGTATTTCCGCGTGCTTATTCTAAATCATTCTTGGCCGCATTAATTTTAATGATACGTTGTATACTGTATCCAGGAGCCAAGCTATTTGTTACATCTGGCGGTAAGGAACAGGCATCAAGTATTATTAAAGCTAAGGTTCAAGAATTATGTCATTTAATACCTCCATTACGTGATGAAATAGATTGGCGTCGCGGCAAGACAATGGAGGGAAAAGATTATGTTAGATACATATTTAAGAACGGGTCAGTGCTGGACAATATCGCAGCTCGTGAGACTTCGAGAGGACAGCGCCGCCATGGCGGGCTCATGGAAGAGTGCGTAGGTATTGATGGAACGATTCTTAATGAAGTTATTATTCCTACAATGAACGTTTCCAGACGTGCGGCATGTGGTGGGAAAGATGACAATGAAGTTCTTAATAAGTCATAGATTTATGTAACTACCGCTGGCTGGAAAAATACATTTGCATACGACAAACTAATACAGCTCTTGTGTTGGGAGATAGTTAAGCCAGATCGCGCAATGATTATGGGTGGTACCTGGCGCATTCCAGTATTAATGGATTTGCTTGATAAGAATTTTATTCGTGATCTAAAGATGGATGGTACATTTAATGAATCATCATTCTTGCGCGAATATGAATCAGTTTGGTCTGGCACTATTGAAGATGCATTCTTTAATTCTGAGCAATTTGATCATAATCGTATTTTAAAGCAACCAGAGTATGAATATTCTGGCAGAAGCACGAAGAATGCTTATTATGTTCTATCTGTTGATGTAGGCCGCCGCGGATGCGACACTGTTATTTGTGTGTTTAAAGTAAATCCGCAAACGGCGGGAAATGCAATAATTAGTTTGGTCAATATTTATACATTGAGTGATGCTCATTTTGAAGATTAGTGTATTTATATCAAAAAATTATACTATAAATATAAAGCAAAGAAAATTGTAATCGACGGTAATGGTCTTGGTATTGGTCTTGTTGACTATTTAGTTAAAGGACAAACAGATCCAGATACCGGAGATTTATTAGCAGACTTTGGTGTAGACAATGATGAAGATGGTGAATATAAAAAGTATCGCACCGAAGTATGCGAAGAAAATGCTTTATGGATTATTAAAGCTAATGCGCCAATCAATACCGAAGTACATGGTAATGTTCAGTCCATGATGCAAGCAGGCCGTGTAAAGATGTTAATTGATGAACGTGTTGCAAAAATTAAATTAATGGGTACCAAAAGAGGTCAAGATATGAAACCAGAAGAGCGGGCAGAATATCTTAAACCATTTACCTTAACTTCCATATTAAAGGAAGAAATGATGAATCTTCGTGAAGAAAACGAAGGCGTCAATATCATTTTAAAGCAAGCTAATAAAGGTATTAAGAAAGATAAATTCTCAGCATTTGAATATGGATTATATTGGATTAAATTAGAAGAAGATAAAAAACGTAAACGCAATAAGAAACGTTTTAGCGATATGCTTTTTATGAATTGAGGTGTCAAAAGTGCGTGCTTCAAGAGGAGAAATAAAGATTGAAGAAATATTGCGCGAAGCTGGTCTAAACTTCACAGAAGAACAAATTTTTGAAGGACTTAATAGTCCAAATGGTAGACCATTAAAGTTTGATTTTTGTGTATTTGATGACGATGGCAATGTAGACTTCTTGATTGAATATCAAGGCAAGCAACATTATGAACCTTCTTCTAAATATGGTGGCAAGCAAGGATTTTATCGTCAGCAATTTAACGACAATAAAAAAAGACGCTTCTGCGCGCTTAATAATTATAATTTAATTGAGATACCTTATACTGAGGAAAACTTAATAAGTTATGATTATATCATGGAGAAAGCTGGATATTAAGGAGGGATTGAATTGGCTGACAGATAGGATAGCATCCATGCCAAAGGCTTTTCAATCGTTCAACGTCCAGAATTAAGAGACATTTATGGTGGCCAAGTCGATTATGGTAAAGTTAAGATTGGTTTTTAGACTCTTGAAGATGCTATAATTGATTTGGGATCTCTTAAAAGGGTCGATAGAAAGAATTATAGTAAGTTGTCTGTTATGCAGGCAATTGCGCGAAAGGATTTCGGTGCTTTGCGCAAGATTTCTAATTATTTCTACGAGATCAGTGGTCTATATGAAAGACTTTGCACTTATTTTGCAGGTTTATATAGATATGATTGGTATATTACTCCATACAAGGTTGAAGAAAAGGCTAAGGATGAAAAAATTTTAGCTGATTTTTCAAAAGCTCTTGATTTTATGGACGAGAGTGGTGTGAAAAAATTATGTAAAGATATAGCCTTAAAAGTAATCGTGAATGGTTGCTATTATGGGTATTATATTGAAACATCACGTGGTTTTACATTCCAGGAACTTCCTGTCGAATATTGCCGTAGTCGCTTTAAAGTTGGCAATAGACCAGCAGTTGAGTTTGATCCACGCTTTTTCGATGACATGTTCCCGGATGTTGAAATGCGACTAAGGGCATTAAAAATGTATCCAGATGAATTTGCTAAGGCTTATGTGCAATATAAAAAGCGTAAGCTAAATGTAAAAGAAACAGATGGCTCACGAGGTTGGTGGCTATTGGATCCAGATTGCGCATTTAAAGTAAATCTTAACAATAGTGATTACCCAATGTTGGTAAATATTATTCCTAAGATTTTTGATCTGGATGAAGCGCAAGATTTAGATCGCCGCAAGATGATGCAACAATTATTGAAGATTATTATTCAGAAGTTGCCTCTTGATAAAAATGGCGACTTGATTTTTGACGTTGATGAAGCGAAAGATATTCATAACAATACTGTACAAATGCTTCAACGTGCGGTTGGTGTAGATGTTATGACTACTTTTGCCGAAGTTGATGTTGCAGATTTGGCTGATAAGAATACTTCTACAACAAGAGATGAGTTAGAGAAGGTTGAAAGAGCAGTTTATAACGAAGCTGGTGTTTCACAAAACTTGTTCAATTCTAATAGTAACTTGGCTCTTGAAAAAGCTTCTGCGGTTGATGAATCTCATGTGCGCGACTTCGTATTTGAGTTTAATGAACTATTTGGTCGTATTTTAAGAATGAAGTTCCCAGCAAATAAAAAGTATTGCTTGCATTTTAATATGTTGGAAACTACAATAAATAATTATAAAGAATTGTCTAAGATGTATAAAGAGCATACGCAGCTTGGTTTCTCTAAGATGCTGCCGCAGATTGCTCTTGGTCATTCTCAGAGTTCTATAATTGCAACTGCTCACTTCGAGAATGAAGTATTGAAGTTGCAAGAAATTATGATTCCGCCTCTTATGTCTTCTACCTTAAATGGTAAAGATATTTTGCCTGGCTCCAAAGAAGCTGCTAGTGGCGCTCAATAGGGTGGCAATGGTGCTAGTGCGGCAAAGCAAGTAGCACAAGCCGCAACAGAAAAAAAGATGGGTCGGCCAGAAAAAGAGGATGGACAGAAATCTGATAAAACGATTGCTAATCGTGAAGCCGCAGGAAAGGAGTGAGTTAAGTGCCTAAACATGTCAGTATTCCTATTGATGGAACCGTAGAATTGCTTAATGTAGCTCCAATGGAAGATAATCCATTGCTAAGTCATTGCGATATTAAGGTTTGCTATTTAGGTGAAAATCGTAATCACAGTGTGATTAATCGTGAATCTGCTATTAAGATGGCAAAGACTTTACATGGATGTCCTATTGCGGGTTTTTATGACAATAAGCAAGAAGATTTTTCTGGGCATAACCGTAGTATTGAGGTTGGCGATGGAAAATTCCGCATTGTTGATAAAACCAAAGCCTATGGATTTGTTGATTCTAGTTCTAAGATATGGTTCCAAGATTTTCTTGATGATAATCAAGTAAAGCGGACATACTTATTAACAGAAGGTTATTTATGGACAACTTTATATCCAGAGTCTAAAAGAATTTTAGAGCATGGAAATAATTAGTCTATGGAACTTAATGAAGAAAATTTAGATGGCTCGTGGACATTTGACGATAAGGGGTTACCTAAATTTTTTATAATTAATGAAGCAATGATACAAAAGCTTTGTATTCTTGGAGAAGACGTCGAGCCTTGTTTCGAGGGCGCGGGTATTGCAGCACAATTCTCCTTTGACGGAGACTTCAAGAACAAACTATTCTCTCTTATGGAGGATATTAAATCTGCTTTGAACAAAGGAGGATTTACTTCAATGGAAGAAAATAAGATCGTTGATCCTACTTTGGAAGATGAGGTTAATCCAGAACTCGACTTTAAGAAGAAGGAAGAAGACGAGAAGAAGGAAAATCCATTCCCTCCAAAGGATGACGAAGAAAAAGATACCCCTGATGAGGGCAAAGATGATAAAGGCGAATCTGCTGAAAAAGAAGAAGATGAGGATGAGAAGAAGAAAGTTCCTGCAAAGCATTCTTTGACTGATGAGGATATTCTTGAATCTGAACTTTATAAGAATCTTGCTGTTGAGTTCGCTCAGTTACAGAAAGATTTTGATGCTTTGAAGGCAGAGGTTGAGCCTCTTCGCGCATTTAAGGTTGAATCTGATCGTAAAGCAAAAGAAGAAATGATTAATAGTTTCTATATGCTTTCCGATGAAGATAAGAAAGATTGCATTGATAATATTGATACTTATAGTCTTGATGATATCGAAGCAAAGCTTTCAATTATTTGTGTTCGTAACAAGGTTTCTTTTAACCTTGAAGACGATAAAAAAGAAACAGAAGTAGACAAGAAAGATCCACTTCTCTTCTCATTGGATAACAATGATGATGGTGATAGCGCTCCAGCTTGGATTAAGGCTGTAAGAGCGACCGCCAAAGAATTAAACTAATTTTATAAAGGAGGAAGCTACATATGGCTTTTACAAGATTGTCTCCAGAAGCTAATTTCGTAGAATTGGGCTTCGGACAGGTTGAGCCTAACCATCTCAGTGCGCAGAGAACTGGCGAAATTTTCGCACAGTTACCAGCTGCTGCAAATATTGATATTCTTGAGAATGGTCAGTTCGTAAAGTATGATTATGCCAATGGTGAAGTCAACTTTGGCGATAATGCTAATGGCTATGCAACTGGTGAATGGATGCTCGTTTACAACGAAGTTAAAGTTTATCGTGACCATGAAACCGATCAGGATTTTGCGATGATTCGTCGTGACTACAATGGTCGTGTTTATAGTCCTGTTGGTGTTGGCGCCGCTTCTAGTGCTTGGGGTTCTGCTCAGGGTATTAATGGTGTTGGCATTAATGGTTATGCAAGTTCTAATGATTGGGATATGATGAAGGCTATTCAATCTCAGGTTGAACTTTATGCCGATGGACATGATAATGCAGCAGGTGTTGCACCAGATTATGGTCGCAATCATTATCCAATCGGAAACAGCTACAAAGTTGAGAAACTTAATGTTCCTCAGATGGCTGAATATGCACAGCCAAACCGTCCAAACGGAAATGGTAAGGCTGGTTTGATGGTTCCTCGTGTATTTAAGACTCACGAAGGTGACATCTTCACTACTAATACTATTGCTGTTAAGACAGGCACTAACCTTACACTTGGCGAAATTCTTCGTCCAAATGCTCATGGTTATCTTACCAACGACACAGCTGTTACCGGCGACTTCCAGTGGCAGATTGTTAAGATTTATAATCTTGGCGATATGCAGAGAGCCGTTAAGGTAATGAGAATTAAGTAATAAGGAAAGGAGAGAAAAGTCAATGTTAGAAAGAAATGAACTTTTAAAATTGATGAAGGCAACTGCTAAGGCTGACCGCTCTGCTCCTGTTGCTTATTCATTCAATGGTGAAAATCTTAGTTACGATGCTCTTAATGAGACTCTTCGTACTGAGATGAACGAACTCGCAGGCACTTTTGCCCTTTACCGCGAGAATAAGAATACCATCTTCTCTTTGATTGAAGAGACCATGGATGACATTCTTCCTAAGAAAGTTGAGGAAGAGTTTGAAAAATTTGCAGAAGTAAAGACTATTGCTCAGGGCAACAGCACTATCTTCTGGCGTAAGCATGATCGTCAGCGTGCAAAGCAGTTCATTACCAAGGTCGGTTTGGCTGGTATCTACGAAGTATTCAAGCTTGGTAAAGATACTCCTATCGAAGTTCAGACCAGTGCTATCGGCGGTGCCGCTCAGATTGGTCTTGAAGAGTTCTTGGATGGACGTGCTGATTTCGCTGAGGTAACTCGTATTGTTATGGAAGGTATCGAGGAACTCATTCATTGGGAAATCGGTGCCGCACTTAAAGAAGGTCTTACTCAGCTTCCTGCAATGAATACTGTTGTAACTAACGGTTTCGATGAGAAAGCTTTTGACCGTTTGCTCGCTATCTCTGCTGCTTATGGCACTCCTACTATTTATTGCACAGAAGAATTTGCTCAGAAGATTCTTCCAAACGATAATGGTGGCACTTATGCTAAGTGGTCCGACAATATGAAGGATGTTATTTGGAACAATGGTCGCTTTGCAAATTATAAGAACCATGTTATTAACATTCTACCGCAGGGCTTCACTGATGCTACCCATACCACTAAGGTTATGGATCCAGGCTTCTGCTATATCCTCCCAGGTAATGTAAAGCCTGTTAAGGTTGTTATGGAAGGCCAGACCATTGTTGATGAGTATGTTAACAAGGATCGTAGCCGTGAGATTCAGGTATACAAGAAAGTCGGCGTTGGCGTCGTAATGACTCCTGACATTTGCGTATACAAGGATACTGAACTTGCTGGTCAGTATGGTGTTTACACTGGTGATAAGACCCCTGCAACACCGGCTGTCGAGTATGAAGTAGTTGCAAATCCAGTAGCAGCTGATGTTGGCAATTATTACATTGCTCAAATCAATGGTTATACCGTAACCTATGTAAAGGCTAATGAATTTGCCGAGGGCGTAACTTACTACAAAGTTAAGGCTTAATTTAATATAATACGGGCGTGCGTGACAACACGCCGCCCGTTTATTCTATTATATGAGAAAAAGGAGAAAAAGTGAATATGAATAATGCTACTTTAATTAACGTCCGCAATAGAAGCAATTCTGTTGTGGTATATAATGTAGATGATTTACGCGTGCGCCGTGAGTTTATGCCGGGTGCTGTAAAATCTGTTCCATTGGAAGAGATTTATGCACTTAGTCAGCAAGCAGGTGGCGCAGAAATTATTGCTAATTATCTATTTATCGAGAATCCTGCCGCGGTGGAAGAGATGTCAATGAAAGTAGAGCCTGAGTATTATTTAGATGACAAGGGAGTTATTGATCTTCTAAAGAATGGCTCAGTCGACGCATTACTCGATTGTCTTGATTTCGCACCTGCTGGCGTTCTTGATTTAGTCCAGAAATATGCAATTGAGTTGCCGCTCACAGATACTAGAAAGATCAAAGCAATTAAAGATAAGACTGGTTTTGATGTAGCACTTGCACTCAAACATAAAGAAGAACTTGCGGCAGAGATGGCTGAAACTGACAACCAGACTGAAAGTGGTATGGATGTTAAGGTTCGCCGCACTCAGCCGACAGCAACAGAAACTCCTTCTGGCCGTAGAACCGCTCCTAAGTATAAGGTAGTACCTAAGGAGGCTTAATAATGACGTCATTTGGAACTATTATTGATAAATTCCTTGGTAAGATCACTGATGATATGTATCTTGAGCTTACTGAAGAAGATACAATGCGTGATGCGAAATAGTTTCTTTTAGATGCCATTCCTTATTTTGAATTTCCACGTTTTGCAATTTATGACTATGATGAAGCACAGGGTGTTTATAATGTTGATCTAACGCCAGAAGAAATTAATATTTTTGCAGTTTGCATGAAACAAGCTTGGTTGGATAGATAGATCAATTCTGTTGAAAACACTCGAATGAAATATTCCGGTTCTGACTTTAAATTTACTTCGCAAGCTAATCATCTTGCGAAGCTTTTGACTTTAAAGGCAGAAAACCATAGAGAAAATATACATTTACAACGTCTTTATAAGCGCCGCAAGGTAGCAGAAGATGGTCATGTAATGTCTAATTGGCATATTCTTAATCAATCCGCAATCAATGAACATCGCACTCCACAAATTTCTGGTTTACCTGTCCAGCCTATCTATGTTCCTGTTGAAGGAGAAGATGGCGGTGGAGAAGGTGAAACTACTGTTGTGGAAGCTGAGTGGGAACCAATTTGATGTACCATCGAGTAGAGTTCTCGGATGCTGTTGTTGGTTAGGATTTGCGGAGATTGATTAATCATATTTTTAAATTAATTCCAATGCGTGAAAATGAAGAGGATTGGCGACGTCAATTAGAAACCGTTCTCGTAGAATTATATGGTTTACACGCAATGTTTGGCGATCAGTTGGACTTTTTAATTTTAATTAGTAAATTAGAAGGGTTGCGGCAAGTCGGTAATTTTGAGGTTTATCGTAGTACAGTTTTTAGCGCGATAACAATTCTTACCGAGCTTGCTAACGTGTTACGTGGTTGAGAATTTATCCTTAATGCATATGCGGGCTCGCGCGAGTAATAATGATCGCCAACATGACCGAATGGTCATGGATAAAAAGCGCGGGTTTCATAGAGCATTATTATATTCATATTAGGCATCTTGGGTACGCGCCGATGGTTCCGAAGAATGGCATCGCGCACTTATGAATCCAGATCGAGTTAAATTCGATTATGACGAAAAGATTATTTCAATAGATTTTGATAGTGGATTTCATTCTGGGGTCACTTTCGAATGGGGGAAAGGGACTGGCAGTTATTGGATTATATTAAAGACAGAAGATACTGAACGAGCTTATTTGCGTGCCAATTGCCGCAGATGTCATTATCTTACTGCAGTTGACCCAGAAACACATGAATCTTTTGGACAATGGGCTTCTATTAGAGGCCCAGTTGAAACAAAGATTAACACTATTCAAAAAGCTGGATTAGTTGCCGATGTGCCTAATTTAACATTAGATATTTATATGCGGGATACCGATCAAAATCGTCGGACGTTCGAACGTTATAAACGCTTTGAGTTTAATGGTCGCTATTGGAAAGTCCAAGCACCAGATTTCATTAGCACGCCTGGTATTTTAGAGATACAAGCAGAAGAAGATTATGAGTGCCGTGAAGATGAAATGTTTAAAGTTAAAACAGAAGAGCCAGAACAAATTCCCGCAGATCAAAATATTATTATGGGGGATACCTCTATTAAGCCTCTTGAACCACATACTTTTAGTTTAAAGATGCATCAAGAGGGTGAGTGGAGTATTACATTGCCAGCTTCTAAGAATAAAGAAGTTGATGATGTGATAGATTATAAAGTAGTGGGTGATATGATCAAAGTAACTTGGACCGCTGCATTATCCGGATCTTTTGTTCTGCATCATGGCGATCTGGAAAAAACGGTCTTAGTGGAATCACTATTTTAAGGAGATAATGGAGCATGAAAGTTGGAGAAAATTTTGATACGCCTCAGTCTAGTTTTCTAATTATAGAAAAAGATGAGCGTAAAATTGCTGAGAAGCTATTAAGTAATCCACGACTTTTAAAGTTGTTATATTACAGAGAAGCTGATGCGCAAAGTAAGCCATCATTAACAACAGAATAGAAGATGAAACTTATTAATAAAGAAATTAGGATTGTGCCGAAATTGGATGTTGATAAGGATTGTCCTATTTTTGTTGTGATTACTTTTGATAATTTTACACCCAATGCTACTAATCCTCAATTTAGAGATTGCACAGTTAATTTTGATATTTTATGTCATCCCGATCACTGGAATCTTGGTAACTTTTAGTTGCGTCCTTACAAGATTGCTGGTGAAATTGATGCAATGATTAACAATCAAAAAATGACTGGAATCGGAACACTAAAATTTATGGGAGCAAATAATCTTGTGCTCAATGATCAATTAATGGGATTAACCATGATTTATAGATCAGTGCAGAGTACAGAGGACGTGCTACCTGTTGAATAAACTGGCTATATTTTCTGGTATAGACATTCCAATTCCAGAGTTGTAGTTAACATTACATCAACCTAGAATTAAAGAAATTGCTTTAATAGGTGAATTAGAATATTTTATGACTTTACAACTGTTATGCTTTGATAAACAAGCTATAATTGCGGCTAATCCCAAGGGCGCTTCTAATTTATCTACTATGAGTAATTTTCAAATATTTATGACATTAATGGCCACTGATGAAGATGGAAATAAATCCGCACGAGAAAATAACGTGATTAATGTTTTAACGATCTTTTTGCCTGGTTATACCGTTTAGATTATGCCAAATGGATTGGGTATTTATTTAAATAACGCAACCACTAAGCATAATATAATGATTAATGAGACAAATTTTGATGCATTAAAGCAAGCAATTACTGATGTTTCTGGTGTAAATAATTCAACAGGTGGTCAAAATGCCGGTTTTAAACCGAAAGGTGCAAAGGCCGCAAGGATTGCGGCAAAACTTATGAAGGGCCGTGCTGAGGTTGCTCGTTAGAAGGGCATGTCAAGTGATGGCACCTTAACTAGGTACGTTTCTATTCTCACTGTCGGGCTATCGTCTATGAGTTTAGACGATTGTTTAAATTTAACTATATATTAGTTATACGATCTTATGGAACGTTATGGCTTATATATGGGGTGGGATTTAGATATTCGTTCTCGTCTAGCCGGCGGTAAGCCCGATGATAAGCCGGATGACTGGATGAAAGATTTACATTAATAAGGAGGAAATAACCTATGAAATTTGGTGTACGCGAAATTTGCGACGTAGTTTTAAAGAAAAAGGCTGCGGGTTATTTCGGCAAACTTTATCTCGATAAAGATATGCCTGTAATGTATTTCGATACCTTGAAGACTTCTTCTCTTGAAGGTGCAAGTACTACTGTTTACGCACAGGGTGGTAAAGGTAACCCACGTTTGGTTGCTTGGGAAGGTGACCGTACCGTTACATTCACCATGGAAGATGCGTTGATCAGTCCAGAGAGCTTCTCTATCCTTTCTGGTGCAGGTTTCATGGATGCCGATACTGAAAATCCAATTTATGTTCATACTACTGAAGAAGTTCAGGTTAAAGATAATGCATTGACCTTGTCTCACGTTCCTGCTGCTGTTGGTGGACTTTTCATTATGCTTAAAAATGAAGATGGTTCTATTAATACCAACCGCGTTCCTATGGAAATTCCGCTTGGACAGGCTGGCGTTATTGATGGTCGTACTATTGATCTCCAGCAGGCTTTCACTGCTTGGGCAACTAAGTACAACAATGAGCATAATAAATTGATCAATGCTGGTAAGATTATGCAGGCTGTTGCTCCTGTTGGCGTTAACAACATTGATGATCTTGAAGCTTACAATAATGCTTCTACTCCTGCCGATTTTACTGGCGGTGTTGCTGACTATGTAAACGGCACTGACCCAGATTATCCTGGTTCTGTTATGTATGTTGATTACTATGTCAAGAGCACTCAGTATGTAAAGCAGATTGACATTGAAGCTGGTAAGTTCGGTGGTTCTTACTATCTTGAAGCTTCTACCTTGTTCCGTGATTAGGCAACTGGTGAAGATTATCCTGCTGAGTTCGTAATTCCGAACTGCAAAGTACAGTCTAACTTCACCTTCACAATGTCTCCTACCGGCGATCCTTCTACTTTCACTTTCACAATGGACGCTTTCCCAGATTACACTAAGTTCAATAAGACTAAGAAAGTAATCGCGGCTATCCAGATCGTTGAAGATAAGGATCTCTATGATGGTGGCGTTTCTGATGAAGCTGAGGATGCCAAGGTTGATAATGAGTATCATGAGAACTCTGGTAAGACCCCTCCAGGACGTTTTGCTAGCGCAAACACCGGAGACTAATTTTTAAATATGACAATAGGGGAGATACGAATATGTATCTCCCCTATTTTTTGTTTATGCGGAAAAGGTGACGTAAATGGGTTACTATATTCATAATATATATAAAAATATGTCTGCGGGAGATATAAGTAGTCAATTTGGCTTAGAAAAAATTAAGCAATAGGCAGAGGTTGCATTAACGCAAGTTAGAGCTTTAAATCAACAATTTAAACAAGAAGTAGAGACAAAAACTCAAGGACTTGTTCAATATGAAGAAGTTATGGAATTTTTAGAACGAAGTATTGGACAAGCCGCAGCGACTTCCATGCAATAGTTATAGGCGATATCCGGTGCGGCAGTACGTGAAGCTATAGATAATGCTATGGCTGCGCAAGGTACGTCTAATTTTTAGGCAGCTATAACAGAAATGAGTAATTAGTTTGCTAATTTACGTAGAGCGTTTGAGTCTTTTGCTCGTGGTTATGAAACTGCAACCGCGGCAATTAATAAAGATACACCTTTGGGTTAGGCATATTCATCTAATAAAACTACTTTAGATCGAGCATATAGAGTTGTAATGGATACTTTAAATGATAGTGCTTTTAAACGATTAGCCGGTGGTGGCTTTGGTTCAAAAGATAATTTGTCGAGTTTGCGTGGTTATGTATCTAAAATTGCTACTGGTGGATTATTTTCTAAAAACGAGGGAGAAAAGGGTGTTAGTCCAGCTGCCGCGATTGGTTTTTTGGCAGAAGGTGTTTATGGTAATGCTTTAAAAGATTTATTCTCGTCTATGTCTTTTGGAGATGGAAAATATCAATTATAGGCGACTGCGACAGGTGCTGAAAGTGGTTATGCAATTGTTAATGGTAAACAAGTTGGTTTTGCTGCAAAAACATCTGATATTAGTATTCAATTAACAAATAAAGAAGGAACAATGACAATTAACTTGCCTGGTATTTCATTAAAAAGAACTGGTGCATTTTAGCGAGGATAGAATGGTAATATTTTTGCTGATATTCATGTTAAAACTTCTAATTTAGGTAATATGTTAAATACTGCACAAGTAAAAGATGATATGCAAAGTCATGTTTATAATTTAATTGCAAACAATGGGCGTGCAGCTAAAATTGTTGAAAATAATGATGGTACTATTGGTGAAACTTATTAGCATCCTAATATTAATTTAAATGATATGTATAGATGGATATATGCAGCAACATTATTAGCTAGTTTTGCTGGTAATTTAACTATGAGCGATTTTGCTAATTTTTGGGTTGTTAATGATAAAGTCTATACGGCACCAGAAATTATAATTGCCGCATTTAAAGGCAGTATTCCAGCTGGTCATGCTGGGCATCATGCATTTGCTAAATATCTAGAAGATGCAAGTAAATCTGGAATAGCAAAAAGCGCAGCAAGTATACCAAAAAAACACTCAGAAATTTTTGATAATTTATTGTCAACTTCATTAAGTATGGAAGAACAAAGTAGACGTAGAAGTCAATAGATTATGGATGCTATGACTGGTATTCCTTACAGTATGCATTTAAGAGTATCTATTAATGCACTTCTAGGTTATTGACAATAAAGAAAAAATTTGTTATACTATATGTAGATATGAGAAAAAGGAGGCCAGATCATGGCGAATGTAAGTTTGAATAAATTAAATACTATTAAAGCTATTGAACCAAAAATTATAAAAATTGGTGAAGAGCAAGTTAGTGTTAAGCAATATTTACCTATGACATCAAAATCTGAGTTAGTGGGTAAAGTTATAGAAGATACTTTAGACGCAAAAGGTATTATTAGTCCAATTCGACAAAAAGTATATACAACGGTATTTATAATTATGTATTATACTAATATTAATATTACTGATACTATGGTTACAAATATTGAAAAAACTTATGAAATTTTACATTTAAATAAGATTGATGAATTAGTTATGAATGAAATCCCTCAAAGTGAATTAGATGAATTAGAAAATCTTATTAATAATACATTAAGAGAAATTTCTAATTATAATTTATCTTTTGTTGGTACTCTTGATAATATGCAAGCATTCCAGAAAAAAGATGAAAAGTCTGTGCAAGAAATTTTATCTGACTTACAGACAATTAGTTCTAATGAAACTTTAACTGAGGTTTTGAATAAATTAGGATAAGCCAGAAATGGCTTATTTTTTTTATAAGAGAGAAAGGAGTTTGAGATATGGCTGCGAATACAGTTGTTAAAGCAACAGTGCAAATTAATGCCGATACTAGTAGTGCATAGAAACAAATAAAAGATATGCAACAAAGTGTTCAAAAAATTGCGTCTTTATCTCCGCTCAAATTTGAATCTACTGAATTAAAACAAGGTATAGCAAGTGCGCGAGATTTATAGAAAGCATTAAATGCTGCCGCAAGTGTTAATATGGGCAAATTAGATCTTACTGCATTTAATAGATCTTTAAAATAGTCTAATACTAATTTAAGCACTATTGCTGATAATTTGCGTTCTTTTGGTGCAACAGGCGCAGCCGCTTTTGATAAAGTTGCTGATGGTTTAACCACTTTATAGAACAATAGCGTAACTGTTAATGGCGCTATTGGAAATTTATTAATTAATTTAAAGAAAACTGCTCAATGGCAAATTTCTTCTACATTAATTCATAAGTTTGTTGGTAAATTACAAGAAGCAGTTGGATATGCAAAAGATATGAATGAATCTTTGAACAATATCCGCACTGTTACGCAAATGTCTACTGGTGAACTCGCATTATTTGCAGAAAATGCTCAAAAAGCTGCTAAAAATTTAAGTTCATCTACTCTTGCTTTTTCTGATGCTGCTTTGATTTATTTCCAACAGGGCGATAAGATGACTACTGCTATGGAAAAAGCAGAGATTACGATGAAAGCTGCTGCTATTTCTTTTAATTCTAGCGCAAAAGATATGTCTGAATACTTAACAGCTATTTGGAATTCTTATCAAGTTGGAGAAGAAGAGATGGAGCATTATGTTGATATCATGGCTAACTTAGGTGCTAACACTGCAACTAGCATGGAAGAAATTTCTACTGCATTGCGTAAGGTTGCGGCAACAGCTAATAACGTTGGCGTTGGTATGGAACAAATGTCATCTATTATTGCAACATCTGCTAGTGTTACTCGTCAAAGTGCAGAAATCATTGGTACTTCTTGGAATACAATTTTAAGTCGTATTGGTGGTTTAAAACTTGGTGAAACACTTGAAGATGGTGTTGATCTTAATAAATATTCTACTGCATTACAAGCTATTGGTGTTAATGTATTAGATGTTTCTGGCGAATTGCGTGATATGGGAAAAGTAGTCGATGAAATTGGTGAGAAATGGTCTTCTATGTCCAAGGCTCAGCAATCTGCATTGGCGCAAACCGTTGGTGGCGTACGTCAGTATACTTAGATGATGGCATTCTTTGATAACTATGATACTTATAAAATTAATTTAGAGTTTGCCGAAGGATCTGATGGCGCTCTTGAAAAGCAATTTAGCACTTGGGAACAATCTTGGGAAGCAGCAACTGGTCGTATGAAGAATGCTTGGCAAGGATTGTATAGTGAGATTATTGATGATCAGGCTTTTATTGGAGTAATTGATGGCTTATCTGAAGTTATAAATAAAGTTACTGAATTAATTCAAGCTATGGGCGGTATTGGTCCTGTTTTGACCACTATTGGCGGTATGTTTATGGCATATTTCGGCGGTAGTGGAGCAATCAGTGCTGGAATTAGTAAAATTGCTAACACTTTTGCTATTATGACTGGTACTGCTAACAAATAGAATATTGCAACAGCTACGACATTAGCAAAAGGTTATGATACTGCTGCGGCAAATGCTTCTGGCGCAGATGCTGATATTTTAAGATCTAAAGCGTCTTTGGCAAGAGGTTCTGCAGCTTATTTGAAAAATTCTAATCGTATGTCAGAAGCTGATAAACAAGCGTATGAAGCTGCACGTCAAAATGTTGCATTACAACAGCAAAATTTAAGGGAAGCACAAGCTAATAAAAATCAAGCTGACGCTCGTGTGGCGGCTTTAAGAAATCAAACAGGTAATAGCGCAACTAGAGAATCTAATAGATTAAATTATTTTGATGGTAATGTTAACAATGCTTATAATCGTGCTATAAATGCAGGCATTAGTTCTGCTACTTCTACTGGTAAATCTGATTATGCTACTCAATTATAGGAGCAAGCAGCCAAAGTAAGACAAGCAAATAAAACATTAGAAGAAGCATTAAAATCTGGTAACTAGTCTGCTATTAGTGCGGCTAAAGCTGGATATAGCCAAGCTACTGCAGAAGCTTCCAATGTAGGTAAAGGTATTGTTGAAGGCTTAACGCAAGAAATTGCTGAAGTCCAAAACAAGCAACAACAATTAACTAATTTATTAGAAGATCCAGAGCATTATATGACAGATGGTCAATTCGATGCTGAAAAAGCTCGAGCATCTTATAATGAGATTGTTGGGCCAGAAGCCGCAATAGACGCAGATGCAGGTAAATTTACTTCTTTTGATAAGATGAAAGAAACTATCACTTCTTCTGTAGAAGGCATGGATGATTTAATAGATAAATATGGCGAAATTGGACAAGCAAGTGAAACTTTAATTGATGCAAATGGTGAAGTTGGTCAAGAGTTTGGTGAAATGGCTCGTCAAGCTGTTGAAGCTGGAGACGAATTAAGTCATGCAGAAGATCAACTAGACGAAGCTAGCAAAGGTGTTGAGGAAGCTGGGAATAAATTACCAGGCATTTCTGATAGTCTTGGTGGCTTAGCTGGTGGCATGATGCAATTAACTGGCGCTATTACAATGGTATCTAGCGCATTTAATACACTTGGTGACGAAGGCGCCAGTGGCGGTCAAAAAGCTATGGCCGTTTTAAGTTTACTTATTGGAGTTATGACTGGCGTAAGTGCAGCTCAAACGATTTTGAATAATGCTAAGAGTTTAGGCGTAGCAATTACAAAAAAAGCTACTGCCGCAGAAGCAGCACATAGCACTATTTTTAGTAAATTAATTGTTAAATTATTTGCGCACAGTGCTGCACAAGCAGCAAATACAACAGCAACGAATGTTAATACGACTGCTACTATTGCTAATAAATTAGCTCGTTTAGGTTTAATTGGTGCTGCTATTGCATTAGGTGCGGCTTTGGTTGCATTAACAGCAATTTTAATTAGCGAAGCAAGTTAGACTAGTAATTATAATAAGCAAATGGCAAAATTACATACTGAGATGGATCAATTAACTGAGCGTGCTGATAAACTTCGTGAAAAGCAATAGGCCAATGTAGATGTTATGAAAAAGTTGAATGATGTAGTTAATGCTACTGATCTTACTTTTGAAGAACAATTAAATCAAATTAATGAATTAACTTCTGCTTATGGTATTCAAGCTACTGCTCTTGACGTATTAAGTGGTAATTATGGCGAGTTAGCTGAATCTATGAATGCAGCTTTATTGGCAGAACAGCAAGATATTAGTGGCCAATTAGAAGATATTGAAGCTGAGCAACAAGAAAATGTCAGACAACAAATTGAATTAACTGATCGTTAGAATTTAGGATTCTGGGATCGTGTGAATTTGTCTATTAAAGATTTCCAAGGCACAATGATTAGTGCTTTGGGCACGCTTGGCAAATATGCTTTATATGCTATTGCTACAATCGTTGATACAATTATTGATTTACCTGAGACAATTGCAAATGTGTTTGTAGACTTAATTAATGCTTTATTGACTTCTATTAATGCAGCTCTCGGCTGGCTTGGTGTCAATATTGGTATGCTTGAACATGTTGATTTTGGTTTCAGTGAAGCAGCCGGAATTGGTGATACAATTCGTGGTTGGGGCGATGATATTGAAAAAGCTGGCCAAGAAGCAAAAGCGGCAAGTGAAAGAGCTGCCGAAGCTGCTGTTAAGGCGCATAGCGCATTTAATAAACTTGGTGACTCTATTGAAATGTCTGCCGAAGAAAGCGAAAAATTAAGCAAATTCTATGAACAAAATAAAGATGCTTTAAATGCCGCTGGATTTATTCAAGGTTCAGATGGACGTTTACAAGTTGATCAAAATAAAGAACAAGATTATGGAGCTTTATATAACTTATTGTCTCAAGCTGGGGCTGATAAGTGGGGTTCTGTAAATAGTTATAGCTCTAATTTGATGGGATATTTGCGCACAGTAGATGCTGATCAATTAGGCTAGACTCAGATACAAGTGCGGCAATCACAGCTTGCTGAATAGATGTATAGCACTTATGCTGACTCTATTGATGCGCTTAATTTAAAGCAAACAACTCATGATTTAAAAGATATTCATAGTTTAATTAAACAAATTAATGATGAGAATGGCGGAACACTTACTGATTCTGATAAGAGCTTTTTAGCTCAAAATATTGGACAATTCGCTCATTGGTCTGATGCATATCAAGAATATGAAAGTGCTATCAATCTCAGTGCTAAAATAAGTAAATTTGATGTTAATTCTGATTTATCAAAAGAACAAATTACTGATGCTATTATTGGCGCAGTTGGCAAAAAGATTGGCGCGAATGGTGAAGAGCTTACTATTGATACATTATTAAGAGTAAGACCTTCTGCAATCCATATTGATCCAACAACATCTGAAGTAACAATTGACGAAGATGCTTTGGCTATTGCTACTGCAAATGCTGATGTTGAAAAAGCAGCATAGACTAAAATGGATATTGATTCTATTCGTCAAATCGACAAAGGCAACACTGTTGATTATGATACTTATCTAGCTATTAAGGACACAGGCATATTCTCTGATGAGGAACTTGCTCGTTATACTGGTTCTAACAAAGCTGAAAGAGCTGTTATGCTCAAACAAAAAGAATAGGAAGCAATTAATGCTCAAATTATAGCAGACTAGCAATTAGTCGAAATTGGTAATCGTGAAATTACAACTTTAACAGGTAAAGTTGAAGAATTTTATGAGAATTTACGTAATGGTTTATTACAAGATGAAGATGAATTAAAGAAAGCACATCCTGAATTATTCGAAGGGGACGAAATGCTTTCTGGTAATGCTCTTTATCAAAAAATGGCAAATAGACAAGCGCAATTACAAAATTTAAATACTGCATATAAACAATTTGCTGGTTCTTATAGTGGATCTTCTTGGGACGATATTACTTCTTGGGAAGATTATGGTGCAAGTTTACGTTCTACATTAAGTAAAGATCAGCAACAAACTATTTTGGATTCTTTAGGAGTTTCTTCTTGGGCTCAAATTACGGAAGACCAAATGAAACAAATTTTTGAAAAATTCAATAGTGGCGAATATAACTTCTGGGCACAAAATAATACTGACCTTGCTTGGTACAATGCTTAGCTTGAAGAAGGTAAAGTATTAGTTGGCGAATTAGGTTCTGCACAAGCCACAGTTGCCGCTGCAAATAATAGATTAGATGCAAGTAAATGGGCAGCTGTTTCACAAGAAATTGAAGTTGCTAAAACTAATGCAGAAGCATTCAAGAATACTATTGGTAAAATGGGTTCTGCATCTGCCGCAGATTTAGCTCAACTAAATGAAGTCTTTAAAGATATGGGCATCAATGTTTATGACCTATATCAAAAGATGGATAGTGCGCAATGGGATGAATTTGTTACCACTTAGGCTTTGGCTTATTATGACAAATTAATTCAAAAATATCAAGAAGTTGGCGATGAATTGAGTGTTCTTAAAGCAAAAGAAGAACGCGATAATGTCATGTCTGCTTATGCAAAAAATGCTTCTTCTCGTTTGTCTAAACAAATTGAGAATATGAAGTCTGAATGGCAAGATGTAACAACTGCTGCATCTGCGGCAAATTCTGAAATTAGTAAGTTAATTACTGATCCTGACAAATATGCGGACATGACTAATGCTGGTATGAATACATTAATTGAAAATCTTCAAAAGGTTGGATATAGTGCGGAAGAGGCTAAAAAGTTAGTTGATAAATTATATGATGCTTCTACATCAGAAGAAGAACGTATTAAAACTGCAACATTCGCATCTGCTAATGCGCAACTTGCTGAATTAACACAATTATATAAAGAAAAGCAAGAATTAGAAACTGGTATTAAGGTTACATCATATGATTTGTCAGAAGTTGAGCCTTTACCTATTGCTGCAAAAATCGAAAAAGAGAATACTGAAATAGAAACACCAGAAGCCGCGATGTCTGTTACAGATGTTTCTTTGGATTTTGATAAGTCTAAACTTAATTATACTAAAGGTAAAGTATATTATACTAATGGCATAAACCAAATTCCATTAAGTGATGTTCATTATGACAAAGCAACTGCTACATATACTTATGGCGAAAATAATATTCCTATTGATGATCTTACTATTGAAGAAGGCAAGGTTTATTATACTTAGGGCGAAAATAAAATTGATGCTTCTAAAGTAACGATTAAAGATGGCAAAGTTATTTACACTAATCCTACTACTGGTGCGGAATGGGATACTCAATTAACTCCTATTACAGAAGTTGAAGGTACAGTTACATATGTTGAGCCTAAAACAGGTACAAATTGGAATATAGACGATTTACGTCAAATCGCCGATGGTACTATTACTTATGAGTCTGCTGAGACTGGTGCTAAATGGGATGTTTCTCAATTAAAGAAACTAGAAGATGGTACAGTTGTATATCATGATGTAACTACTAATCAAGACTTTGATGTTAATAAAATTAAAGTCACTCAACTTGAAAATGGAACTGTTCAATTTACTAATATTGAAACTGGTGAAACTTGGGAAGCGGAAGAACAACAAGTTAAACAGTTAAGTGATGGTACTATTTTAGTTCAAAAGATTGACAAAACAGCTGTTGAAGGTGAAAATGCACCAAAAGTAGGTGTAGTAGCTGTTGTTGAAAAAGCTCCAGAAGTAACAGTAACTACTAATTATACAGAAGGCGAAAATGCTGATCTTATTAAAGATAGATAGATTGTAGTTGATGTGGCTTACAAAACGGCAAAGGACGCTTTGTATCAGCAGCAAAGAGACAAAATTTATAGTAATTTGTCAGTACAAGATTATAATACTGCTGCGCAGTTTACTTGGAACAATGTAAATAATGGATCTTTAAATGAAGGCGGCGGTTGGGATTGGCTAACTGGCGATTCTAGCTGGGCTTCTGATAAGGGTAAAATTGCAGGTATGTTGTCTCTTGCTGAGACAATACGTGAGTCTGAATTTTCTGATATGTCATATACTGCTCAATGGAATGTAGCAAATTATTTAGTAGCATTGCGGAGAGCAGCGAAATCTAGCAACTCTGAGATTAGAAGTATTGCTAAATTTATTATTTCTGGTTTACCAGTTGGTATGCAAGAAGCAATTGCTGATGAAGACTGGAACGGTGGAGTAGAAGGGTTAGGTGCTCATGTTGAATCTGCTATCGCCGACGAAGTTGAAACTCACTCTCCTTCTGAAATGACTAAACGTATTGGTCGTTATGTTATTGAAGGTTTAGCCGTTGGTATGCAAGAAGGAATCGCTGAGCAAGATTGGAGCGGCACAGTCGGTGGTCTTGGAGAACTTATTGAAACTGCATTAAAAGCTGAATTAACCGATACGTCCAAAGGTACGGCTGCATTATGGTCAGAACAAATTACCAAAGCTGGTGACAAAGCTTATACTGAGGCTATGAGTAAATGGACTACTGAACATAATGGTAGCCAAATGGCCGAAGGTGTAAGACAAGCAGAAGCTGCAAGGGCCCAAGCACAAGCCGATAAAGCAGCTGAATTAACATAGCAATTTACCGAAGACTATGTTAACGGCGGATACTTAATGGACAAAAATACATCTGCATATCAAAAGAGCATTTATGGTGCAGCATTTTAGAGTGCAATCGACAAAGGTTACACCATTGGCTCTGACAAATTCTTTGAATATGTAGAAAACGAAGTTAATAAATCAAGCAAAAATATTCAAGATAAAATTGAAAGCACTTGGGCAAGCGTTAAAGATACATTAGCTAGCGGTGCGTTAGCTATGTATAAAAATGAAGAAGCTTTGGCGCAAAAGACTTATGAAACATGGGCCACAGCATATGAAAAAATTGCACAAGCACGTCTTGGATTGGTAGAAGGCAAATCAATTGCTGATACTCTTGCTGGCGATATTGAAGGTCAGTAGGCAATTATTCAGCAATTATTATCTACCGGTGAGTTTAAAACTATTCAAGAAGTTATGGCATTTTTACGCAATCCAGAAGCGGATATGTCTAAACTTAAGATTGGTGGATTTGCTGATAGTGAATGGTCAAAGACTGGTAATCAAAGATTCTTTAATTGGGAAAATGGTCATATTAGAGATACTTCTTATGATGAATATGAAGCTCGTATAAGACAAGAAGCAGAGAAAGCTGCTACAACTAATATCCAAGAATTTTGGACTTCTAAAGGTGCGAATGGCGAAAAAAGTTGGTAGGATCGTCTTGATCGTTACAATGAGCTTATGAGTCAAAGTTCTAGAACTTAGGATGAAAATAAAGAATTAGCAGAATTAAATAGTCAATTAGGAATATTTTTAGAAAAAGGCGTAATTCAGCAAGATTAGAATGGCAAATATTATGTTGATTTTGATAGTTTGGATAGCAATGAAATGCATGATGCAGTATATGACGCAGTCTATAATGCATTCCACATGGACCAAGCCGCGTTTAATGCTTTATATGCGGAAGCTATTGCTCGTGAAAGCGATGCAGTACAAACTGAAACAAAAAATGTTTCTGATCAAGGCGAAAAATATTTAAATCAAAATGCAACAGACCAAGAAATTATTAAAAAAGTTCGTGATGCTAAATTAACTGATGCGGATGCTGATCTAGAAACTATTTTAGATGAGTCTGAGCTTAAACGTTATAATGAAATTATGGGCGACACCGAGCCCACTGTTGCTAATTTAAATAGCAAACTTACTGAATTAGAAACCAATGCACGTAGTTGTGCATCTGGTGTGCAAGAGCTTGTTGGAGCATTAAATAATGGTACTGTTGATGGCGGCTATGTTGATGCAGAAGGCAAAGTCCATGCAACTGTTTCAACTGTTGGAGAACGTGTAAATGTTTATAAAGGTGATACAGAAGCTTTTGAGCATTGGCAAAATGAAGGCTATGTAACAGAATCCGAAGATGCTGATGGCACTATTCATATGAAAAAAATAATTGTAGATGAAGTTGAAGTGCCAGAAGGAACTGAGGGTATTAAAACAGGTAATGAAACAGTCGATAGCGCAGCAGAAGGCGAAGATATTGATTGGCAAAGATATCTAGAAGATGTAGAATCATATGCTAATGCAGTAAATATGGCAAAAGATGATTTCAAAGATTATATTGAAGTCATCAAAGAAGCGGGTGGAGATTCAAGAAGTCTAAAAGAAATGTCTGATGAAGAACGTCGTTCTTTATTAGAATTGGCTAAAACCGCGGTTGATGTGTCAAATGCTTGGAATAGTTTAACAAGCAGTCAAAAAGATAATATTTCAATGATTAAAAATGGCGAAAAAGCAAATGTTAATTATGCATCTGGGCTCAAATCTGTCATGCAAAATGTTAAAACAATTTTTGGTAACAGTAAAGCTGTTACGGCAGATTTCGTAGAAGAAAACATTGATTTAATTGAAGATATGTCAAATGGTGTCGAAGGTGCAGCAGAAAAAGTTGAAGAGAAAGTGCTTCGCGCAGAAGCAGCCTTAGACGGTTGGGATTATGATAAAAAAATTCAAGTTGATTTTGATGTTGATGGCGATGGATTAAAAGATCAACTCTCTACTATTGGTGAGGTTTTAAATAATTTTGGCGATCAACATGCAAATGAACCAGTTGGTTTTGTTGCTACTATTGATAATACACCTGCAATTGCTGGATTGAATGAATTACTATCTGCTGGTGAAATGACCGCAGAAGAAATGACAGCTGCATTAGCAACTATTGGCTGGGAGCCAGAAATTGAATATTAGCCAGTAACATTTGAACAAGCTTAGAAGCATAGAACTTCTGTATATACTGAAGATAATTTTGGTAATTATGTTCAAGTTAATGGTGAAGAACAATTAAATGGATCTACTCAATATTATATTCCAGTAATTAAGTCAGCGAAAAAAACTGGCACAGGTGCTTCTGGTACACGTCCAACCACTAACACCGGATCAAGTGGCGGCGGTGGAGGCGGAGGATCTAAAACCACCAAAGATAAAAAGAATTATAGTGATGAAATTGAACGTTATCATGAGATAACTGAACAATTAGGAATCATTAGTCGTCAATTAACTAAGATTGATAAACAAAAAGCTGCCGCATGGGGCAAAGGTAAACTTGATGCAATTAACAAAGAAATTGAAGCATTAAATAATGAAGCAGATGCGTATGCTCGATATGCTGATGAAGCTGCTGATTATATGGCATCAGATCGCGCAGACCTTACTGCAAATGGCGCATTGTTTAATGATGATGGATCTATTGCTAATTATGAACAATTAATGCAGCAATGGATTGATGAATACAACGATGCTGTTGAAGCATTTAATAATTCTGATCAAACCGACGCTGACCAAGATGCATTAGATGATGCAGAAGATCTATACGAAAAACGCAAAAAGATGATCGAAAATTATGAAGCAGCATATCAAAAATATCAAGATCAAATTAATAACTATCTTGAAACTTTGAATAAATTATCTGCGGCAAGACTTGAAAAAATTACTTATAAAGTAGAACTTCAAGTTGAGCTCGATGAGTCTGATCGTAAAATTATTGATTATTTCAACAAAAAGATTGAAAGCACTCTTGAAAAGCAAAGCGAGCGCATGAGCAATTATGTTAAGTCTCATAAATCCTATGAAGATGATGCTAGATCATATGCTGACGCTATTGCTAAACTTGAAGAAGAACATCAAAAGTGGATTGATTCAAATGGTACTGAGGGTATTAATGATAGCGATTACGCAGCTACATTGTTAGATTATCGTAATAAATTAGCCCAAGTATTAAGCGATATGTATGAAAATGAACAAAAAATTATGCAAATTTACTCTGATGCGGTTGACCTCGCAAATGAGAAAGTCCAAGAGCAGACTAATATTATCCAGCATTCTATTGATATGATGTCTAATTATGTAGAAATTTTAGGACTCATGGGTCGTAAAGTTGATTATGACGAACTTGAAAAATTCTATGATACACAGTATCAGTCTTATCTTGATATGATTGAAGTTAACAAAGCTTTAAGAGATCAATATAAGCAAGAGATGGAATACTATGAAGCAAAAATGGCTGCAGGTCAAGAACTATCCGAAGAAGAGCAAGAACAATATAAGAAAGCGACTGAGGCTTATATTGATGCTGAAAATACCTTAGTGTCTAATACCAAGGCCGCATTAACAGCAATTCAAGATGCACATAAAGCCCATATTCAAGCTATTATGGAAGATTTGAGTGAAGTAAATGCGGGCGTGCATTCTAATATTCAGGATGTATCTGATGCATATGGCTATTGGAATGAACAACGTGCTAATTACTTAGCTACTGGTAAACAAATTTACGAAGTAAATAAGTTAAATCGTAAGATTGAAAGTTCTATGGCGGACTCTGCTACTAAGGCATCAAAAGAACGACTTGCCGCACTCGAAGAGGAAATTAAACTTAAATCTAAGAGTGGTAAATTGAGTGAATATCAAATCAAGCAATTTGAATTACAATATGAACTCGCTCTTGCATTGTAGGGAATTGAAGAAGCCCAAGACGCTAAATCTACTGTGCGCTTAGTGCGTGATGAAAACGGTGGTTATGGTTATCAATATACTGCTGACCAAGATAATTTAGATGAAGCTGAACAAAATTACGAAGATGTTCTTGAAAAAATTCGTGAATTAACTGAAACCACTGCTGACCAAATGGCGCAAGGATATATTAATGCACGTATTACAATGGAGCAAAAATTAGCAGAATTAGACGAGTCAGATTTTGCTACTCACGAAGAATATCTTGCAAAGCGTAATGAGATTATTGCTCATTACACTAGTCAAATGAATTATTATGCGCAACAATATAGCCTTGTTGCCGATGATATGCAATAGAATTTAAATGCTTTAAATGAGCATTATGGTGATGAAAATATTACGATCGCACAAGGCATGAATGAACAAATTAGCGGTGAAATGTCTGATATTATTGCTAATACAGACGAATATGGAGATGCAATCAAGACAGCGATGGATGAAACAGACAAAGAGAATGACGAATATAAACAAAAGATTGATGAAGTGGCACAAGCAAGTGGTTTAGATTATGCTTCTATGATTAATTCTTTGGGAGATTTTGAAACTGCTTCTGGCAAAGCGAATGTTGCAGCAATGCAAGTAATTGATACATTAGATAGTGAATTAGATGAAATCCACGATGTTACCGATGAGTGGTTAGATCATAAAGCTCAGATCGAAGATGTTATTGATTCTTATGAAGATTTAATTGATAAACTTGGTGAGACTCTTGATCTATTAGCTGATCTTGATGCTGATGATAATACTCCTTCCAACGCGCCTGACGCGCCTTCTAGCGGTGGCGGCGATGGCGACGGAAGTGGCGGTGGCAATGGAGACTCTGGCGGCGGCGGAGGTTCTGACGATGATGGAGGCTCAGGTGGCAATACCGGTGGAAGTGGAGGCGGTGGTAATTCACAGCAACCATCATCAGGTAGACAATTTTTAAAGTATATTTATCAAGACAGCGGCGTTAGCCAGCATTATAAAATTTGTCAATATACAGATATGTCTACTAGCCCAGTTGGTTATGAGTCACATCAGTTCAGTGGTAATAGATGCTCTTTGTGTGGTCATGTAAAATCATCAGGTGGTGGATGCTTCGTTGCAGGCACTCCAATTATCATGGCTGATTTTAGCACAAAGAAAATTGAAGACATTGTAGTAGGTGATGAAGTTATTGCATATGATAATATAAATAAAGAATTTACTACTAAACGAGTAAATGATACTTATATTCATCATAATACCGCAGCATTGATTTTGGTTAAATTGTCTAATGGGGTCGAACTTAGAATGACGCCAAGCCATCCATTGTTATCAACACATGGATGGAAATCACGTAATTTGATTTTGTCTTTATTAGAGCATCATGTGTTAGCATCTTGGTTGAATGTTGGTGATGAAATTATTTGCTTCAATGGCAATGCTATTGTTGAAGAAATTATTGATTTAGCCGTTCCAGAGAATTTTGATACTTATAACTTGGCTATTGATGATTTACATACATATATGGTTGAAGGGGTAGTTGTTCATAATATCATGGTTTCCGCAGCTAAGTATGCATCTGGTGGTTTGATTGATTATACTGGGCCTGCTTGGGTTGATGGATCTTATTCCAAGCCTGAATTGGTTTTGAATAATGATGATACTGCAAACTTACTTGCGGCAGTTCAGATGTTACGTGATATGACACCACGTATTTTTGAAATCATGTCTACAAATGTAACTCATATGATGCATGCTCTTGATTATCAACATGCATCAACTAATTTGTCTGATATTTATGCACGTGAACGTGACAAAGATTTGCTTGAACAAAATGTGCATATTACTGCTGAGTTCCCAAGCGTTACTGACCATAACGAAATTGAACAAGCATTTAATGATCTTATTAATCAAACAGCACAGTATGTCAATAATTATGAAGCATATAGACACAATTTTGAATCATTGATCTAATAATAAGGTGGGGCTTTATGCCCCACCTTTTTTAATTTGGGTGAATACGGTTAATTAAATTTGATATTTTTTTACAATATTTAGAGTTAGAGAAAAAGGAGATGAGTCAATGGCAAGTATTACACAAAATTTCGCTGATCAACAGTCTGCGGCGATGATTGCTGCTGCGACTCAATATAGTACCCAATTAAAGAACGCTGCGTCAAGTGCGGAATTGGTTGCTCGTTTGAATAAAGCAATTGATATGCAGATTGACGCATCTTTGAAATTGGCAAATTTTGACACAAGCGTTGAGGGACAAATTATCGCTGTTCAAGATAAAGAGAATGGCGTTTACTTGGTATAGATACAAAGTGCAAAATTTGAAGCATATGCGGAAAGTGGTCAATATTACGAAGGTGAAACTGTTTATGTTAGAGTCCCTCGTAATGATTATAGCCAATAGAAATTTATCACTGGCCGCAAGGTTGCTGGACCGGATGAAATTAATAATACACCATTTAAATTCAAATATCCATTTGACGATTTTATTGCGCTTGCCAATCTTACAAGTGACTCTGGCACTAGTTTAAATAAACTTACTACCGAGAGAAGCTGGCGCGCAAATAAACCAGAAGATGGTGCAGAACCTAATTATACATTATCTAATGTTGAACAAGATCCTAATATTTTATGGCATTGGCGCAGAGGGAATAAAGACTTTTTAGGTACTACTCTTGGTGTTCAAATAAAAGTTAGAACTTATCTAGGTCAATATAATCCAATATCTGGTAATTATGGTATTCGTTTCTTGGTAAGAGGAGACGAAATGCAAGCCAATGGACAAGTGCAATAGAATGTAGTTAGAGAATTTTATTTTAACTGCGATAATATGTATGGTAATCCATATGGCTTCCTTGATGAGACTGTTCAGCAAGTATTAATTAATATTAGTCAGTTTAATAAAATTGATGAGATTGCCGCATATTTCTGGCAAGATCATAATTTTGTTGATGATGCGGGCAATACTATCTCTTATTGGGATGAATATAATCCTGGCATTTATTGTGAACCAAATATTTTTATTAGCGATTTAAGTGTTGGTTATGGTTTATAGACCAGCGATATTGGTAATGAAAAAGCCATGTTATTTACTTATGATAGTACAACTTATGGCGAAAACGCGATGAGCACGACACCAAGAGCGCAATTGGATACTCATACATTGCATTTTGGTTGGGTGCATAAATGTCCAGATGAAAATTATATGATGATCAATAGTATGGCAACTCTTAATAGATTCAATGATGAATATATTGAAGAAGATAAAAAGAAAGCTCATATTTATTGGTATCATCAAGTGCGGAATGCCGATGAAGTTGAAGGCATACCATATGTTACACCTGGAACTGATTTAAATAGTTTATTGGCGAAGAAAGAGGAATTAGCAAATCGTAGAGATAGTTTCTTGACAGCTGCCGAGAATATGCGCGAAGCCTATTCCTCAGAAGAGCAATATAATACATATACTAATAATATTCGTAAAAAGTATAATACATAGATCGCTGCAATTGATGATATGATTGACAATATGGGCGATCAAAGTATGCAACGTATTTCAACTTATGGCGGACCTGACTATCGTTATATGCCAGAGTTTACTGATAAGTTTGAAGCTACTATTCAAATGGATATTAATCAATTCCGTGAAAGATTTAAAGTAGTCGTTGCATGGGAGAATACTTATGAAGCATCTGAGCCTCTTGAATTCCAAAATGTTGATAAAAGCGTTTTGGAAAATATGGAAGGCAAGAAGAATGAGCTGATTTTTAGGCTTTTGCGCACTTAGAAATATAGAGAAAATAACCAGACTAAAACTCGTTTGATTGAAGATAATAGTATTGGTAATTTCTTTGTTTATGATGAAAATAATAAATGTATACAGAATGAAGAAGAAACCTTCTGGTCTGATATGTGGTTTTATATTCAGGTTTGGATGTGGAGCGAAGAAGCAGAACAATATGTTCCTTTAACAACTACATCAACTGATGACACCATTACTGTTTCTTGGCAATTCCCTATTGCTGAGACTATGATTCGTTCTGTATCGCAAATAGATCAAGACGATCTTAGTAATTATAAAAATTCTTTGATCCCTATTGTTAATAATTTTGATGGAGTTTAGGCTTCTACAAGAAAATTTCGTATTGACGATCATTGGGATATGCGTGCGCATAATAATATTATTCGTGCGACAGTTAATAGAAATGGCAAACAATATAATTTATCTAAATTATTAACATTCGGGCAATCTGGATGTATGGGTAGTAAATATACCTTGCGGATTGACCTTTTAGAACCAGCTGATAGTTTTACTATGGTCGGCGATCAAGGGTTCATAGTCAGTACATCTGTATATAGCCAAAATGGTGAAAAATTAGAATCTAGTGCATTTGATTTTAACTATGAGTTACTCAATAGTGGCTCATGCACATTAGGATATAGCAGTGCATATCCTGGCTAGGTAACAATATCTGGCTCTGGATATCATCAAAGCGGTTATAAAGCAATTCTTAGAAAAAATGCACAAAATTATTATGTGCCTCCTTTGTTTAAAGTTACTGTTGATTTAAAAGATCCAGAATATAGATATGATATATCTAATGTACGTGGATTTATGTCAGTTGATAAATCAGCAGGAGTAACTAAATATGACATTGGTTGTCCAGATAGAGTTGAGTATAAATCTGATGGATCTATTCCAGTATATGATAATTCTTATTTTACTGTCAGAGATTTATCTACTAATGAGTTAGTTTATCCAAATTGGTATTTATCACAATATAATTCAAATGGAACAGTTCGTTCAAATAATATTCAATATTTGAATTTAGAGTCACATTCATTCACTGTTGATTAGTTAAATACTAATGCAACAACTAATCCGGATAATAATACAGCTGCTACATATTATCAATATAAAATCAACCCTTATTTAGTTAATAATTCTTATCGTGACAGAACAACAATGTTTTGGGACGATGATATGGAAAGTGCATATCCTACTTACCTTAGATGTGAAGTTGGCGGATATGTATTTTGGCAATCAATAGCTTTTGCGCGTAATGTCTATGCTTCTTCTATTATCAATAGTTGGGATGGTCAATTATTAATTGATAAAGAAAAAAATGCTATTTTAACGCGCATGCTTTCCGCAGGTGTTAAAGACACTAAAAATCGTTTTAGTGGTGTCATCATGGGCGATTGGTCAGATTATGGTGATACATCTATTGATCCTATTGGTTTGTATGGCTTCAAAGAAGGAGTGCAGACCTTCGGATTTAAAAATGATGGAACTGGTTTTATTGGTAAAGCTGGTTATGGTCAAATTACTTTTGATGGCGAAAATGCATTAATTTCTGACCGCACTAAAAATCATTATATTAATCTTAACCCTACTGTATTTGAGATTGATGCAAATAATAGACTGGTCCATGTCAAAGGTAGAGAAGGTTATTCACAATACTTTATTTATTCTAAAAGCACTAAATTAAATATTGTAAATAATGATGATACCGAAGTAGGTAGTGGAGGTACTACTGCTTAGGATAATGGAGCAGATGAAAGCAAACGATATTTAGCTGGTTCTTCAAGAAATGCCGAATATGGTTTCTTGAATATTAAATGGGCTAAAAAATTTATGAATGATACTGAAAATGATTATTTTGTAGTTGATCCAACTAATGGAGTTTATATTAGTGGTGGTTTTATTGCAAAATATGGTTACATTGGTGATTGTTTAGAACTGTCATCTGCTGGTTTGACTTACCAAAAAAATAATGGTATTATCTTCATAGGCTAGGAAAGAACTCGTGATGGCAAGCTTGTTATTACACCAAGTCATCCAACCAATGGATATGATGATGTATATTGGAGCAGCCAAAAAGGAGATAAATATAATTTCCGTAGCGGAGCAAAGCCAAGTTCTTCTTGGGGTAGATATATTATTTGGGTTGGTGATACAAATAGTTCGGGTAGACCTAAATATCTATATCCTAACTTCGGTCTTGAACATAATGGTATTGTTCATTTAAATAAAGCATATGTTCAAGGTGAAATTCATGCTAGTTCATTGTAGATTGGCATGGACGATGGCGAATATCATGATGCACGCAGTAGATTTGCAAGAACTTATTATTCAGATTATAATCCTGCTAATTTAACTAATCAAAATGGTATTTGCGATAAGGTATATGGCGATATACTTCTTACCGGAGATTTGTGGTATGATACAAATGTAACAGTAAATATTAAAGATATTAGTTCATTTAGTATTACGCCAAAGAAAGATGCTAATGGTAATGAAGTTCAGTTGGATACTTCAAATCCGGCACAAGAAGATACAAACTCAAATTATCCATATGGATTTGATGTGTCTTAGTTATCTGAAAAAGAAAGCCGTGGTTATGTCTGTTATGAATGGATTGGACACTAGGATGATGTAAAGAATTATCCTGAGTGTACATGGACTTATCAGAAGTTAAATGAAACTACTGGTAAGATGGAAACAGTTACAGAAACAATCCCAAATCATAAAGGTTGGAGACGTTTACCTGTTCTTTCTAAAGATACTTTAACTGAAATATCAATGCTTGCTTTATAGAGTACCAAGGCAATTTAGACTTTATAGACTAAATTAACGAGTGCTTTAAAAACAGCGTATACGAATATTCGCACAGGAATGTCACCAATTAGTTTTTTTGAAGATGGAAATTGTTATGTAAGTATTGCTCATAAGCAAAAAACAGTTACTAAAATTGGTACTGTGCCATCTGGTATTTCGATTTATCAAGTTGATAATAATGGTTATCCTAATGGTGCTTATTTCTTATTAAATGGTCAACGAATGGGATTTTATAAGAAATATACAGTAAATGGTACTATAGTAGATGTGCCAATGTTAACATATTATCAAGGTAATATGGGCCTTGCTGGTAGTTTAGTATTCGGTATAGATATGAAAAAAGTCACTACGCAAGATAATGATAAAAATGATGTTAGTTTATATAAAAATTATCTTGATGGGCCGAATGCTGCAATTAGTTTGGGCGATGGAGCCATTAAGTTAGAAAGTAATGTCAATAAAATAAAGGGTATACCAACAGTTACTATTGGTGCAAAAGATAATGGAGCAAAAGCAAAGATTTATTTAGCAGGCTATGAAATTGTTGGTAATATAAATCAAAGTTTTTCTGCATCATTTAAAATGGGATGCGACACTAGCCCTGACCAAACCGATACAAAAAAATATAATACTATATCTATAGAGCATGGTGAGAGTGTTGGAAAGAACGTTCCTTCAAGTCATAGCATTACATGGTCAAGATATAAAATTACATCAGGCACGGAATATAAAATTACTGATCATTTGAATTAGTTTAAAATTATTAATGAAGGACGCGGTTTTTAGGTATTAGAGAATAATACTTAGTTACTTAACGACAATGGCCAAGCAGTCAATAACAATAAATTATACGATATAACAATTTTTAAACCAACAAAAGATAGTGGTAAGTTAGATTTAAACAACAGCGCCTAGAATTTAATTATTGATTGGGATTTAATTTAGGGCGAAATGGGTAAATTTACTGATGTTGATGCCACTAATATATTTTGTAAAAATCTTTATGTTTATGAAGATGAATATGCTAATAAAATTGCAACTGAAAAATGGGTTGCTGAAGAAATTAATGATGCTATTAATCTTTTGGTAGGAATGATTAATAGTTCTCAAACCACTGGCAATAAAGCATATGGTGCAGCTAAAAATCATACACATAATGAAAACGGTCGAGATGCTACTGCAAGTTGGGCCGGTTAAATTCATCGTGTGCGCGTTCCGGAAGGAGCGTGAAAAAATACCCACTGAATTGCTGGGAAGCCCTAAGAGCCCACGAGCCTATATGGAACGAAAGTAGAAACAAAGTAGTGGGATGGCACAAGGTTAAATCCTAAATGCTTTAATAATGGGTAATCAGCAGCCAGGCATAAGCAGGGTTCAACGACTATCCGTAAGGAGTAGGGCTACGGCTCGAAGTGGTGGGCACCCAGAACGGGTGAAGATATAGTCTAGTCCCAAACGAAAGAATGGGTATAAACGAAATTAAATGCTACAGATGATGGTGGCGGCGTTATTAAAATTAGTCTTGGCGGTACTAAATTACCTAGTAATTTAGCTACTGCGGCAGCTGGCGCAGGTATTGCAATTAGCAGTGCAACTAAATTTACAGGTAAATTTGGTATTTCATCTTCTTCAACCGCATTACAAAAATTTGTCGCAACTACCGGTAAAGATTTTACATGGGAAGTTACTGGTCTTGGCACTATTTTATTAGCTAAATCATTGTATCTAGTTGGCGAAATAACAGACGCAGATGAAACGCAATGGATCGCTGTGTCTTCGATGGTTTTACCTATTTTAACATCTTCATTACGAGGAGCAGTTTATGTAGAAGTTGCAAAAATAGGATTAAATTATACTGATCCAGCGAATACGAAACATACTTATTCTCATAGCGCAGATACTATAAGCTCTCCTACAGATTATCTTGGCGGTTTAGGCTATACATTTGCTGAAATTGCTGATCATGCATAGGGTGCAACGAGTTTAACTATTAACGCCTCATAGTCAATGGATTATGGATCTATTAAAGCATTTGGTGATGAAATATTCTTAGCTGGTTATACTTCCGCTACTGATAAAATTAAATTTACCGCAGGCGGATCAAATACAGTAAGTACACTAACTTTACCAAAAACAGCAACAACTGCTGCATTAGCTGGAGATACTACTAACACACTACTCTATACTTTAAAATTAGATTTAAACGATGCTGCTTCCGGAGGAACTTATAAAACTTCGCTAGGCGTTAAAGCTACATTATCTATGAGCGGTACTAGCGGATATGGGTCAATAGAAGAAAGCGATACTTTAACACTTGGTTCAGAACAAAAAAGTGATAATCTTTATTATGCTTATGTAACTAATGCTAAAGGTACTCAAGTATTAGTGAGACCTATGACATGGATCTATAATGCAGGATATAAAGCTGCATGTGATGCAATTAGTTTAACAGATAGTGGAGTTAGTATACCTGCAGTTAGCAGTATGGGAGTGCCTACAACTAATAGCACAATTAGTATTAGTGTAAGTCAAGAGAATGGTGTTACTAATAGTGACTAGGATAGTACTAAAGTGCGTGGTACTGCTAAGCTTACTAAGGGATCTAGTTCTAAATCTTATAATTCTGGTAGTGGATCGACTGCTTGGTATGATCGTGGTTATGCAAAAGGTTGGACAGATGCAATAGCTACTATTTCTGTTACACATAATTCAAGCAGAGAAAACAATACTATAACTGCCAAAGGTAAAGTAACTTATAAAGCTACTCATGATGCAACATCTTATACTAGTAAAGAAGGTACGGAAAAGACATATACTGCTTCTGTATCTGACAGCCATAGCGCAACACTTAACGGTACATGGTCCGCAGGTTCAAGTATGACACTTTATAATAATTCTACATACGGTAAACTTGGAACTAAACATACTGGATCAGATTGGACCGCATATGAAGTTAGTGATACACATAAGCTTGGCGGTACTGGTGATACAAGAACTTGGTATTCTAATATTAATGATAACCATAGCGCATCATTAAGTGGTAGTTCATCTATCAGCTGGTCTTAATCTTAATATAAAATTTGAGAAAAAGGAGATAAAAAATTATGACACTCACTTTTACACAGTTACAAGATATGATTAATGCTCTTGATTCTTTAAAGGATGAAAAACTTCCTTTTAAACTTAGTCTTCTTATTGCCAAGGATCTCAGTATCCTAAATAAAGAATTTGAATTCTATGTGCAGCAAGAGCGTGAGTTTGCTCTCAAATTCCTTGAATTTGATGAACAGGGTAATCCTATTCAAGAAGGAGAAGGAATGTTCAAGATTAAAGATGGAATGCAGTAGGAATGCTTGGAAGCTCGCACCGAGCTTAACAAGTTTACCTGTGATTGCGATCTTCGCAGTATCCCAATGAGTTTAATTGAAAAGTTGGAGCTTACACCTGATCAGGTAGCTGGATTGGAGTTAATTATAGACGAGGAGGGATAATAGTGGCTCGTTTATATCCACCTAGTATTTCGGGCACACTACCTTCTTTTTATGGTTCAACAATTACAGTTCCATATACAATGAATAAAATTGTTGCGATTTCAGAAGTTGCTGGCTTTGCTCTCAGAGTGAAGTCAGCTTCTTCTGAAACTTTTTTATTTGAGGTAGTTGGTCCTGGCATCGGCACTGGAAAGATCAGTGCTAATTTTAGTGACACGCAAGTAGAGTTTGAATTAACAACTAATTTATTAAATAAGCTCTATGTGGGTGAATATTATAAAGTTCAAATAGCTTATGTTAATTCCTTAGATGAGATTGGTTATTACTCTACTATTGGTATTATTAAATATACAGGAGCTCCCCAAGCTTGGATTGCGGATTTTAATCCAGACGTTCCAAACCAAAATCGTCAGAAGATCATTGGCACTTATTCCAATGAAACAGATCCAACGGAAAGAGAAGCAGAATATAGATTCACTGTATATGCTTATGACAAAATCACAGAGCTTACATCAACAGGTTGGAAATCTCATATCGTAAGTAATAATATTGAAACAGCTATCGTGGCTGATGATTATAGCGTTACTTATGCAATAGAGCAAACTGATGAGTATGATTTAAAATATGTTTTAGATCCAATGTCTACGTATTATATTAGATATGAGATCCGCACTAATAATGGATTATATAAAGCTAGTCCATTATATGAAATTGTTGAAAATACTACAATGAACAGTACGTTACTTGCGGATTTGATCGCGGAAATGGATTATGATAATGCTTGCGTGATTCTTACATTGTTACCAAGAGCTAGACTCTCCGACGCAATTATTGTAGGTACATTTGAAATAGGTCGTTCCGCGGCGATAGATAACTATGCCTATTGGACCACAATTAGTAAATTTAGTTTGAATGGTCATTTGCCGAGTGATGGCCGCATTTTTACTGACTTCACTATTGAACAAGGTCAGAAATATAAATATGCTATTCGACAATTAAATTCTTATAATATTTATAGTTCATGGATTCCTATTACTAAATGGAGAATTCTTGGCACAGAAGTCTGGAATGAAAATCCATATGTAGAAGCGGCATTTGAAGATGCTTATTTATACGATGGTAAAAGACAGTTGCGTATTCGTTTTAATCCAAAAGTCAGCTCATTTAAAACTGTATTAATGGATACAAAGAAAACAGCAATAGGAAGCAAATATCCATATTTCTTCCGCAATGGTATCGTTGGGTATAAAGAATTTCCTATTAGCGGATTAATTAGTTATTTAAGTGATCAGGATCAATACTTTGCAAAACGCACAAGCGAGCTAGGTATGCCTACAACTTGGGAAGATACAACTGATATTACCGATGCAAATTTAGCATATGAGCGCAGATTTAAAACTATCGTATTGGATTGGTTAAATGAGAATACGATTAAGTTATATAAGTCACCAAGTGAAGGTAATTTCCTTGTGCGGCTATCCAATGTTTCACTTACTCCAAATGATTCGCTTTCCCGCATGTTACATACCTTTTCTTGCACTGCCGATGAAGTTGCAGATTATACCACAGATAAATTAATTGATGAAGGTTTCATCTCTGTTGAATTAGAGAATGAAAATCTTCAAACTTTGTTTATGACTAAATTATTTACTCGTGGTGAAGAGAATCCTTCTGATATATTCCAAGGATATAAAGGTATTTATATTAAATTGGAAGATTTCTTGCCTATGAGTAAATTTATTTTAGGTGGCACAACTTATTTCATTGGCCAGACTGGGCAGTATGAATTATATTTAGATTAGCCAGCAAATGGTTTATCTATTCCGCAAACAACATTGAATGAATGTTGGGATGCTGGATTAAATCCTAATGTTACATATGGTATTCAATCCAAAGGCTTTACTTCTTTTGATATTATTACTCAGTTAAGCGCATAGAAATTTTCTTATGTGCGGCGCATGGGTGCAGATGCTAATATCTTAGAACCATACTTTGATTTGAAGCATCAAATTGAACGTATTTATTATATTCATTTTACAACAAAAGAAGTCATTGATACAGATATTAGTTTTAATGCTATATTGAAATATATTGATGAAGCTAATAAAGGCAATGACTTAGACTTGGCTATTGATGTTAATGCTATGTATAGGATTCCAGCAAGTGATGAATTAATTCAATATTTTCTTGCCAATGGGCGCATTACATCTGGCGAATTAAGACATAATCAATTAGTTTATTTATACGTTGATAATGTTGGAAGAGATAGATTCAATCTTCATATGGATAAAGAATATTCCGCAGAAGTTATTTTCGGTAAGAAATTACGTTTTGTAGATGATGTCGGCAATAGATTCTATGAAGATAATGTGTTGGATTTCTCACATACTGGTGGTGAAGTAATTAATAATCTTAATTACATTCCTATTGATGAGAATGAGAATCCTTATATTAAGATTGGTAATGGCATAATTGCTGAATTTGGTTTGTATCAAAAAGTTATTAACTATGATATGGAGACTAACGTTAACAAGATTAGTGCTGATAATCAATCAAGATTTTAGAGATTGTATCAACAATACGCTTAGGCTTTGAATGAATGGTATGGCACTGCGGCAAACTATTATAGAGATGGCGCAGGATATAAAGAGTTTTGGTGGGATTATGATTATCAAAAGGATAATCCATCAGCAAACTATAATTATAATCATGGCTTAGGACGTATTAACAATACTGAAAAGAATGCGTTGCATACTAAATACATAAATGCACGAACCGCTTATATGAATATTCTTCAAGAAGAGTTAGATAAGCGTGAAAGCGAGGCGACTATTGTATGAGTAATCGTGATCCTTTGCTTGATAAAGATTTTCTTAAACAACTTGATGAATATCATATAAGAGAAGTATATGCTAAATTAATTTCTTTGAGTGACGATGAGCAGCCAGTGCGCGAAATCACTGGCTCAGTCACTTCTGGTTCCGTTAAAATTGATAGTAAATCTAGTATGCGCCGCACATGCTCATTGCAGATTACTACATCTAAGGCTTATTCTATCACTGATGTAGATTGGGCTTTGCGCACGAAGTTTAAATTATAGATTGGATTAAAGAATTTTATTGATGATCGATATGATGACATTATATATTTTAAAATGGGTATTTATGTTATCACCGCATATAATGTATCATTGACAGAACAAGGTTACGCAATTGCTTTATCTGGCAGTGATAAGATGTGTCTATTGAACGGTAATGTAAATGGGTCAGTTGCCGCAGAGACTAGTTTTAGTGAAGAATGGGATGCAATTCCTGGAACCAATAGGTATCAGAAAAAGAAAATCCCAATTAAGACAATTATTCGTGAAGCGGTTCATGAATATGCGGCTGAGCCTTATAGTAATATTGTTATTAATGATTTAGATACTTGTGGCGTTGAATTAATCTCATACCGTGCAAAGAATAATCCAATGTATGTTTATACTCGTAAACAAGGGCAAGCCACTGTGTACAATCTTTGTTTTGAAGATAGTTTAGTCGGCCAGATATTTCAAAATGGGGTGGCCGCAGATGGTACCCCAGTCTTCCGCGATGTTACAGTCACCGACATTGATGGTAACACAGAGCTGGTCCGCACATATCAAGGTGATGGATTAACTATTACGCATGGAGGATCTGACTATACAATCTTAAAACGCGCTGACTATGGTGAGACTATTGGATTTAAAGCTGTTGATTTAACTTATCCTTCTGACTTAGTTTGTAAAGTTGGAGAATCTATTACATCAATGCTTGATAAGATAGTAAAGATGCTTGGTGAGTTCGAATATTTTTATGACCTTGATGGGCATTTCGTATTTCAGCGCAAACATGCATATTTTGATACTCCATGGACTAATGCTGTTGTTACAACAGAAAGCAATGGATACAACGCAACAGAAGAGTATTATGATAGTACAATTTATTCTTCTGCTAATACTTATGTATTTGAAGGCGGTAAATTAATTACATCTTATCAAAATAAACCAAATATTTTAAGCATTAAAAATGATTATTCTATTTGGGGCGCAATGAAAGGTGTTAATGGTGACTTGCCAATTCATTTGCGTTGTGCTCTTGATATAAAACCTGAGTTATATTTTTCTAAACTTAATCAATGGAAATAGCATCATACTGCATGGTGTGAAGCTCATGATATTAGTTTAGATGATATATCTCAAACGTTATATACTACTGATCAATATGATTGGCGTGAATTACTTTATCGCATGGCAAAAGATTGTTTTGAATTACGGCGAATCGTAACAGACCTAGCCGCAGATCTTAATGATCCAACAAAGATTTAGTCTGCTGCAATACGTCAAGAAAATATTGATTATCTTACTGAATTACAAAAATATTATAATGACCTATTGTCAAATGGATATTCTGCCTATTATACTGATCTGTTAGGCTTTTGGCCGCAGCTATATCGCACTTCCCGCAAGCCATATATTAAATATAAATATGATGCAAATGGCAATCTTATTTATCTTTATGGTAGAGATAATCCGGAAGAAGATTTAACTAAAACGTTCACAGAAGCTGAATGGAGAGATTGGCAAAATAATGGATATTGGAATCCAGAACATTTTAGATATCGCCGCAAATCAGACGGCACTCATGAAGTAGAAATTTATAATCCTGATGGATTGTATTTCTGGTTTGATTTTATTGATGCTGAAAAAACAGGTTTGCTTGATTATTCCGTGGCAAAGTTGGGTAGAAGACCAAAAGTTGTTAATGATAATACCGTAAAATCTATATTTGTTAGAGAGACTCCAAATGTTCTTTTCATTGATCCAAATGAAGAAACTGTTCAATGGTCTGGTAATTTACATTATGCTCGAATGAATATACCGGTACAATATTCTAATTATTTAGTTAGAAGCGCGCAAGGCAAAAGCGCGAAAGAAGTTTTAGATTCTTTGATTTATCAAGGAACATTTTATAATGAAACAATTACACTTTCAGCGATCCCAGTATATTATCTCGAACCTAATACACGCATTAAAGTGTATGATGAAATGACTGGCATTGACGGAGATTATTTAATTGATTCTATTTCTATCTCTCTTGCTCATGATGGATTATCTTCTATCACAGGCACGAAAGCGGAAACCAGAATTCTATAAGGAGGAAAAGGTATGGCGAAAAAGGTGTCACAAGTACGTTATTTCGGTGGCGGCAACGCTAATGGAAATACGAATGCAACGTAGCTTATGAATGGTAGCGCTTTTAAATATCCTATCGTCCAGCTTGGTGTGCAGGCTTTACCTGGCACTCGTTTGCTCATTAACAATAGTGAGACTCCATTAACGATAGGTGCTACTGGAATATATGAATTAAATATAGATGGATTAGCTACTATTACATCTTTGATGTTTGCATCTGCTTCGGTAAAAAATTTACCAGCAACTGCAAGTATAATAGTTGACTATATCTATGATGAGGAGGGCTGATAATGGGTTTTTATGGTAATATAAGTGGCTCAACTAAATCAGCCTTTACTTTTGATAGAGTATATGCAAATAGAACATTGATGGATCAGAGCCTTGATACCGGTGTTGATACAGTATTCTTAGGGCGCTATGTTCTCGTTGAATATGATGACGCTCCGGTATCAATCTGGATCGTTACAAGAGACAATGTGTCTATTGCATACACAGATTATGAATTAACCACACGTTTGGTGCCGATGGCTAATATTGTATACCGTGATGAAAATAGTGGCCAGACTACACATAGTACAGTTGATTTTTATGAATATGATATTGCACAGCGCAAATTGGTCAAAGTGCAAGGCAATAGTCCATATGGCGTAAACTATAATATTGACGTTCAGAAGTATGGTCGTGGTTATGATGGCACTGTTTGGCGCAAGATTTATGATACTACGCTAAACAAATATAGATATGTATTAATGGCAGAGTTAAATGCGGCAGTGCCTACATTCCATTACACTGTTGATAATCCATTGGAGATATCAACTGCACCAAGTATTGACTCTTCTGATAGCACGAACTTAAACTATTATATCCATCAACGTGGATATATTATGGACAGATTTAAGACAGATTCTAATGGTGATGTTAGAATTGCTCAACCATCAGAAGCTTGGACTTATAATAGTGATGGCACTGAAAAAACCCATACTTACAATATCGGGGAAGAAACAGTTGCTATTAAATTTAATAAAGCTGGTTTTTCACCTGCTAATCACCAAGTTGCTCTTGAAAGCAATAGTAATGATGTGATTATGGGCACTAATATTATTGCATGGACACCAAGTAGTTCTGGTAGACATTATAATGTCAGCTTAGCTAACCCACAAGGTGTTGTAGCAAATGATATTAGAAATTGGTCTATTGATTTGCCTGTTCTTGGTAATGTTGTACATAAGATGTATGATATTATTTATGGTTATAATGGCACGTCAAGAACGATTACTAATTGGCAGAAAACTAATTTAGCTCAGAATGATAAAATGTATCGCATGGATACAATGGTTGGTGCCATCAATAGAGTGCGTGATGCTCTTGGATATAATGTAATTACGCAATCATCTGCGCCAACTCAAATTAAAACTGCTGATGATACTAACTTATATTTAATTGGGCCAGATGTACAAACCAATGGCGGCATTGATAGTTATTACTATTATGCTAAACAACCTGTATATGTTTCTGATACAATGGGTGATTATTACTATGATGCTGGAACATATCGTGTAGCTAATAAATTAACTGTCCCAGCCGATTAGTTATTAAAACTAGATCATTATGAATACAAACCTATTCGTTTAACGAATTTAGGAGTAACCATGTATGGTTTAGTTGTTTCTCTTAATCGTTTAATGGGTGTTGGTGTAACTCCTGGAACACTTCGTGATACAGAAACTATCCCAGGTATGATGGGTAGAATTTCTGATATTTTTGAGCGCATTGACACTGCGTTATTACCTAATAGAATTATTGCGACTAATAGTAGAGGTATCATTGGTACTATTGGTTCATTAACTGATGAAGTTGGTTTGTTCCCATACGTGCCGGCAGGCGTTACTGCTGATAGCGCAAATGACAATGGCGATGATTATGTGATGAGCGGTAAAGGTAATTGGAGATTACCTGCTAATTACTTATTAACTGGCTTAACTCCAAATGCCACTTACAACGATAAGATTCGTCATGCAGTTGCAGTAACTGATACTTTAAATCAAGCGATTGGTAAGATAGCAAGAGAGTTTGCTGATGTATATGGAGACCGTGCCGCATCCACTCTTTCTGCTCTTATAAAGAACGCTAATACTCCATAGACTGAGAACTATGAAACTGTTACAGGTATTGATACTTTTGATAAAGTTGCTACTATCTTTAACAATCGCACAGAATCTGTTGATGAGCGCATTAAAGATCTTCGGATGTTTAGATATTTCGCTATTGCAAATGGTGAAGCTGATGCGGCAACTGCAAAAGCAAATATTACCGCAGCTATTGGTATTGCAGATTCTGACAATAATGCAGACACTTTCTATTTTAAAACTGGTAATAAATGGATTCGTTTGGCCATTGATACAACAACTGATAAGTTAACTATCGCGCACGTGCTTTCCGCAGATACTGCGGGAGAAATTGCATCAAGTGCTACCGGGTGGGGCAGTGGAACAAATGCTGACAATGCAATTGTAATTCCTAAATTTACAATTGATGAAGCTGGTCATGTTGTTGGTCATGGATCTAATACTTATTATTTGCCGCATAGCTTTAAGTATGTTTCCGTGGCGGCTCAGTCCTTAGCTGTTGATAACAGTACAGGTAATATAGAAACAATTAAGGCCGATTCCTCAGCCGATACTCTTACCTTTGCAACAGCTAACAAATGGTTGACAATTGCCGCATCTGACGTAAGCAATGCTGATAAAGTTACATTAGGGCATATAACAGCCTGGGCTGCGCATCAGGAAATTGCCCCAACGGCACAAGCTGGCTGGACAAGAGTAAGTGAGAACAAGATTACTCTTCCTACTTTTGATTTTGATGAAGCAGGCCATTTAGTTGGTCATAATACACAAGATTTCTATTTGCCGCACTCATTTAAAGCATTTAGCGTATTAGCTCAGAATACAGGATCTACGGCAAGCACTGGTAATACAAATACAGTTACTGCTGATAACTCTTCTGATACTTTACGTTTTAGCACCGATAATAAATGGGTTACTATACGTGCAATAGAATCTGGTGAAGATGACACTATTTATTTCGGCCATGCTTATGATGGCACAGCTGGTAATCAATCTTTTGGTTTACAATATAGTAAGAAAGTTGCTCCAACAGAAACAGAACTTACGAATCACGATTATGTAAATCTTGATTCTACTAATCAATTTGAGATTCCTTATTTCACAGTTGATCAGACTGGTCATATTATTAGTGCATCTACGCAGCATGTAATTATTCCAGAAAACTTTGTTTCTATTGCTACCGCGAATGCGGCGAGTGCAGTAAATCCAGTTGAAGGTAATACTGATTCGCATAGTGCAAGTAGTCTTGTTGATGCTTTAACATTAAAAGGATCTAATAAATGGATTATCGCTGCGGCCACGACAGATGACAATAAGAAAGTTATTAATTTCAGTCATAAGTTGAATGGCACTCTTGGCGCATAGACTGACATTGGAAATAATACAACAGTTAATATGACCTTTAATGGCACTTTCATTGTTCCTTATTTATCAATAGATGAAGCAGGTCATGTCACAGGATTATCTTCTAAGACAATTACTTTACCACAGAATTCAATTTCTGGTAATAAAACTTCTGATAACAATGATAGTAATGTATTAACTGATTTGACATTAGTTCAAACAAGTGGAGCATTCACTCGCACTTATGCTAATGTTGGGTCTTTAAAGTTGACAGGCTTTGTAGCAAATACCGCTGGAAGTGCGGCGCTCGCTGTTTCTGATACAATTAATGGCGCTTTCGCAAAACTTGAAGCTAGAATTGCTTATGAAGAAAGCAATCGCGCCTCAGCAATCAGCACAGAAGTAACTAATAGAAATACTGCAATTTCTAACGCTATCGGCACTTTAACTGTTGATAGTAACCAAACAGCAAATGTTCAGAATGCTATTGCAAAAGCATTAGCTACTGCAAAAGAATATACAGATACTGAACTTGGCAAGTTGAATAGCAATTATAGCACTTCTCCTTACTTGGCTGCAACCCGTGCCGCGATTAAAGCTGTTGATGATAAATTTGGTACTTTGGTTGTTGGATCTGGTGAAACTGCTACTGTTGCTAATGCTATTGCAAAGGCCGCAAGCGATGCATCACAAGCATTAAGTAATAAGATTGGTACATTGTCTGTTGGACAAGGACAAACTTCTACTGTTGAAAATGCTATTGCATTAGTGAATAATAAATTTGCTAATTATAAAACTACTGCTGAATTAACAACTATTCTTAATGATTATGTAAAGCAATCTGCTTTAACTACTACTTTAAATAGTTATGTAACTCAAAGCGGCTTAACAACAACATTGGCTGACTATGTACAATCTTCTGTATTAGATGATTACGTAGCTACTGATGATGTTGAAAGTGCAATTAATGATGTGATTCGTGCTAATTATGATTTAAGTCTTAAAGCACCTGTGATTGTAAACTTTACCGCAGATGCTACAAATGGTCTTGAAGTTGAAATTGAACCAATTGCTGGTACAATTACTTATCAATGGATGAAAGATGACCAGATCTTTGATGCTGGTACTAGCAATACACACGCAGGATCACTTGCCGCAGGTGACTATAAAGTTGCAATCAAGAGAGAATATAATGGTTTAGAAATAACTACAACAAGCGAAGTCGTTACTATTGCTTAATCTTTTTCGGCCCGAGTCTTTTGACTTGGGCCGATATTATTAATTTATACGGATTTTTTTTTAAATATTGAAGATAGAGAAATACTGTTAGAAAGAGGTTGAGAAGCATGGCTACTAGTAACAAGGTAATCTTCAAGTTTGGTACCAGAGCTAAATATAATGCATTGGCTAACAAGCTTGATAATGCTCTATACTTTTTAACAGATACTGGTGAGTTATATCGTGGCACAGTGCCATTCGGACAAGCAAGAGTGTTTTAGGGATTAAAATATAATTCTGAAACAGAAGCGGCAGCTATTGCCCGCATTATTGGTTCATCTCCTCTTGCTTACAATGATTTATTAATTATGCGTAATAATGACGACACAATGAATCTCTATATATACACTACGACCGGTTGGATTAAACTAACGTAGAGTACAGTTCCTGTGTCGCGCATAGATGCATTAGATAATAGAGTGACCGGGCTGAATGGACGAGTTGATACATTAGAGACTACCGTTGCAGATCTTAATAGTCGCATCAATGCATTAAATAGCGCATTGCATTTTGTGGATAGAGTGAATGATTTATCAGAAGTTCTTAATCCAGAAAATGGTGGAATTTACCAAGTTGGTAATAAAGAATATGCATGGAATGGTACTGAATTTGTTGAGCTTGGTGACTTGATTGATATAAGTAATCTTGCTACAAAAATTGAGTTGAATGAGGCGATAGCTGATCTTGAAGCTCTAATCGGAAAGCCAGAACATGATGAAGTAGAGCCTACAACGGGAGAGACTATACACCATCCAGCATCTGGATTATATGCTGAAATATTCAACTATCAGCAAGAGATTCCGGAATTTGACGGTGTCATTGCTGGTCTTGTACCAGTGCTTACTGGTAATTATACGCCAGAGCAAAAAGAATCTATGTTCTTGAATGCTCTTGGAGAATGGGTTCAAGTCACAAGCGAAGGTGGCGTTACTTATTATGTCGCTACTGATGGTTAGAGATTTACATCTCTTACTGATTATGTAGAACACATGATAGAAATTACTCCTCATAAATGGATTGAATTCGATACTTAAACTGATAAAAGGAGGTAAATATAATGCCTAATGCTGATATTATTATGAAGCGTGGTCAATTAGCTAATTTAAGTATGCAGCCTATTAAAGATGGCACCATATATGTTACTACTGATGAAGGCGCGATGTATGTAGACGTGGGCAACTCCCGTATCCGTTTAGGCGACTTCGTTCCAGTAGATACATTAACAGCGTTACAGAATATTACTGATGTTTCTGAAAAAGCAATGTATTACGTTAAAGAAGGTAATATTCTTGCACGTTGGGATGCAGATACCGCAAATGGTGGAGCTAATCCGCATTGGATCCAAATTAATAAAGCCGGTATTGTCAATGTCCGCATTGATGGTGCTGGTAATGCTATTAGTGATATTACAACCACTACTGATGAATATGGTCGTTTAACATTAGTTGTTACTAAGACCAATATTACAGGTGGTGGCGGCACAGGTGTGCCCGACAGCGTATATCAAGATATTGATGATTTAAAACAAGCTGTTAGAACCCTAAATGGTAGCGCTTCAACAATCGGGTCAGTTGCAAAAGCAGTAGCTGACGCAAAAGCCGCATTGTTAGGTAACCCTACTACTTATACCACTATTGAAGCATTAGAAACTGCTCTTGCTGGTGTAAAAACCACAGCTGAGGCCGCGGATGCGTTAAGCAAATCAAACAAATCTGCTTTGGATGCTTTAACAATTACAGCGAACACCAATGCCGATGATATTACTTCTTTGAAAAGTACCATTGGTTCAAGTGATAGCGCTGGTTTGCGCAAACGCATTAAAGATCTTGAAGATGCTCTTGCTGTTTTAAATGATAGTGATCCTACTACTGATGGTAGTATTAAACATGCAGTTGCCGAAGGTGTTGCTTCTATTGTCGCAAATGCTGATGCTAGATATGATACCTTAAAAGAAATTGCTGATTGGATCATTAATGATACAACAGGCTCTGCCGCACTCTCCAATGCGGTATAGCAAGCTACCTCAGATATTACAGCTTTGCAAGGTCGTATGACCACAGCTGAAAATAAATTAACTGGTCTTATGGCTGATGCTAATACAGAAGGCTCTATTGATTATAAAATTGCCGCAGAAGCATCAGCTCGTGCAACAGAAGATACTCGTTTGGCAGGATTGATTTCCGAAAATAGTGATGCAATTAATCAAGCCAATACAGATATTACATCAATTAAAAATACCTTGACTTGGAGAGAATTTTAATAGGGAGCGTTCATACGCTCCCTTATTTTAAGAGAAGGAGGAGTTTAAAAATATGGCTGACGATAAAGTAATGGTTTATGAAGGCCAAGAACGTACATTTACGCAAAACCAATCTCCACTTCAAATCTTTAAGGGCCCAGAAGCAAAAATTGAAGAGCTCGGTATCCAAGATGGATGCTTATACTTCGCTACTGATAGTAAAAAAATCTATCTTGATTGTGATTTTACCGATTCTCTTGGTACGACTTTGAAAGATCGTATTGCTTTTGGCGGATCTACTGGCATTTGGTATGCCACAAAAGTATTCACAGAAGCCGAAATTGATATTGCTCAATTTACTTTTACCCAAGATGACTTTGACAATATCAGCGAAGTTCCTATGGTTGATGACTTGATCCTTAATGAAGGCGATGGTAGCTTCTACCGCATCACCGCAGTAACTGATTATAGCACATAGTTCCAAAAAGAATTTGATATTGATGCTGATCGTCTTACTGTATCTGGCTCCGGTGGCGGAGGCGGCGGTGGTGGAGGTGGCAGTACCACAGGCGCAGTCGTTAAGATTGTAGGTGGTCGTACTAAGTATTGGGCAAGAGAAGCAACTTCAATGCCTATTACATTTACGATGACTCTTGAAGATGCCGAAGAAACAATTGGTTATCGTTTATATATCGGCAAAGGTAGTACAGTTGTTCGTGCGCAAGTGTCAGGCTTGCCGCAATCAAATGAAACTCAACCAACAACCATTAACATTGCAGACTTTAAAGATTTCATTGATCCTAACATGCCAACTGAAATTAGTATTATGCCTTTTGGTGATGATGGTACAGAAGTCACAAGATCTTTGAAATGGTCTGTTACATTGTTTAATATCTCTATTGCTCCATATACAGATGTTATTGGCGCGAGAGTTGGCGAGTTTGATAATTACACTGTTATTCCTACCTTTGGTACTGAATTACAGAATGTAATTTTAAATTGGAAAATTACAGATAACCGTGGTAATGAAATTGCTTTCGGGCAACGTGAATTGACTGCGGTAAATACTGGACGTCAAGTTAGCTTGAATGTTGGTGAACAAACACCAGGTACATATCATATTATTACTTGGTTGCAAGCTGATATTCCTGGTTCAAGCGGGCAACGTATCATCAGTTCTGAGTTAGATCAGATTTGCTCTTGGGTATCTTCCGCGCAAGATGTTCCTGTTTTGTCTGTAACATTCCCACCTGTAACTTAGCAATTCCAACAGTATGATGTAATTACAGTTCCTTATACTGTTTATTATAGAGAAGCAACAATTAGTGTTACAGAATATGTAATTTATACTAATGCTTCTGGTGAAACTACAACCACAGAGATTGACTCTAAGGTTATTAGCACAGGCGTTGCAGCTGACCCATTAACATACAGCTTCTAGAACACTGGTACTTATCGTTTCCGTATTATGGTTGGTGATAACGCAACTAGCGATACTTCTAGTGAGTATGTCATTGAAGGTGTGAGCGGTGACGTTCCTACTTTGCAACGCGATGGTTTAGTTCTTTATATGAATCCTACCAAAACCAATAACTCTTCCACAAGAGATGTTTGGGAAAATGAAGGTAGCGCTACTTATGTAAAGAATGGTGAAACAATTCCTGTTGATGTAACTTTTGAAAATATAAACTGGGTATCAAATGGTTGGGGCCGTGATGATGAAGGCGTTACTATGTTCCATTTGGACAATGGTGCTAAATTAACAGTTAATGGATATAGCCCATTCGCCGGTGATGGCGCGCAAAAGACTGGCCGCACTATTGAATTAGATATTAAAATTTCTAACATTAAAGATCGTTCTAAAAGATTATTTACTTGTGTTTCTGAAAATAGCGATAGCCATACAATCAATACAGGTATTGTAGCCAATGGTGACTTTATTGCTTTGAATGGTTCCGCGCACTCTCCTACCCATACTTGGGAATCTGGCGATGGCACAATCGACGATGTTTCTGGCAAGAGAGTAAAACAGTTGGCAGATAATGAAACTGGTTTGGTTGCTTGGTATTGCGAAGGTGAACGTGTTCATGTAACATTCGTTATCACTCTTGAAGGAACCGGTGTTATTGGCACTATGCCAAAAGGCTTTGTTTACACTTATATTAACGGTGTTATTTCTGGTCTTGTGCCGCAAAGCTCTGGTGAAACATTTAAAGATGGCGCTTCTATTTCTCTTGCATCAAGATTTATTTTTGATTCAACATATGCTGATATTGATATTTATGGTATCCGCGTATATGAGACTGCTCTTGATGATCAGTCTGTATTAGTCAACTATCTTGCCACATATGGCAATACTCTTGATGCTATTGATCTTTATAGAGATAATCAATTACTTGACCCAACCACAGGCCGTGTGTCTTTGGCGAAAGTTAAAGCATATGGTAAGATTCCTTATTTAGTGCTTCGTGGTGGACGTCAATGCGATAAGAACTTAACTAAATTTGAAGGTTATGGTTCTGAAAAAGAAGTAGATTTGCCAAGCGGTCAAAACGCTGATTCAGATGGTCATGATAATGGTAAAAAAGACTTCCGTTTCATGGAAGGCTATCTCGTAAATCCTCTTACCGGTTATAACATTGGTAGTGAAGATAACCGTGTCCTTTTAACAGTATATGATCAAGGTACTTCTTCTTTGCAATATCCTGTTAAAAATTTACGTATTAAGTTCTGGAATAAAAATACTAGCGTAAATAATTACACTCCTAAATATGGCGATGATGGTAAAGCTAAAAAGAGTAAAGTTAAAGTTTATGCTAACCAACCTGCTGAGGCTTCTGTATATACGCTTAAAGCTGACTATATGGATAGTTCAAGTGCGCATAACACCGGTACTGGTAATGCATTACCTGAGTTATATGGCACGCATAAGACTTTGGCACAAAGAATTAATGATAAGACATTAACCGCGATCAATGGTTATCCAATCGTTATTTTCTGGAAAAAATATCGCCATACTACAAATATTCAAACCGAAGATATTCAAACTATTAGATCTGACGTAGATATTAAAAGCAATGGTATTCGTCCTATTGAAGAAGCGGCAGACAAAGATAGTGATTATGAATACATTGGTAGATATAACTTCGACTTAGACAAGTCAGAAGCAAAACTTTATGGTTTCTATACTGATTATGACAATCATTATGGCGTGCGCTTAGACACTAACAATGTTTATGATGATATCGCTAATGCGTCTGATGTATTAACTGGATTACGTTCTATTCCTATTCAGCATGAAAGTTTTAGAGCTTTGATTGATGATGATGATGATTTAACTTATGATCCAGCCCAAGTATATTACATTAAACCATATAAGACAGCTGCAACTTGGACTCAACCAACTATTGATAATAACGGCGCTCAAATTGCTCAAAAGGCATTGAACACTGGACTTAAAGATAGATTAGCAATTGGTCCACTATACGTTTTAGAAGATGAAACAAAAGGCGCTAATAGTATTGAGTGCTGGGAGTTTTCAACTAATAACGTTAGTGAGCATCCATTACAGTTGCAATTCTTCCAAGACCCTTGGAGCGAAGAAGATGATCCAACTTATGGAAACTGGACTGAGGCATTTGAATCTCGTTATCCAGAATACGTAAGTCAAGAGTCAACTGATAAGCGTTCATTTGCTCGTTTGATTAACTGGGTTGCCAGCACAAATGCAGTAAGAGTTGGGCATGAGCCAACTGCTGAACAGCTTACCGCATGGGCTGCTGATCCTTCTCTTGTTCCAGATAATTTAAAACCTTTAATTCCAGATCCAATGGAACGTAGATTGCCAAAGATCCAACTTGGCGAGTTCCAGGGTGTAACTGGTATATTATATCAAGATACTCCTATTACGGATTCTTGGAATGATATTCCATACGCAGACGCAGCGCGCGGTGTTCGTAATACAGCTCAGTATACTTCTGAGACAACATTCTATTATGACTCTTTTGAATATCGTTTACATAAATTCAAGAGCGAATTTGATCAATATTTAAATAGAGATTTTACTCTTATTTATTATATTATTACTGAGTTCTTGATCGGTAAAGATAGTCGTGCAAAGAATATGATGATGGCTTGCTTCGATGCAAACCCAGAAATGAATGTTGGACATTGGTTCCCAATTTTCTACGATGTTGATACTATTCTTGGTCTTGATAACGTAGGTAAATTAAGATATCGTTATGACGAAGAAGATTATGACTATGGTATTTTCAATACCAATGCTGACTATTTTGACTCTGATGGTTAGACTATTGCAGCAAATTACAGCGTATTGTGGTCTAATGTTCGTCGCACAATGTATAATGAAATTAAGACTATGTATCGTGAGATGCGTAGTGCAAGATTTAACTATCAAAATTTGATTGATATTTATAACACTCGTTTAGCCGATGCTTGGAATGCAACATTGATCAACCAAGATGTATGGTATAAATTTGTTAGATTCTTAACTGGTTATATTCCAGACAAGGGATTTGATGATTATCCTATTTCTACTCCTAACCCTTCAATTATGTATGCGGCGACTGATGGAACAACCGCAAACGCTTGGTTGCCTGCGGTCCAAGGTACTCGTTCACTTCATCGTGAGCAAATTATTCGTCGTAGACTTGCATATTTGGATGGTAAATATGGTTTCACTGATGGCGGTGTTACAATTGCTTTCCGCGCGCAGGCTGGTCAAGAAGGCGCTGATGAAGGTTATACTCCATTAGGTATTTGGGATTTGACAGTCCATGACTCTTGCTACTTATCAATTAATGCTTCTGCTGAAAGAACAGTTGGTCCATTCAGATTTACCGAAGGATCAAGAAAGATCATTAACAGTGGTACATTCAGTGGTACAGAGCAGGAAATGAACTTCCACTTCTTTAACCAAGTATCTGATTCACATGACTTATCTGGTAAACGTATTGGTACATTGACATTCAATGAAAAGCCAGGTTATCCACATAGATTAACCAATTTGGACTTAACACATAGTCGTGTTGGTTATGAACAAACATTCCGTGGACAAAATGTACAGCACTTGACACAGTTAAACTTGTCAAGCTTACCTTACTTGCAGACACTTAATGTATCTTATTTATCAAGTTTGGTATCTGTGTCATTGGCTGATAATCCTTATATTACTGAGGTTTATGCAAAAGGTATTGGTTCTTCTACTTCTGCAATTACTTTCCCTGATGGCGGTATCTTACGCAGGGTTGAATTACCAAAGAGTTTGACAAAACTTGACTTGAAAGGCCATAATTTATTATCTACTCTTGTTGTAGAAGATAATGATTATAGCAAGATCAAAACACTTTATATAGAAGATTGTAAATTAATCAATACAAAGAACTTGTTTGATAATATTTCTCGCTATGGTAGTGTTGAATAGCTTGAAATCAAGTTGCCAGATATCAATTGGACTATTGATTATAGTGAAGTTATTCTTGATGGGGACAATATGGTATAGAGTATTCCAATCTTAGACAAGTTGATTTTGGCGAGCGGTCCATCTAGTTCTTCTAAGAATGAAGATAATGAATTGATTGAAGGTCGTACTTACGTTGCTGGTACAATCACGATTTTGAATAATGAATCTGGACATGAATTCGGTCTTGATGAAAACGAAATCTATGAAAAGTATGGTAAGTATTACCCAGGTGTTAAAATTGTATTTACGCATAATAGTTTAAGCACTATCGCATATACATTCAATGCTTGGACTGCTTCTGGCGGTTTAATCCAATAGAAGAAGTTAAAATCCAGTGTAGTTGAAAATATTACGTTTGAAGAATTGTTTAATGACACCTTGCCCGCACAGACGAGAGATTCTTCTCCGAAGTACGATTATACTTTCATTGGTTGGAATTTAACTGGTAACCTCTTGATTGAAGAAGATGACGATGATTATCATTATACATTAACTGATGCAAGAGACATTGCAGAAAGTAAAGTAGTTGCTCGTTACAATTATGATCAAAACGCTTATGTGCCTGGAACAGTTATTGAGTTTGGGTCTAACTTGTTTGATGAAACTACTCGTGAAATGAATATTTATCCTACCTTCTTGGGTACGGTTAGATCATTTGAAGTAACTTTCTACAATAGCGATGATATTGATACTGCTGAGGTATATGAAGTATAGACAGTGCGGTATGGCGCTGCTGCAATCGCACCAGCAGTTGCCCCAGTTAAAGTTGTATTCAATGAGAATGATGTAAACGACACTCGTATTTACACTTTGGCTGGATACAGCAGATCTTTCGCAAATATCACAACTGACAATATTAAGATTTATCCAAGATTTAATACAACTTATACAGATGCAAAAACTTATATTGCTCCTCCGGAAGCATTTGAAATCTTAGATGCGAACTATTCCGAAGCAATTAATCCTTCTGCTGCACGTTTCAATACTGAGGGCAATATTAATGGTGTTGCGGTTAAAATTTCTTATGGCTATAACAATGAATTTATTACAATTCCAAAAGCTCTTATGGTTAATGGATATAATAGACCAATTGTTAGCTTGTAGAATGAATCTACTAACTTACGCAGAGTATATTTCGAAGAAGGCAATAATATTCGTATTATTGAAAATGGGGCATTCTCTTATTCTGAGAAATTAGAATTTGTAGACCTTGCCGCATGTACAAATCTTTATAGAATAGGTTCTGCTGAAAATGCTACATGGATTACTGGTGGACCTTTTGCTAATTGCCCGAACTTGAAGGTAACTGCATTGCCTGATAGTCTTGCAATTATTGGTCAGCATTGTTTCCGTAATACAGGCACTGGGTCAAAAATAATGATTAGTAAATTACCAGAACACTTACAATTATTAGGCAGTTATGCATTTGCTGGATGTACTGAAATTGGTTTATTACAAATGTCCGATTTCTTGCATGATATTCCTGGATTCTGCTTTAATGGATGTTCTAATTTGCAGTTACCAAATACTTATTATTTCCAAGGTGTTTACACTATTGGTACAAGAGCATTTGAGAATTGTTCAAGTTTAAATACATTCAATGCAAAACAGGAAGATGGAACTTACTTATTGTCTGGTACATTACAGAGTATTGGTACTTAGGCATTTAAGGGTTGTAGTAATCTTGGCCTTGAAGCATTACCAGTTTGGACTTTGAAAGAGTTAGGAACTGAATGTTTCAGAGATTGCGGATATATCAAGTTAAGTACAGAAATGGCGCAGCCTAGCTTGGCCAATGTCGATACTGATAAGGTAAAGTGGGGCAAGAACGTATTTGCTGGATGTACCTTGTATAGACGTCTTATAGATCAGTCTGGTGCATATGTTGGCATTGAATCTTTGATGCCTCGTTTAGTATTGAGATATGGCTCTGGTAAATATGACATTGACCGCGAAGTATTCGGTGAAAACATTACTGATGGTTTACAATTCGCATACTACGATTTTGGTCAGCCAATAGATACTCATGATGGACAATATGTATACAACGAAAATGCACAAGCTGTCGAAGGTGGCTTGAACCTCTTCGTTGCTGCTTCAAACTGGGGCTCATTTGGTTCTCAGTTCACGCAGAATCGTAGAGATATCGCTTGGTTGAGCGATCCGAACAATCCTTGGTGCAATGTGCTTGATAAGTTGTTCGAGACTGGTCAGTTGAGAATTTGGTATACTAAGAATGGTAATGAATACATTTATCATTCTAACTTGAACATTTATATGACCAACAATTAAGGAGGTAACATATGTTTATTCGTAAAGAATATAGACACCCTGATGGCTATGTGATTTATACACCTCCTAAATTTGAAGCGGATGCGATGACCTACTTGTGGGTCTATCCGCATCCGGGTCATTATTTAAGAAATAAAAATACCGGTATGTGCGCGACTACGTTGCATATTAGGGTGTATGAATTGGAGCAATGGGAGGAAATACCGGACAATTCCCATTAACTCAAACAGTATAGATTTTATAAAAAAAGAGAGATAAGGATAGGGCTTCGCGCAAGCCCTATCCCTTCTAATTTTTGAGGAAGGGAGAATAAATAAAGAATGATTACGGCATTAGATAAGCTTCAAGAAAAATTCAAAGACACGGGCTTTAAAGCACAGTTTGAGCAAGATGCTGGTGTGACTCTCCCAGAAGATGTAACCAGCCTTGGTTCAAATCTTTTGTCTATTTATTATAGAGCCCTCCAAAAGTTCTTAAATGAAAACCATAGACGTTATCCAATGTATGTTCGTATCCCATTCAGTGAAGATTCATTTGTAATCAATGCTGAATCAAGAGAGATCATTGTCCCTAAGCCTTTTGCACAAAATGGTGTTGGCGTTGTAGGTGATCATTTAGCAGAATTCTTGTGGTTTACGATTGATCGTTTTTATGATATGACAGATCTTATGACTTGCAATATTGATATTATTTGGCATAATACTGGTCTTGTAAGCATGGATGATAATGTTTATACCACCACTCCTTATGCAAAATATTGCGATAATGAGAAGATTTACTTTGGTTGGTATATTAGTAAGAATGCATCACTCGCAGCAGGTAATATTGAATTTGCTATTCGTTTTTATAGTCAGCGTCAAGCTCTTGATGGAACTGTAAAGACTGAGTTTGAAATGAATACATTACCAGCGAAGATCGTGATTAAGAATGGTCTTGATTTAGATACTTCATTTGTAATCACTGATTACTTCGATGATATTATTAAGTCCAGAGCGATTTATAGTGAAATTATCAATTCTCTTACTGCGGCCGAGCCTGTTATTAATCCTAATTTGGTTGGCGGCACATATGATATTGATTCTAATACTAACAATATTGCTTTCACTGTTGGAGCAATGAGTCCTGATAACATTGTATTGACTGTTCCTGTATTGGATCAGTTGGGCAATCCTGTTATGGATGAAGAAACTGGTGATCCAAAGACCGTAAGACAAATGACCGATCATGCTGCGGATATCGTTTACAGCTGGTATTGGAACAATAAGTTGATTGCGGCCGATGGCTCTAATATTGATTTCCCTGCTGATAAATTGTTAGTCCCACCAAGTGTACATATTTATACTACTCCTGTTATTACTGCGGCAACAGCCGAAGATGAGAAGGGAGAAAAAGTTGGACAGAGTGGTAGCACTCTTGTTACAAATGTGCCTGGTAAATATAACGTTTATATCGGCAATAAAATTATCAAAGAAACCATTCTTGATGGTGACAATGAAGAAGTTGAAAATCCTAACTATGGCGCAATTCGTTATTTGGTAAGTAACACTGTAACGCTTGAAGAAGCTAAACAGATTGCTCTTGCATCTGATAATAATGCTCCATATGTTTATCTTGAAGATCCAAGCCATAATTTACACTTGGATATTGATTGGGCAACTACAAATGGTACTGTTGATTATCAGTGGTTTAAGGATGGAGTACCAGTTACTGCTGAACCAGTAGTTTGCACTTCCAGTTCTAACCTTGATTTTACACCACCTGCCCGTGGTAACTTCTATTGTGTAGTTCGTAACGTAAAGAATTTAATGGTTACAGAAGCTCGCACGGCAGAAGTAACAGTTCTTCATGTGCCGCGCAAGGTTGCAAATGAAGATCTTACTCTTACTCAGGTTGGTACTAATGTTAACATTGATATTGCAAATGGTTATGACACTAGCGAATATCATTTCAGAGCAGAGATTTCCGCAATCACTGGTTCTACTAAAACCAAGCTTGACCTTGGTGATGTAGAATATCATGTTGGACCTGCTAATACTATCAGCTTGGCTAATAGAGGTCTTGCACCAGGCCAGTATTTATTAACTATCTATGTTAATGAAATTACTTGCCGCGGTATTCCTGGTTATCAACGTCAGTATATGGAAAATAATAAAGTTGTCGAAGGTGTAAGAGCTCTTACAGTAATGATTAATGAATAATCTTAAAGGAGGGCTTACCTATGGCATATTTAAATGAAGAAGCCTTCTTTTAGCTATTATCATAGATACAAGAGCATAGCCGAACAATAGTTTATGCTGCGCCGGCTGATCCTAACAAGATTATTAATGTTAATCTTGATACAAGAGATATTGAAATAAATAAGTCTGCATATAGCTCCTTTTTAAGTGTTAGAAAGGAGCATTATGCAGAGACAGTTTATTTTAAAGTCCCTCGCTATTACGATGGGGTTGATCTAATGCAGATGGCTCTTGTAATAGAATATGTTAATGCTAAGGGAGAAAGTTATATTTCTCCTATCTTAACTCGTGATACTATAACTTTCCCGGGCTATATTTTATTCGGTTGGTGTTTGCATGGTAATGCAACAAGCATGGCCGGTAATTTACAATTCTCAATTAGATTTTTCCAAATGGATGTGCCGACCAGCACATTAGTATATAGTTTGCGCACAAAGGCCGCAACAGGAAAAATCTTATTTGGGGTATAGACATCAGACACTCCTTCCTCAGAAGAGGGATTGTTAAATAACTATGCATTAGATGAGGTTATCTCTTCTATTGCTCAACATACCACATTGATGTGGACCAATTTATAAGGAAGTGAATATAAATGCCTGATACTACTTTACTCAAAATTTCATATGGTACCAAAGCAAAGTATGATGCCGTCGCTTCCAAAGTAAATGGTACATTATACGTTATCACAGATGAACACCGTTTGTTTGTCAAATTGCCAGAGCTTGATGCTTTTGAATTAAATTCTGCGCAAGCATCAGTAGCAAATTCTGTTGCATAGAACTTAGTTTTTGTTAGCACAGTTAATGGCGGAGACGTTGCAGGTGCATATAATGGTAGCACTGGAAGTAGCGTAAAGACCGTTGGTTGCAAAACAATTGGGGCACTTCATAGCTCACAAGCAATTTCTAGCGTGGCGTTCGCCAATGAAAAGATTGTCATTTCTTTGGCAGATAATACAACCACTTTTGAAACAGGAATAATTAAGCCTGCACAAGCAACTCATGCTGACACAGCTGGATCTGTTGGTGGTGTTTTAACTTTTGGTACTAAAACCTATAATGGTTCTCAGGGACAATCCCTTACATTAGGAGACTTGCTTCCTAATGGTAAAATTGATATTAGCTATATACCTTCTACGGCGTTAGAACGTATTTATGTTATGGCGCAGAATGAGCTGCTTTATGATTTAACTGATGAACAAGTGCAGCCTGGTGACTTGGTTAAGGATTCAGCTAATGGTCAAATGTATGCTTGTCGTCCTTACTATGAAGGCGCTGCAAACATCAATAGAGCAAAGACATTGGCATTCGAACCATTTGTTGTAGGCACTGCTGCAAAGGCTGATGTTGCCGATGGATTAACAAATGGTTTACGTTTTAATTTCTTAAACAATGTAACCATGACATACACTGGCGGTGCTACTAATAATCAAGTATATATTGGTAATCGCTTAACTGCTAGTTCTGCTAATGATACCACACAGAATGGTACAGTTACCGGTGCCGGCGGCGTATTTTTGAATTTAAGTTCTCAGGCTGGTAATACTGATACTTGGGGCGTTAAATCAAGTATTAAATTAGTTGGTACTGCTCCTGTAAGTGTAACTTCTGATGCCGGTGTGATATCTATTGGTGTTGGTACAATGACTGGTGCAACAGCACAGGCCGCAGGCACTGCTGGTTTGGTTCCTGCTCCTGGCGCGACTGGCAATACTACTCCTTACTTAGATGCCTATGGTAACTGGACAGTTCCTGCTAATACTAACATTTACCATACAACTGGTACATGGAATACTGGCGGAGATTTATTAACATTTACCGCACAACCAAGAGGTAATACTGTTGATAGTGCATATAATTTCACATTTACTTTAAATAGAGCATCTGAGGTAGATCCAACTTGGACAGACATTACTACTCGTTCTACGACCTATGGTGTTGTTAAAGGTGCTACTGACCGCAGTATTAAGATTAGTGATAGCGGTGTTATTTCAGTTCCTTGGATGCAAGGTGCAACTGATAGCTCTGCCGGACGCGGTGGTCTTGTTCCAGCGCCTGCCGCAGGACAGACTAATTATTTCCTAAGAGCGAATGGCACATGGGCTGTTCCTCCGAATGATGATACTCACTATACTGCTACTTTTGTTGTAACAGATGCTGCGACAGATAGCACAAATAAAGCTGGTTCTGTTGCTAATGGATCTGTCTTTATGAATTTGGTTGAAGCAACTCCGACCAATCAAAAGACAATTACTAGCACTCATAAGATTTATGGCAATCAGGGTATTTCTGTAACTGCTGCTGTTGATGGGACAAGAACTGATATTATTATTGGTCATACCAATACTAGTGTAACTGGTTCTGGCAGCACTTGGGGCACTTATAGTGCTACTGCAATTACTCTTAATGCAGGAAGATCATTCTCTTTACCATCTTTCACATATGATTCTAATGGTCATATTACGGGTGCTTCTGCTACCACACTTCAGATCGGCTCTGTGACCGCTGTTGATGCATATGGCGCAGCTAATGGTGGACAAAAAATTGCTACTGTTCTTGGAACAGATATTTATACAGGAATCGCATGGGGCGAATTATAATAGAATATCCAGGGCTAGGGCAAAACCTAGCCCTTATCTTTTGTAGAAATGAGGTGTGGATAGATTGGCTACTCCATTATTAACAATATATAAAGGCGATTCTTCATCGTTATCCGATAGTAGCGCTTCTACACTAACACATGATGGTAGATTATACCTTACAACAGATGATGGATATCTCTATTATGATATTCCTCATCCTACAAGTAAAAAGTTTGGTGTAGCTGCAACAATCGGTACTAACCGTTTCGCAATTAATGCGAACATGGCAGCAATAGCCAAAAGACTCGAACATGGTATTGATTTCTGGGTTGAATCTGGACAAATTACTAATTCATTTAATGGTAGTGGTAATGGCAATACTACTGTTTATATAGGAACTACATTAGTTGTTGGTGCTACTGCAAATGCAATAGCCAATGGCGCAAGTGCCGCAACCAGCAATGCAGTATATTTAAATCTTTTAACTCGTCAAGGCACTTCTGCTACTTATAGTAGAAAGAACGGACAAGTTGCTATTAAACTTGTTGGGTCTGGTGATGTTAAAGTTTCTTGTGACGCAGAGGGCAATATTACAATTGCTGATAAAACCTATACTGCAAGCGGCGGTTTGGAACTAAATGGTACTCAAATTCAACACACTAATTCTGCTATTACTGCGGGCACGATTTCCGAAGGTGGGTCTGCGCGCACATTAGCATATGGTGGTAAATTTAAAATTCCAAGCATTACTTATAATACTTATGGACATATTACAGCTGTAACGACTACGGAATTGACATTGCCTGCTGCTGCTAGTGTATTCACAGCATCTAGTAGTACTGCCGCAGGTAAAAATGGTTTAGTTCCTGGACCTGGTGCAGGTGTTGGTGCAACTGCTTATTTAAATGCAAGTGGCGCATGGACTGTGCCACCAAACACTCACTATACCACTCATTTGTTTGTAAATGGCGCGACTGCGGCAGCTACTCATATAACTTCTGCTGTTACTAATGGGAATGTTCATTTACGTTTATATGATAATATTGATACTACTAATACTGTTAGAGAAGCAATTAAATTGCAAGGCGCTGGCGCATTAACAATTACAATTGCCGCAAATGACAATGCTTCTAATAGTACAACTGGTAAAATCACATTCACCGCGGTTAATAATACTTATGAAGCTGGTTCTGGTATTAAATTAATTCCGAATGGTTAGAATAGCTATGCAAGTGATAAATACATTATCGCGCATGCAAATGTTTTTGATGCTACTGGCTCTGTTGCTGGCACAGCTGATGGTACTACTTTAACAGTTGGTGGAACATTTAAAATTCCGAGATTCAATTATGATATTAATGGTCATTTAACTACAAGTGGACAGAATACTTTGACTTTGCCTGGCGTAATGAAGGCGGCTTCTGCAAGTGGTGCAGGCGCTGCGGGTTTTGTTCCTGCCCCAGGAAAAGGTAAGCATACTGCATTCCTTCGTGGCGATGGTACATGGGAAATTCCAACTGATACTAATACTCACTATACCACGAAGATGTTTATCAATAGTGACACAGCAACAAAGGATCATGCTTCTACTGTTGCTGATGGGCATGTTTATCTTCGTTTATATGATGATGATGCTGTTGAAAGTACAATTCGTATTATTGGTAGCGATGCTACATCTGTTACTGTTGATACTGCTGGTATTATTAAAATCAGTAGCCATAATACGACTTATAATGCAGAAAAAGGTATTAGTTTATCTAATGGTAAGTTCGGCCATACTAATGCGGCGATCACTCCTTCTTCTTTAAGCGCGAGTGTGACAAGTAACTTAAATGATAATGATTCTCTTTCTATTCCACTTTTGAAATATGATGGATATGGTCATATTATTGGTAACTATACTAACACATTGACTTTCTCTGCATTCCAAGGTGCTAGCTCTGGTGGTAATGGTAAAAAAGGTTTAGTGCCTGCTCCAACCCAGAATGCTTATAACAATGGTTATTTTTTAAGCGCTAGTGGTACTTGGGAAAAACCAGCTTATATTCCTGATACACATTATACTACAATGATGTATGTAAGTGATTTGAAAACTGCAACGAGTGCAAACTCATTAGCCAATGATCATGTCTACATTACATTGTTTGATAATAGTACATACCGTACTCGTGTAAAATTGGTTGGTGCAACTGGCCAGATGGGTAATGGCGTAACAGTAACATCTGCTGAAAACGTTATTACCTTTACTGTTGGTTTATTCAAACCTGTTAATACCACAGCTGGTACTGCTAGTGTAGCTGGTTTAGTGCCTGCGGCAAGTGATAATAATAATAAAAAGTATTTGTGTACTACTGGTGAATGGACAGTTCCAGAAAACACTACATACACATTTACTGATACTTATAATGCATCTACTAACCCTGCGGCTACTAAGACTTATGCTTAGAATCAAGCGCAAGCTAAATATAATGCAATAGAAGAAGAACTTAATAGAGAAGATGCGATAACTAATGAAACCACTGGCGTTGTTACTCCACAAGTTGGTTATCAAATGTCTACGGCAGAAGTAGATGCAATCTTTGATGAAGTGTTCTTATAATTATGAAAATTAAATTACTTTTAACAAGAGATGAGAATATTAAACATTACAATGCCAGTGAAGTAATGATTGATATTGAAGAGTATGTGCGCGGCGTTGTTGCATCGGAAATCGGCAACGCCGCACTTGAAGCCTGCAAAGCACAAGCTGTTGCGGCTCGCACTTTTGCTCTTATAAAACATAGCAAGGGGTCACGAATTACTGATAAAAGTAGTTCTGACCAAGCTTTTCGCGCGTCAAGACTTTCCAATTCGTATGCTAATGTGCTGCTAGCTACGAAAGAAACTGCGGGCCAAGTCTTGTATTATAATGGTAAATTAGTTACCACGTGTTCTTATTCTAACTCAAATGGAGGACGTATTAAATCGTCAAAAGAAGTTTGGGGTGGAGAAAGAGCATGGCTGATTTCCAAAGAAGATCCATATGATCATGGACCTGGAAACGGTCATGGTGTTGGGATGTCTCAGTATGGCGCGAAAGAAATGGCTCGGTTAGGATTTAATTATAAACAAATTTTACAATTTTATTATCCTAACACAGACCTAAAAAATGATTATGGATCTATACCACAAGAACCAGAGGTGATTAAAGTGGCATATCAAGCTAAAATAACAGCTCCTTCTGGGAAAACTGTTAATATGCGGCAAAGTGCATCGACGTCTGCACCAGTAATTGTTCCAATTGCTATTGGAGAAATTGTTGATGTGGTAAGTGTCACAGGAGAATGGTCACAAATCACATGGTGTAACAAATCTGGCTACATGATGAGTAAGTATCTTGCAAAAGTTGATGGAACTGAAAAAAATAAAATTTGGTATGTCAAGATAGAATGTGACAGCGAAGAGCAAGCAAAAGCCTTCGCGCAAATCCTCAAAAAGGCGAAAGCAGCCACTTGAATTTAGTAAGAAGTTAACGATAGCGGATATAATCGTTTATCTTGCTCTTACTTTAATCTTGATGGGTTTATTATTTTTTAATCCAGAACTTGAAGCTTTTGCAGGGACCATTTTTGCGTATTTAACCACGACTTATGTATCATTGCGTCTCGGTTATACAGCAAAAGCCGGTGTAGAAAACTACAAAAAAATTGCTGAGAACTATAAAGCAATCGCGGAACTCATGCCGATCGATGAAGAAGAGGAAGATGATGAGCCTAGCGATGAAGAAGAAAGCTTAGGCTGATCACAAGAAAGGGTGAGTTATCATGGTTACTTGGGCGATGGTTCTTGAAACGGCCATCAAATGGTTAATTCCGGTTATATGTGTAGCTATTGTAGGTTTAATCACAGCTCATGTTATTAAACCATATAAAGCGGGCAACGCTGCAAAACAACAAGAGGAATGGGATGCACATTTTGCTGCGTCTAATAAGCCTCGTGAAATGTGTGATCGTGAGCTTCAAAGCACAAAGACTGAATTAAGAACTACTCTCACAGATGCAGATACTCAAATATTAGAGCAGATTAAAACTATTAGCTCTAATATAGAAAAGTAGAACGAGCAAAATAAAATGCACAATGAAAAAGTAGATAAGTCTATTAATTTAATTCAACAAGGTGTTTTAGATGCTCATTTACAAAATCTTATTGCAACATGTCAAGTATATATTAAGCGTGGTTATATAACCGCTGCTGAATTTGAAACATATCAAGCTAGATATCAATTATATAAAGATTTAGGCGGAAATGGTCATATGGAACCTTGGAATGCAAAGATAATATCTCTTCCAAATGAACCTCCAAGATCGAATAATATTATATCTTCTGCTACGATAAAACCGCCTGTTACTCATGTATAATAAAAAAATGGGGCGACTCTTAATTGAGTCGCCCCTTATTTTTTTTTACTCTTACATAATTTTATTTACATTAACCTGCGCTTCAATCGCATTCTTAATGTAATTATTTAAATCACCAACTGCGGTGCTGAGATACTTACGAGCTTCTTCACTCAAAGATTTTAGAACAGCATCATAAGTCATCTTAAATGCAATTTGCTGTGCTTCTGCATCAAACTTATCTTGTTCCTTTAAAGAATCAACATAAGTCTGATTGGTTGCAATAACAGTTTGCTGGATCGTATAGTTGAGCATATCAATATACTTCTTATAAGTATCATTATCAGTTTTCTGCTTGATTTCTTCTGCCTTGATATTCACAAACTGGCAAAAATACTTTACTACAAGAGCAAGCAGTGGAATAATAACAACCTTAAATAATTCACCAATAATTACTGGCCACTCCATAGTTTTACTCCCAATTTAATTCATTATTTGCGGATAAGTCGGCCGCATACCCTATACAAATAGCATCAGCTTCGTCTTGCGTGCAGTTCGCGCCAAATGTTCGTAGAACCCACTATTGAGCAATTTTCTTTTGAGCCTACCGTGTCTTCTCATTTCCTTTTAAGAAATTGCATTTTGCACGCCACTCTGAAGGTGCAATAATTTCACATGGTATATGTAAATTTTGTGCAAGTTCAACTATTGCACCTTGAAGCCAAGCTAATTTCTAAAATGTTGCAATATTATTTTGATTTTGAATATTTTCTATCACTAATTTATCTGGTGCATATTGATCCAATAATGACTCAATCCATAAACAAATTTTATGAATCCTCACATGAATATCTGCATCATCTTGTTCATGTTTGCCATACTAAACCAATTTGCCATTTTCCCAGACTGAAAATCCACTGCACTATGTTGCTTGATCAAGTGCCAGTAGAACCAAATCCGCCAGTTCTTTCTCCGTTGGCAGCATCATCTGCAACAGTACCATATTGTAAGAACACACCTTGTCCTATGCAATCGCCTTTCTTGAGAACTACATCAAAAGGAAGAAGATTGATAATCTGGAAATAGATATGTCCTTCATTATCGGGATTATTATAATAATCTGCATCAATAATCCCTACACCATTACCAAGAATTAGCCAATGTTTAAGCGGGAGGCTGGACCGCACACTTAGTTGTAGATACCAGTCATTTGGCATTTTTGCTTTTACTCCTGTTGGTACAAGAGTAATTTTATGATTATATTTCTTTACGAAGGTTGCAGCTGTTTCTAAGTCATATGGTAGACTCTTGATAAAATCATCAAAAGAACCATAGTAAGTAGAAAGATCTTTCGCAAGTTCATTCGCAAAGTCTGCTTCAATAGAAGAATAGTAACTTGGAATTACTGTGTCTTCTGCTACATAAAAATCATAACCAGCAGAACATTCTGTTTTACGAACTGGAAGAATAATATCTGGATCGTCTTGATACTTACTTATTTTTTCAAATTTTGCATCAATATTCATATCGTACCTGCACACCACTTACGGGGTCTTTCTCTGCATTTACAATTTTTTTCACCTTAACGATCTGATATTCTTCTTCGGTCTTTTTATCAAACTTTGTCGTATACTGAAATGACTGAAGCTCATATTCAGCAGCTTTATTCATTTCATCACGCATTTCAAGTGCTTCATTTACAGTGCTAACTTTGTACCGCTCAGTTACATCCAATAAATACTTCATAGTTTCTCCTTATTCATATTGCTCAATAGTTAAAGTGTTGTTATTGTACTCAGTAAGTACATATTGCTTAATAGCTGACGCAAGGCCCATTGCCGCAGCGTTACAATAAAGATGTTCTACTCCCTCTTGTGCCATAAAACCACAAATAGCTTCAATCATAGTTGTTGCATTTTGAGTAGAGATTGTTGTTTCTTTTGGCTCTTTACCTTCTTCAACCAATACATAAAGGCTTTCACCAACTGGATTATAATCAAAATATGCCTGTGTCAATAATATACAACTCCTTGCCCATATGGGAATAAATAAGCCACAGTTGGTTCTCCGTCCCACATTGCCCAAATTTCTACTGCTCCATTAGAATCTATATCAATTGCACGAAGATCATGATCGGCATAATAATTCATAAGAACGTCTTTGACCTCATGAATAAAAGATTCTGCATTCCCGGCGATATCAGTTTCACTAACTTCAAAGATAGTAAAATAATGATGCTCATGATTCAATAGTGCATAATGCGTTTCTTTTGGATCAAACCATTCAGTAACTTTTTCAAGCGCTTTATTCACATCCATGTTATTCATCTTTTTAAGACTTTTAACAATATCTTTATTCATTTGATACATTGTTATTTGCGCGATAGGTTGTTTAGCAGCAGGAGTATCTTTAATTTGATTTCTTAGATATTCCATATATTCAGCTTGTTCCATAAAAACATTATTCTCTTGCTCGGACATTTGGATAGCTCCTTCCTGACTCATTCTCTATTTTATTATACCAAATATTTTTTTCATGGTCAAGAGTCCATATAGATTGATTAGAACTGCCACGATAAGGAAGAGAAATATCGCGCTTATCTTGTTCGAATGGGCCAGCAATAATAGTATCAACAGAACGAAGAATTAAATTTAGATGCGGCTGAGTCTTGCCATATTCAATTAATTGATTCATTTCGTATCCAGTCCAGATCCAGATTTTAATTTGCGGAAAAGTTTGCCGCACAGTCTTCACAACCATAGCTGTTAAAAACTGATTTTTAGGATTTAAAGGTTCGCCGCCTAATACTGCAAAATTTCTTGTGATCCCATTCTTTTTAATTCCTTCAAGAATATGATCCATAGTTTCAGAAGTAAATTCTAAACCACCTTCAAAATCCCAGGTTTCAGGGTTGTGACAACCTGGACAATGGAAATCACAACCCTGCGTATAAAATGAAAGACATAATCCAGGTGCGGCGGCAGTATCATCGTAAATGATTCCAGCGTAGCGCATCATGATTCCATCCTTCCTGTATGTTTAACTCTTTCTTCTGTTTCCTTTTGTTTGCCCCAGTTAAAGGCAGTTTTATAGTTTCCAGTAAGATAACCAGTTACTCTACGTAATTGTTGAATATGCTGGCTGCCGCAAACAGGACACTTGTCATTAAATTCTCCGGTATAACCGCATTCAAGACAAGTATCATTCGGAACATTGATTGCGAAATAAGGAATATCATGATCCATAGCATAGTTTACAATCTGTTCCATAGCATCGAGATTATTAATAATACCAGTTTCTAATTCAACATATGTGATACAACCTGCGCTACTATAACCGGTTAATTGAGATTCAATATCAATCTTTTCGAGAACGCCAACCTTTTCCCAAACCGGCACATGAATACTATTAGTGAAATATTCATGATCAGACACATGAGGAATTATTCCATATCTATTGCGGAATTTCTTCATAGCTGTATAGCAAAGATTTTCAGCCGGCGTATAATATACACCAAAGTTTAATTTATATTGCTGCTTATATTGAGCGCAACGATCTTTGAATAATTGCTCAATTTTTTTTGCGTACATCATGCCTTCTGGATGGCATTGATTGGTTCCTACAAGAATTTCCAGAGTTTCAGCAAGGCCAAGTTGCCCAATTACAATAGTGCCATGTTTAAGCGCAGAACGGATACCCTCTTCCGGCACATATCCAGCCATTGTATTATTTTCATACATAAACTGTGCGGAACGTGGATCTTGCTTGCAAATATATTCAAAGCGTTCAATGAGCATGTCTTTTGCTTCTTCGATCTTTTTATCAAGAATTGCCATAAAAATTTCGAAGAGCTCTTTTGATTCCCCGTCTGCGTCTCCGAGCGGGCCAGCCTCTACGGCATCTTTAGCCATCATCGCAAGAGTAGGAAGAATGATGGTTACAGGACAGATGTTTCCTCGACCATCTTTAAGCTGTCCCAATCCATTAATGTCAAATCCGTTAGCTGTTCTGCATCCCATTGTGCTAAAAAATGTCCGTGGATCTTTAGGGTCATATCCTTCATTTCCTGACCAGTCCACATTGGCATAGTTAGGATACAATCTCCTAGCAGTAGATTTGAGGGCTAATCTGTATAAGTCATAGTTTGGGTCTCCTGGTTCACGGTTGACTCCTTTCATACATTGGAAGATGCCGCAAGGGAAAATCGGTGTGCGATGAAGCTTACCAACACCCTTGATAGATCCTTCAAGTAAAGCCTTAATTACCATTCTACCTTCTGGTAGAGTACAAGTTCCATAGTTAATAGAAGTAAATGGAAGTTGATTGCCACTACGGGACTGTAATGTATTTAGGTTATGATACATTCCTTCAACAGCTTGCTGAAGTTCGCGTTCAGTCATATCTATTGCATAATTATAACATTTTTCACCATATGATTTAGCATCTGGCGAATCAATTCCTGGAACCTCATATTTAGGATCATATAATTTTACATCATAGTTATCTTTTCCAATAGTACCTTCTATATACATTAAGCCATCACGCATATGCTTCCAGAAACTTTTTCTCACATAAGGTACCATTGTCCAGTCAAGATGGCTAGCGCTAACACCACCGAATTGCTGCAAACTTTGAAGTTGGAAAATAACAGCAATAAGTTGGAAAGCTGTGTTAATACTGCGCGCAGGTCTAACATCGGTCTGGCGAGTATTAAAGCCCTTAGCGAGTAAATCATCAAAAGGAATAGTCAAACAGTTATGCATGCCTACTGCATATGCATCAAGATCATGGATATAAATCATATTGTTTTCATGATTCTCTTTTGATTTCTCGCACATACAATAGTTAAGTGCATATTCTTTCATTATTGCAGAATCAGTCTCACCTTTGCGGCCGCCAAATGAATATTCATCCACATTGGCATTTTGATTTTGCACATTTGTTGCTTCAATCTTGTCTTTAAGTCTTAAATAGAAATCATCACGTTGCTCACGAATAACTTCTTTCTTATAACGATAACGTACATACTTGCGTGCAGTCTTAGGATCATACTTCATAAGAAATTCTTCAACTTTATCTTGAATCTCTTCTACTGAAATATCATACGCTTCATTCTCTTCTTCCATATATGTAACAATATCTTCTACATATGGCGGGAATGGCTTTTCAGGCGCATAGTCTGGATCCCAGTACGCACGAGCGATGGCTACTCGAATTTTATTACCATCGAACTCAACTTTTCGTCCATCTCGTTTTGTAATCAAAATTTAACCCTCCTTATAAGGTTGTATAATATATTTGAAATCTGGCCTAAATATATTAATCAACCTTGACCTGGGACACATCATGTAGTATATGGTGGAAACAATTTATCATATCTTCATCTTTCTCATTCCACAAAACAGGAATGTCATCATTTTCCAACCATTCAAAATCTTCTTCGTCAGCTTGGAACCTACGCACAATTTCATGCACATCTGGATCTTCTTCTCGATTTAAACTGCGTAATAATCTTGTTTTATCTTTACATTTTATATAATAAGGCAAAAGGATAACATCAGAATCATATTTCACAGTTTCCCGTAAACAATCATACCCTTCTGGATTCCATACCCCGACATTAATTCCATCAGTCAATGCATCACGCATAGTTCCATAATGCCACTCATTAAAATAAGTAGCTTCTAACATTTCTCCATTAACTACTTTTTGCGCGAACTCATCGGGAGAAAGGAAGAAGTAATGTACTCCTTCCTTTTCATAATCCCGTTTCGGTCTAGTCGTACATGAAACAACGTTATGCCATCCTGGCTGACGAGATAGGAGATAAGCGATACTATCCTTGCCCGCAGCACTTTTCCCCACTAAACAAACAATAATTTTACGCGACATCTTCTTCGCTCTCTCCTTGTGCTCTTTCACTTCTCAAAACTATGCTACCGTTATCCAGAATGTCATCAATTTTATAAATTTGATGACCAGGAGTTCCGTTGTATTTTTTGCTAACAAATTCAGTGCCACGGCGCATCCCAGTTACAACCAACAAACTACCACGCTTGAACCAAGAACGTTCAACTATTTGCTTTGTTCCATCTGGTCTACGCTGACTTATCTGTCTATCAAACATTGCAAAGAACTCTTTCGTGAACTTAACTGTTACAACACTATTATCCGCAGTCAACAAAGTCACATTTGACTTCATTTTATCTTTCGCAATAACCGTACCGCAAATACGATTCAATCTATAAATCGGAATATGCCCACGATATAGGCTCTCTACTATTGGCTCTTCCGGTAACACGTTATAATCACTAATACCATAACGTCTTTTATTTACATTCGCAAGTTCATGTTGATGATCATAAAAACACATTACTTCCATTTCCCAACTGGAATAATTACCTGCCGCATATTTATTCCAATCATCAACAAAAATCTTTTTATTCAATTGATAAAGCACTTCATCTTGATGGCCTTTCATCCATTCGCGCACTTTATCCATTTCATTCTGATAAATTTTATCCCAAATCTTTACATTTAATAACAGATTTCCATCTATTGGCACATCATATTTTCCATTTATAAAATTCAACGCTCTATCATCCAATACGAAGAAATCTCCACGTTTACACTTGTCTTTCAGATACCTATTGAACTCAAATACCTTACGCTGTTCATTTAATTCATCTGGGATCATATTTCTTTGAATTAAGCCATTCATATTTTGCAACGTGACTCTCTTCTTACGATCACAAGTTGCATAAATATATGTTGCCATAATTTCTTTTCTTTCACCAAACTTATCAAAAGCTCCTGACTTAATCAAAGAAATCATTGGCTGTTTATTCAATCTTACTTTATTACAAAAGTCTGTAAAATTAAGATATGGACGATTCTTAATAATTTGCGCGATTACATCTTCACCAACATTCAATAGACCTTTCATACCAAACATAATCGCATTTTCTTCAGCATTCGGTGTAAACCCATATTGAGAAATATTAATATCAATCGGCAATACTTTAATTCCACGACCTTTAATGTCATTAACCGCTTTCGCAATTTTTCCGTAATTTGTCTGTCCTTTTTCATCTGGATCAACAGCACCACTATTGACAATCAAACATGCTGAATTCCAATATACCGGACTAAATTGTGTTGCCAATATAATTGTTTGAATACCAACAAAGCTATATGGCAAACTATGATTCAAGCTAAACGCATATCCAAGTTGTGGACGCACTGCGATATCCCAAATATAATCTGCATTCTGTCCAACTGCATCATATACTTTTTGTTTTAATTCTGGAATACGTTTTTGTTGTTTCTTCGCTACAATCTTACGAGCATCATTCGCATCTTTCAATGAAAACTTCGCAATATCTGGATCCATCAAAATCTGCATCATCTGCTCTTGAATTGCGCAACAACCATAATATGTATCACAATACTTATGCATCGCCGCAATCATTTTATCTGGCAATCCGCTTCGATGCATTTCAATATCAAATAACTGAATACCACCATCACGAATACGAACATATCTATCCTGCTGACTTTCTGTGCCAGGTTCACTCATTAACCGAATCATTGCATTTGCCGCAGTCATTTCAAGAGGGTTGGTTGCTTTGATCATTTTTGCCATTGCTAATCCAACTCCACTATTGAACTGGAATACATCCAAAACATCACCTGCGGCAAGATGATCCCAAATTACATGATTATTTGTATCAATATGCTCCGGATGAAGATATTTATCATATAATTCTCTTAAACTCAAATCTTCGACTTGCTTATCTGCTTTTAAAAGATTTAAACAAGTAATAATCTTATCACAAACTTCTGTTACCAAGAAGTCATATTTTGTATCTCCCGCTGCTTCGGCCATATGAAGATCATAACAAGTTGTTAAATCTCCATCTTTACCACGCATAATTGCCGCAGTATCATACAATGTTTCTGGATCATATAAAATTGTGCCAGATGCATGAATACCTCTGGACTTAACAATTCCTTCAATATTCAAAATAATATCTGCCAAGCCTGGATACTTTCCAACCTCAGCCATAACTGCTGGAACCGGACGCTTACCAGCTTCTTCATTTCCTTTTACACAATCTTCAAAAGTATACAAAATTCCACGAGGCTGAGGAATTAAAGAAGTTATATAGTTAGCTACGTCAACATCAATGCCATCTGGATATTCTTCACTTCTATACCCACGACATGCTGTCTGAATTGCACTTCTTGTTGCTTCGGTTCCAAAAGTAACAACCTGAACCAATCCAAGCTCGCCACGTTCTTGTCTGATCTTTTCAAAAATCAATGGACGAATACTGGATGCCAAGTCAATATCAATATCGGGCAATTCTGCTCTTTCCATATTTAAGAATCTCCAATAAGGCAATCCCCATTTCATAGGATCGAGCTGAGTAATGCCCAATAAATAATTACTCAAAAATCCTGTCGCAGATCCACGACCAGGGCCAACAATTGAACCACATTCCCAAAACAAATCAATGTAATGTTTAAATGTATTGAAGTAAGCAAACAAACAAGTTCCTAAACGCTCACCAATATGTCTAATTACTTTTGCTTCGGTCTGGATTCTTTCAACATAATCTTCATGTTCTCCCCAGAATCCAATTTTTTCGTTCAATGCATCCCAAACATCATTAATCCATTGACGTTCTTGCGGCTCAGATGAAGTAAATAAATCACCAAGTAATTCATATACTCCATCTTTGCTAAAATCATCAGAATATGGATTATTATTGCCCCACCATGCAAATGCTTTTGGAGGGTCAATTTTAACAGTTGGGATTCTTTGATTTTTCAATAGAGAATAATCTTGGATGCTATCTTTCATTATCATTGAACATTTAAACATCCAATCAATCCAATCATCATCAAAAGATGCTCTCAAATGTTCACGGCACTCATCTTCACTCATTAAATAAGCATATCTATAAAACGCGTCAGTCTCCCGCTCTCCATCCTTTGATTTTAAATATGCCTCATGCGCGAAACGTAATTCTTTACTTAAATAATGACTATCTGTGCCTGGAATCATTTTCAGATCCCAAAGTTGTGCATAATCCGCCAACATTTTATTTGCAGTTATCTGATCTTCATATTCAGCTGGCGCGCACTCAATGTAAAAATCATCTTTTCCAAAAGTATCAATACAGAATTGAAGAAATTCATCAATTTTATTATCATTTTCTTTATCTTCAATTCCCGCACGAATAGATAAATTCTTCTGCAACAATCTTTTTGATAATTCGCCACCAAGACAAGCTGTGGTTCCAATTACATGACCTTTATAATCTTTCATTACATTGGCCAATTCACTTTTTAAAGTTGGCACTCTCTCTTGGAACCACTCATATTTATTATACCATGCAATTGAGCTTAAAATTCTCAGCGCTTTATGTCCTAATTCGTCTTTTGCGATCAAGATAAAATGATAATAAGGCTGACGTTGCTCTCTTGTATCTGTCAGATAAATTTCATTTCCCAGAGCCACTTTGAAGTCTGGATACTTTTCCTTAATCTCTTGGGCATATTTATTTACTTCAATGTGGCAACATAACGCTTCATGATCTGTAATTGCAATGCCAGAAAGACCTAATTGAATTGCTCGGTCAATTAGGTCTTTCGGTTTGTTTATAGAGTCAATCAACCGGATGTTGCTATACATGGTGTGGTTATGATCATTGAAAAAAGCCATGCGTAACAATTCCTTTCTTTCATTCTCTATATATTATATCATTTATTTGTGAGTTTTTCAAATATGGAAATTTTTTACGATAATTAATTTCTGTGCCGCACGTGTTGCAGCAGTATATAACCAACGTATGTGGTCTTCTCGGCTCTCGCCTTTAAGGTATTCTTCAAGAACAATAACTTTATTAAATTCACTACCTTGTGATTTATGACAAGTTATTGCATATCCATAGTCAAACTCATGCGGATGAAACATCTTTGGAATTTTCTTCCAATTACTATTATATCCTCTTGTAATTGTTGTTTCACCCTCAGTTAACAATTTATAATCAATTTCGATGCCAGTAAAAGAACCAGCCCCATCATAGTCAGGAGTAAAATCAATAATCGGTGTGCGTTTCATATATGGGTTCATTTCTTTGGGATCTTCTGCATATCGAATATAAGTCATATGTCCGGTTAATCCATTAACCATTGCATCACCAGAAGAACTTACAATATCCCAATCGTTGCGTAGACAAATTAATTTATCACCAACAATAGGTTCTTGCTGATATTTTTCTTTCCATATACCTTCGCGCATTCGACTATTAATTATTCTACGAGTATCGTTCTTGCCGCAAATGATTTGATCTCCCCAATATAGAAAACCTGGTTTTAAAAGTTCTGTTCTATCAACTACTTTTACTTCTTGGCCAGAACGATATTCTAATGTTTTGCCATTACGAATATCCATTGTTAATTGAATAATTTCGCTTTCAGTGGCTTGCCGCATAACTTCATCAAGAAAAATATGAGGATGTTCTAATACTCCATTGTTTTCTGCGGCAACTGGCGGTAACTGACCTGGATCACCAAGAGCAATAACATGGACACCATAAAAAAGAAGCTGATCCCACATTCGTTTAGGCAGCATAGAAATTTCATCGACTACAACTAGTTTATATGGAGCTAAACTTTCAACAGGAATATGAATGAATGTTCCATCGTCTCTTGGACGAGAATTATATAATAACTTATGTGCTGTCATTGCATTATGACAGCCTTTTGTTCGCAAAACTTGAGCAGCTTTACCTGTGTAGGCGATATATGTTACAAAATGCGGATCTATATCAAGTGCGGCAATGATGAATCGTATTAGAGTCGACTTGCCAACTCCAGCAAATCCCGCTATGACTGTATAAGGTTCGTGGTTGTTATATCGTTCGATCGCTATCTTCAATCCCTGCTCCTGTTTCGCTGTCAGTATCATCTTTTTTCTCCAATAAATACGTAATCATATCTTTAATATCAGTTAACTGCTCTTTTGAGATTTCATTCAGCTGAAAAATATTCGGCATAAACACAAGACCATAATCGCATTTAAACTTCTTTAATGTTTCGCTAAAACTGTCGTATATATCTTTTAAAAGCTGAACATCAATTTCCCAAAGTGGATACTGTACTAAAAAGAACTTTTTCTCATTTTCCATAATTATTATACCATATCCTTTTTACTTTGTCAAAAATCCCATGAAGAAACAGACTCAAAGAAATAATCTATGAGCTTAATTTGTGGATATTCACCATTCCAATCATTTATTTCACACGTGCCAACGATTGTAATGGTTTTATCTAATAAATTACTATATTCTTCTAAATTACTACCAAATTTGATAATTGAAGTTTGTTTTGGTTTTAAATCTATTCTTAATGTTCCCTTTTGCAATAAATTAACTGCAATAGGATCAGTTAATTTTATATGCTCGATTGCAATTATTGGCTCTGGAACACCTTGTCCCCAAATGTCTTTATACCGAGCAATATCAATAATTGTCGAATCAAAATCATCTGCCATAGTCCAAACAAAATCAACTTCATAGGTTTTTTCGAAAACGACTTTTCCAAAATCTTCTCTGATTTTAACTTTAAACTTGTCCAAATTAGCAGGTGTAAAGGCAACACCGAAAGCCATAGCATGACCCTGAGCAAAAATGGCAAGACCGGTATTATCAATATAATCACGCCAGTTATTGATGCCACCAGTGACAAACCCGCGCCCACTACCAGACCAAACTATTTCTCCTTCTTCGTTGGTGACTTCATTAAGTATAAGTGTAGGCTTATTGTAAGTAGCCATAATACTATTAGCCACCAGCCCAGTAATACCTCTAATAAGGTCATCATCTTGTACACCTTTATTTTGGATAATAATTAATGGTTCATCGGCCAAATGATATTTTTCAATCTTGACATACATTTCATCAAGTAATTTTTTCTTTTCATCATCTTGATGACGTTTAACATTTGATGCATGCCGCACAGCTTGCACAACTCGTAACTCTTCATCATTTTTGCCAGCTCCACGCTTATCACTTGGTATCAATTGGCCAGCTTTCCAAGATAACATGGACTCAAATACTAATAATTTATCTTCATCGCTACCAACACGAGTCACCGCATTAATAAAAGGTACTATATACCATGCAACAGAATGAGGGTTATATTTTCCTTTCATAGAAAATTCATTCTTATCCGCAAGATATACAAAAAATGGATTATTTACATATTTAAATCCTTCATTAATGTAATAGTTCGTTTCTGGACTGCGCATGTCCATCATGTCACCGGTTAATCCGAGGGCAACGAGGTCAAGAAAGATATTGCATTCTCCTGGTCGATTCCTAAGTCCGTCAATTGCTTGACAGCATTTGTATACAACTCCAACACCTGATAAGTAGTGATTTCCATAGCTCTCTTGCTGGCTGTTGACAATGATAGCTCCTTGTCCTCTATCATTAGTTCCCGCGTCAAATTCGTGATGATCGAGGACAACTGTGTCGATGCCCAGTCCACGCAATCTTTGATGGATTTCGCTTTCATTTGAACTGCTATCGGGAGCGATGACAAGGGTTGTTCCTTCTGGAATTGATTCTGTCGCAATTCCATGTAATTTCGCTTTATGTAATCCATATGTCCAATTCCTTTCTACTGTTGAAGGTGCAAATATATGTAAATAATTCAATAGCAATGCGGCAGAAGTATAGCCATCACAATCACTATCAACTTGTACATATACTTTCTCTTGCCGCACAACAGCTTTTAGTATGCGTCTTGCTGCGGCATCTATATTATCTAATGTTTTATAATCACATTGATCACTTTCTTTTGGTTCAAGAAAGTTCCAATCTGTGCCTCTTAAATATAATACACGGGATATAGGATCTAATCCTTCTCCACCTCTTTTTAACTTAATCTCCATTTAAATCCCCATTCTGCTTTTATATAATTGTTTAAATATATCTGGCCCTTTATCTATTGGACTATCTTTATACCCCAGTTGATTTTTTATGTCTATAATAAAACTAATATTGACATAATTTGAATACTTCTGCGAAATTGCGTGTAAATTATTACACCATTTGCCATATTCTTCATTACCAAGTTTTTCAAATTGTCGATCAAAAGCAATGATAATTTCTTTCGCTTGATATTCAATCAATTTGTTAATTTGCCAATAGCTAACAGCGCTGCCGCAACATGCCACAGATATATCGTTTGCAGATCCAAAATAACTTCTATAAAGCAGACAAGATTTTTCGCCTTCAAAAATAATTGCTTTATTAAAAAGAGGAATATTCTTTTTGCTATTATTTAAGTTATAAAGGTTTAGCCCGAGAGGATGATTATACATTTGTCCATTCAAAACCATTGGACGATACTTGCCATATAATGTCGCTTCTTCTTTGCCAAGAGATCTACCACGTAGACCGATAAATCTATCATTTTCATCAAAATGTGGAATAGTAATTTGGTCAGTTGAAGGGCAAAAACCAATATAAGCCTCTTTTAATATATCTTCGGTCATGCCTTCATCTATCCAATCACCAATACGTGGATAACATAGTCTATCAAGAATATGACAGTCATATGCTTTTAGCTCAATACGTTTTTGATCTTCTGGTAAGATTTTTATGCGCGAATATTTATCGAACACCCCGAGGTCTGGAAGTCCTCCAAACTCATCTTCTGCGTCAATATATTCTCCAGAGATACCGAATTTATTGGCCACATAACTGACTCCATTGTACAGTGACCACTTTTGTCCCTCAGTTTCACGGTTATGGACTCGACACACCAATTCAAATATGTCGAAAGTCGCGTCACATCCTGTATAGCATCGAAATAGTTTTGTATTTTCATAATAATATAATTTATGACTCCCCTCGCCAGGATGATTATGACAAATGGTGCCCGCAATAAACCCAAAATTGGTTGGTTGCGGGTCACCACCAAGATCACGGACTAAATCTTCAATTTGATCAGTTGTTAATTTTTCTTTGATCTCATCCTTATTTAGCCGCATGATTCATTCTCCTTAGTCGGTTAATACATCTTCAAGCATTGCCGGAGTTCTGGGCCCAGTAATAAGCTCATCCTCCAAAACAAGAGAGGTCACGTGACCCAGCAGTCCATAAGTCTGATTGATATAATCCATCGCATACTGGAACTTATCGCCTTTAACTTCTTTGGTCAGATCCTCGAAAGTGCGGCGAGGCATAATATATTCCAGCTCACGACCCCAAAACTTCTGTTCCTTGCTAACACTCTTGTTTCTCTTCTGCTTTGCCATTAAGTTTCGTCCTCCTCAAATGCACTAAAATCATTTATAATTACTTTAAGATCATCTATGCCGATCCATTCATATTGGAAATCTGTCATGAACATCGGCTTTATGCGGCAAGTGCCTAAATCGGCATCACACCACAATATAACACTTTTATATCTTCCTCGTCTATTCTTATAAATAGAAAGTTTAATTTTAGGAGTTGGAAATTGTGGATTTCTTTGCAGAATTGATTCCAAACTTCCTAAATCTTGCTCTTTTACCGGCAATAGGATTGAACCATAGTCAATCTTATCTGCTATTGCTTTTGCGCCACGAAGTAAGTTTTGATCTGGTGTTTTACTATCTTGATAATCACCATTCAACTGAGTCGCGCTCATAATAAAAACATTATGCTTTACACAAATATCTTTTAATCTTGCGCTTAATAGGAACAAGATATTATCTTCACGAAGCGCAACCTTACCTGCTCTACGGCTAATCTCTTCCAAAATCTTAATTGATGTATGAATATAATCATGAAATATATACTGAATATCTTTATCTCTTAAATTTCTATGAATGGTATTTTCAACATCTTGAAGATTAAATTCTGGAAGAACTTCAATATATAATGGACTATTTTTTATTACCTGTGCCGCACGCATTACTCGATCGCGTTCATCATTTTCATATCTTCCTGTCAAAATATGCTCTTCATTCACATTTGACAAAAAAGACAACATCATAGTTTGAATTTCAGACTTATCTTGTTCGGTTCCAATGAACAAAGTTGGAAATGCTTTACCATTTTTTCTCCAACCAAATTGTTCATCATAGAACCAATCACATCCAATATAACACGCATCAGCAATCATACTTCTCGTTTTGCCAACTCCAGTTGGTGCAGAACGCAAGTAAAACTTTCCCAATCTAGCTCCGCGCGTAATTGTATTAATGTAGTTTCCATAGAGCTGAACGCCCACGTCAGGAACTGTTTCATATGAAGTAATAAGTTCTTCAATCCCATCACCTGCGGCAAAGCTTCCTGCTCCATCATCATTCTCAATAAATTTTTCTTTAATTACATCTATTTTTTCATCTATCTTTTGAACAATTTCAGCAGGAGTTACATTATCTAACCATTCTTCTTGGGCTTCTTTTTTCTTCGTATCAAGAATATTATCTGGATCATATAACCAAGAAAGATCCATGCCCAAATTATCATACATACGCAGAACTGTCATTTTCCGCATACGCTTATAATAATAATCAAAAGTAGATCGTATTGCTACTTCACTTACTTTTTGAATGTATTCATTACCACGATTTAAGTCATAAATTGCTTTAACTTTTGGATGATTTTCAAGAAAATCATTAATTGCTTCTAACGTAAATCTTGTGGCTCCATCCTCATGCAATTTAAATAATGTGCCAATTACTATTTTGTGAAATTCAGTTGGAAAATCATCTTCATGAATACTATATGTATCCTCAGCGTCCAATATTAATGGATCATTATAAATACACCCAATTACTTGCACTATTGCTGTACTATCAACATATTTAGACGCCATTTACTTCCTCTACCTCTTCCTCTTCTATAAATGAAAACTTATGACTTTTCATTGGCTTTCGTTGAGGTGGTGGAATATGTATTTCAATTACATTTGGTTTCCATTGCTCAATCGGTTTTGCCTTATTCTGTTGAGATGCTACCCACATTGCTGTATAATAATTTTTTGCATCCTCATAAACATATGGCACAATACCTATGCCGCCATTTGCTTTCTCTATTGGATGTCCTTTTACTTGATAAAAATACAACAATGTTTTATATATACCACTATATGTATAACCTTTATTTGTATGATAATCTTCCATTTGCTTATTTATTTTCGCAGAAATGGATTCAATACCAAATAATTGCTTAATAAAATTCTCTAAGACTTGTTTGTCTCTTTCCTCTTGGGTTAATTCAGCATTATGACGATCGTAACACTCTTTATGTGCATATCGTATTTTATTTATTTGGACATATTCTTCTGTTTCTCTGTGAAAATATTTATTACAATATGGACATTTTACAGGTGCTAACTTTTTCGCCATTATAATGTCGCCACCAAATCAAAAATATTCTTTATCGTAAGGAGAATCCAATATCCTACGATCCATGGCCAAGCATGTTTTGGCATCTTTTTAATTTGAAATACTGAAACAACTGCTGCAATTATAATTAATCCAATAACACACCATTGTGAGGCTGTAAAAAACATTCTTTTTCTCCTTATGTAATTATTATATCATAAAAAAGGATAAAAGTCAAGCGAGCCATTTTGAGGCTCGCTTGATCTTACTTGTTCAGAACTCGCAGTTCCTGAATAATCAACCAAACTTTTTCTGCATCAGCCTCAGTCGTTTCTTTGAACTGCTTACCAACCCCAAGATATTCAGTAATGATCTTGGAAATCTTCAATCTATTGCTTGGATCCTTTGCCATTAATTCTCCAAACAATACCTCAGCTTCTGCTTTCATTTCAGAGAATTTAGGCATTTCCAATTCATGTTCTTTGTATTCATTCTGCCGATCATTAGTTACATACTTATTACCATGTTCGGCAGCTTCTTTATCAATAGCTTCTCCAATTGCATTAACAAGATTGTCATATGAGAAGACAATACTGTCTGGAATATACTTGAAACGTGAGCCCGCGACAAATCTAGGGGTGCCACGCAAGAATAATCTCGTTTCAGGCAATCCAGTTTCTTTACTTGTTACTTCATGAGAGAAACCAATAATATCACAAGTTCTTTCACAAATCTTACGACCACGTTTATCCAACGTAGGTTCAAGTTTACTATACTCTTCACCCTGTTCGTTCTTTTCAGTGCGCTCAGTGCTATGAGAAATCAAAATAAGACCGTAATCCATCTGAATAATCTTACGTAGACAAGTATCAAATTCCTTTTCAACAAGACTATAACCTTTACCAAAAGGAAGATCACCGATATTATCTACACCATTATCATTACAGATATAATCTACGCAATAGTCATAAGCAATATCCGCAGTATCAATAACTACTGTCTGGAACATTTGCTTAGTTTCTTCTTCTTTCAATTCAACCAATAGTCTACGGAATTCATTCCAACTATTGATCGGCTGAGCCATAACTCCGGGGATGGCGCTGTAACCTTTCTCAAAAGCAAAGATTACAGCCCCAGGGAACTTCGCTGCGGTAGTCGTTTTGCCTGTCTTTGGTGTGCCATAGAAAAGCACGCTATACCCACGAAGGTCACGACTTACAACATGCGGTTTAAGACTAGTTAAAACGCCCATTTATCGTGTCCTCCTTATTAGAAATTGTAAGTATCATCTGCATTTGCGGGAACAGCCGCCGCAGAACTTCCACCCTTAGATGCTTCGTAATCAATACGACGCTGCTTCAAATCTGCCAAATGAAGCTCACGATCAGCCATCATCTTACTGAGTTCTGCCTTAGTAAGAGTGCTTTCATCATCAAAATCGTAAGGCTGCTTAGAGCAACCAGTAATAACAAACTCACGAGTCGTATTCTGACGCTCACGAACCTCATCTTCACCAAATGCAGATTCAGTTACAGTCTTGGTTACAACTGTCTTACTAAGCTGACGTCCCCAAACACAAGTGAATACAGGATTCTTAGCACTTGCGTCAAGATTCTGGAAATACTTCATACCACCGGCTCCGCGTACAACAAACTCAACCGGCATGAGTTCCTTACGATAATCCTGGAAGATCGCTCCCTTAACCTTAACGTGAGCATCAATCTTTTTCTCAGGATCAGCTTCTACATCTTTCACATTCGTGATCAACATATCAGTCTTAAAAGTATTACGCTGCTTTTCATCCTCATTAAGAGAATTTACGATATGAATAAATCCACCTTCATTACGAATAACGCTGGTAGGCTTTTCATCATTTACGGTGGGGAACCACTCATTCAGCTCAATCGCAGAATCACAACGAAGCTTCAAAGCCTTATCCGCGCCTACATTCAAAACAGTAGGATTCTCATCAATGATCTTCTTCAAGATCGGGAAACGACTATTCGCACTACCGCTCTTGGCGAATGTCGCAGTTTCATATGTATAATGGAGTCGTACCACATTTTCCATCTTGTCATCAGTTGCCAGCATAATCTCGCCGCTGATAAACTCAGTGCCAGGAGCCTTGGAATTTGCACCAGTCACTTTCTTTTCCAACTTATGGTCGTAAAGAATACCCTCAACATGCGATTCATTAATAAATTTCTTTTTCATTACTTGTTTTCTCCTTAAATTTCTACATTTTTTCCTTTTTCGGTAATCATATAAACTACTGGGTCTTTACCAACCTTTTCAACATAGCCATCTGTTACCAATTTACGCATTGCGCCAGAAACACCTTTTGAAGTAATTCCCATATTATCCGCAATATCCCGAGCCTTATACATAGCTGTCGGTGCAGATTGTAGATACTTCAAAATTTTTCCGCCATTTTCTGTGAAAAGAGGTTTTTCAATACCATCTGTGTTCCTCAATGCGTCTACATACATTTTTACATTTTGCGGAACATCCTGATTTAGCGTCAGTTTGTCCCAATACTCAAGAAATTCCTGTTGTTTTGTCATGTGGTATGATCCTTTCCTCATTTTCTACATATATTATATCAAAATTTTTGGGAAATGTCAATTCAATCCCTCATAGATAGCAGCAGGTAGTAAATCATAGAGCAACTGAGCGTACTTTTCATCTTCGGTTTCTAAATAAATCTCACGAATAGTATTTAGAGTATTTAGCCAATCATCAACCAGATCTTGAAGATATTCTGGCTGGTTGTATGGTTCATCATCATATACAACAGGATTGAATTCATATGGTTCTAATTCAAAAGGCTCTGCAAAAATCTGCATATTATGCTTATGAATTGATTCCATTGCCTGCTTTATTTCTTTTGCAGATGTAACACTCATTCTGTTACCTCATCAATGAAAATCAATTCTTGCGCATAAGGCAATGTTCTCGCCCAAGAAATAAAGTTAGGCTTAGAAGCATCATCCTGTCCAGACCACTCATTTAGCTTATGGAATCTGCGCTGACTCTTGGAGCATATAGAAAGTAGATTTTCATAATTCATCGTGACAGTACGCTTTTGTAGCCAGGCTTCGGGTAGCAGACGAACAAGCTCTTTCCAATATGCCTTTTGCCGCGCTGGATCTTCTGTTTTCAGAACCTGCTGCCGCAAATCTTCAAGCCATGTAATAAGTTTATCCCATCTCTCATCTATATGCCAATGATCAACGAATCCACATGCTTTTCCAGCTTCAGTAACGTTAGATTGATCCGCCTTATCAACGGGTAGATCTGGATCCCAATCATCAATTTCAAAACAATCAAGAGTGATAGGCTGTGATGTTAGCTTATGCATTGTACTTGTGCTATTAGCAACAGTACCAACTTTATATGTGTCAAACTCTTTCCACCAATATAGTGGAGCAGTGATATCAACAGATACTATAATCTGGCGCATAAATTTACGATGTTCTGGCCCACTTTTGATAAGAGTCTGCATAAGTTTCATATCTCTTGGGCCGATATCCCAATAGCACTGCTTAGTTTCTGGATCGAATCCAGTTATACTGTCGCTTAAATGCCAACTATTTTTAGGGTTGCGCATGCCGCGGATTGCATGCTCAAAGCCCCATACAGAAGTATATTCAAATTTCATTATATATGAATTGTTTCAGCGCCAATACTATTACTAGTAGCAATATTTGAAGAACTTGCATCAATATCAATATGATCCGCGCTATTGCAAGTCAACGTTGCATTTGTGCCACAATAGGTAATTGACCATGGGCTCCAACTGCTTGGAGTAGTATAAGTATAAGTTTTATTATTTGCGCGATAGCCTTCCCAATAGGCTTCATCAAGAAGCTCCTTTAACTCTTTTGTAGTTAAAGTAATCTGATCCTTCTTGTCAGTTGTAAATACTTTAATCATCATAAGAATTTACCTCATTATTTAATACTGTAGCCATATTCTTTGGCTTTGTAAAAGTCTTGCCAATAATCTTCTCTCTCATTTAGCTTAGATTGATCACATTCCTCTATAACTTCGAATGTAAATTTTTCTAAACCTTCTTGATACATTGCAGGATATAATTTATTTTGTGTGCGAGGCTCCGCGTTTAACGCCCTCTTAATATGTTGCCGCCAGCGATCTGCAATATCAACTGCTTGTCCAACATAACACATTTGTGTTTCGATGTTTGTGATGCGGTAAATACCAGTATGTCGTCCGTTGCCTATGACTCGACCCACGAGATCGGTATATGGCTTTTCATAGTAGACTTTCCAGATAACTTTTGCAATAGCTTCTCCGGCTTCTTGCGATATGCTTGGCACAATCTCTTCAAGTCTTCGTATGTCATTAAGTGTGTGTGGCCCCATTTGTAGAGAATGGAACTTAATGAAATTTTCTTCTTCTGCATGACGTTTTGCAACCTCAACTGCTGCGCTTGCGGCAGATTTTAATTCACTTAATTTTTTATCAAGTTCTTTCGCGGCATCCATTTTACGACGATTAGTGTCTTTAAATTGTTCCGCAAAATCTTCTTGCATTTGAATATATTCTTCTTGCCTTTTGTCGATCCAAACTTGACGTTCTGTCAGATATTTCTTTTTAAATTCTTCTTCAGTTAATTCATATGACTATTTTAATTTTTCAACATTTTCAACTTGAGTGGCAATATCATCATTTAGTTCTTTCTTGCGTGTTGCCAATTCATCAATTTTGAATCTATGCTCTACAATCTGGTTAGTTAATTCATTATCTTGTACAGTTAATTGTTCTAATTTTTCTTTATACTAATTAACTTCATACTAAGCTGTATTTATACTTGCTTGTAATCCATTATACTATTGAATATTTTTTTTGACTAAATAACCTGATATGATAGTAGCAATAATGCCAATGACAAGAAGAGCAATAATGATCCACATATTGTCCTCCAGTCTAAAATAGGGGATTGATAAAGCCTACCAATCCCCCATTTATTATTTACTTTTTAATTACTCAGCTTCTTCGGCATTTACGTCGATAGCACGGCCAGCATCGGTGAGCTTGAGGAACTTAACCTTCTTGTGGGTGCCATCATCCAGCTCGATCTCAGCTTCCTCACGGACACCAAGGCTCTTGCGCTGAATCGCAGAAGTGAAGATACCATCAACACTACGCTTCTCAAGTCCCAGAGCATCAGCCACATCAGCGGCAGTCACGTTGTCAGAAGCACTCAAACCCTGCAGATAAGTAATAACCTTCTTAGTATTTTCTTTCATAGCAGCCATAATCTTTTTTCTCCTTTTGCGCTTAAAGCGTCTTTAAATAATGTATTGTATATTTATAATAATCTGAAGGATTTGCCTATCAGTTATTATCTATACAGATTATACCATAATTTTTTTTCAAGATCAAATATTTTTTTCTTTTAAATAATCTTGAACAAGTGTGTCAAGGGCAATCATGTCTTGAAGTTCTAGGTCTGCGGCTTCTTGTGCCTGCATCATACGATCTTTCGCTGTGTTAACTTCATCACGATCTTGACTGGTCTGGATGGTATATTCCAGATCCGCGATTTTCTTAGCTAATTGTTTTAGCTGTTTCTTAGTCACGGTAAGATTTTTTCCTTTCTTTATCTTACATACATATTATATTAAAAATTTTTATAAAAATCAACTAGTTTACGCATCAACCGAATATAGAAGCTAATGTACACTCTGATGGGTTTTTATCATCACGAACGCGTTTAAAATGAAAATGTCTGAGTGTATGTGCTGTTCTATCTTTCTCCATTCCCGCAAGTTCACATACCTTGCCAACATATGATTTAAGATTGGCTTTATCGTCATCAGTTAATCCAGATGAAACTGTTCCAATAGAAATGAGTTTTCCTTCTGAATCATATGCGCCGATGCGAATTGCCGTATCCCAACCATAATACCATGCTTTTGTTACTGGTTTAGTTTCATATCCAGGTCCGCGCACTCGCTCAATCTGTCCAACAGGACATTTCTCATATAGTTTTGTAAAAGGACCAGAAGGCTCTTCTTCTGTATGAAAAATTGCCCAATATGGCCATTGATCAACATCTGGACCAATACCATTTTTACCAAGATCTAATTTTCCATCATAAAGCATTGTCGCAGGTTCTGTACCAATAATTACAGCATCACAAGTATCTGTCTTTTTAATTTTGATGGTATCCCACGCTGGTCGCTTGCCAGGTGTATATGGAGCAGTCCTCTTTTTAAGTACCATTCCCTCTTCACCTGCGGCAAGTGCAGCAGCCACAGCCTCTTGAATATTATCATCAACTCTTTCAGCAAGTTCTACAAGAGGAGCGCCTTCTTCCCAAACAGCATGAAATGAATATTTATAATAAACCAATTTCAAAAGATCATAACGTACATCTGCTCTTACTTTTGTTAAATCATGTCCATTGTAATAAATCATATCATGAACATAATAATGTAGATGCCCATATTCCCCATTTTGTCTTTCAATAGCTAATTCTGGAAGAGCACCCATAATTGGTGTTACATCTTTACTTCTTTTACCAGGATAATAAATTTCACCAATAATAACAGTACCATTCGGCACTCCTTCAAGAGCTATAATAATTTCAGGTACATTTGCAGATTTTTCAGTTAAAGTGCCTGTGAGCTTAGACACATTTCGGCTCCAAAGATACATATTGCCATCCATATCTTTTTCAAATTGATACCAATATCCATCTTTTTTCAACTGCGCGAAATACTCACCAGAAGCACAAATAGAGGGAAAGAGTGATTCTTTTCCCTCTGGGATTTTATTTATTTTCATTGGTTCTATACAAAGTGGTGTAGCCATATTATACCCTCGTCGCACTTATTAAATTATTGTCTTTAATTAACTTAATCGTTGAACTTGTCCTGGATCCAAGAGTAATGTCATCTGTACTTACACATATAGATCCAGTGCTGCCGCTAAGTAACAAGCTTCCAGAGCCTTCACCGAGGTATACTCCCGTGCAGATCTTGCCTGAATGAGTAATTTTAAGACCTTTGCCAGCTCTGTTCTGTTTAGTGAATTCATTGACCATAATTCTCTTCCCTGTTCCGTCGCTACAACCAATGAAAATCTGCCCGTTGGCATTGTTGATATTATTCGTCCCTGTCGATCCGAGATTGAATCCCACGGCTGCTTCATCGTCACTCGCAAGTTTGATTCCTTGAACGCCGACAGAAGTTCTTCCAGTAGCTCCAACTGTTGCTCCATCAAAACGAATACCCATGCCTTCCTTTGTTAATATAACAATATCACTATTGTCTCCAACCCAAACACTTATAATTGCATCGCCTTCGCGCAAATTGAGCGCTTGAACACCGGCTTTACGTTTCGTTCCAATATATTCAGACAGGTTTGTCTTTTTAACTAAACCGCGTTTAGTGATAAACCAGACGAACTTTCCAGCATTTTCTGTTCTTGCAACTGAGGCGACTGCGGCCACTTGTTCCGTAGGTTCCATCTCCACTAACGTAGAAATCGCTACTCCACGTGTAGTTTGTGTTCCTTCTGGAATTGTATCTACACCAACTCTGTAAACTTTACCTTTGTTTGTAAAGGCTAACAATACATCCACTGTATTAGTTTCAATAGTAGCTAATGTGATATCATCTTGAGTTTTTACTCCTTTTCCGTTACGCTTTTGTACCTTAAAATTCTTTTTTGGCACACGCTTCACATTACCGGCCTCTGTAACGACTACGACAACATCTTCCGGCACGATCTGAGCAATTTCTTTTTCTTCTTTTGTAACTTCAATGTGAGTAACTTTTGTTCTTCGCTCATCAGCGAATTTATTAGCGAAAGCCTGCAATTCAGAGATTAGATCATTTTTGAAGATAGTTTCATCATTTAAACGTTTTACAATTAATGCTCTTTCTTCATCTTTGTCTTTTCTCTCTTGTTCAATAGCCAACTTTTCCATATTGGCTAATCTGCTTAAAGTCATTCCAAGAATTGCATCTGCCTGTTCAATAGTGAAATTGTATCTTTTCATTAACGCAGTATGCGCGGCAATCTTATCCTTGGATCCTTTAATTAATTTAATTACATTATCAATATCATCAAGAGCAGTACATAATCCATCTAAAATATGGAGTCTTTGCTCTAATTTTCTTAATTCAAAATTATTTCTGCGGCGATATACTTCTTCTTGATGCAAAGCATAATACTTAATAATATCAACTAAGGTAAGCTGTTTCGGCACTTTGTTTACCAGAGCAACCATGTTAACACTGAATGACGTTTCCAAATCAGTTAATTCATATAGCCTATTGGCTATTACATCTGCGTTAACACCTTTTTCCAGTTCCACAATGAACCGTATTCCTTCTTTATTTGACGCGTCAAGTATCTCTCTAATTCCATCCAACTTTTTGGATTCACAGAGCTCGTCAATTGATCCAGCCAACTCTTCCTTAGAGACTTTATAGGGTATTGAAGTAAATACCAATCTATCACGTTTATCGGCAGTTTGTTCGACGATATATTCTCCGCGTAAGCGTACACGTCCCTTGCCAGTCTTATAGATGCCTGCGAGTTCCTTCTGGTTGATAATACAACCACCCGTTGGGAAGTCCGGCGCCTGAATGATATCTGCAAGCGCCGCATTGTCCGTCGCAGTTCCCCTAATGTATGCGGTGATTGCATCCATGACTGATCTAAGATTATGAGGGGCAAAATTGCATGCCATTGCGACAGCAATCCCAGTTGTTCCATTGCACAAGAGATTTGGGAATAATCCTGGAAGATATACTGGCTCATTTGAAGTTTCGTCGAAGTTTGGGATCCAATCAACTGTGTCTTTTTTGATTCCATCAAGTGTAGCCTCACTTATTTTGCTCAATCTACATTCAGTATATCTCATTGCGGCAGGCGGGTCTCCATCTCGGCTACCATTGTTACCATGGAATTCAATAAGCGGATATCGCATATTCCATGGCTGACTTGCGCCGACTAATGCGCCATATATCGAACTATCACCATGCGGATGGTACTTGCCCATTGTGTCACCAACAGGCCGCGCGCACTTTACATAATTTTTATCGCTTTTATAGCCACTTTCAGCCATACACCAAAGGATTCGCCGCATAACAGGCTTTAATCCATCTTCTACTGCGGGAATTGCTCGATCTGTGATTACTGAAAGTGAATAATCAAGAAAGGATTGTTCAACCTCTTGGACTATTGGGGCTTGAATAATATTATCCACAGTTACACGCCTTTCTAATCCTTTTGATTGTTTCATCTACTGGATATTTCTTCATAGAATAATCCAAAAGGATTTCACTTAATTCTATATTTATTTTATCATTTATTTCATCAATTTTCAACTCGTGATCATTTTTATCTATAATAATTGCTCCTGTTGCTAATTTATCAGCAATTTCATTATATGTATGACCACTATGACCCTTAACTTTTTCAATAGATACATAAGGATTTTTGAAAAATGGAATCAATAGCTCCCAAAGCTCTTTATTAGCCACAGGCTCTTTCTTACTATTGATCCATCCATTATTTTCCCAATTAATATACCATTTATCATTATAGCAGTTTACCAAATATGCGCTATCACTATAAATAACACAAACTGCGGAAGGTTCATATTCACTCCAAAATTTGAGCGCTTCATATGCTGCTCTGAGTTCCATTCGTTGATTGGTTGCATTTGGCTCTGTGCCTTGCAGCCGCATAATTTCTTCACCATAATGTATGCCAATAACGCCCCAACCACTACGACTTTTCGTTGCAGAGCCATCTGTGTAAAACTCAATCATACGTCAATATTCGCTCTAAAAGCGTTCTCCTCAATAAATTTTTTACGCATAGTTGCTGATTCGCCCATTAATGCGTTAAATGTATTACTTGCAGCAACCACATCTTCCATTGTAATTCGTTTTAATGTTCTAGACGCTGGCGCCATCGTTGACTCTGCTAACTCATCAACTGACTGCTCGCCCAAACCTTTAAAACGACGAAGTTCATAATTACTGCCAGGATTGTTTTTACGGTATTCAGCAAGAGCAGCATCATCTTTAATATAGAATGAGTTTTTACCCTTGATAATTCTATATAGCGGAGGCACTGCCGCATAAATATATCCTTTTTCAATCAACTCTGGGCAAAATTTCCATATAAATGTTAAGAACAAACAACGAATATGTTCACCATCAACATCAGCATCGCTCATGATGATGATTTTGCCATAACGAAGTTTAGATTCATCCAAAATAACCTTATTGTTTTGAATTTGCAATCCAAAACCAACAATCATAGATTTAATTTCTTCGTTGGCCATTGCCTTTGATAAATCCGCTTTAAGGACATTAAGAATCTTACCTCTGATAGGAAGGATCGCCTGGGTATCTCGATTGCGAGCTTCTTTTGCCGAGCCAGCTGCTGAATCTCCTTCGACGATAAAGACTTCGCAATCACTACGTTTCCTATTTGAACAATCCGCCAATTTCCCAGGTAATGTAATGCGATTAGCCTTTCCTGCGACACTCCGAACAGTTTCCTTAGCTTTACGGGCTTTGTCACGAGCTGTTCTTGCGAGGACAGCTTTTCCAATAATTGCTTTTGCATCTTTCTCATGTGCATTAAGCCAGTCAGCGATGGATTGTGAGCAAAGTCGCTGAACAACAGTTCTTCCTTCTGCACTTGTTAAAACTCCTTTTGTCTGTCCACTAAATACTGGATCGGGCATCGTTAAACTTAAAACAAGAATTAATCCTTCTTTTAAATCTTCACCTGTGAAGTTTTCATCTTTTTCTTTCAATAAACCTTTTGCTCTTGCATATACATTAATCGCTTGTGTAAAAGCTGTGCGGAAGCCAGTTAAGTGAGTGCCTCCTGTGTTCGGTATACTATTTGTAAAGATACGATATGTATCACTAAATTGATCGGTATATTGGAGGGCTACCCGTACTCTCATTCTATTTTCAATATTCTCTGCATAGAATGGAATAGTTAATTTATTCTTTCCTTTTGTTAATGAATCAAGATAATCAAGAAGTCCATTCTCGCTGAAAATCTCTTCTGTCTCTTGGCCATTGGAAAGAGTAAAATGCAATCCCGGAGACAAATATGCTAATTCCCAAAGTTGTTTGCGGATTCGGTTATAATCTGCATTTAAATCAACGTCTTTAAATATCGTTTCATCAGGAATAAATTGCACAATTGTTCCATGTTCAATTTTATCAGTTGCATATTTTTTAGGGTCTCGCGCACGAACTTCAAACTTTACAAGTTCGCCTTTTGCAAATAAAGCATATGCACGCTTATTATCTCTAAAACTTTCAACTGAAAAAAGACTTGACAATGCATTGGTCGCTTTTGCGCCAACACCATTCATACCACCAGAAGTATTATACCCACTATTGCCATCGCTATCGAACTTAGCGCCAGTATGCAACTTAGTATAAATATTAACCAGGACTTCTTCGCCCTCATCATTCTTACCAAAGGGGACTCCTCGGCCATTGTCAGCCACGATAACCCGAGGCCCATCAAGACTAACAGATATCCGATCACAAGCACCAACCAAGTACTCGTCAACTGCATTAGAAATAATTTCTAGCGTAATCTGCCACACACCTTCGGCATCGACAGCGCCAATATACATTCCAGGGCGAGTACGGATGGCTTCCATACCTTCAAGTGTTTTTATGTCTTTAACGCCATAATCTAATTCTGGAATAGCCATCTTTTCATCCTTTCTCTACTTTTTCTATATATATTATAACATATTTTTTTTATTTTGCAAAGTTCTTGTTAACAACAGCAAAAGGAAAGGGAGAGTTTTAACTCTCCCCATGGATTTTCGCTGCAAGTTGAGCTACCTCGCTACGTTCAGATTTTTGAAGTTCAATAGATCCGAACAGAGGATCACCTTTTAAGCTATGCAATAGTGAAGCAATACCACTGTTCTTTCGGAAAATATCAGAGTCTGTTTGTGATTCATCACCCAAAAACCAAACCTCACTATCCTTTTCTGCGCGAGATATAATTAATTTAACATTATCAGTTGTAAGATTCTCGGCTTCATCTACAAATATAATGCTATGTTGAAAATTACGTCCGCGCAAATACCCTAAATGTATCGGCTCAATTTCATCATTCTCTATTGCTTGGATAAGAGCTTCTGGACCTCCCAAGTGATCCGCCAGCGGCATTAACCAAGGCATTAGTTTATCATCTTGCTCACCCGGCAACGCGCCAAGTCTCTATGACCCGGCAACTTCAACGTTATTTCTTACATATACGATTTTATCAAAAGTGTGCCATTTGACATAATTCATTGCATGAACTAAAGCTAAAAATGTTTTACCAGAACCAAATTGTCCTCTTACTACTTTGACAGGAATCTTTCTGTTTTGTAGTAAGTCAAATAACATTTTCTATTGATCATTTAATGGTTTTACTTGACCAAAATAATCACTGTTTTGATTCTTGTATTTAATTACTTCATTTTTACTTCCATCCCATTTAACTAAATCAACAATTTCGTCGTTTAACTTTAAAGCCGCATATTCATTAATCTCTAAGCCAATAGTATTGGTCTCAGGATGCTCATAATAATTGGCTAATGCCTGTTCATCGGATCCAAAGTCAATTTCTTTGTATCCTTTCCAAAGTCCTTCTCTGTGCGCTGTATCTTTATAATAAATAGGATTTATAACATCTATAAATTTGCACGCAAGAAAATATTGAGAAGAATCCGATGTAATAAATTCAACCCTTTCCTTAATCTTGCGTGCAGTAATCACAGCTTCACAAATTAATATACTATCATTATTATCTTGCAAGTCTGGAGAATGTGTTAATAATTTGTTAATAACTCTCCAATTACTTTTTGGCTCTTGCCATAGATCCTAATGATCCATTAAATAGCGAATTAAAACGCGTGCTTTATATTTGATTGCTTCATCCTTTTGAAAGGATGTTTTGATATTTTCTAATTCTGAAAAAACAATTGTACTAATATAATTTACATCTTCGGTATTTAACTTATAACCAGCTAATAAAGCACTTGTATCAAAGAACTTAACTGTTTGCTTCAATGCTTTCATCACCCTTACTATTTGTTACACCTATGATTTCATCAACGAATCCATATTCCAGCATATCGTTGGCATCAAAGAACCATTGCTTGCGCTCATGCTCTTTGTATTCTTCTTCGGTCACTTTAGTATGGGATGTAATAAACTCACGTACTTTATTATCGACTCTTTTGTTAAAATACATTGCATCTTCAACAGAAAGAGATTCTCCGCTAAATGCAGTGCTTCCAGCATGAAGCAAGGCATATGAATATGGATAACATTTACGAGTAACATTTGGATTGTGCGCACCTGCCGCAAGGATAATTGTGCCCATGCTAGCCGCATAACCAAGAACAATAACGTTTAATGGTTTCGTATATTGATCTATAATATTACACAAAATGAATCCATCACTGATTGATCCTCCTATTGTTGCCAATATTAATGTAACAGGATCATTGCTGCTATCCTTCTCAAAATCCATCAAAGGAATAACAACACGCTCGATTATATTTTCATCCACCTCTTGATTAAAGATGATGGTGCGATTTTCAAGCAATTGTGTAAAATATTGATAAGAGGCAGGATCAATAGACTATACATTCAATAGTGCAGTTAAATCTTCTAACATAAGTTCCTCCTTACAACGCCAAAACTTCTTTTGGAAGATGTTGGCGTAATTGTAGCCATTCATCAACAGTACCAGTAATAACTTGAATATTAGGCGCATACCGTTCCTTAAATTGCAAGATTGCTGGGAGTTCAGAATCTCCACAATCTTCCGGTAGTGAACGAATCCTATTGTTTTCCCATTCTATAATAAATGCACGGGATAGCCAGAATTCAGTTCCTCTGAATGGCATATCTTTAATCCAAGGATATACTGACGGCCAATGTATCCAAACGTGATCTTTTACAATATGATTAAAGAATACTTCCCAACGATCCTCATGGCAAAGTCCATGTCTAATAAAATTATTAGTTAGAATTTGCTCGTGATTCTCTAAGTTTGGTATAAAGTCTGTCTTTTTCTGAGATAGTTGTTCGAAGATCATTTCTTGTACTCCTTATTAAGTATTTCATTTCATCAATATCACGTTGCACATACTGTATCTGCTTTCGCAAATAATAGCACTCACTAGAAGAACAATCGCCGCAGTTTTGTTCAAAAATATTATAAAGATGTTTTAGAGTTTTTAATTGAATTTTATATTCGTCTCTTCGATCACACATTTCCCGTAGCATAGAACGCGTATAAGCGTAATGCTGACCAGTTAATTTGTTTTCAAAATCGTAATCATGCGGGTGGCATTGAGCCGTGCCGATGTAGAGTTTATTATGCACCAGCCGTCGGCATGTCGTTCGGTGCAGCTCTGGGTCATAATCAAATGTGATTTTGGGATCAGTAATCATAATAAATCTCCTTTTGCTTCACTATATGTATATTATAAAATAATTTTTCACATAAGTCAACCCATTTGCTCGAAAAAATTGCTGGGGCGATCGCGGGGCCAGAAATGATCGTGAACGCTGGTCACTTAAAAATAGGTACAACAAAAAGAGCCTATCAGTTTTGATAGGCTCTTTGACATTTATATTCAATTACTGTGCGGCCTTAGTCCCAAGATAGCTTCCAATGATCTGAGCAACGTCAAGTCCAGTCGCTTCCTTGATACCATCAATTACCTGCTGCGAAGTGGCAGTTACACCACTGATAAGCTGAGTCTGAGCACCTTCACCATACAGAACGATCTTATCGACGTTTTCCATAGGTTTAGCCGCAGCCGCAATAGCTTCAGGCAGCATCTGGAAATACATTTCCAAAACAGATGCTTCGCCCATCTTTTTCTGCGCTTCGGCTTTCTTGTCAATACCCTTAGCTTCTGCAAGGCCCTTCGCGCGAATACCTTCGGCCTCAGCATTATACTTAGCCGCAATACCAGCAGCTTCGGCTTCGGCTGCATACTTTTCAGCATCAGCCTGTGCTTTACGAGCTTCAGCAGCCAACAATGCCGCAGCTTTTTCTGCTTCTGCACGCTTCAACTGTTCATAAGCCTTAGCTTCGGCTTCCTTCTGGCGCTTAGCCAAGTCAGCTTCTGCGGCACGCTGTGCCTTATACAAATCAGCATCAGCCTGCTTACGGACAATAGCATCAAGTTCCTTCTCTTTCAGAGCGATCTCTTGATTTTTCAGTTCAACTTCACGCTCAGCCTGAGCGATCTGCGCATTAGTCTTAGTAACATCCAGAGCTTTCTGCTGATCAGCCTTCTGAATATCATAAGCCATATCTGCGGCAGCCTGTTTTACCTGCGCCTGTGCTTTCAGTTCTGCGGTCTTCATATCGAGAGCAGTATTCTGTTCTGCAATCTGAGTAGCAGCAGCAACCTGAGCTTCATTAGCTTCACGCTTGTTCTTGGCCTGCTCGATCGCAACGTCGCGCTGTGCATTAGATTTAGCAATTGCCGCATTTTTCTTGATCTGCTCGACATTATCAATACCGAGATCATCAATTACGCCGTTCTCATCGCGGAAATTCTGAACGTTGAAAGAAACAAGCTCCAAGCCCAATCTCCGTAGATCAGGTACTGCATTCTCTTGTACCTTTTCAGAGAAAGCTTTACGATTGCTTACCATTTCAGTAAGTTTCATCGTACCAGTGATTTCACGCAAGTTACCTTCCAGCAAGTCGTTAATCCGTGCCGCGATTTCTTCACGCCCAACATTCAAGAAGTTTTGTGCGGCAACTTGAATTAAATCTGGATCTTGACTTACCTGTACAGATACCGTAGAATCAATCTTAACATTAATAAATTCCGCGGTTGGTACTGACGAACTGGTTTTTACATCAATTTGAAATGCGCCAAGATACAATTTATCCAAGCGTTCAAAGAAAGGAAGTTTAAAACCAGCCTTGCCGATGAGAATTCTTGGTTGCTTGTGCATACCAGAAATAATATACGCCATATCGGGCGGAGCTTTGGTATATGCAGAAAGCCCAAAACCAAGAATTAGTAACAGTAAAGCACCAACTATAATGTAAGTTACTAGCATATTTACTTTTTTCTCCTTTTACTCTTGCGGGTAGACATTATAGATACCAGTAGGAGCAATAGGAAGTCTACCCAAAGCATCCCATCTGTTCCTTATATCTGTAATTACCTCGTCGATATGCACAGGCGTACTATTATGTGAGTCCATACCGACGTGGTACATAAAAGGGTTGTCAGCAAACAACCAATTTCCTTTTTGATGCGTGTGTCCATGGAGATTGATTACATGTCTGCTGAAATGTTTATCATCATGGTTGGCAGTCAGGACAGGATAATGGCATAGAAACAGCGAAAGTTTGCCGAACTTTATAAGTTCGCTGGTATGTACATTAGTGTCAGCCAATTTCCCTGTCGCGGCGATGTCGCGCAACTTATTATCGGTGTCGTGATTCCCTCGGATTAGGTGAATCGTCCCATTTAGGCGCTGAAGAATACTAACATCATAGTGACTCATCAGCACGTCACCCAGATGATAAACTGTGTCATTCGGTTTTACTACGCTATTCCAGCGTTCTATAATTGCCTCGTTCATCTCATCAAAAGATTCAAAACCACGAGGCTTATAAAGGAAGTCTTGGACATGATAGAAATGAGTGTCCGATGTAAACCAAATCTCACTCACGAATAATCCAAACCCCCTTTACATTCTCAAATTCTCCAATATAAGGAGTAGATAAAGACTTATACATATTCTGTATAGTCGGTGCAGTTACAAATGCGCGGCCTTCCCGCAGACTATCGCGGCGAATACATTCATTAATAGGAGTATCCATCATAATGAATATAATATCATACTTGTCTGCGGTCACCTGTCTCTTCGCTAAGGCACGAACCAACTTGTGGCGAGCCCCATGAGAAAGATGAGTAGCATCAGCAACCATATCGTGACCGTTGAGCAAACCATCAGCGAGGATATCAACGAACTTGTCATAAACTTCATCCTCATGAGCAAAAATGTATTCGTTGTCCTTGACGATAGAGAGCCGCACAATATCACGAGAAATATAATTCACATTGTGAAGATGAGCCTTTGCAAAAGTAGACTTACCACTTCCTGGAACTCCTACCATCACATACAACGTAGACATTTTACTTCAATCCTTTCAGATAATTTTGATATTTAGGATGCTGGCGTTCATATTCCAGCTCTTCTTCGGCCTCTTGTTTATATTTACCTTCTGCAAAGTCTGCCAGAAATTGTGCTTTTTCAAGTTCATTTCGACATTCAATATGATTTACGGTGTGCTTACAATGCCAACAATACATCAATTTTCTATGAAAAGCTCCATGCTGATTTGATTGCTGGCGAGTCAATGGAATCCCTTTTTCACCGCAGTTAATGCAATAAAAATCATGAGTCGTAAAACTGTTAGCTCTTTTTCCCATTTTACCGCACCCCCAGCTTTGTCTTAATATAAGACCAAGCGGACGACCATGCCCCAGGATACGTTACATAATGCTGACCAAGAATCAAAACAGTTAATGCTACAAAAGTTACCCAGCTCATAATATCCCTCCTTCATTTTCTATAAATATTATATCATATAATTTTAAAATTTTCAAATCCGATTTCTACGGCACGCTTGCTGTCCTGCATATGCACATCTCGGTCATAGAATCCGGTCACATTCATAGTCAGACAGTTTAACACATATCCACGACCATAAAATGTCATTCCAGTATCCATACCAATGTGCCAACCACTTGTGTCGCCATCTTTATAAGTAGAGCGATAAGCAACAGGCCGCATGTTGCGTTCATGCTGGAATTCAGCAGGAGTGGAATCACTTAGATAACAAGTAGGAGTATGCCCAAATACAATAATTTTATCTTCTGGCCAACAGGCATTTAATAAAGAACGATCCCAAATCATTTCATTGTAATCATCTTTATCAATTAAATCTCCATTATATTCGCAGTCATTCACACGCTGCCATGCTTCATATGATCCACCTGCATGGCTAAAACATATAGGAGCTTGAAATTGTGAATCTAACTGAAAAGTAACGACAGTTTCATTTTCTAACCGATTAATAAATTCTGTACTTGCTCCATCAATTAACCAATCTTTTAGAGTGGATCGACCTCCATTATATAAATGAAGTCCAGTATAATGAAGCCAGTGGCACCAACCAATAATTTCATTAGCTTCGTCAATAGTATGAGTTTTATTAGCTACTTCTGGATACTGACTGATAATTTCACGAGCCGCATGAATAAATATATCTTCATGATTGCCGCGAATATAAACCATCTGCGGATCATCAAGAATGGCTTCCATAATATCCATGCCAAACGGACCGCGATCACAAGCATCGCCGCCATAAATAATCATACACTCTGGATCTTGTTTTAAGCACCAATCGCGCATAGTTTGAAACAAATCAAGTTGACCATGCACATCAGTAAAATAAAAAATATCGTGCATTATTATTCACCCCTAACTTTCATCTTTTTCCTCTGTTGTTTCAGATATAATTCGTGCATATATCGCATATGCTCTTCCCACTCTTGATCTACATCACGATGCGGGTTATTTGCGCACAAAAGAGCATATAGCATCATACAAAAGGCACAAAACATAATAACACCAACTATGATTATAATAGCCATTTACCACACATCCTCACTGAACAGTTCTCTTACTGCCCATCCACGCTTATACTCTTCTGCGGGAAGCTGGTTAGCGTCCCATGCTTCTTTATATGCCTGAGTTCTAGTGTAAAACTTATCTTCTCGATCAAGGAATCCTTGTTCAAGAGTGAGGAAATCGGCAATTTTATATCCAAGATCATGCAAGATCTGAAAAGCATCACAATGCCGATGACAAGGAATAATAACTATCTTGTTTTGTTTAAGGTCTTTAATCTTAACTGCGGCACGTACCATTTTTGGCATACTTATCACTCCTCACACAAATATTCCGGATCTGGTTCAACCCCAGCTTCTTTGCAAATTTCCTTATAATATTCATCACACCAGGCTTCCATCAAAGAGTAATCATAATCAATATCAACGTCGCCCTCTTCTCGTGCGCGCTGGCATGCCATCTCATAAGCCTGGTCATAAAATCCGGCGTGCAGTTCCTTCATGTTCTCCATAATAATTCCTCCCTTCACTTTCTATAATTATTATATCATTTTATTTTAAATTTTTCAAATAGAAAAGGGGAGAGGTTAAACCTCTCCTCCAAGATTACGAATTTTTCGTTTCAATTTCTTAACAATTTTAAAATTATGCGGGCCACGTGTATCAAGCAATGCTGCCCTCGACTTCAAGACTTCCATCCTCGTTGATTTCGACAGGGTCATTATTATCCTCCTCAATTCGAGCTGCTTCTGCAAGCAACATTTTATCCAAAGTAGGCAAAGGAATCGGCAAATATATCCCAGGCGGGACCAATTTAGTAAGTTCTTCACCTTCGCGCACAACAGCATTACAACGTTCACAAATCAGAACAGTATCTTTTTCTCCTCTTGCTGTCGTGATAAAACGAGCAAGACTCCGACACTCCGGGCAAGTCGAAGCCTGCTTGTCCTTTTTAATTCGTCTATCATAAATACGACGCTGTTCTCTATTCATTATTCTACCTCATCTAAAGTTTTTGCAGTATTCAATAGGATCTGCTTTAATTGGTCAGTCATTTTAAAACGTGCGGCATTTACTTCAATAGAAGTTAAGAGATTACCATTGTGCTGACGTTCACTTGCGGCTTTCCAATCAGCAAGCATTTCGACCAGATCAATTAAATTCATATCATTGATTCCATTTGCAAAATGCTCAGGATGATGACGATATGTAGCATAATGATGATCCAGCGCCGGTTTCAGACCAGTTAGGCACTGTTTGTATTCTTCGCTATTGTATTCAGTGGTAGCAAGTTTAGGAGTATATTCAGCAAAAAGCTCTACTTCCGGGGATTCCAGCTTGGCGGCGTCATGATTGACGCCGCGGCTGGTCAATTTATCAGTGAAAAACCGAATATATTTTCGGACTTTTTCAATATGTTTCTGTGTTTCAACACGACATTCATCAAGCGTCATCGTCAAGTACCTCCTGGGCTTCTTCGATGTCAGGCGCAGTTGCTTCGTCCTTTGCGATACCTTCCAGTACCTTGAAAGAGAAGTTCTTGTGCTTGTATACAGCGAAGTTAGAACGGTTAAGGATACGGGCTACTACGCCTTCGCGCACATGGGTCTTACCAATAGGATCAGGCCCATCGAAATACTTCTCTACCTTACGGAGAACATATTCGCCGGCATTTACTTCGCATGGAGACCCAACATCGTCTGGAAGCTGAATCATATCAGGAATTATGAAGGTTTCAAACTCCATAACAGTATGTACACCCATCTGCTCACAACGTTCCTTGATCTGAGTAGGAGAATATTCTACCACATCACCATCTTCGTTGACCATAGTCATACGATAGACATATACGTCACAACAAGGCTCAAAGTAAGCCAGAGTTCCGGTCTCATCGTAATAAGCACCATCGTAACCATTGCTTGCATCGCATCCATAAGAGAAAGTAGTAGTAGATCCATACTGCTTTACGAACTCAGGATCCTTTACCTTGCTGTTAGCAACCTGAGACATAATAGGCGCACCCTTAGGCCCCTGGAAACCAACAATCTCGTAATAAACTACTTCACCCTTGCGGAGCTTGTTTTCAAACTTAGCCGCCATAGCCATACGGAAATTATCAGAATCATAGAATCCACCAGAACGCTTTCCATCCAGGACAACACGACGAGTTCCAGTGATGTATCCATACTCCTTATAGTCCTTACCATGACGATGGAACAGTTTATCGAGCCAGGTCTGCTTGGTATGAACCAAAGGCAGATATCCAGTACGACCAGAAGTACCATGCATTTTCAAAGTAAGCTGAACAGTGTCGCCAGGCTTGAATGCATTCATGTTATAGGCAAGCTGTGCAGTATCAACATGCTCATAGAAAGTAGGAGCAATGTTAGCTTTTGCCTTCTTAGCAGTCTTAGATCCAGGCGCGCCAGGAGTGCGAGACTTATGAGGGATATACTTCTGACAGATCAATTCACCATTCAGAGTATCAATAGTGTCTCCAACCTTCAAATCAGAAATCTTGCAGAAATCAGCCAAACAGGTGAGAGGCATATAAAGACCATCGGACTTCTCGCCACGGAGCTTCAATGCCTTGATATTGCGCTTCTCAGGGTCCAGATATCCGCCAGCCTGCTTGCCATTTTCATCCTTGCGGCGAACCAGATCATTTACCGCGCAAAAGCGCTCAGAAAGCTGACCATCAACAGGGAAATATACGCCAATATCCCCGATCTTGGTGTCAAGACCAACAATAGTGTCATTACCGAAGAAAGTAGCAATTTGAAGACGATCAGCATTAGAGTGCTTGCGCAGATGCTCAACTCTTACAACAAAACCAGTATATGCCATATATTATCCCTCCTTAATATAAGTTTTTTTTATAAAGGCATATCTTCTTCATCAATTATAAAACCTAAGTCAGTAAGTGTATTAAACTGTGCTTGTGTTAAACGATTTTCTACATAATATACGCTCGTAGGATCAGAACGGCATGTGCGTTCTTTACCATATTTACCAATTACATGGTCATAATAAATCTTTACACGGCCGGACGATTCGGCGGACCACTCATCCAATCCCCAAAGATCCATAGCAAGATCACCATGACCACAATAATCGCAATGATAATGCGTACCATCATAATCAATCCACCCCGTTGCATCAGTGGTTTTTAAATAATCGGGTAAAACCACATCATCAAGATCTATCATCATAGCTTATCAATCAGTCCCCGCACGCTAAAACCTAACGTGAAGAAAGAAATACACAAAGAAATAATTTGTATAGTAGTCATTCTGGATATTTACCCTCCCAGATAAAAAATTCAGTGTGAGAACCTACGTCAATGCGGGTCCGACCATCTTTCTGTTGCCAAACGCGAGTGTAATACCGTTTGAACAGATTTACCTTAGACATATCAAACTCTTCACCATATCGGTCCATAGATGCAGCAATCTTGCGAGAATTACAATTCTCAATGAAATCATCAATAGTCTCATTCACATCTTGCCAAGTATGGCAATCAGCAATCAATCTTTCATTGCCTTCTGAATTTTCAAACCAAAGTTTCATGGCCATCCCCTCACTTTCTATATATATTATATAATAAATTTTTATAATAATCAATTAAGGCATATTGGAGGTTGCCCAAAAGGCCAATCACCTATCTCATTCTGCCAATCTCTACGCGGCGAATCAACATAATAAGGGATAGCAGGCTGATATGCTGGGAACTGATAGGGCTCTTGCTTTTTAAAATACCCAATGGGGCTAGCAAGAGGTACGAACATATAGACGTAAGAGCCAGCAACAGACATTGGCGCATTCTTCACCCATTTCTTCGCCTCTTGCTCACTGCTGCATAGGATTTGAGGAACAAACTCATTCGTTCCGAGTGGTTGAAAACAAATTAGCCACATACTTCATTCTCTCCTAACGTTACATATACCATTTTGCATAGCTGCCGCATATAAAAGTCAACATTAAATACTTCTTTATCAGTATAATGATCTCTGACATAAGGATATGCTACTTTCTCCATCCAAGTTACCAAGTCCCGCATATAAGTAAGTGCAACATCACGCGGCATAGGATGTTCTTTAATATCAAGAAGCATTGTCCGCATATCACTTACATCTGTTGCTTCGTCAAAAGGCCGATTAAACATAAAAAACCGAATAAAAGATTCCTTGATGCGGAAAGCATTCATCAAACTCTTGGGATTATATTCACATTCAGGCCGATAACCAAGAGATTCGCTTGTGCTCGTAAAAGCACGCTCAATAGCCTGATGCAAATAACCCAACCAAGTCTGTCCTGCACGATACATATTGTGGCGGCTGAGATTATCACGTATATTCATTAGCTCTTCATAAAGCCATTCCCAACCAGGAGCAATATCAACATACTCGGTATAAAGAGTTTCAAGGAAATTGATATTACATTTAATCCACTGCTTGCACATAGAAGGAAATGCTTTTACTTCTGCATGAGATCCATCGGGCATTTCAATAGTAGTATTGTATTTTTCAATATCTCCCCAAGTCCAATCATTAAGTTCTGGAATAATTACGCTTTTAGTATCAACATCGCTGTTTTCATTGTCGAGGCCATAGTTCTGTGATCCAAAAAGCGCAGTCATTACTCTGATGCCGCCATGCTTAGAACACCACTCGTCAACACTCTCGGCATGTTCAAATACTTTACGAAGTGCTTCTTCGCGCATAACTAATCCTCCTTAAATTCTTCTCAAAATAAACTGTGCATGAGTGTTTGCATCAGGTTCAAAGAACCCGAACTCTTTTTCCCATTTGTCCATGAGATAAGGCAGCTGGTAATGATTTTCAAAGATCGGAATATAATGAACATTTAATGCATCCTGGAACATTTTGAGATTCCAAGAATAATAATCTTCGTCCAATTCTTCATGCCAACCATTATCAACCCACTGATACTTCATAAGGAAATGCGTCAAGCCTTTCCAAGACATAATAGTACCATGCTTATCTTCAAAATCTTCAATATATTTTTCATCAATATGGCCGATATCAATAATATTATTTATCTCTTGGACACGAAGATACGGATATTTAAGTCCGCTATTCCAATACCAATACATATCTCTGATAGTAATATATTTGGGTTTAATGTTATTAATCAGAATTTGTAAAGCACTTATCTCATTAAAAGAGAATACTTCATGCAAAACCGATGAAAAATTAATTGCAACTTCATCGGGAGCGAATCTGCTGATGTATCTCAACATTTCATTTAATTCATTGCGATAAAAATATTTGATATTATACTGATCTGTCAAAAAGGGCGCTGCTTTATAACTTTTTGCCTTTTTAATCATTACTTCATCAGAATCATAGCCAATAAAAGTCATATTTCTGAAATGAGGAGCAATAAATCGAAGAAGTGACCCATCCGCGCACCCAAAGTCAATAACGCATTTGACTCCTGGGATCTTATCCATGAAAAACATTTTGTCGATCAAGGATTTAGCCATTTCTTCGTTATAAATACGATAATCTCTTACATCAGACATTTAATTATTGTCCTCCTCTATATCTATTATTGGCGCCCATACTTCAAATATAGCATCATCAGGCACGGTATCATCAATCATTTTAATTAATGAATCTCCTGTTGCGAGCAATATAATTCCTTCTGGCTCTTCTTTATATCTTGCCACAATTCGTTCTTCGCCATTTAACATTCCCATTGCCATTGCTTGTGGTATCAATTCTTTGGTTAAATTTTGCACTTTACACCATTTCATATGGTATCTCCTCACTTTCTATATATATTATATAATAAATTCTTAAAATTTTCAAATAGCTAATTATTTAACTAAATATTTAGATGAAAATATATCATCTAATGTAATATCGTCACGCTTATAATATGGTATTCTTATTAAATCAATATTATTTTCTAATGCCCATTGATTTTTTTCTTGATCATGTATTTTAATTGTTTCTGTTAAATTTTTAAAATATCCAAAACATTGTCCATCGTGCTGTGGTCCATCAAATTCAATTAATCTTGTTACTTTATTGTCTGTTAATATAGCAAAATCATAACGACGATGTTGATTATTTATTATTACGTCATATTCTTTAATATAATTAATATTAGCTTCTTGTAATAGTTTGCTTATATTAATTTCTCCAACTGAATGCGCACAACCGCAAGACGTTTTTGCGTTTAATTTTAAATTACGCGCAGAAGCTAAGGTCATATTACCACAGTCACATTGACATAACCATACTACTGATCCATTACTTCGCTGTTCTGTTGCTTTAATAGGGGTTAATAATCCAAATTTCATATTACTTAAATCTTCAATTTTACGACCGCCTGCTTTATTATTAATACCTTCTTTTCGTAAACATCCACAAGATTTAGTTGAATTTTTTAATAAATATTTTGCTGCGACAACTTTTTGATTACCACAATCACACTAGCATAGCCAATGTGCTCCTTTTTCATCTGATGGAACATAAGAAAGCACTGTAAGTCGACCAAAACGTTGTCCTGTTAAATCTTTAATTCTTTTATCCATTGCAATTCTCCTTTTTATAAATTGCAAATAAAATAAATACCTTTGATTTTTTCTGCCCATATAAAAAAAATCAAGGGAGCCATATAATGACTCCCTTGAATAGTTATTAAGCGTGGATGCAAGCGTAACGCTCTGAATCAATCGCTTCCAGCATCAGATCCCAACCGGTCTTTCCGGTCAAGATGCTCTGGAAGATGGAAGGACTGAAACCAGAGACATAGCTCACATAGTGGTTGCCAATCATAGGAATGTTGGCCTGGCGGGCATCAACGTTCCAATAGATCAGCTTAGGCATCTTCAAGCCATGGCTATTGAACTTGCGCTCAATGGTTTCCATGACAGACTCGGCATTTGCGGTGCACATGCCGCCGTTGCGATGCCAGTAGTTACCGGTTGCAGAGTCGAACTCCATGTCGCTGATAACGATCATGTACTCAGGCAATGCGGCACCAGTGCGGAGCGCGGTATCCAGCACCATATCGAAAGCGACTTCGATATTAGTGTTCTCGCAAAGGTTGGTGCGCACAATGCGATATACCTTGTCGCAGAAGTCTACACCAGCAGTCTCAATCAGCTGAGGACGAGAGCTGAAACTGATGTAGTGATTGTGCCAAGGACCCTGGTTACGCTCTGCGCAGTACATACCAAGTGCCGTAGCAACATTGATAGGAGTACCGCTCATGGAGCCAGAGGTGTCGATCATGCAAAGAGCATCCAGCTTTGCACCCTTGAAATAATCGGTCAGATTATCCCAATACTTGTTGATCATAAGACGATCAACATTGTCCATATCTACATGGGTATTGCCCCAGTAGTTAGGACGCATAAGGTCGATTGCCTTCTCAACAACCTCATAAGGATAAAGCGTTCCCGCATTTACCTTAGTATTTTCGTCCTTAGCGAACTTCTCATACTTCGCCTTGATGATATCGCGGCGAGCGAAGGCGTTCTTATAGATAAGACCAGCCTTGGAAGGGATCTTATCGAACTCGATTTCGTCCCAACGGTTAGCGGACATAAGAACTTCCAGAACATTGATGCGCGCACGCATAATGGACAGAGTCTTACGATACTCCTTATGGGACATACCGAGATACTGACGAGTGATATTGGCCAGACGAGCGGTCTCAGCAGAACTTGCGTTCTCAGACTTCAACCACTTTGCCAACAGAGAAGGGGTCTTGCACTCGATGTCCAGAGCAAGCTGACGCTTGATCAGAGCAAGGGCATCATTCATCAGAGGAGTCCCTTCCAGAGCGTAGAGGTCATCCCAACGACCGAACTCAGGGAAGAATTCGATGTTCTTGCGGATGGACTCACGGGTAGACTTCTCCGTTGCGGCCCAATGCACAACAGTGCGGAAAAAACGACGCTCTCCCTGACCTCCGCGCACGTCACGGATATAGAAAAGCATCTTCATAGCCAGCTCTGCGTTCTCGGCAAAAGCCTTCTTGAACATAAGGATAACATCCTCATCAGAGCGGTTACGCATAGCCGCACCCATAGCAAACATATCCAACAGGTCACTGTTGGTAGTCTTATGCGTAATGCCATCATTCTCGGTCAGAGTGTAGTTGGTAGCGGCCTTCATTCCATTAAGTAAACTATTCATTCCTTTTTCTCTCCTTTTGTTTTTGTGTTATAGGCTTGGACAAGCCTATTCATTTCTTATTACATATATATTATATAAAAAATTTTTATAAAAATCAAGATAAAAAAATAAGGGGAGATGTTTAACATCTCCCCTGTGAATTAAATTACTTCTAAAAATTTAGCCATCATATAACCAGTTTTTCTTCCCCATTTTACTTTGCACCATTCTTCACCCGGCTAAATGATTTCAATGACTGTGCCAAGAGGGACACGATCAATCAATGCGCCTTTAAGACTTGGAGTTCTACGCAAATTAACTGTTTTTCCAGAAGGTGCAACTAAACGTGCTTGCGTGCCGGAAGATGGTGTATTAGGAGTTTCGTCTGTTGATCCATCATATGCGCCGGCATTGACGAGCGGACGGATCCGCGCCGCATAATTCCATTTTCCGATCTTTGTATCGGTAGTCATTCTGGAACTCATATGACGAATTTGGAGTGGATTAAGTGAATATACAATACCTGCATGATAATAATCACGCAAGTCTCCATTATAATATGCGCCGCCCTTTCTGTAACGTGCTGGAAGGGCATATCCACTAGTGTCAGGTTCGCAGGCTTTGAGAACCATATCACCAACTTCTAAGTCAGCTATGCTGTGAACAGGATGCAAGTTTACTGCTTCTTTGCGTGCAGCCCAATTGGATCCATGGATGCCGGTCCATTTCAGACCAATGCGGCGAATAGTGCCGATTATGTATCCAATGCAATCGCAATAGCCATCTGAACAGTCTCCGGGTTCGCGGCGTTTTGGGTTAGAATTATAAAGCTATAATGCTTTATTTAAAAACTTTTGAAGTAGTGCAGTCATTATGGCTCACTCCTTTTGAAGTATATAAAAAAAAGAACCGGATTATATATTATCCGATTCTTCTTCTTCGGTATTTAATTCTTGCTCAATAAATTCAAGAATTCGATCAACATATTCTGGATGGTTGTATATCCATTGTGCAAGAGTGAATCGTTTTTCATCTCGATCCCAGAAATTTGCTAATCCATTTTTTGTTATATAATCTACGTTGCTCATGACAACGCCTTCTGCACTTTTTCATACCACTTGTATGGTACATCAGAAAGGCTCATCTTGCCCTGACGAATACGTTTCACAAAGAAAGCTACCATTTTTTCATCCATAATTATTGTGCCTCCTCAACTGTGCCTTCTGCGGCGATCGGTTCATCCGCGTTTTCTTCTGGCTCAGGATCATCAATAGAACGCATACCTTCATAGATTGACTGATCAACCTGTCCCGCATCCGCAGATGTAGGTACAACCATACTATGTTCGGTATCTTCACTTGGAGTTTCATCCTGGATACCAAGTCTGCGGCAAAGGTCATTAATACGATCTTCCAACATAACAAGAGGACCATCTAATGACATAATGCTGTCTAACGTGTCTACGTTTTTCTGGATAATCTTGGCGTGCGCATCAATTACATCAGCCATACTGTTCCAACGCTCTTTTGCTGACTCAAATTCAGAAAACATTGCGGACAGAGCTAAGATCGCATCAGCGCCGCTATCAATATCTTCTTGCAGAGCATCCTCTACATTCTTTTCGATTTTGGAGGTAATAAACTCAATTTCAATCTGGCGCGGCTGTCCTTCATATTTAGTAACCCGCATGGAAGAAATGCCTTTGTTGTAATAGCGCTGAGTCTCTTCGTCTCCTTCGAAAACACTAATAACACTTACTGTGTCGCCAGGCGACATAGCAGCTTCTGCATCAGCAATGCTCATATCTCCCTAAATAGTGAGCATGCTTCCGCTCCATTGTACATCTTCATACAAAGTATCATTAACTTTTACATTCATAATTACTCAATGTCCTTTCAAAGAATTAAGGGCTCCAATCGTCTCACACTCTTATGACGACTGAAGCCCTCCAATAACGAATACAAAATAGAAAGGAAGGAACGCCATGGATAGATGACCAGTCTATCCAATTCTATTTTATATCAGTCGTATAAAAGAGGATGGCTTTACGAGATCGTAACCGTTATTGGTTACCTCAAAGATATACGATTGATATAAGCAATTTAATTATGTATAATATATATAGTATATAATATGTATAATTATAATTATAATTGCTGTTTAACGATCTCCTACTTTTCAATTACAAGTTACCTACTTTTACAAGGGGCCGCGGGCTTGTAATTTACTTCGTAGAGCCTTTTGCTTTTACAATTTCATGCTTGTAAATCTATCTTCTAAAAGAAATATTTGCTGTAATTCCTTGGCCCATCTTATGTATATATTATATAAAAAATTTTTTAAAAAGTCAAATGCGGTTAACCGTTTGTATCGATCGTATAGTCGTACTCATCAGGTACTTCTGGCTCCGATGGTTCTTCGGGTGTATCGGGTTTCGCAGGTTTATCAGGATCTTCCGGTTCTGGTTCTGGCTCAGGTTCTGGATAATCAACCCAAATGTGAATAGGTGGTGGATATTTATCAGCTGGGATATCCCATTCTGGCCATGCAGGATATTTAATGTGTGTTATTGGTTCATCAACAACGACGTCCGCAAATGCTCGTTCGCCTAAATGATTTTCTGCCATATAAGCTTGATCACTTGCAGTATCTATGTCTTTTACTACTCTTCTTTGAAGGTATGTAACTGTTTCACCAGAAGTATCGAGGTCGAATCCTATGGTTTCATATCTATGTGAAGGGCGAATATAATCAGGCATATAATCACCTCATATATACTTATTGTGTGCAGTTTGTATTTCTGTGTCATCTAATTTTGTATAAATTAATGTGGTATTTATTTGTTTGTGTCCTAATAATCTTTGTACTTGCTCAATAGGCATGCCGTTATGTAAGGCTTGGGTGGCTGTGGTGTGCCGAAATACGTGTGGTGTAATTTTATGGTTTGGATCTATGTTTGCGCGAAGGGCTAAATTTTTTACTAATTTTTGGATGGCGCGTGGAGTAGTTTGAGCTGATTTAGTTTTATGAGCTGGTGCAAATATATATTCACTATTTATTGTTCGTAATGCTAAATATTTACGTAGGCTAACTTCTGCTTCGGCATTTAAATATACGTTTCTTGAATAACCACCTTTACCATGCTCTATAAACACGGATTTATTATTCCAATCAATATTTTTTAATTTTGCATTACACATTTCAGACACTCTGCATCCTGTGCTATATAAAAAATCTATAATTGCTTTTTCACGGATATTTTTGCAAGCTTCTCGTAGATATTCTAATTCTAACGAAGATAATGGCTCTCGCGCGACAGCATCACTTTTAATTGGTTTTATATTCTTTGCTGGATTTCTTGTGATTAAATTTTCTGATACGCACCATTCATAGAAAGAATTTATTACACGTCGCATTGTATCTAATGTTACATTTTTAACTCCACGAGATTGCTTATAATTATATAAATAAACTCGAATATCATTAGTTGTTACGTTAGTAAATGGCTTTCCTATTGATGATAAAAAATTTCCTAATGTTAGTTTGTATAATGATAAAGTGCCAGGTGATTTTTCTTCGATAGCTTTTGATGCAATAAATAATTTTAAAACCTATGGGTATCCTTCTTGTAGAATAATTAATTCTAATTCTTTCTTTTCGATGCTATATTTTTGAGCAATTTCATCGAGATGATGTAAAATATCTTCTATTTCTCTAATATTTAAATTAGGCAATTTGTTTCTTAGTTCAATTAAAAATTCAGTTTTAAAGATTTCATAACTATCCATGTTTAAGCACCACCTTATTTTATACAAAGATTAAATGACGAAGTTCATCATCTAATGTTTATATAAAATTACGTTATATTTTAGATGGTACGTTAAACAATAATTTAAATGCTAAAATACCAATCAAATGGAATAGAGATACTCAAGCAAATCGTAGGTCATATTTAAACTTTGATAATGTATATACTACATCTGATTGTAGTATTAATGGAGTATATTGGTACTCAGATGATGCTTCTTATATAAGCAATGCTCCAACAGGAATAGTGAAAACAACAAGTGGCTCTATTTATGCTATTGATACTGCTTGGGGAAAAATTCAAATCTGTTTTAATTATAATTCTTTAAATTTCTTTATTAGAAATTATCCGTATCAAACAACTTGGAAAAAAATATCACTAGAATAATTATATCATATATGAGCGCATCTACTACGTCACTAGCAATAGAGATTTGGATAATACGCACTAGCTAAATATATGCTATTTATTTATCATATATGTTCCATACTTTATCATAACATGATAAGACATATACTTTATTAGATCCTACACAAGAATATAAAAACCATGCATAATGTGGATCATTTGAACCAGGTTCATATGTATATCCTATGGCAAAACCAAAACCTGCGCGTGTTAAACGATAACAATATATAGCTTCGCTTTTAGTTGATATTGAACTTAAATATTTTCCTAGCTCAGCATTAACCGTTGAGACAGAGCTAGCAGGATATCCTGTAATACAAGGAATATACTAATAATGCTCACTTATAGTTAGTTTATTATTGTAAATAAGTTTATATAATTTGATTTTATCAAATATTTACAATAATAAAGTTAATAAAAGCATAGCTTTTTATGATCACGGTCTTATTGGAGAAAGCCAGAATGCTAATAATATTATAGAGCCTGGCATATATCAATAGGTTAATGCTGTAGTACCGAGTAATTGGCCTACAGGAGCATATAATAGTATATTATTAGTCTTAAGTTTAAGAGATGGTACTGATAAAATTTAGTATGTATTTAGTATGAATGCTCACGCAATTTATCAAAGATCTAATTATGCTGGTACGGGTTGGACTGATTGGCATATATAGACTGCTGGAACTATATATTAATATCCAGTAGGAATAGCATAAGCACCTACAACGGTATATTTACCAACCGGTAAACTTGAATTCATGTGAAAATTACCAGAAGCTATTCGACAAGTATAATGAACCGTAAAATCTCCAGTGATTGAACATATTGTCATACTTGGATCTGTTCCAGCTTCACGAGGAAAACCATTTAATATAAAACCAGTTTGTACAGTCGTAGTTTGAAATTCAACACATACAGCACAAATTTGTCAAAACCTTGCCCATCCGCCTTTAAGAACATTAACATTTCCATTAGATGCAGTTGCTTGGCGTAAAGGCGGTATTAAATTATTTAAATTAAAGTTTAATGTATAAACCATCCAACATCAGCTCTGCACGTAAGAGTTGTTCCACTGTCCTAAAAAGCCCAAACGTAAATTTTTTCATTAGCTGTAACATTAATTATATCGCCATAAGATAATCTTGTTGCATCAGCAGTGGTGGCATTCACTGTTTCATAAACTGCAATTGATCCAGTAGTATTTGATCCATAACCTATACCGCAAATACGTCTACCGTTTCCATTCTATCCAAAAGTTTCTAATACTTCCATTACTATAACACCTGCTTTTGTACAAGTAAAACTATGTATTATAGTCCATGTTGAATTAGCTACGTTTGTATTTGTTGCGCTACGAGAGGAAATAGCATGATTAGAAGTCGCCTTATTATTGTTTAGCGCATTAACGGCAGCACTGGTTGCTAATGTATCATTCGTATTTGAGTTTATCGCAGAACTTGTAGGGATATCGCTCCAAGTTGGTGCACCATTAGCCACACCCTTTAAGAACTTATATGTCCCAGCAGTAGAGCATACCGGCACGTGAGTCTTGTTACTGTTATGCGTAGTAATCGCGCTAGTAATCTATCCACTTGTCCAAGTTTTAATTCTACTAAAAGATTGATGTAAAGCAGGCCCACTTACAAAAGATTTTACATCTTCATAAGCATTATTTGCCATATTTTCATTCTCCTCTCTTAATAATTTATCATATATATATTATACGCTAAATTTTTTGAACTGTAAAGAAAATAAGCGAGGCAATTTAAATTATTACCTCGCTAATATTTACTTATTTAATAGTTCTCACTCCTGAGACTTAATGTAGTAAGTTGTATTCTCTACAACAGTCTGGTCGTCAGAAAGAACATATTGTCCCTCGTTCTCAGCATCTGCTTCATACCAACCCTTGCTTACAGGACCTTCGCCCTCTTCAAGAGCTGCAATCTGTTCTGGGGTTACTGCGGTATAAGTTGGCTGTGCGGGAGTCTCTGGACCTGGATTATCACTTTGACCAGGATCATCAGTTGGTTCTTGTTCTTCTGCTGGATCCTCTACCCAGACGAAAGTATAAGTTGTGCCCTTGGCATCTTTTACTACTTCATAACCAGCAGCAGCGATGTCTGCTTCGATGATAGCAATAGCGTTTGTGAGATATTCGCCAGTCAATCTGGTAATAGAACCGCTCAAACGATAGACCAACTTATTATTGCCCTTGCCTGCGGCAGTATCAATAGCAGTAGACATAGAAACTAATTCCTTTTTAGCAGCAATTTCTGCTAACTTTGCTTGACGATCACGATAAGCCTGCATTACATTTGCGGCATTGGTTTTCGCAAGTAAAATATTCATTTCCGCCATCTTTGAATCATCCTTTCTAAAGAATAGTGAGAACTCTGTTCTCTAAATTTTTATAAAAAAAGAAGACGATGACTTAACTATCATCGTCCAAAAATTGGCTCATGCTCTTATAACATTTAATTTATTACATTCAGCTTTTTTCTTTATCGGTACTTTTTCCTTTGCGAGGAACAGTTTCTTTTAAAAATTGCTTACGCAAATTTCGTGCTGAATTTTTATTTCTTGATTTAAATGTTGGCAATTGACTATCACAATTAGGGCATATCAAACGTAAGTTGTCTTTTGTAGAATTAGCAGCATTTCCATCAATATGATCTAATACAAAATGTAATTCTTGATTATTCCATATATCAGGTATACCACAAATAGCACATTTATGTTCTTGTTGATCTAAAATGTATTCACGAATAACGCCACGTATAGTTGTGTCAACAGACATTCCTGTATTTCCAGAATTTAACCATGTATTAAGTTTTTCTTCTCTTCTTTGTAGAACAATGCAAGTAGAACAGTAACCAGACTAATTCTTTTTACATAATTCTTTTCCGCATCTTTTACAATTCATAAATATCCTCAATATAACAAAAAAATGCGGTAAGGGTGGGATTCGAACCCACGGGGCATAGGCCACAACTGATTTCAAGTCAGTGCCGTTATAACCACTTCGGTACCTTACCAAATCAAGATGGCATTTTAGTCCGGAGTCGAACCGGAATCTTCGCATTGTCATCTGCGCTATACTAGCCTTTTGTACTACTCCTGCTAAACATTGCTGTAATGAGCGGGTTTTCCATCTTTAGATCAGCTTGTCCCGATTGTAAACGACTGACAAACCGCACTGGGTTTGGGGCATTTTTGCACGTCTGCATTATCCTCTGATCCGCCTGGGGTGGATTTTTATTTTGCGAAGTCCACCTTCCCGCAAGTTAGTTTTATCGCAGAAACTAACAAACGACCTGGAGCCGCCGAAGGGACTCGAACCCTTAACCTATTGATTACAAGTCAATTGCGCTACCAGTTGCGCCACGACGGCATAAGCAAGACCCATTACATAAAAGCATAGAATGGTTGCTAATTGTTCAAATTCGCTGTTAGGGTCTTTCTTTATCTTACATATATATTATATAATAATTTTTTATAAAAGTCAATCAGTCAAAGCAATCTCCAACCTGATTAATCATAACCTCTACACCAAGAGGAGTATCATAATCAGTTATAATGTACATCGGAGTGCCGGGCAGCTTAGGTTGCGGCTGATCTGGCGGAATAATAGGTCTTTCATATGGACGATTTATAAATGTCATAACATTACCTTGTTGTGTCTGACTTTCCATATGATAGCCAAGCACAGTATATTCTCGCCATTCGTATTGTATTTCAGTACCATCGTCATTATATTGAGGTACTTCAACAGTAACAAACCAATCATTGTCCGCGCTCAACTTTACGCTCTTGATATGCACACCATCTGCAAACAATTTTACATGTATAGCACTTGGCCGCAAAAGATCATAACCCTCATCATTCCATATCTTGCGAATACCTATCACCGTTGTAGGAACGTCTTCTGGAATATCAATTATAGTCGTAGGTACAGGAGTTACTGATGGAATTGGATCCGGAGTAAGCGTTGGACGTGGTGTGCGCACAGGCTCCGGCGTTGGGCTAGGCGTAGCAGTTGGTGTAACGACTGGCTTGGGCGTCGGGGTGCTTGTTGGCGCAGGAGTAATTCTGGTATTTTCAAAATGAAGAGTGTAAATATCCTTATCAAAAATACCATTCTCATTTGCTGGCACATGGATAACTGCAACATTTGCCGCGCGTTCTTCGCCAGGCGCGGGTGTTACAGTTGTCAAAGCTGAATCATCTGAAATATAAATATTAGATATGAAATAATTATCATGTGAATCAATTTCAGTGATTGTATAATCGCCTGGGATAATCTTACCAAATCCTCTGTGATTATCATAAATCACAAATTTATCTATTTCAGAATTGGCATTGAACTCTACTTTTGCTTCTACACCATCTGGGAAACTTGGTCCTGTGATAATAAATCTAAAATCAACAGGAACATTATCGTACTCTTTCAAATGTTTTTCAATTCTAAATCCACCAATAGGAGGAGTTGCTGTGGGCGCAGGTGTATATGTAGGGGTTGGCCGCACAGTTGGAGTAATTGTAGGAGTAGCCGTAGGCGTTGGGCTAGGAGTTACTGAAATAGTAGGAGTTGGTGTACTCGTAGGAGTCGGACTTGGAGTTATTGTAGGTGTCACCGTAGGAGTAGGTGACGGAGTTATAGTTGGAGTAGGACTCGGTGTAACCGTAGGTGTAGGTGTTGGAGTTGGGGTTACAGTAGGAGTCGGACTTGGAGTAGGAGTAATTGTCGGTGTAGGACTTGGAGTTGCTGTTGGAGTAGGGCTAGGTGTTGGAGTTGGTGTAGGTGTTGGAGTTGGTGTAGGTGTAATTGTCGGAGTTGGACTTGGAGTTGGTGTAGGAGTAGGTGTTGGCGTTGCTGTTGGGGTAGGTGATGGAGTAGGAGTTACAGAATATTCAACTGCGGGTAATGGGAAATCTTGGATTTTATTATCTTGTGGAGTATATAAAGTCGCAGTTGTATTTGTCAAAAGTGGAATACCACCTTGTGATCCATTAAAATCATATGTGCCATATTCACCAGCAACAGTTTGTGGATTACTTAATTTAATGCTATAATGTAATTCCACAGAATCACAGAGCAATAGATTAGTATTAATAATCCACTTAAATGAATCGTTTTCTTCTTCACCGTAATATATTAATGTAAATAAATCGCCAAAATGGAATGTGATATTATCACTAGTCGTAGCATTAATACGTTCGCCATTCCAAATTACATACATTCTACTTGCGTCTGGAATAAAATCCATATCATATTCATTACCGAGATTATCAATTCCAGAACCCATATAGTCCTTTACATAGCTTCCAGTAGTAACATATGATATTTCTTTACCAATATTGCTTAATGAAAAGCTTCTGCCGCAATTCAAATATTGCATAAAAGATTGGGCATATTGGCTTGTTCTATAAGAGAAATCACCGCTATCAACATAAACTGCATAGCAATTATAACCATGCTGTTGCGCAGTTGCATAAGAAAGCATTGCATAATATAATGCTTTATCGGAAGACACAGCATGAGTAGATAGATTTCCTCTAATGTAACTGGTAGCACCATTATAGTAGTTACGAGGATCCCATCCCCACGTCTGTTCAAACAAATCTTGATCACGATTAATGGCTTGCGCCACTTCTACAAAATAATCATACCAACTTGCTGGTGCGGCGTAGGTACCATATTTGAATAAATATGTATCTGGTCCAGCGACTATATTACCATCATGCTCTTGGACTACGACAGTCTCTCCTGCTGTTTTAGTCCCACTTAAACCAAGTTGATTGTTCTTTTGATATACGTGAGTATCACCATCGCTAAGTATAATTAAATACTTATTAGATGCAGGTACTCCAGCATGATTGTCAAGCATATAAGTGCCTGTCAAGATACCTGAATTCAGATTTGTGCCGCGATGGGTATATTGAGAAGGATGGTTCTTTGCTATCACAGTACCATCCAGTTGCCGATAAATTTTGGACTTACCATAAAAATATACTATTCCGACATTAATGTCATCTCTAGTATCAGCTGCAGACATATATTGCTGTAATAAATGCTCTGCCGCATTATCAATAGACAAGGAAGCATCTACTACAAATACAATATCATATACATCAACACTAGTGGTAGGTATTTTCAACATGATGTTTGACTCATAGTTTTCATCCAAATTAGTAGCCGTTTTAGAAACGGCTACTTTATTTAGATTCACAGATGAAATAGTAGGTACATATACCTCGCCACTATCTATTGTTATTTCTGGAGTATATTCATCGCTTTCTATCGCTGTCTCAGCAATACCAGCAAATGGCATCATTGCAAGTGCTATTGCTAACAATATTGCTAAAAATCTTTTCATAATATATTACCCCATAATTATTCGCTAATTGTTACGGTAACTCTAAATGTCCAATCTACGTTGTCTGCGTTTAGGTCAAAGCTATAAGTTTCTCCGCTACCAACGGATTCCCAGTCGCCGCCGCCCTTTTTGGCCTGCCAATTATAAGATACACTATAACTTGACAAGTCATAATATTCTGGGTGCTCTGTGGTAATATTAGCAGTAAGAGTTATTGTGGTGCCAACAGCCAAAGTCTGACCGGCCTGCGCGCAACTAATTGATACTGCCCAACCTGGATCCGGCAAAGAGATCGTGATATTAGGGTCAAATTCTGAGCTTGTCGCAGAACCTTCTGCCAAACCCATAGGTGCAAAAGTGAAGCATAACATAAGTGCTGTGAGAAATGCAAAAAGTCTTTTCATAAACGTAAATCTCCTTTCTAAAATAAAAATAGACTTTATTGATATAAAGTCTATTACTTGTATAATTGATATTTCTTTGAAATTTTCCATGCGGTTTCATCGTCCAACGGGCGGAAACCTATACAAGTAAGAGTGCGGCCAGTGCCATCATCATCGACCATCTCTGGTTTCAATTCTGTAAGACACGCGTCCCATATGAGGAAAAAGTCTACACCTTCCCGCAACCCAAGCTCTTCGGCTATTGTTTTGACTTTAAGTAATTGTTTTAAGTTTTTAGCTTCGCAAACGGTTTTTGTAAATATGCCGTTAAACCAATCTTCATAAACATCTTTTTGGATTGTAAGCCCAACATAATAGTCATTGCTTAGACCCATTTTCTGCCCATTACCGCGAATTGCGCGTGATATAAACGCGATTGATGCATGGGCAACCTGCGCCGCAAGTTTTCCAGGTGACATTTGAAGATCTTTGCGAGCTATAATAAGTTGACGCATAAACTAGACTCCTTTCTATGGAGCGAATTAATAAAGTCGCAATAATATAATTTGCTGCATGAGCCTAATAGCAGTCCCTGTTGGGATCGAACCAACACATACGGAGTCAATTAAGCTGGGGTGGTTGGATTCGAACCAACGATGCAGGAGTCAAAGTCCTGTGCCTTCGACCAACTTGGCGACACCCCATTATTTTAGAAACTCATCAATTGTGATTCCTTCTTCTTTTTCAAGGAAATGAAATACACGATGGTAATTAGCACATAAGCATACACATTTATCAATTTCAGATAAGGCACGCTCTAAACTATATTTAGCTGCGATCATTCGTGCAACTGTGGTATCTTTTTGACTTGGATCTAAATGATGAAAATCTAAAGCTGTTGGATATTCATTATATCCACATTTAGCACAAGATAAATCCTATTTAATTTCTCCTATTGCTTGTCGTTTTTCTTTATATTTTTCTTTCATATAATTACTATGACAAGTTTTACATTCAGAACGCCTAGTTCCTTTTGCTTTATCACGCCAAGCAAAATCATCTATAGATTTTTCTATACCACATTTTGTACATATTTTAGTTTCCATTAAATCAACTCCTTGCGCTACCATTACGCTAAGGGACTATAAATGCGGATGAGGATTTGCACCTCACATGATACGCCCCATTAATTCCCGTTCCCAATGCGTATCTATCCATAGCACAGCTACTGAAGAGCACCTTCAACTCTAGCGTCTACCTATTCCGCCACCGCAAAGCGACACTAGCACGGCTCGAACGTGCATACCCTTTTACAAGTAACCTCGACTTAGCAGGTCGGTGCGTTACCATTCCGCCATAGTGTCATTTATCTCTTATAAAATTTCCTACATCAGCTAATGTTTCTTGAATAGAAATTGTTAAATTGCCATCAACTGCATATTTAAAATGAATTTTTGTATAGGTTGTATTATCATCTAATTTACTTTCTGTTACTCCTGCAATATTATCTACCGGAATAAGATGAATTACATCGGGATATTGTTTATTATGAACAACAATACTTTTCATTTATAATTCTCCTCTTTTTTAATACATCCAATAAGAAAACGCCGCGGAAGAGTTGCGGATACTACTTGGCCTCTTTCTAACAGGTCTTTTTTAATACCCAAACGGGATACCAACGCGGCAAACTCGACACCAAATATTCTTACGCTCTACCTATTGAGCTACTTGCGCAATGCACAAGATCGGACTTGAACCGACTACATTAAGATCCTATCTTAAATTTGCTGCTGGTGTCGAAGATGGTCGGAGTGGTGAGACTCGAACTCACGACATCCAGTTCCCAAAACTGGCGCGCTACCAACTGCGCTACACCCCGATATACAAGAGGCTTTTGCATATTTTCTCGTCTAAAATATTTTATATACATTGCTGTATGCCTCTTTCTTTATCTTACATATATATTATATAATATTTTTTTATAAAAATCAATCTAAGTATTTATAAACCCAATCTTTAAATGTAATTGTTTCGATAAACTTAATATAAATATATCCTTCTGTTCTATATGCCGCAAATTCATTTAATTGTTCCGGATCATTATATATAAATTCAATAAAATCTTCTGTTGACATATTAAAATTTTGTTTAAACCTAACAAAATATAATTTTAATAAATCATAATAGTTTTGCGGGATAGACGGACAATTATTTTTAGGATATGTTAAACCCATAAAATCAAAATAAATTCTAAAAAACATTGGCACGATACTTATCTTGAAAAAGTTATAAAGTTCATCTGTCATAATGTTTTCTTGTTGAGCTTTTTCAAAATAGTCTAATGCAATACCTAATGTTGATTTCATATAATCAGGCAATGATTTAAAGAAATAACCATTTTTATGTTTATTGTCAGATAATGATCCTTCATGTTCAAGCCAATTATAAGTTAATAATTTTAATTCATGTGATATTAAGCCATATTGAGTTAAAACGCATTGTACTTTTAAAGTAAAATTAACATCTTCATCATAATTTACTTCATCATATGAAATATTATATTTATTCAAAAAAGATTTTTCATAAAATTTACCATGAGTACCTTGCACAGGACGATCAAAAAAATTAGTTATAACCCCATTTGGTTGAATCATTCTTGTTGAAGTAATGATATAATTTTGAGTTTGATTAGTTTTGATAATTCGTTTTATTTTATCAAAAGTATTGTCCTCAAAATAATCATCTTGATCTATAAAAGTTATCCACTCGCCTGATGCTTCTTCAAGTCCATGCTGTCTACCTGCACGAGGAAAGCCATAGTGTCTATCATTTTTAATAATTTTAATATTTAAATCATTAAAATTTGAAATTAAATCATTATAAAGATTCTCGGAACAATTAGAACAATCATCAGATAAAATAATTTCAATATCATCAACACAATAATTTGTGTTAATACTGGCTAATAATTTAAGTAAACAATCGCCAGGATTATAAGTTGGCACTATTATAGAAAAGAGCATTATATTTACTCCTTATTTATATTGGCAGCCTGCCTGGGAAGATTAATTTATAAATATCCATTTAAATCCATAGGCGGTACCTTCTCTTTTCACACTACGAGAGATAGTAACAGATATGCTTTTAATATTACTTTTTGATAAATTATTATCTATTATATATCTCGCAGCATCTTTTAATGATGTAAAACTTATAGCTTGATTAGTATTATTATTTATTCCTAAAACCTGTTTTCCATATTTTCGTTTATTAGTTTGTTGAAATGTTTTAGGAACAATATTATAATTAGTTAAAGCATGTTTAACTGTTTTAATATCAACTTTACATGCTTTAGCTGTGTCTGTTAAAGATTGTAATTTAAGATATGTATTTTTAATTAAATTATAATCTTTATATTGTGTTCCATCTCCACCATAAGTTGCATTATAACCATATTTAAAGCTTCGATAAAACTCAATCCAATATTTTTCACGATCTGAGGCTTCTTCAACTTTACATTCTTCTAATTGTGATATAACAAAATTTTCTATACCGTATTTATTAAAAGCTGCATATAATGGACGATGACATTCTTCAGATTTTTTGCTATCCAATATATGCCTTTTCCATCGTTCCTCAATAGTTGCGACTGTTTTACCGATATAAACTTTATGGTTTAGTTTATTCTCTATTTTATAGATGTATGCCATAACTAAATAGCTCCATTCTTTATATTCGGCCCTCCAGGGATTCGAACCCTGACTACCTCCTTCAGAGGGATATAACGGTTTTAGAGACCGGTGTTCTACCATTGAACTAGAGGGCTATAATTCTCTTCTTTATTTATTTCAAAAATATTATAGCATATTTTTTTTACCTTGTCCAGTCACTTTATTTAGGATTGCGCGCATATGACCAATTTGGATTAAAAAATTGCTGGGCTGGGTTTTGATCGGGTGCACGGGCATCTGCGGCCGGACCAGATTATGCCATTAAAATGCCCGGCCTGATCAGTCCCTCGGCCGGGCTTTGTGGCCCCTCGTGTTGCATTACGCACGGTGACCATGGTTCTATTTATATTGCGCCTTCCCTTTCCGGATTAGTGCGAGACTGACACCAGTCGGCGCCGGGGTAATGGTGCCTGCGGGTGGATTCGAACCACCGACCTACGGGGTATGAGTCCGTTGCTCTGACCACCTGAGCTACACAGGCATGAAGGGCAGACACATCCGCCCGACAAAATCAATCGCCGCAATTACGGCCACTCACCAAGAGGCATACCAAGATTAGCACGCTCAACATTGGTATTGAAGAACACGCCTTGAACGGCAGGACCAGTGAGAAGTTCATCAGCAATAGTCTCATAAAGAGTGCTGATCACGCCATGACAATCATTTAGATTATCAGCTGGGAACTGTACCACACAGTTGTTGAATACGACATAAGTCGTTCCAATCCACTGATAACCTTCCTCAGCTGGGCAAACAGAATAAGCATATGCGGGATTCTTCTCAAAAGCGGTATTAAACAATTCAACCTTACTCTTGAAAGCACGATTGGAAGGAGTGCCGTCAACCATAACTTTGAGCTTTACATTACCAAAACAAATCTCTTCAGGAAGGATTTGCTGGAGTGCGGCGACCTTATCACCATTATTGCAAGCAAATACAATAGAAGGAGTGGAGCCACCAAAGTCACAGTTGCACGCGATCTGCGGATCGCCATCAAACAGTGCCTCGAACTTGCGAATCACAATAGTCCAAGGCGGAAGGATCTTGAGTCTTGCGTCAGCCATTATTGTTTCTCCTTTTTAGATCTAAAAATACAAGACCCGTTTATAATCGCGCTTCTACCACTGAGCGACCCCGGCATGTGCCGGAAGTTGGATTCGAACCAACGCTTTACGGGATTTACAGTCCAAAAAAATATTGCTGACAGGTCTTTGAGAGCGGCTAACGGGGTTCGAACCCGTGACCCAACCTTGGCAAGGTCGTATGTTACCACTACACCATAGCCGCATATTCTGGGTGGAAGGACAGGACTTGAACCTGCACGCTCTTTCGAGCACGTGGGCCACAACCACGCGTGTCTACCATTTCACCACCGACCACATGCCTAGACCGCTTAATTGCATATGGGAATCGAACCCATGTTCTCGGTTTGTTATACCAATGTCTTATCCACTTGACAAATGCGAAGCCTTGCGGCAATTGCTGAAACGGTCTATTGTATTTAAGTCATTCTCCGACTCTGAAGCATTTTTGGTACCGGCACAGGGAATCGAACCCTGGTAACGAGTTTAGAAGACTCGGGCTCTATCCGTTGAGCTATACCGGCAAATAATCAAGACTCTATTAAGGCTACTTTTTGTTTACAACACAAAATGATGCTTTAATAATTTGCTGTGTGAGTCTTAATCAGTGCGGAATGAGGGACTCGAACCCTCACGTCATTAAGACACATGATCCTTAGTCATGCCTGTCTACCAGTTCCAGCAATTCCGCATAAAGTGGGGTCGTTAGACCCCTAATATTATACCCACGGGCTCCTGCTATGCAGTCACTGCTCTTGCGTGGGTGAGTACCCCCTCAGGGATTCGAACCCTGGTCGTTCGGTTCGTAGCCGAATACTCTGTCCGTTGAGCTAAAGGGGCATAAAAGATGACCACTCGCGTCCCACCGCCCTGTTCTACTTGCTTATTGGTTAAATGATTTCGTTACTTAATCTGTTCTTCGGTTGTTCTACTTTCGCTTGCGTTCATCAGTAGCCTTCACAGATAGTCCATACCTCACTAAATCTCCCAAATCGTCTAAGTAGTTATGCGCCTAAGCCTTGTCCGTCATCCTACTGGTACTCCACAAGGGATTCGAACCCTCACTGTATGCGTTCTAAGCGCATCGCCTCTGCCGTTGGGCTAATGGAGCATAAAATAGATGGTGAGACTGTATTAGGAAGGAGGTATCAACATGAAAGGAGGTTATGTGGAAAAGGGGGTGTCTCACCATCAAAGTGCCCAAGGTGGGATTCGAACCCACAATGTATCAATGTAGACGATTTTGAGTCGCCCCTGTCTCGCCAGTTGCAGCACTCGGGCACATGGTGCGGGTAGCCGGATTTGAACCGGCACGGGACTAGCCCAGCGGTTTTTAAGACCGCAGCGTCTACCGATTCCGCCATACCCGCAAGTTTGAGGAATCAATCCTCAAAAGAGGGAATTTCTTTTGAATGACGCCACGGATATTCTTTATAGTATTCGGGATTGACAATCTCGCCCAGTTCGCTATCAGCCATGATGGAATCTTCACCAGTAGGCTCAATCTGGAGTTTGATGATATTATCTTCACCAAAATACTCAGCCAAACGCTTTGTCGCTTTCGCCAGATTTTTTGCACAGACAATACCTGCATCACGGAATGTCATTTCTTCAGAAGGTTCACAAGATATAATTTTATAACGAAACAGCATCTTTCTCAATCCCCTTTCTTTATCTTACATATATATTATATAATATATTTTTAAGTTTTTCAAATTGGCGATCGGAGAAGGATTCGAACCTTCGGACCCTCGCGGGTCAGTGGTTTTCTAGACCACCGCCATAGTCCACTCGGCCATCCGACCATATGGCGATCTCGGGTGGATTCGAACCACCGGACCCCGGAGGGTCAACGCCTTAGCAGGGCGCCGCATTCAACCACTCTGCCACGAGACCATTACTAGACACGCTTATCTTCCCGGAGCCGACCCGGTGCTTTGTTGCTTCCAAAATGCTAGAATGAAGAAAAATTGCTGACGTGTCTCGGCAAGAGCCTTCTATTGGAATCGAACCAATATTCATGCTTTACGAAAGCATTGTTCTGCCACTAAACTAAGAAGGCAAAAGGCGGTTAGCTAGACCGCCGATTTTTTAGAAACCCCAAAAAGTCTTAAAGAAGTTTCTGAATGGATCATAATTGCCAAGCACCATATCCGCATCTTTCAGCGAAGTATGGAAGGTGCCATAATCCTTGCAGAATGCCTGCAACTTATCATTGGCTTCCTTCTGTGCTTCAAGAGCAAATTTAAGAGCTTCTTCAACTTCTTTGGCACGCTCTTCACGTTTAGCCTTTTTCTCTGCTTCTGCAGCTTCACGAGCCTTGCGTACAGACAACACCTTCTCTTCAGCGGTGTTGAGTTCTTCAATCGTGTCATATGCCTTATTGGTTACTTCAGATAAATACTTCATAATTTCCTAATCTCCTTTATGAATATTCATCTTATACCGGTATAAAATTTGCTCCTATTGTACGCGATTTCAGGCAGGAGTGACCTGGGTTCTATTGCTCCCCAGCATTGGAGCGCCATGTGGGAATTGAACCCACACATACTGCTTGGAAGGCAGTCATACTACCATTATACGAATGGCGCACGTGGCGTAAAACCCCAAACTAGCCATCATCGCGTCCGGCCGGACCGCATGTTTTCTGCCTTGAACGGACCGCGCCGTAGGCAAGGAAGAGGGACCCAGGGCATTGCACCCAGCCCATGGTAGTTTTTAGACTTGCTGGTCATGGTAGGGGATCTTTTATTATTCCTTTGGTACCCAGGCATCCCGCATTGTACCAAGATCGTGCTCATTAAACACAACCCTCGGGCCTTAAACCCATGTGGTCGGGTATTCTGGAATCGAACCAGAAGCCTCTCGCTTATCAGGCGAGTGCGCTAACCTATTGCGCCAATACCCGGAAGCTTCCCCTGTGTCACACTATATATCGTAACGCACCACAGGGAGTACGGCCACATTTAATAACGTATACATTCTAACGTGGTGTATCACTCTTTGGGCATCATTTGGCCCTTGACATCATCCCTTGCCGGCTATCGTTTCACCAACAGGGGCGTGATACTAACCGCCACCTTTCCGTGCCTTGTAGCCACAGCCATATCAGGTGGATTAGTTATTTTTAATTTGATTGATATAGTCTTTCATAAAAGGAAGAAATAATTCATCTTCTGCATAAAAAGCATCTTTATCAGAGTTCCATGCGCTTAGAATATTATCTATTAGCTGTCCAAAACGCCAGTCTGGCACTTGATGCCAAATTGCTTTGAGTGCATCACAAAACTCATCAATGCGATTTGGATCTCTCATAGTTTTACTTCCTTTCCTGTTGCTATATAATTTGGTGCCAGAGATTGGAGTCGAACCAATCAATAGCTGATTTTCAGTCAGCGGACTTCACCGGTTGTCTACTCTGGCATAACAAGACGGACTTATAAACGTGCTCTACCAACTGAGCTACTTCCCCATAGTGGGGAAGATTGGATTCGAACCAATGCACCGTGCTCCTCAATGCAAAAAGAATAATTGCTGACCCGTCTTTAAAATGGCGGTCCCAGTAGGGTTCGAACCTACGACCTTCTGATTAACAGTCAGCTGCTCTACCACCCGAGCTCTAGGACCAAATGGCGATGCATACGGGACTTGAACCCGTGATCTCCAGCGTGACAGGCTGGCGCTTTGAACCAACTAAGCTAATGCACCATGTAATGGGCCATATTTAGGTGCGGCCCAAGCACCGCGTGTATGAGTTTTACTTCTTCATACCGAAGGGAGCTTGTTTTCAACTCGACTCTTGTTGGCACAAGTCTAAGCCTCACCCCTGCCGTCGTCGCTCACGAGACGCACTATTACAAGCTCCCTTAGGCGGTAATAGTGCCGCTGGACCTCAACCAGCCGGTCATATCCTGTCAATTCAGGCTTTATGGGGTTGAATGGTACCCTGTGCGAGAGTTGAACTCGCGTCTACAGCTTGAAGGGCTGTCGGCCTAACCGTTAGCCTAAAAGGGCATATAAGGCGATAGACTATTGCGAACTTGCGGCCTATCAGCGCGACACCTTTAATTTCTACTGCGCAGGTCATGTATCTGCGCTGGTTTGCATTTCAGTTACCTTACGCCGCGGTTATCTCCGCGGAGCCACTCAGCCAGATTTGCGCTGGCTTCACGCACCTTGCGAGTGGAATAATCGGCCTACACTGTGTGACGGGAGCAGTTGATGAAGCTGCTTTGAGTTTCCAGTTTAGGGAGCTACCCTAAGAGCTGTCCAGGACTACCTATCCATTTCCTAAGCCTTCCCGTTTTTCAGCCAACGCACGTTTGAGGACTTGCCTGACTACCAAGTCTGCAGCAGTTAGCCCCTGCTTGCCGAGACCGCTTACTTTATATACCGCGAACGATGTGCGGTTACCCTTTTTAAAGGTGGCACAGCCCACCGCCCACTCTCTTATCTGTTATGGGCTCAGTATACGCTTTTCGGGTGGCCGCCCTCAAGCGAGGCTAGACTCTAAGTGCATCAGGGTTTACAATACCGCGCACCCGCCATCGCCGGGAGTCGAACCCGGGCAGTGCCTTCACCTTTTCGCCCTCACCAGATATTCGCGCTGGCGTTTCCCACGGCACCTAATATTCGGGTGGTGCTACCCTGGGTGCGGGAGTAGGATTCGAACCTACGACCTTCAGCTTATGAGGCTGACGAGCTACCAACTGCTCCATCCCGCAATATAAGCGACCTCAGCACTACTGTGACTATTTACATCACGGATCGCATATGATGGAAGGTTTTTCCCTCGGAAGGAGGATTTCACCTACAAACCCTTGCGCGCAATGAGTAGGTTATTAGTGCTTACTGCGGATTTTCACCGCACGATCCGGCTACTCGACCTCACGAGATTCGGAATTGGGAGACTTCTTTTTTAGAGTGCTAACGCCACTCGTGGTGAGGAACCCAACGGGCAATCTCCACATTCGCGGTGCGTCTTTATACCCCGTTGCCGCACACGGTCTCCAACTAGCCAATGACTATTGTGTTACCTTACGGGTAGCACGCACACAGACTAAGGATCAAATGCACTTTACTTCGCTTCTTTATATACCGATTTCCGCAAGCCACATATCACAGCGCCCAATCTTAGGACCGACTTACGTGCCAGTGGTAGTTGAAGTGCTAAATCCGTGTTATCGGTCGTAGTTTATTGTCATTGCGGACATGGTGGCCCAACGAGGATTCGAACCTACGATCTGTTCCTTGAGAGGGAACCGGCCTAACCTTTAGCCGATTGGGTCATAATAGTGATGCAAGCGGTGATCTTGCCAAACGCGGTATCGCCTATATCCGTGCGGCGAGCACAGGTAACCAACCTGTTACTTTGAGCCACCGCAAGAGGATTCGAACCCCTACACTACGTTCTCACCGATCGACCCCACGTGTCTTTATCCTGGCCGCGGGACCCAGTTGAGAAAGCCTAACGCTCTTTCTCGCTCCAACGCTGCTTACGCAGTAGGCTTAAACTATTTTTTATACTCATTGCCTTAGTTTGAGTTGAGCCGATATCATTTCTCATACCCTCTGCGCTCCTCGGGGCAGAGTTTTTTTAGGAGGTTTTCTTTCCTCTCTTCATCTTACATATATATTATATCAAAATTTTTTTAGTTTTTCAAGTCACTATCGTTTTCATTGGACAGTTCCTTGATCAGTTCCTGCATTTCCTCGTACTCTTAGTCAAAGGCGTCATAGGACACATTCAGAATAAAATCATCAAGCATCTCTTTTCCTCCTTTGTCACGAAACTTATGTTTGCGGTTCTGTTCGCAATAGGGGCAACTGCCATGATTGCGGCAGGTCTTATCTATTGCTTTTGATTTGCGGTAGGGCTTTCGATGTTCTTTGCCATGCTTTATTGCTTGATCGAGCGACATCTTTCGTCCCTCCCTCAACCTTACATATATATTATATAATAATTTTTTATGATTTTCAAGTGACTGTCAGTTTAGCTTGGAATCAATAGTCAACGTCGACATACACTTCATCGCCATAATGGAAACCATTTGCCAGAAGAACGTCGATGATTTTCTGCATCCATTCTTCGCCTTCTACTTCATCAGCCAACTCATTCTCAGTAGGGATCCAGAAAAGAATGCTACAAGACTGACTCGGCATAAACCAATCATTAAAACGGCCTTCGACATAATGATTACTCGGCGAATCACACAAACGGAACAATTCATTACCATCAATATGAGTGTAAGTTTTCGTTTTCAGCATAGTAGTCACTTTCCTTTCCTTTCTTCATCTTATATATATATTATATAATAATTTTTTAAGATTTTCAAATAAGATCTCTTGACCACTCTTGTATTGGATAACCATGTGCGGCAAACCAAGCTTGAATAGGGCCTCTCTCACTGCACAGTTTAGTAGGTGCTTCATGCAAAAGTAAAGCAAAATTTACATCTTCAAAGCTCGGTTCACGTTGAAGAATTTTCTGTCTAAGATCCTCAAATCTTTGCATGACTTCTGAAAAGTCAAGTTGGTTGAGTTGAATGCGATATCGTAATAAGAAGTCGCAATTTTGCGGCTCCATTCCACAAGACGGGCCGCAATATCCAGAGAGATCTACGCCAGGTGCAAATATATCCGCTCGAATACCATTGATAACTCCTCGCTTATCTTTAAATTGATAATCTTGTCCTTTATTATCATGAAAATATTTAGGATCCCACCTAGCCGTAGAAAGAGGAATCAGGTTAGGTGGGAAAAATCTAATCATATAAAAGTAACTTGTATATATTGTCATGCGAAATACCTTGCTGGACCGTATTCCTTGACACGAGTAAGAACAATACGATCAAAAATCCATTTCTCATTTGCTTCTTTTGCTTTTTGCTTAGCAGTTTCATCATCATCTTCCCAGAAATCATCTGCATAATAATGCGGATTTATAATCTGTTCATTGATAATATATTCGTTGCCAACCAAATGCGCCATGCAAGGACGGATTTTAAGATTGATAGAATCTCTTTTGCCGGAATTAGAATCATAGTTACTAACTGAGATCCATTCCATGTCGCGGCTAGTGAGGTCAAGTCTAACAGACCAGGCTTCATATACTACGTTATCTTTGCGGTAAGCCTTAATATCAAACTGAAGATTGTTAGTCTTAGTAATATTAAGATCGCGCATCGTTTCTTTCAAACTATAACCTTGATTGAGTTCAAAAGCAATAGCACGAAGAAAATCATATGGCATATCAACAGCGCCGGCAAGCTGAACAACATCTTGAATAGCTTGCTCATACTGCGGATCTACCTTGTCGCGCATATACTGCTCAACTTCCTCTTGGGTGGGCGGTTTCATGGTAAAATGATAATGAAAACGTCCTGGGCGGTTCAGCATATATTTGCTAATATCATCTAAATCATTACAAGTTACAATAAATAGTTTATGCCCACCATCAATACCATCAAACAAAGATAGCATTTCATCTTGTGGGTTATAATCATCCTGGGGCTTGAAGGTTTTTTCAAATTCATCAAAAACAACAACACAATCTTGATCAATAGATGAAATGAAATCCGCAATCCCAGGTATGGCAATACTTACAATAAGTACGGGGTAATGTGCGGCAATTGCCTTTTCCGCAAGCACTCGCACGAAAAGACTTTTACCGATACCCTTTTGACCGGAAAGAAGTACGCCAAAATTGCGGCCAGTCATACGCTCATATGAATTAAGAACCTTGGCGACTTTCTCTTCACTATTGCCATACACCTGTTCTTCATTCACGCTCAGATCATGGCGGCTAGTGAGATAAAAGCCTTTCATTTTATGAAACTCAACATTATATGATCCAATTGGAAGTTCCCTATATGTTTTTACATCTTCACCATATACTTGAAAACTACTTCCCGCATTTACTATATTCATACATTCTCTCCTTCTTATATGGCAGGGGATACGCGACTCGAACACGTACCAACGGTTTTGGAGACCGACATGCTACCATTACACCAATCCCCTATGGTGGGAGTTTCCTCTCGGTACCTTGCGCTTTGTTTGACTTCATTGTTACCGTAGCACGTGATACTAATAACGAAGCTTCCCGACTCCCTGGCAGGCGACCAAGGATTCGAACCTTGAACAACGGAGTCAGAGTCCGGTATGTTGCCATTACACCAGTCGCCTATAAATCCGCCGACCACTCTATTGGAACACTTTCACCTTGCGGAGCGTCTATTGTGTATTTGCTAGCAGAATTTGAACCATTAACTATGGCGGATAAGTCTGAGTAGTAGGATTTGAACCTACGGCCTCGTGGTCCCTGGCCACGCGCTCTACCAAACTGAGCTATACCCAGATATGGACGCACAGATGGGAGTCGAACCCACTAACTCAGGTTTTGCAGACCTGCCCCCGACCGACGAGGATCTGTGCAATGTGCGGCAAATGCCGCTTATTCTTTAATAAACCAAATGTCCTGTACAATCTGATCCAAAAGATATTCAATACAGAGCATATCCTGTACTGGATAACTTAGACCACCACCACTTTCAAAAACCATTTGATCATTTTTCCAAACCCACTGATCATCTGGGTGCTCGGTATTAGAAATAGCTTTTCCCGCACGCATAGCTTTATATGCTTCTTTGAAACTCATATACATTACCTCACATTTAATTATAAATGTCCCCGTGGTGGGAATTGAACCCACTGTACCCAGATTAAAAGTCTGGTGCCTTACCGGTTGGCTACACGAGGATATAAAGATAGAATATTGTAATGGTTTTGTCCATATGGGGCGCTGTACTGCCGCGCCTTCTATCTTATTTACTCTGGCGACTGGGTTCCTTGTCCCCTCTTGAACGGCCTGAGTAAGGCGTAATGTCGCTCATAAGTGATTGATTATCCTCACTCCGATACACGGACTTATGAGCGAGAGTGCGCCGGGTTGGAGTCGAACCAACGATGTATCTTACGTGCCTGATTTACAGTCAGGTGGGATCGCCAACTACCCATACCGACGCATAAAGTAACTGTGGTGGTTAGCCACTAACGGTAGTTACATACCGTGCGTGCATTCACAGGCGCTAGCAATGTTCACTGGTTAGTCTTTAACGTATCGGCTAACATTACGCCATCTTTGAACCGCAGGAACTAAAGATGGAACAGTTCCATATAATTGGTAGTTTTCCCGCGTAGCAACGGTTATTCTACCTATGCAGGTTTGATTTCTGGAGCTCAACCTACTGAACATCTCCGAAGCCTTTTCTTATCGAAGTCTCCTTATCGGTAGCTACTTTGGCCTGGTCCGGGATGACGGGCTCGAACCGCCGACTTCCTGCTTGTAAGGCAGGCGCTCTCCCAGCTGAGCTAATCCCGGATAAAAGAGTGGAGCTGACGCGAATCGAACGCGCTACATCCTGCTTGCAAGGCAGGTGCTCTACCAATTGAGCTACAGCCCCATAGAAGATGAATGACTTAGTGAGCCTTATAGGGCGATCAACTCCTACTATCTGGTGCTACGTTTGGACCCAGACACCCTCCAGTGCGACTCACATTCCATTCCTGCATCGTGCACACGCAGGTGGTAATCTCTTGTCATTCAATAATGGTGCGCCATCAGGGATTCGAACCCTGGATCCACTGATTAAGAGTCAGTTGCATTACCGCTGTGCTAATGGCGCATATCGTACATATGGTTAGCATTTAGCCACTTGCCAGTGGACGCCAGCTCCGTTTCCTTACTCACTTTTGTACGACTTACTGCAGTTCACGTACTCGGCTTACGAGCCTCAGCTTTCAGGGCGTCGCCCCATGTGTTTTTTATAAAATTCAGATCAAATCAATTATTCAGTGTAGACCAAAAATTTGTCACCATAGGTCAAACCGCACTCGCGCATCACAATGCGATAGAACAGCTCGTTCTCAATATCATAGTCGAGAGTCATTGAATCTTCGTCATCCGGAACATAGGCTTCAACCACAATATCATCCCGGTCGGTCAGTGAACAGTTGATTGCATAAGCAATATCATTCGGATCAGTATGGATCTGATTTGCAATTTCCTTAGCAATCTCATGCAACCACACCATTTTCAAATTTTCAATCCGCATCCCTCAATCTCCTCTCTCAACCTTACATATATATTATATAATATTTTTTTAAGGTTTTCAAATAGTGACTAAGGAAGTCGGGCACCTGGGATTCGAACCCAGACTCACTGGTTTATAAGACCAGCGCACTAACCGACTGTGCTAGTGCCCGATGGTGGAGCCAGGAGGTGCCGCCCCTCCCCAAAGATACTGTCAAGCCCCATGGTGGAGACGAGGGGAATTGAACCCCTGTCCGAACTACAACCAGCATCAAGAATTACTTACGCGATAGCCATTTTTACGTGTGGCGCACAAGGGATGATCCGTAGATCAAATTTTCCACCACTTACTTTTTACCAGCAGCCGGAGAAGTAAGAAACTGCGGCGTATGTCTCCTGTATTCTATGATCCGCAAGCATTTACCCTTGGAGACACTGGGATGCTGTTTAGGAGTCTCAGCCTAATTAGGCAGCGAGACGATCTTCGAAATAGTTGTCAGTTATTGTTTTTCGGCCCATAAGGCGGTACCGATACCCGCGATCTTGATACCTATTATAACCCGTCGAAACCAAAACGTCCCCATAAAACACCCTCTTCGCAGTATTTGGTGAGAACGTTTTTTACAAGGTATCTCTCACAGGCCCTGTTAGAGTTTTACTCCTATCCGGCAACTGCGTTCTTCCCTTGAAGAGCCGAAGGCGGGATTCGGACCCGCGATCTTTCGCTTACCAAGCGACTGCTCTACCCCTGAGCTACAACGGCATAAATCGCAAGAGACGAGTATCATGTGCGCTAAGAAGCCCAGTGCATGGGCAACATGACTTTTCACTGCCTCTCGCTTCATCTTTCAGCCATTCTTTTACTTCCTTGCAAAAGGTGCCAAGTTATTAGGAAGTCAGCGTATTGCAACTCATGTTCTTGAATTGCAAACGATGAAATTAATCCTCGTAAAATTCTGGTTCAGCATCATACTGGTCACAAACGTCCTCAAACCAATCAAACTCATCCTCACGATAAGCCTGACGGCCTGCTTCAGAAGAAAACACAGTAGTAGTTCCATAGGTCCAAGAATATTCACCCATTGCGATTCCCTCCTCAAAGTCGTTCATTGTTTCCCTTCACCTTACATATATATAATATCAAAATTTTTTAAAGTTTTCAAGTCACTTTGCATTTCGCTAGTAATGACGTTCGTCATAGGTATACTCATTATATGAGCGTTTCATAGCATCCTCTTTAAAATTATTTGCCCAGTTGTTTCATTACATATAGCGGCTTCATTAACCATACTCGATCCCAATTTAAAACTGCAAGAATTTCACCAGCTTCATTGACTAACTCAACCCAATTGCCGCATACTTCTTGCCAATGAGAACAATCAGGAAAATCAATATACTCAGTAGCACTATAATAGACTCGCATTAACAACCTACCTTTCTGGTTTGATACAAATTATCATTCCATTTTTAGTTCTTATATGCTTCTTAGTGTACACTTCAATGTTTTTATTTTATAACGAGTTCGTCCATTTTTCCCTTTGCGTTTTACAATAGGATTCCCATATTTATCACGTTTAACTCTGCGGCAAGTAACAGTGATAATCTCTCCTATTGATGTTGGAGTGATATGAAAAGTGGTGTCACCACCAATTGCCCCAGAATATCCATCCGCACCAACTTCGTGACACCACGTAACGTATTTATCATATTCCTCTTGCGTTAAACCCCAAAATTGACCATATACTATATCATCAGTTGATCTTGGAGTCAAATCCAAATCTGGAATCTCAGCACTCCAACCGTTTGGAAGCTGAGTTATTTTCACAGGTCAAGCTCCTTCATAAGGCGTTCAAGCGTCGCCTTTTCATCAGCATCCATCGCCACTGGATTTGATGCCTGCGCCGCAGGAGCTTCGGCAGGATCATCAAAATTTAGATCCCCACCATTCCCATTAAATACGACCGGTGTCTTTGGGCAAGTCATACTGACCGCAATCTGCACGACTTCTCCATTTTCTTTACTATTGAAATAATACTTTTTATCTTGTTCACCAAGATAATCCGCACCAACAGCTGCGGCAAAACGCTTAATCAATGCCGCCTTTGCTTCATTCCCTTTTGCCATATCTCAAAGTCCTTTCTTATTTTCTAAAGAAATTATATCATAAATTTTTTAAAAAATCAAGGTTCCCAAGGATACTCATAGGGTCCGTCATCACTCATATCATAGCAATCCGGACAGATATATCCTCGGCTAGCATCCCAATGCATTTCGTCTCTTGGGAATACTGCGCCGCATATAGCACAACTTTCCATGTCATCACCTTCGCGACATGCAGAACAAACCATAGTGTCACTATCTGCAACGTCATGCTTGCCGCAACATAGACAAGGAACTGCTTTGCCAACAATCAAAGGATGATCTACATGCATTGGAAGCATTTCATCACTACGATCTTCATACGGCATCATCCAAGGAGAATAGGTATGACTCTGGATTACATCATTGAAGTTGACTGCGGCTGGATCATTCTTAATATAGTTTTTCCCCGGCACAATCTTAGTGCCTTCATTATAACAATCATCGGCAACTATGAATTTAGTTTCAGTAAAATTCACTTGTTCACCATTGATAATAGCGGGGCCTTTTAAACCATAATGATGAAAACGATGTTTACGCAAATAATTCTGAGTAAAATCATTCCAACTCATATTAGGATTTACAACTTTTTGAGCATGTTTTAGCAGATCTTCACGACTATGCTCAGGCTTAAAATATGCAAAATTATGAATAATCTCGCTAATTAATTCCAAGCCTTTATCAGTGTGGAAAGGATATTGCCGTCCCGCATATACGATTTTATTTTCACGATCAACATGAAGATATACACGCCATTTTTTATCATTCCACGGCACATTATGCGGGAATCGCGGCAATTCAACATCACCGCTATTGCTTTTTAAATATGCCATGATTGTACAATCGTCGAGCATATAACTGATATTGCCAGTACGATATTCTCCATCAAGAGCGTGGCAACTTCTCCATCCATGATTATTTTCACTTGCAGAAAGGTAATCAAGAGGATGGACAGAAAGACACAGCTTGCCAGTAACTTTATTTGACTGGATCAACATGGAAAGCTTCTGCCGCACATCTTCCGCGTCTAGACCAAATTCCTTCATAAGCACTTTGGATAGTTTCATTCCTTTTGGAAATTCACCATAGGATTGCGGCAATTTATTTTCAAGGATCCCATCATAGTTATCCTTAAAAAAATTATACATATCTTCGCCATATTCACGATAAACCCAATCAATAAATTCATCAACCTTGGATTTGCGGCTATCGGCATCCAGATCAAATACTACTGAGGTCGGCAGTTCATAGATCAATGACCCTATGCTGTCCAGGAACCACTTCTTTTGTTTCTCCCACTGTTGGAACAGATGATCCGTGTTGATCTGATCCAGATAGTCCTGAGAGTATTTTATCACTTGATTGAACTGGTTTTGAATGCTGCTGTAATCCATCTTTACAATCCTCACAAATATAGTTCTTAATATCGACATCTTTAATTCTATGCTGGTTTAAATAATACCCATTTCCGCAATTACGACACCACACCACTTGATGAGCAACCTTATCATGGCAACTTAAACACATATTCATTGGTGTGATGCCATGTTCCATTTTAACTGGGATTACTTGCGTTTCCGGCACTTCTCTATGGCACCAATCGCAATGGGCGAATCCTGGCTTTGGTTTATATCCATCCGGTATATACCAATCATCCAACTCATCATCATCTAAATACCAGCCATCACTATAATACTTATATCGGTTAGTCCCAAATGTATATGAGTCATATGCAGGAATATACTTAAATGGCTCCATTTCAGGATGCTGTTCAACATACTGTAATATTTTTGCAGTTTTTTCAATAGTTTCATACATCCAGTCTACATGAAGACGTTCAATCTCATGATGTTCATCTTCATATCCTATTGAAAAATTCACTGCGGCAACTCCCCATACTGGTGCGAGCACGCTAATATCAGTAAATGTACCCCATTCAGTATGAAAACCAAAAGGTGTAATGAATTTTTCAAATTCAAGATTGTCACAATCATAGTAGACTGCATCATTTCTATTGCGTCTATCCAATTGAATCATGAACTTTAAAGGTTCTTTAAATACCGGCATATGTGCGATTAGCTTTCCAGCACCTATGCAACCGGATTCTTCACCGGTAGTAATAATTACATGTGGCTTAAATTTGAATCTTTTAAGCAGCAAAATAATCGCAAATATTCCAGCTCTATCATCGGCCCCAGCTCCTTCTGGATTCCATATGACATCTTTCTCACTGTCATAATAGAAATGTTCAATACTTGGTGGCAGTTTAAATACTGTATCCGCATGGGCCACAAGAGCAATTGGAATCTCACCAAACGCATAGACAAAAGAAGGAGTTGCTGTTACTTTATCCTTTCCATACTTTCTTTCCAGTATGTCTCGCATAATAGACAGAACTCCACGCTCAGTGAGGTGACATATATTTTGATAAGTTCTGCGATCTTTGGCACTGAAAGTTCCCATGTGTCACCTTCTTTTCTCATTTTCTATAATTATTATATCAAATTTTTATTTAAAAATCCAATCTTGCGATTGGATTAAGGGGTTACTCTTCTGAGGTTTTTGATTGCTCTTTTAATTTACGATATAGTTCAGTTTCTGCCCAACAATAGTTGCATCTAAAAGATGTTTTATCACGCATACACGCTTGATGACAATTAATTCTACGCTTGGCAAATGCATCATCAATTAGTATGCCTTCTGTGGTATTTTCGCCATTAAGTAAATAATATCTTAGCTCATTATTATATCTTTTATTAAGAAAAATCTGTACCAAAGTCTCTTCGCGCACATGGTTCTGATCCAAGAGATCAACTACATCAATATACGGATCATATATCTTCATATGCTGCGGCAATAGCCAAAAATGCTTTAAGCCATCGTCTATGTCTGCAATATTATTGAACAAAGTGGGTCGTCCAATAGCTGGATTAACTCTAATGCAAGGACGCTCTTCTGGATTCAAATGATCTAATGTGGTTTTTAAAGTATCAAGATCAAATGTCATAGGCTCGCCAATTGTAATATCAGACAATGGATATTGCAATAAGAAGTATAGCATATTAAATGTAGAAACAGGATAATGATACATATACTTACGGATCCCATTAGCATATTTAATCAGATCATCTATTTCATAAAAATCGAAATAAAGATTCTCATTCTCTTCCAATAGACTATTGACTAATTCTGGTGTTAAATCATCTTCATCTGCGTGAAGAGTCTCAATAATGACTTTCTTGTCCGGGTGAGATGCGGCATATTCGAGCGCCGCAATTGAAGCGCCAACAGAAAACCGAATTTCATCCAAGTTATTCCAGAACTTTGGATTAATATGATACGATGCACAAATTCTCATTATATTTTTCAACTCCAATAGCCCGGTTCCGCAAGGAAACCGGGCTTATAATACATTTTAATTAGCCAGCATTGTGCCGCACAGCACTGTAAAAAGTTACTCTCCTATTGGAGTCATCAACTTTCACAGTCTGAGTCTCCTTGCTGATATAGTCATTCTTAAACAACTTTCCAAGTCGATAAACAACCTTCTGCGCAGTTGCTCCTTCGATCTTACCAACCAGATCAGAAACACTCATCGGAGCGTCGGCATCAGTCAAAATCTGCATGATGCTATTGCTCATTTCATCATCGCTGGCTTTATGTTCCTGCTGATATTTCTTAGACTTTTCTGCGCGCTGATTAATCAACTCGATCTCATGATCAATGAAATCATGCAGCCGCTTTTCAGTCTCTGCATCCAGGCCGGCATTACTTACCAGCTCATATAGGGAATTATAATTGTCCTTTTTCGTAATCTTCACATTATCAGGGGTCACCATAGTTCAATCTCCTTTTTCTCTTTTTTTATATTATACAATATTTTTTTAAAATTAGCAATTAGAAAAGGGGATCATTTACTGCGGTTAAAATCCGCAGTAAATGCATCCCAATTCAACTGCCAAAACTCTTTTACGGCCTCAGCATTTTTAACATCCTCATCGGACGCCCAAGATACATCGTTAATCATGTTCGCCCAGTTATAGCTGTTCATGTGACAAATAGAAGCAGCAGATTCCAAAGTATGCTTGGTAGGATCCGGCACAATGAAGTCATATCCATCTTTGCTCTCATAATTGGCCAGACCTTTGCGCTCGGCGCAATCCTTGCACAGATGGGTTTCATCAGTCGCTTCCGGATTCCAATGAAGATGTCTCCACAGATCATACCCGGGCTTATAGTGGTCAATGATTTTACGTCCCCGGGAGTCTACTGAGGTATGACGACGCAGAATCCATTTATCTATTGCACTGCGAAAAACAGGAATCACAACCGACACGTCGTCATTGTCGCGGTCATGGACACAACCACATTCTTCGCACTCAACAAAAAGCTCGTTATAGCACTCTTCGCAATAGGTGCATCCATCCGGGCCTTCATAGGTATAGTCCTCATCCATTTCAGTTCCGCACCGATCACAAATTGTGCGAGTGTTGCAATCGGGGCAAAGCAGAGTATCGGCACCCTGAGTATCGTACCGAATAACATCGCCGCACACCATGCATTCGGCAGGACCGCTGAAATTGATATACCCAGGCAGGTTGCTCATTTTTGCGCCATCACGGAAGCAACCAATAACATCATCGCCACCAAGGTCATTATACATATAGTTGGTGCGAAACTCGACATTTCGATCGGTCTCTTCCATATAGTTGAAGAAATCGGTATGAATCTCCTCATACTTCCAACCATACTTTGCGCCAACTAGCTCTTTGACCCAATCAATCGCCTGGATCGCAAAGTTTTCCTGATGATAGGGGTAGTGACGATTGCACAGGATCACATCTTTGGTCACAATGATCCAAGCCCGCCATTTCTTGGAGTTCCAGTCATTGTTGTCCACAATAGACATGAACTGCTTATTGCTTTTGAGATATGCACAGATTACCATCGGAGAGTTCATCATCTCGACAGTACCCATCCGATAGCAACCATCTTCGCGCCAAGACATACAGCTAGACCAGCCATTGTCATTATCAGAAGCGGTCGCATAGTCAAGAGGATGAATAGAGAGACACAGAGTACCTTTCAGCTTTTTCTGGTTGAGGATCTGAGAATGCTTAATGCGGAACTGTTCCCATTCAGCTTCCAGACCGATCTGACGGCACAGCTGGGCCATGGCACGAGTTGCTTTCATGCCAAGTTGAAGCTGAATTTTACGACCATTATCGAACTCCAAAGTGCAGGCTTTGATATCCTCGTAATCATACCAGGTGCCCTGATCAACCCGCTTGCAACCGAGAGTCAGATAGTTATCAACCATCTGAGAAGTATTGTCAAGACAATCTTCCAGAGCTTGCAGAACAATGCGGATAACATCGTCGACAGGGGTAACCAGATGATTCTTCATGGCGCGCGCAAACTGCTTACGGAAGTTGAAATTTTCCCGCAGCATCTGCGCCATTTCGGAACGCAGTTCATCCAGGTTCTTCTGATACTCGACTTCCTTTTCGAGGATCAGCTTATCACCGAACAGCGGAGCCAGATACTGGCTCTTATTCTCCCGCCACAGGCGCAGAAGGTAATCCACATCACAGTAGCTCTGACTCGTCTCGGTATTCTGTTTCCGGTAATGATCAAATAGTTCAAACATTACGCATCCCTCACTTTCTATATATATTATATAATATTTTTTGAAAGTTTTCAAGTGACTATGGGGTTGACTAAGTCAACCCCACATAATATCTATCTTGCACATGCCGTCATTCGCGGTATTTGCCGCAGCAGAATACACGTTTACATTATATCCCACTTCGCGCAGTTCTTCCGCAATCTGATCCAGCACTTCACCATTTTCACCAGAGAACTGATGCCGAGTTTTACCCCGGCTACACTTCCATGCAATCTCGCGCATGATCTTACGGGCGTACCGTTTATAGATTTTGTAGTAACGATGGTTCATTTTCTCCTCGGCAATATTCCGAGCCTGTGCCGCAATGAACATACTCATGTATCCTTCCCTTCCTTACACCAACTTGCAGTACCAAACAACAGTCTGCTTGGTACCATTGTAGTCCTTATGCTCCTTGACCTTCATTTTCAGATCCAGAACCTTGTCCACTTCATAGTTCTTGGATCCAGTAGTCCAAACATATACATTGCCATCTTCATCTTCGAGGATGTGCATATGAGACTCACCATAACGGCTGGACAGTGCGATATTCTTGGTAACAACAACCTTGCGGACGATCCATTCACCAACAGTTCCCTGATATTCGCTCTTGCTTGGGATAGAGATCAGGCCGTTGACATAAGTAGTCACAAAATCATTGTCCTTCATGGCCAGGCCCTCGGGGTCAGACTCATCACGCACTTCATCCCAGTCCAGAGTGACAGCTTCAATATCCTCGGGCAGTTCAGGCACGTCCATCTTAGAAGGAGTATACCAATGGAAAATAGTATTATACCAAGCGGCACGATGGCCAACTTCATCAATAGTGAAGCTCTTGAAGAACTCAGAGATCCGAGCAGCATCACCCTTATACAGAGTAATGAAGCCAGCTTCGCCGAAACCGAAGGCATTGCGCGCAGCGAACTTCACACGCCGAGCTTCCTGCGCTACGGCCCGCTTTTCAGCACGCCGCTCAGCCGCCCGGTCCTGCGCCGCACGTTCCTTGTCGGTATACCAGCGCACGGTCATAGTCTTGATACCAGAGCCACCGCAACCATAGCAACGAGTGCCGTCGATCTGATTGTAGGAATAGTGACCAGAACCACCACAGCGCGGGCACTTGCCCTTAACCTTGACATACATCTTGCCTTCATCTTCGAAGGGCTGGCTCAGAATCTCCATGTTTTCATAAGACTTTGCAACTGCCATTCTTATCACTTTCCTTTCTTCATCTTACATATATATTATATAATAATTTTTTAGAGTTTTCAAGTGACTTTAAGTCTTGGTTGGATCAAGATCATAGAAGAGGCAGGGCCCATTCGCCACAGTCTTGCGGAATTTGCACCAATCGCCGTCTCGCTCACATTCGCAATGACGGCACGTGCAGCACCAATGCTCTTCTATTGCACGCTTACGGATCTTATCTAACATTGCGTTTTGTTTTTCGGTATTAAATACATCTTCAAAGTTGACCATCATAACCATCCCCTCACTTTCTATATATATAATATCAAAATTTTTTATAAAAATCAAAAGAACCCCTCAGTAACTGAGGGGTTCGATTGTATTATCTATTACTCGGCTTTCGCCACAGAGAACACGGTAGTCCGCTTCTCGCCGGTTCCCTTCACAAGCAGGCCAGCTTCAACCATCTGATTGAGCAGCGGAGAAGCCTTCTGCACGGAGATTCCGAAGGAGGTAGCGATCTCGCCAGCCTTCACCGGCTCGGTATAGTCATTGGTCATATAGTCCAGGATCTGGGCTTTCAGCTCGGCATTCTCTTTCTGGGTTTTGGTCGGTTTCCGCTCACCGGTCTTGGCATTCCGCTTGATCAGAGAGGCTTTAAGGGCTTCCAGTTTCTCCCGAACCTCATTGGTCATCTCGGCACCAGTCAGCACGGTTTCCAGAGCGTTCACGTAAGTCATTTTCACCTTTTCCATAATCAATTCCTTCTTTCTGGTTTATTGGGTTTTCCTTCCCTTATCTTCATATATATATTATCAAATTTTTTTTAAGTTTTCAAGTGACTGCATGGTTCGTTGGGATCCGGTGGGGTGGGAGAGTCAACCCCTCCCACCCTGGGTTCATTAGGCCAGGCGGAACAGCACCGCGCGCTTCTCGCCCTCGACCTTCACAGCCCGTCCAGCCTTCACCAGCTTGGACAGAGCCGCAGACACCTTCTGGCCAGAGACACCCAGGGTCTCAGCCAGATCACCGCACCGCACTGGCTCCTCGGTCAGAGCTGCGAACACGGACTCGGTGAACTCAGTGACCTCGCGCTGAGCCTTGGTGGGCTTGGTGGACTTGGACGCAGAGCGCTTTACCAGGGAAGCCTTCAACGCTTCCAGCTTCTCGCGCACTTCATCGGTCAGTTCAGCGCCAGTCAGAACAACATCCAGGGCCTTGGTGTAAGTCATCTTTTCCATGGTATCAATTCCTTTCCGGTTTGGTGGGTTTTCCTTCCCTCATCTTTCATATATATTATATTATATTTTTTTGAAGTTTTCAAGTCGTTGTGGGGTTTGGGGCGGTCAGGACGATTCATACCTGGCTTTATCGCTCGCCCTCAGAGACTTGCAGATCCATGCTGCATCGCCACGCCGTAGATCATTTGATATAGCGCTTCCTACGGCACGCGCTTGCGGGTTGTATACCAGCCCCGCAGTTATACCTTACTCCGCGGTAGCAACCTGGAACAGGACAGTCCGCTTCTCGCCAGCCACCTTAACGATGGCGCCATCCTCAACCAGCTTGGTCAGGGCAGCAGTAGCCTTCTGACCACTCACGCCCAGGATCTGGGCAACCTCACCGGCACGCATCGCCTTGCCGGCATCCGCCACGGTTTCCAGCACGGTCTGCCGGAATTCAGCCTTGGCCTTATCAGCCTTGGTCTCACCGCTCTTGGCTTTCAGCGCTACGCGTTCCAGACGGTCGATCTCCTTCTGGATCACATCCCACGCCATGCGGGCTTCCTCAGTCTCAATGGTGCTCAGAGCTTCCTGGGCCATGGTGAAAGCGGTCTTTTTCGTCATTTTAATCATGGTATCAATTCCTTTCTGCGGTCTTGCCGCAAGTCCTTTATTTTGAGGAGGGCTTTTTCCCTTCCTTCATCTTACATATACATTATATAATATTTTTTTTAAGTTTTCAAGTGACTTTCGCACTTGGTCGGTCAGTTGAGGAAATAACTTTTGAGTTGGAAACCTTCATTCTGCGCCATCTCAATGACGTGATTCCAGTCATTATTTTGCACAGCGGTATCAAGTTCAGCAAGAGCCGCAGATAACCAATGTGTGGAACAAATCCAAGGGATCGTTTCATTTGCCGTGCCGAAATGGTTTTGCAGATCTTGGTATAAACGCGAAGCGTCTATATCGTGCGTTTCATTCATTGTTCTCACTCCCTTCCCTCACCTTACACATATATAATATCAAAATTTTTTTAAATTTTCAAGTGACTATGAGGTTCGAGTGGATCAGCCGTAAACCCAGCCGTTGGCAATGCTTTCTTCAAGATCAGAAGCATATCGCGCACGCGGATTGGCTTCGAGTTCAGCAATACGCTGTCTTAGCCGCTCAATTTCACGATCACGCACTTCTTCCTCACTCAAAGTGACAATCTCGCAAGACCAGGGAGTCAGACGAAAAGAGCAAGAATTGCCGCACGTAGGACAACGCACAATGTCATCACAGTCGCCATGACCGACGATTTCGTTGCGGAAATCGTTATCATTGCACTCAAAGATGGTTCCACACCGCTTGCACGTAACACGATAGTTGGCTATTGTTTTCGGTGTCGGGGCTTTGATCACTCTAATCATAAGTTTCTTTCCTCCCTTCATCTTACATACATATAATATCAAAATTTTTTATAAAAATCAACGAGCCCCATATCAACTCTGGGGCTCGTGCTCGCGCATTATATGCTTTTCCGCAATCTTTAACTGACGTTCCAAAAGTTCATTTTGCTTTTTGAGTAAAGCATTTTCCCGCAATAGAAGCTCATTCTGTTCATTCATTTTCGCGCACGTAGCAATAATATCTTGCATTAGATCAGTCTTTTGTTCATTTAAACGTTTGGCCTCTTCGATCATTTGCAGCATTTCTTGCTGCTCATTTTCCGTCATCAGCATAATATATATCTCCCTCTATTAGATCATATTCACGACGTTCCAGCTCACTGATGCGATCATAGCAACGGGCCAATTCAGCCTTTGCCGCATCCAAGAGTTGACGGTATGCTTCTATTGATGCGTGCAATTCCTTGTTGGTCTGCACGGCAAGACGGTAAGCGTTACGATAATTAAATTGAGTCACTGGAATCACTCCTCTTCTGCGTAATGTTCATCTAAAAGTTCTTCTTTCAGTTCATCGGCAGATGCGGTGAACTTAGCTACTATTGTATTGATGAATTGTTCGGGATCCATGTCGGTGTCGTTTCTTTCAACGGCCATATACCATTCGTCATTGACGGTGGCAACAAGATCTTCAATAATGCGGTCTACACGATCACTAATTTTCATTCTAATCATCTCCTTTTCTCTACTATTATATTATCAAATTTTATTTAAAAGATCAAAAAATGCTTCAAAAGTCTCGAAAAGAGTCTCGGGAATCGTCTGAGGAAAAAATCGTTTCGTCACGAGCTCGTGAGCTTGATTTTTAGAAAAAATTTTGGTATTATGTATATAGAAGATGAGTGATATAGCTTATCTGTACAGATAATTGAGAAAAAGGAGATCAAATATGACGAATAAAATTATTTACACACGCCGCATTGCGATGAAGCTGATCGAGATGGGTAATATTCCGAGTGGCACAACCCCTAATCCAAGCAAACCTGAATTTTTATGTTGGATCTTTCCAGTAAGTAATAAGTTTGAGAAGGACTTACAGACGATCCTTGACGAGCGCAAAGCTCCTGCGGCTAAGACGGCGGAGTAAGAGCCTCGAAGTGACTAGCAGTCTGCATTCGCGCAGACTGCTATTTTTATAGGTAAAATTTTTGGGAAAAAAATCTACCATACTTGGGAAAAAAATCTACCATACTTATTTTAGGTAAAAAATCTACCATACTTGGGTAAATTTGTTAAAAATTACCTAAATAATTTTCAAGTTTAAAGAAAGGTGGTGAGATTTTGATCCAAAAACGATTCCCAGCTGACACGGATCTCAGCAAAGAAATAACATTTTTAAAAGATCCGAAAATTGATGCTGAATTATATAGTTATTTATAGTCTATGTCGTATCCTAATGAGGGGGTAACTATTGTGTTAAAAAGTGATTTACCTACGTAGGCTAAGATAGCTGAAAAAATCGGCGTAAAAAGCACAAAAACACTAAGGACGCATTTGTAGTATTTGGTAGATACTGGATATGTTGAAGATCATGATAGTTATTATGTATTGCCTAATATAGAAGATATATATTTGTTGTTGCCATTAGAAACCATTTAGTTTATCAATGATACTATTCGAGAACCAGTTATAAAAGTATATATTTATTTAGGGCAACGTTGGAATTATAAAAAAGGTTATGTGTTTACATAGGAAGAAATTGCATAGCATCTTGGATTAAAATTAGCAGGTAATCCTCGTGCGCGGCAAACAATACATAATGCTCTTGATTTATTAGCGGCAGTTGAGTTAATCTCATTTGAGAATTTTTTTGATGGTAAGTCACCACGGTATAGATTGACAAATTGGTCTATGCATTATAAAAAGTCAGTTAGGTAAAAAATCTACCATGCTTGGGTAAAAAATCTACCATACTTTGGGAAAAAAATCTACCAATATCTAAATAATACTAAATAATGACTAAATAATGGTCGGGGTAATATCTCCCTTCGGTCGATATTACCCCTCTATGCGAGGAACTAGGGCTATAATGAAATGAAAATTCAAAATGAAAACGCATTGAGGTGGACAGTATGGAAAATGAATTGAAAAACGAAATTTATGAGGGAGAAGAAGGAATAAGACATAAGAAGTTAAATGTGATATTATATATTGACGATGAGGATCAATTAAGGAAAGAAGTAGAAGATATTGTAAGTGCGTATAATGATTATACTTATGTTGATGATGATGATATGGAAAGAGATTGTATTGATACAGTAAAGAGACATTTAAAGTGGAAATTATAGGTGTATAATGACGAAGATCCAGTTGACAATTAAGGAAAAATATAGTATAATGAATATAGAAAATAGAAATGGAAGATGCGCGGACTGACCATCTGTGCGGCAGACCAAGACTTATAGTGATTACGAGGTAAGAGTATGGGCAAATTAGCAGGCAATCAGTGGTTGATAGATGAATTGAGTAAGATTAGCAAGAAAAATTATGTTAAGACTTATTTTACTTGCGCGCAACTGAGATTAAAAGGGACTAAGGAAGTCGTGCAAGTAATTTTGCCAGTGGACGTTTATGAGGTTGGCGGCACTGGATTTGAGATCATGCCTATTGTAGTATTGACTAAGAATTGTCCATGGGATATGGATAAAGTATTGGTGACTATTAGGAGTGACAATACGACTATTATGGATGAGAATCTTGGGGCTATTGTAGTTGAAGACGCAGAGCTTCATGGATATTTGACTCAGCTGGATGATGATAAGTATTAAGTAATTATGATGCTGCAAAGAGATCAGAGATCAGAGATCAGGAAAAGAGTAGTAGTGTAAAGAGCAATGTTATGGGAGTATAGTTATAAATTAGCTTATGATTATAATTAATATAAATTAATGTTAATTTTAAGTTGATGATGATCTTTGCTCTCGGTTTGCTTTTGATTTTAATTTTAGTTTAATATTAAGTTTATTAATACTAAGTTTAATCTAATATTGAATTGAGTTTAACGTTGAGATTAATATTAAAGCTAATATTAAGGTTAACGCTAAGTAGATATTGAAGAGACGTTGAGATGCTGAGACGCTAAGATGCTGAAACGCTGAGTAGGCGTGCCGATCGGTGCTAGGCATCCATATACATTTTTCTCGTCTTCGTCATCGTTTTTAATATATAATTATATTTTGTATACAGTATCCTGTATACAGTATTTTGTATACAATTAAAAAGCCTGGACTAACGTCCAGGCGCATTTTTTCATTTACCGAAGTCCAAACTTTTTGAGGAAGTCGTCGATCACATCGTCGGCATTAAGGTTCTTAGTGGATTTAGGGGCAGATGTAGGCTTTGCCGCGGTCGTGTTCTTCTCACTCTTGGTGATATCAATTCCGAGCGCCTTAGCCCAGTCAACCAGGCTATCTGCCAGCTCATTGATCGCGTTGTCCAGATCCTTGGATGCCTTTTTGTCTGCGGCGTCCACGTTGAGGAAGATATCAGCCAGCTCTTTGCCGGTGAGGCCAGCGCCATCATAACCATGAGTCTTCATCCATGCGTTAATGACATACGCGCAGTCATCATCAGTGAGCTTGCCTTGGAGCAAACGATTGGCGAGATCCGCAACCATCTTGCCGCGAGCCGCCTCAGCCTTCTCTCTTGCTTCCTTCTCTTCTCTCTTGGCCTGGGCAATATCGGCCTGGGCACGCTTCAAAAGATTATCGAGGTCGTCCAAAGTTCCGGATCCCTTGGTCAACGCTTTTTGAAGTGCATCAACAATTGTCTTCTGATCCATGTACATGTCTCCTATTACTATATTTATTAGGATATTCCCTTATCCTGTATATATAATATCAAATTTTTTTATAAAAAGCAAGTAATGCGCGCAAATCTAGCCTCAAAGTGACTAAAATATGCGCTAATGCGCATGGGATACTGTATACAGTATCCAAAAAACATAAAAAATACGCTCTCCGATCGGTAAAAATGCTTCCCCCGACTATATTTTATCATATTTTTCATAAAAAATCAATAAAAATGTGTAAAACTGGTCAGTTTTCCTGGTTTTTCATGCTATTTGCTAGCATTTGCTATGGATTTGCGCAGCAAATCGAGGGTTTGGAAGTAAGATTGCGCTTTGGATCCAAAATACTGTATACAGTATACCGATCGGTGCTAGCCCGCACTTCCGGGAGATTTAAGCGCATATGGCGCATATGCCCCGTGGGTTCAAGAAATGTTGGCGCATATGTGATCGCGTGAATTCGGGCCGAGTCGCCCGCGACCGGCCCGCCCTCATTTCGGGATTATTACAAATGTTACAAAATTGTTACAATTCGCCAAAAAATACGTGAAATACTTGACAAAACGCGAAAACCGGCCGGTGCGACCAGCAGCGGCCGGCCAAATCGTACATTGTAAAAAATGGCGGGATCTGATACCAGATCCCGCATTGTCTTATTTGGTTTTGGGAGGGCGGTGAGCCGTGAGGGTGAGGGAATACTTCACGCCGTTCAGCTCGAAGTCAATCTGCCGTTCGGGGTTGACAACCGTACCACCATCACCGAGCGGGGCGTGCTCCCCGGTTGCCTGCATTGCTTCATGCAGGACGGCGATGATAAAACGCTTGTCCTCGTTGGGTTTGCGTTCCCGCTTGACCTGCTTGCCGTAAGCATTGACCGCACGAGCCATGCCCTTGCGGGCTTCCTGCGCCACCTTTTCCTGTTCGGCGGTCAGGTCGTATTCGGTCTTTTCGCCGTGGTCAACCTGCTCGTCATACCATGCGCAATCCGCCTGTTCTTCAAGAGCCTTGAAGTCGCTGATTTTTTCGTCCGGGTGATCGTCCATGTACTTGTCAATCCACTTTTCAATGTACTGTTCCTTAGTCATTTCGCCACTTCCTTTCTTTCACTGTAATAATTATATCAAATTTTTTATTATTTGTCAAGCGGTTACCACACCGCTTGACAAATAATTTTTTACAATGGCGTTGAATGTGCGGGTGGGGATATCAACGCCGAAGAACCGGTCATTTTTGCAAAAAGCATCCGGAAATTTGTGGATAAATGCCGCGCGCGTGACTGATTCAGCACCTTCGCAGGGGATAGCCCCGCAATCAATCACGGAACAGATTTCTGTTTCCGCAACCGGAATACCATGCTCTTGATAATACTTGACTTCTTCCTTCAAGCGCTGTTCAGGCAGGCGGGTAGTTGTGCCCACTTTTGAACAAATCAGCTTGCCGTCCGAATCATAGAACTTGAACAGGTAAACCAACTGTTTACCGCCCCGCAGGACTTTCTTGACCTTTTGGGTCACATGGTAGAAAATGGACTTTGCTTTTTCAAGCAGGTCGGCAAACTTGCGGATGTAAGTCTTGATCGTTTCTTCCGCATAGTCTACCCACTTCCGAATTTCCGCAGGAGAAAAGCCGTGGCTCGCGAGATACACAACCTGCATCCGCTTCGTGTCCGTGTCCTCAAAGTGCTGGAAAACGTCTACCTTTTTCATGTTCATTCCTCCTCATAGAATATCATTGCGAACAGCATCATTATAAGCCCAATAGCCGTAATTGTCAAGAGCTCCCGGAAAAAAATTCCCCAAATCAAACCGAGCATGGCCAGGACACAACCCAGAATACCAATTACCTTCATGCGCGATCCCCTCCTCACAGTGACTATTGTATCAGATTCGGGAGATTTTGTCAACCCTTTGGGCGATAAATTTTTGCGATAAAAAATGCGGGGATCCCCACCTAACCGAAATTCTGGCCTTTCGCGACCGCGAAAGGCCAGCTGAACAGATCAGCTGGCCCCGGGGCCTTGCGGATTACTCCGCAAGGCAGAAGGTGGACTTCCGGCCGTCCGGCACTTTCAGCACCGCACCATCCCGGACGAGGGCGTTCACCAGAGCGGACACCTTCTGATTGGAGAGGGCACCCAGCTCGGCATCCCGGGTCATGAGATCAGACACGGTGCAGGGGTCAGAGGTCAGCACAGCCAGCACCTTGGCTTTCAGGCCCTCGTTGGCGACCTGCGCTTTGGTCGGCTTCCGGTCAGCGGAGTTCCGCTTCACCTGAGCGTCCCGGAGAGCGGTCAGCTTCTCGACCACCTCGGTGTTGTCGTAGCCGTTGTCGGCCAGGAAGGTCAGAGCGGTGTTCAGAGCGGTCACATAAGTCATCTTAGTCATGGTATCAACCCTTTCTGCGTTTGTGGTGTTCGCCTCACCTTTCGTAAGTATTGTAGCACATCGTGGGCCTGTTGTCAAGGGGTTTTTTCGTCCGGATCGAAATTTTTTTCTGATCCCCTTGCCGAGTGGCCCGGGCCCCTTTGGGGCCCTTCCCTTTCGACATGATTATAATATCATATCCGGGATCAGAAGTCAACACTTTTTTCATGTGAATTTTGTCCAAATTTTTTGCCGGATCCTACATCAAGAAGAATTCGGCTCGTGCGCCCGCGCACGAGCCGCCCAAAAGAAAAGCCCCGGAGGGCTTAGCCCTTCGGGGTGCGGTGCCGGGTGAGGGTGATGGAGTAGGAGCCGAACCGGATTTCCCGTTCCGGGTTGACCACCTCGGGAGAGAGGTCGGCCAGGGCCTCGGCCAACCGGGCGATCAGCTCGCGCTTTTCAGCGTCCGGCTTGCGCTCACGCTTGACCGCTTTCCCGTAGGCGTTGACCGCCCGGGCGCCCTTCCGCATCTCCTTGGAAACCCCCTCGGCGGTTTCGTCCAGATCGAAGGGGGTGGGGTTGCCCTTCTCGATTTCCAGATCCCACCATGCCATGTCGGCATCCTCGGGGGTACAGTGGCGAGTCTCGCACCATGCGGCGATCCATTCGGGGGTGGGGTAGTTGATGGTTTTCGTCATGGGGTATCATCTCCTTTCAATGGTATTGTACCACAGGAGGCAGGGGCTGTCAACCCCTGCCGTAGAGAATTTTTTCCATCTTGCGGTGGGTGCGGTAGGCTTTCAGCACGATTTCCCGTTCGATCATGGTATCCTCAAAGGCGGTGTGGCTTTCGATGAAATCATCGTCACCGGTGATGAAGCGGTAAATGATTTCGGCGGTCATCCGCACCCGGGGCGGCTTGTGCTTGGTCATGTAGCCCCGTTCCTCGCAATACTTGCGGTAGGTGGTGGTTTCGGTGAAGGTCTTTGCCATCTTCATGGAATCCCAGATTTCAAAGTCCCCCAGAACCCGGCAATAGAAGCCATAGAGGAACTTGAACGTGGTGTTCAGTGCGTCAACATCGAACCGGGCGTTATGGGCGACAATCGCAACCACGTTTTCCTGCCGGGCGGTCGTGATAATGTCCATCAGGATTTCACAGAAACCCTTGATTTCCCGCTTGCCCGTGGCAATGTCCGCATAATACCGGGGGAGCTTTTCCGCATAGTAGCAGGATTTCATCCGCTCATACTCACCGAAGAAGATTTCCCGGACGATATAGGACTTCTCGG
>Ga0310694_10000060_pt1 | contig 165491 bp, 180 predicted proteins | sample 174DNAGHGhighgp2_FD_203884 | JGI IMG/M metagenome (GOLD analysis project Ga0310694, IMG submission 203884) | Sheep rumen microbial communities from Palmerston North, Manawatu-Wanganui, New Zealand - 1742 DNA GHGhigh gp2 (v2) (version 2) | ecosystem: Host-associated > Mammals > Digestive...
ACATAGTTGTTGGACTTGAGGGATTCAAACCCCCAATCTTCTGAGCCAGAATCAGACGTGTTAATCATTCCACCAAAGTCCAAGATAAAAGTTGAAATTCTCATGAGAATAGCCTATCACGTCATTCACTCAAGCTTTACTGAGCCGAATTGTAGTGCTATAATTCCAACTTTATATTATAAGGGAACATTTTTAACTGTACTCTTAAAACCCAAATTTAATTACTTGTTAATTTAATAATACTTGCTGTGTGTTCCCACTTGTAGCGTTAGCGAGGCTCAAACTCGCAATCTCCACCTTGAGAGGGTGGCGGCTTAATCAGTTCGCCTATAACGCCATTGTTGTATTGGGTAAAGGAATCGAACCAATATCCGTAGGGCTAGCTTCCCTACCGCTTTGAATATTGACACGTGCGCCATTAAGCTATCCGCAACACCATTGCTTTTTGTAGTCGGTACGAGATTTGAACTCGTGTGAACAGGTTGAAAACCTGTCATCCTAACCCCTAGATGAACCGACCATTTTTGAAGGGTGGGTAGTTTGTACCTACATTCTTCCACATTTATTAGATGCTTTGTCCTAACATTTGAGCGACCTAACACTATTGATTTTTCTTCGCCTTTCGTTATTGAATCATCAACATGCTATCCCTTCAGCGATGCAAAGATATGAAAAAAATTCCGAATATCCAAATTTTTGGCAAACTTTTAACATATTTAAACGTTTTAAGGGTGAACATTCCGTAGATTGTTCACCCAATATTATATATAATAAACATTATTTATTAAATAAGGTATATATAATAATTATATGATACGAATCTACACTTAACCTACGCACACGCCTCCTAGTCTTGGATATTCATACCCAAGCTCACGAGGCTGCTGTTCTATATGTAGATTAAATGTAATCATATTATTATTAAAATTTGTCGTTTATATATAAATATATGTATTTTTTAAAAAAGTTTCAAGAAGAAGTGGAAAAATTATTTTTTCCACAAATTAAATCTATAACGTTTTTGTTCTGAAAAACTTGTTGCAGATTCATTTTTAGGTACATCAACAGTAATTATCCTACCATCAGTAGTCCTAATTCTATCCACCTTTTCATTTGGCTCATATCCTTCCAATTCATTTAGCAATTCATCGGATGTTTTACCGCCACAATGTGCAATTGCTTCGACAACTGACATCATATACCAACATTTTTTTGCTTTGCCGAAACCTTGTTCCAAATTAAAATTAACATTTACCATAAAAAAATATTTTTATTCCGCTTCCACTTCTGCTGCTTTTCTCCAAGAAGCTGCTATCTCTGGAGTAACCTCTTGGTAAATATTAGTTCCATTTGCTATACCATATACACGATTAGTCCAACCAAAGATAGTAGACATCGTGCTACCAATCTTGAACCAAAGTTCTCCATTGTGGCTAGCATCGGATATTTCCCAAACTTGATGAACCATTGGGTATTCGTGTCCGTATTCGTCTTCCAAGACACAGAACACAGCATCACCTCTCTTAACCTCAACTGGTACACAAGGCTTAATCTTGCAATACTCCATGTGATTGATTAGTGGCTGCATTGACGTACCAGCCTCCCAATGATATACAGTTTCTTTGTTTTCTAGGGCTTTCTTAATCTCCCATGAGTCTTGAACAACCCTTATGCCATCAATTTCTCGTGGCTCGTTTACAATTCTTTTCATTTATTACTCTAATAGTTTTAATAATCTTCCAAACTGTGAATCAGAATTTCTTCTCACACTCTTATTTATTGCTGAAACAATATCAGCACCCCCAAGTTTAGCCATTGTACCCAAATCCTCATTAAGTATTGTCAATGAACTAGTGAGATTATCGAAATAGGTATCAAGACTATTGACAATCATATCAATTGACCCAATACTACCATTGAATTCGATATTTGGCATATGTGGAAATGTAGGAAGCTTCATGCGATAGCCCCTCATTCTATTAACTGCATTCTCAGCACGTTTACGCTGCTCCTTGATTCTCTTTTCCTCTTCAAGAATCTTGCGTTTACGCTCCTCTTCAGCTTTTTTAATCCTCTCTGCCTCTTTTCTAGCTTTTTCAGCTTTTAATGCCTCATATTCCTCAACGGTATAAGCGCCCAATTCATCCCAACTAATTTCAAAGAAATCATTAGGTGAAAGTCCATCTAAATATTTTGGCTCCACACCGAAACATCTATCGATGGATGTATAGCATTCTTTTTGCGCATTTCCGTATTCTCTCTTCAGTTTAATCATAACAAAAATTGTGTCATCAGAAGAAATAAAGTTTGCATGATTAAACAAAAGATTCTTAGGATAAACCAATTGTATATCAAGATTAGTCTTGTCATTGATTACATAACCGTTACCGTAAACAATAGGCTCTTTGGTAGTAATCCTAAGTGTGTCCATAAAATGCTTCTCACTAATTAGGTGTCCACTAGGAGTGAGAATATATCCATCTAAGTAATCTTTGAAGCCATCAAGTCTTAACAATACAAATCTAACAGTATTATCAACATCACTAACTGGTGTTGTTGCCAAGTTATTCTTGTCAAAAGGTATTTTCTCCTTAACCCTAACCCAATTGAGGGTCTTTGGGAACAACTGCAAACCCTTTTCATATTCTATTCCATGATATTCACAATCATTCTTGGAAAGGGTGAAAATAATTCCTTGTTCACCAGCAATCTGCTTAACAATCACAGAATTAATGTTAGTTCCATAGAAATCATCAACCACCTTAATGAGCTTATAGACTTTGGTTTCCATTTCAAAACCATCACAAGCAACTCCTTGAAGGGCATAGTTTTCTCCCTCAATGAATTTGGGTGTATGTGGCTCAGAAGCCTCAACAATATCAAATTCACTAAAGTCCACTGCCTCAAACAACTCTTTAGGTTGGGTAAACAGTTTCTCTATTTTCTCTTCAGACTTTGCTACTGCTGCTTGATTTCTAATAGCATTTGAGTATTTCCTAGATGTAGTTATATCTTCGTATGAAATTAACATTTCTGGATTAACAATTTCTATTGTTCCGTCTCTAAATAAAACGGTCATATTATTATTGTTTTCGTCAAAAAATACGTTTAAAACATCCCAATCTCTTGGAATATTGATTGGGATGCTTTTTGGGCATGGTAGGGGTATATCACGTGGTCTTATCTTTCCCATGATTACTCAAGTAGAAGATTCTTGTCCTTTCCTCTAAGTTCCTTTGCGATTACGTGCTGTGTAGAAGTAGCCACACCGATAGCGGTCTGTGACATCTGCTTCTCAAGCTTGAACAACTCTTGTTCAGCAGCAGCACGTTTCTGAGCACCCTCAAGCTGTGCTTTCTGAACACCCTCTACAGTAGCAAGGAGGTCAGATGTGGTCTTACGCAGAGTCTCAATATCAATAACTGTACGCTGATTCTGCTTTGCAACCTCAATGGCTTGGGTCTTCATCATTTCAGCATTCTTCTTGAAAATCTCGTTGGTTGTATCAGCAACCTTACTGCTAATCTCAAGAGTCTGCTTCTGGTCATACAGAGCTACAGCCAACGAAAGCTGATTCTTCCACAGAGGAATTGTCATTGCAATCTGCTGTTCCGTATTGTTAGCGTTCATAATGTTTGTGCGCTGAATAATACGAATCTGTGTAAGAGACTGCTTGAAAGCATAGCGAAGCATGGTAAGGTCAGTTAGACGCTTATCAAGAGAGTTCTTGTACTCTTCCACATCACTAATCTGGTAATCGTCATACTCTTCCGAGTTGGCTTTCATATCCTCAATGAGCTTGTCAAGCTCTTGAGACTTAATCTTACCAGCAATGATGAGTTCGCCAAGCTGCTCAACATAGTCCACGTTGTTCTCAAATTGCTTCTGCAAGTTGTTGTTGTCACGAATAGAAATCTGACGTGCGGTTTCAAGCTTCTGCACGATACCATCAATATTTTTCTCGATGGTGTCATACTTAGCCTTAATCTGTTCCACAGATACAACTAGCTTGCGCAGTCCAGGAATCTTTCTCAAGAAACGCTTCACTGCACTAGGTGCTTCGAGGTCATCAATGTTCACCTCATGGAGTTCACCCAACAGATTAGAAATCAACTGAGCCGACTCGATGCTATTCTTGGAGTCAAACGACTGCTTCAAGAAATCACTAGAATAAGTGTCCATAGCCCTCTGAAGGTCAGAGCCATAGCTAGCAATGCTTGTCAAGTCCTTTTCATCAAGTACCTTGGCAATCTCACTGTAGTATGCCTTTTTCTGAGCAGGAATTAAGCTAACGTCAATCTCACCAGTATCAGACAATCTTGTCTTAGGCACATTGGCAATTTCAGTCTCACCATTAAGTTCAGCCTCTACCTCATCAGTGATAGCTTTTACAGCCTCTCTCTTCTCAGCAGCACTACGCTTAACAGTTGTCTTACGCTTTGGCTTAACCTCTTTTACTTCAACATCGACTAATGTCTCTTCATTTACTTTTTTTGCCATATTCTATTATGTTTAGTTATAATTTAAATCTTTTGTGCAAAGATATATATTTTTTACCTAATTCCAAAATTTTCTATATTAAAGAATGTTAATAAAAAATGCCACCCAATTTTGAGTGGCAATTTAAAGATTAGAATGGTAGGTCATCATCACTACCACCGTTGTCAACTACCTCTTGGGTTGCAGCTGGTGCTGCGGCAACTGTTGCATGCTGTTGCTTCTTAAATGTTCCAGTTTCAGCTACTGCCTCATTTGACTGAGTAGTTCCACTGCCACTGTTAGAGAAGTCAACCCTATCTGCAAATACATCTACAGAAATTGCCTTGTCACCATCTTTGGTGGGATACAAAGAGAACTTTGGAGTACCCCTTACGATAACAGCACTACCCTTTTTCATGTGTTCTGCCATTTTTAGAGCACGGTCTCCTGACCACAAAACATTTACCCAAGTTGTAACATTCTCGCCACCAATGTAATCGTTGCTAGCGACACGCATTGAAACAAATTTGTTTCCATTTTTAGCATCCTTGATTACTGCATCAGCACCAAGTCTGCCGCTAATATCAGCATATATCATAAATTTAAATTGTTAAGAAATTAATTATTCAAATATAAAATAAGGTTTTTATTATCATCACTGAATGACCATCCTTGTTTTTTCAGTGTTTCCAACTCTTCTTTCGGAAATTCTGATTTGAGTAGTTCATCCACTTTCATTTCGTAGTAATAATCAAATGTATGTCTATCCATCAATAATTCGACATCTACGAATTTCATTATGTTTACCAAAGCGGATGCGCTAACAGAAGAAGTTGATAATGTATTACCATCTAATGCACTTTTTAGCTCATCTAAACTCATATTAAAATCGTTTAACAGTGCAAAGATATGAAAAAAAAATTAAAAAACAAAATATTTATTAAAAAAAAATTATGAAACCTTCAAAAATTAAATCAGTAAAAGGTAAAAAAGCTTGGTTTTTATTACCTAATTTCAAATCGTTAACGTGGATGGGTACTGCTTATTGTGCTAAATCTAAGGATGTTGAATTATTAAATAAGACAGATGAAATAGATAGCCAATTAAAATCTCACGAAACAATACACGTTAGACAAGCAGAATCAACCCATAATTCTTGGTTCTTATTCTATTTAAGATATGTTTGGCAGTGGATTTTGAATATGCCATTGGTATTTTCTGATTTCTATGCCCCATATAAATTTATGCCATTTGAACTTGAAGCATATCTTAACCAAGATGATTGGGATTACTGCCAACACGGTGGTGTTACACAGTGGAAGAAATTCGAAAAAATTAAATTAAAAACAAAACGTGAATGGGCGTGGGAATATTATCACACTTTCCCAAAACCATATTTCACCAAATTCCTAAGAGAAAAAATAAATGAGGGCTAATGACTAGTCCTCATTTTCTTTTGTATCAGAAGCTTTGATGTTCATCATTGGCTTCATAAAGTATAAAATGTTCACAGTTGGCTCTATCAACCTTACAATTTCCTCATAAGGTTTATAGGCTGCTGGGGCTTCATCTAAGGTAGAAACATCTGCTGTGGTAGTATATACTCCTGCTGCCTCCATAGTAGCCTTAAAATCCTCCACGTTGAGCTGCTGATGGGCTTTCGACCTTGAGAGTGCCCTACCACAGCCATGCGGGGCTGTACAATTCCAGTCATTGTTTGACTTACCCTCACAGATTGAGATACCATCCCTCATATTGAATGGTATGATTAGTCTCTCTCCTTCATATGCTCTAACAGCACCTTTGCGAAGAATCATATCATCCATATCAACATAATTGTGAGTAGTGTAGATTTCATCAACCTTTTTGCCACCATCTGACATCTTACGATATATCTCAGCAATTTGAGAATGAATTAATTCATGATTCAACCTAGCATATGCTTGTGCAATACATACATCGATAAGATACTTATATAAGTGTTCACCACTAAGAAAATTTGGAATCCTATCCCTAAGATATTCCTCCTTTGCAAGCTTTAATTCCTCTTGCAACTTCTTTTTATCTTTATTTTTGGATTTAACATTATCTGTTAACGCCTTCATTTCATCCTTGGTGACACACATACTCTTGGCAATCTTATCCCAATACTTGAAGACCTTTTGGCCAAGATTCCTAGACCCACAGTGTACACAAACGCAATACTTACCTAATTCTTTGTTGTAGTCTAACTCACAATAATGGTTTCCTCCCCCGACACTTCCAATGGACTTAATAAACACACCATAATCCATATTAAGCCGTTTGCACCAATCTTCCAAATCCTTTTCCTTGGTAAAAGTGATAGCATAATCAGCAAACAATGGATGCTTTGAACACAATTTGTTAATTGCCTTATTGAAAGCTTTCATTATGGTTTTGGCATCAACTTTGGAGTGTTCATTAATATTAAAACCAAAAGGTATAGCTTTTCTTATTTTATGTTCAAATTCAGCAAGTTTATCTTCAATAATAGGCTTGTCATAAAACCAAGCACTAACTGTACAGCCAATATCCACACCTACTGCTTGAACACTAGCATATCCATGTTCAATGTCAATTGGGCAAGAAAATCCAATAACGGTGTCACCAACACCCTTATGCACATCGGGCATTATCCTTACCTTCGCACCATCATACGCCTTCATTTCAGATATGTGATATAGCACAGATAATGCCTCTTCTTCTATATTATCAGTAAATATTTTAATGTCTTTACAGTATTTCCCTTTCAATTCTGTCATTTTTTTTAATCTTTATTAACAGTTATAAACTTGTCTATTAAACCACCATTGTCATTAACATAACATAGTTTTAATTCTCCATTAAGCGTATGGAATGAAATAGAATGGTCTTTAGGGCACTCTACTATTGCTTTGGCAATTTTATCAAAATCCACATGCTTTCTACTAAGTGGAAGCCACTTATCTGAATAAGGATATTTAACCATTATTGTGTATTTTAACTAATTTTCATGTTTTTTTAAGTAATATATTAATTTACCTTTTTTTCAACATATAATCGCAAAACGACATCGCTAAATAGCACCCAATAAAATTGGTTGATGCTTGCACAGCTATTGCAATCCATAAGTCTACTTCTGCAATGAATTTGATTACTACCGCAGAAAACGTGTAGCATACACAATTTGCTAGTGAAGCAATTAGTTTGCTTGACTTAATAACCAAAATGCTTCTTACTATGTGTAAGAACACGTTAGTTAATGATATTACAATGTACAACAGAATCATATTGATTAATTTTCTTTATGGTGCAAAGATACGAAAAAAATCTGAGACAGCCAAAACAATCTCAGATTTTTAACATCATTTAACGATGCCCATATTTAGGTTTTTTCTCAGTAATTAAATCCTTACTAACTTCTGTGCGGCTAAGAACAATTGGCCTTAAATCAACTTTTACTATTTGAGCACCAAGAATAGGATACTCATTTGTTAAACCCCACCCAATATAAAAGATACGTGCCACGTAGTAATAAACATCGGATAGCTTATCGTATAATTTGGCTTTATGAAATTCTGGTGTGAGATACGCATTAGAAGCATTGGATGCAGAGTATAGTGGCGATTTACCATCCCATCCTTTTATCTGTTTCCATTTAAAACTTCCAATACTGTGCTGCCAAGTTTCATCTTCCCATTTTTCTGTGGCTAACCTTTTCTTGTCTACGAAAACTTGTATTGCGTACTTTATCATTGTTTACCTAGTCTAACAAGTAAAATGTTGGCTGGTTCTAACATGTGCATACCATCATGTTTTTCATCACTCCAACTACGCTTCTTTTTACCAACCTCATCACCATCAAAGATTTTTATTTTTTTCTCAGAGTCACCGCACACAACGCCAAACGAAATGTCAGTATGACCTCCCCAATCTTTTCTGACATACGCAACCACATCACCGTAATGAAGCTTCTGATTCTTGTTGTCAGTGTGTCGTATTGGAGTGCCTACAGGTATTTCTGGTGCCTCTGCCTTTTTCTTCTCAGATTTTGTCTTAGCGTTAAGGTATTCTCTCAGTGCTCTATCGGCTACAGTTTTATCCATGTGGATAGAGTATTTCTTATCATCTGGATAATCCTCACCAGATACATAAAAAGACTTATCACTGAATTTAGAAGCATTTTCTTCATATTCAGAATTACAACAGTCGAAACGATAGTGCTCAGTTAAAATGTTGAAATGCTCATTATCGTTATACCAACGGTTGTTATAAGAAATTTCTTGTACAGTCTCTTCATGAACAACATCATGCTCCTTGTCTACGACATAGAGTTTGTCACCCTCCTTGAGAGCACCAAGGTACTTACCGTTATTTATCTTATTCAGCCTTTTAACAGCCTCTTCCATGCTAGTACAAATCAGTCCACTTACTGATTTATTATACATACATGAAGCTCTTTTCATGTTAGGTGGTATATTTCTACCATAGAACGTGTCATAGTCTGGTTTAAAATCACGATTGTTCTTAATATCGCAATAATAGAATACCATTACACCATGATAATCTTTGTAGATGTATTTTACATTACAACGATTGATGGTCTTATTGGCAAGGTCTATCTCAAATATGACATCACCACAATTAACGACATCATATTTGTCTAGCTCACCTCTACTAGCACGTCTGCATTCACATTCGCCATGCTCCGTACCATCTTCTCTACGTCTCAGACGGACTCCGATTAACTCGCCAAATTTCTTACTTGCCATAGTCTAAGAAATACTACCGTTTTTCTCAAGAATAGTACCCTTAAATGGGTCAATGGTAAAAGGACGCTGCTTGCGCTTGAATTCACTCTTCCAAGAGCGCATGCATACACCTCTTACAGTGTCAATGCCATACTTGTCACCAAGGGTAGGAACAAACTCCTTACCACTCTTCTGACAAGATTCCATTCTACGCTGTTTAACATCCTCGTTCTCATTATCGAACTGAGTGTTTTTGATGGACTCAGTGAGACCGTCAGCCGCATAAATAGGCTTAATCTTTTCAGAGAGATTTACCCAATGGTAGAGAATATCATCCACATCATCATAGGTTTTTCCAGGGGCAATCTGAGCCAAATCACCACCAGCCTTTACACCGTTACCATCGGTAGGCATGATTGCAATAGCAGCCTCAAGAGCCTTGGAATCCTTATAGACGTTTTCCTTCATCCACTTGGCAAGACCATACACCTCATGCTTCCACAGACAACCGATAGGGTTAAAATCACCATCATCACCATGAATAGTCCAGAAGCCAAGGAAATGCTCTGTGAAATTATCGGTATCAACAACAATACCACCCATCTTTGAGGCAATGTCATACAGCGTAATCATACGCAAACGTGCCTTGATGTTACCTTGAGAGATTCGTGTGGTTTCTAATCCACTAGCAGCTTCACAGAACTTATTTACTGTGTCAAACGTTGGCTGAAGATTAACCTCCTTGAAAGAATCACAGAACTCATTTCCTGCCAATACAGCAGAACTTACCTCATCAGCTTCGTTAGTTGAACAAGGCATACTGATACCAATAAGAGGAATGTTAATCTTATCTGATACAACCTTACAAATTGCTGCCGTGAGGGTACTGTCAATACCACCAGAAATACCAAGCACCATCGCCTTGATGCCATTATCTGTGAGATACTTACAAGTTCCGTTTACAATATTCTTATAAGTCTCTGCATAGTCAAGAGGCGTAGCACGCACATACTTTTCAATACCGTCTTTCATATTTATTTGTTTATTATGTCTTCTACTGTTCTAATTCTTTTATTCTCTAAATTGTAGTTCATTACAGTGTCATTACACTTCTTAATGAAATCATCTATTTCTTTACCATACCCAATACAATATCTGAGGTACAAATCTGTCTTACCATCATCATGTGCTGATGGCTCAAAATCCACAACAAACTTTAAGTTGAGGTTTTTATCAACCGCAATAAAAGCAATCAACCCACAATATCTTTTAGCCGCAATCTTAAGCTTGAATTTATCATAAGGTTTTCTAACTTGATACTCATTAGACCCCATAAAATTTTCGAACCTATTATTGAGGCTATTAACCCAATTAAGCGTAATTGGGTCATATTTGCAATTTCTAATTAGCTTATCGTAATCACGTGACACTTCTTCTTTGGCTTTATCCTTTTCTTCCTCGTGGTCACTGTATATTGACACAACACCCCAAAGGATAAAAATGCCAAATCCTATCAATATAAACTGTAACATATTAACTCTTAATTATTGTGTCAATTTTGCTTTTAACTTCCTCAAAGTTAGCGCACTCATAATCAGCACCAACCAAATTCCACTCAAGTAAAGGTGTACCCAATTCATAGTCATACTTAACCATTACGAATACCTTGTTTTCACCCTTTGTAAGAGCATCTTTCATGTCTTTGGCATAATCTGTTTCCTTAGACGAAAGAGGCTCACCACCCTCACCCTTAGTTCCAAGGGAATTAAGGTATTTCACGCACGATTTAATCTCATTACTTGTTTCGACAGAGAACTCAAAGGTTTCGTCTGTCTCATTCATGAATTTCTGGAACATCTTTGCCTTACTTTTCAGAATATGAAACTGAATGTATATCTCGTGAGTTTCCTTGTCTTCTGGTTTTGTATATCTAACAAGAATATCGTCAGTATCCGCATAACGTTTGCTTGCAATTTCCATTGCCAATGCAAATGCATGTGCTGACACAAACTCCTTAACGTCAAAGATAATTGGCTCTACTGTTATTTCCACGCCATCAAGCTTAGAGAGTACCTTATTGGCATTCTCCAACGCAACAGCATTTTCAGCATCCAACTGTTCTTTAGATTTACAATTTCTTTTAACCCAATCAATGAGCCATTCATCTGTTAGATAATCCATATTGACTTTTATTTTTTGCAAAGATACGAAAAAAAATTGGAATAGCCAAATACTATCCCAATTTTTAACATTATTTAATTTATTTTGCTGTAACTAGCGTATAATCCTTACGACCCTTGGTCAACAACAAATACTTTCCATTAATCAAACTAGAACTGTCAATAATATCCTTCTCACTAGATACCTTTACCTTATTAATTGAAAAACCATTTCCTTTAATAAGCTTTCTAGCCTCAGACTTTGAAGGTACTTTATCATGCATTGCTGCAAGCTCAATAACACTTACGCCACTAACAAGGCTTTCTTTTGAAATCTCCACTTGAGCAACACCATGCATGGCTGACAATAACGTTGCATCATCAATACTTGCAAGCTGCTCAGTAGTACCATTACCAAACAATATCTCAGATGCCTCTACAGCCTTGTTATAAGCCTCCTCAGAGTGTACAAGGCAAGTCATGTACTTTGCCAACTCCTTCTGTAAATAACGCTCTGACGGCTTCTCTCTGTGCTTCGCAATCATCTTCTCAATTTCATCAAGAGGAATCAATGTGAACTTCTTAATGAATGATTCAGCATCAACATCAGTGGTATTTATCCAATATTGATAAAAATTATAAACTGATGTCTTATTGGGGTCAAGGAATACTGCATTACCCTCGGTCTTACCAAATTTCCTACCATCTGCGCAAGTAATCAAATCCCAAGTAAGCCCGCAAACATCGTCTTTACCAAGCATTTTATGAACAAGGTCTTGCCCAGTCACCATATTGCCTAAGTTATCCGTTCCCGCAATCTGAAGTTTACACCCATAATTCTTATACAAATGAACGAAATCATAACCTTGAAGCAAACCATAAGAAAATTCTTGAAATGATATTCCGCTACCCTCACGCTCAAGACGTTTTCTAACATTCTCTTTTGCCATAAGGTAATTGACCGTAATCTTCTTACCAACGTCACGAATAAAATCAAGGAACTTATAATCCTTATACCAATCCCAATTGTTTACCATAACGGCTGCATTAGGAGCATCTGATTCAAAATCAATAATCTTCGAAATCTGCTTCTTAACGCATTCAACATTATGGAACACTGCGTCCATTGAAATGGTATTTCGCTCTTCGCTTTTTCCACTTGGGTCTCCAATAGCACAAGTTGCGCCACCAACGAGGATGATTGGTTTATGACCATACTTTTGCATAATCTTAGCAACCATAAGACCAACCATGTGATGAACACCCAATGAATCAGAAGTTGGGTCTAAACCTATATAAAAGGTTGTTGGCTTACTAAAACACTCTTCAAGATTACCAAAGGTCTGAGAAATCAAACCCCTTTCTGTCAATTCTTTAATTAATGGATTCATTTTATATTTCGTTTGTTTTTAAAAATTTTTCTTTCTGAGTTTCAACGCCAAAATTGATACAATTAAAACGACTCTACATAAACCATTAATCTTTTCTTTCTCATAATGGTTTGAGAGATAGCATCCATTTGTTCACGTGTAATTCCATATTTCTTTGAGGAACTACTAACCGCTTTCTGTCTATTCCTCTTCCTTTTAGACCTACTTTTTTTGAAAAAAAAGAACATAGTTTAATCATTTAATTTGTTTATGCAAAGATATACAAAAAAACTTGCATAAACAAATACATTAACATAGTTTAACAAAAAAAAATGAGCACCAATTTCTATTGATGCCCATTATAGATGGATACGTCAGCCATTACAGCTTGATGTATGTAAGAATCTCTTGGTTGAGAGCCTTTGCGACAAGCTCTTCTGCTGTCATCTGACGAACTTGACCAGTTCGCTCATCGACCACTCGTGTATCTCCCATCAACATAGTAATGATTGAAGGGTCAAAGCCACTAAGGAAAGTACATCCTGGTGTGATACTATCTCCCTCAAAGTGGTTCACACCGTGCCTAGCGACACAGTCCCACCAAATGAACTTCATATTGTCCACAAAGTCACTTGGGAATACCTCTTTCAAAGCATTCTTGGAATACTCGTAGTTTGTCTCAGTTTGGTGAATTCTTCCACCACTCCAACTACGATTTAGAGAATTGAACTCCATATCACTAACTACTAGGACCGTTGTCGGGTACTCTTCCAATGGTATTTCTGGGTGTTGCTTCCTAATCTTGATGATTTCATCGACAGCTGATTGGAAGTTTGTTCCGCCACATCCAACTCTAGGGAGATTGAGAACTCTATCACAGAATGACTCTCCTACCATATCATATGGTGTTGAGACATTATCAAACATAATGAGCTTGTTGTGGAATGGCCCGCTATTGAGGTCTGCGAAGAACAATGCAAGTGATGTTGCAATGTCTGAACAATAGACATCTTTCAGTCCTTTAACTGGCTGGTTCATTGACCCACTAGTATCAAGACAGCACCACACATTCTCAGAAATCTTGCCATCAGCACGAGCCTTATCGACAAGACCCTTGAACTGTGCGTCAAGTGTGTGCTTAACCTCAATTGGAAGATTAGTTTTTTTACCGTATCCATACCTACTACCTCCAACAGCCTCACGAAGCTTACGTGCAAGCTCGAAAACATAACCTGTGAACTTAGCAACTGGCTGCTGCAAAATCCACTGAGTGTAGTTGCCTTTCAGATTGTGGTTTGAAAGGAACTTACTTGTTACAAGGAGATTCAGAGCACGACCTGGAATATGATTCCAATTCAGTGCATCATAGTTGCGAGAGCAAATGAGCTTTTGGAAAGTATGCGCATTACCACTACTCTTTGTCTTATTGTAGTCCTTATAGCTCAGACCCATATGCTTTGCAAAGGACTTTGCAAGGTCATTGGTAATCTGATTCCACTCTGTTGTACACTTGCTATGGCTTTCGATACGAGGCATAAACTTCTTAACCAAGTCAACATGGGTATCGCAAAGAAGACCTTGTGCGATAATCTCAAACATTGCTTTTTGGTTAATGACATTTAGATTCTCCTTGATGTCATAGAACATAAGAGTCCACATATCCTTCCAAGAGCCAACAAGAGGCAATATCCAGATATTATTATAAAAAGCCTCTGGATGCTCTTTCGCAATCCAAAGCAAACGCTTAAAGGACTCGTCACGAGCACCTTGTCCATTCTGAACCTTATCGGTCTCATTGTTGGCATTAACCTTCACCTTACGTGTAACCATACGAAGGTAGAATGGGAATCGCAAAGCAGCCTCTGCGTTTTCTGCCCAAATCTGAGCTTGTTCAGCGAACACCTCATTTATGTCGCGTCCCCTAAAGTTTCCAGCCTTGCCAAATTGGTCAACAAGTGCTGAATTTGTTGTGACATAGGTTTTTGCGCCATTTTCAGTTTCTGTGAAAGCTGCCTTGTCAAAGGCGATGTCTGTAAATCTGTTCATCTTTTTTTTTCTTGTTTTTGTTTATGATGCAAAGATATGAAAAAAAATTGGAATATCCAAATATTTTAACGTTTTTTTATAAAAAAATTGATATTTATAGTAGATAACGTTATAAAACTTAATTCATATGAATAAAATTGATAATATTATTACAGAAGCTATAGATAACTTTGTTAATGAGTCTATCATTTCTGAAGGTACACTTGATGATATTAAAAACTTGCTAAAAGCATATAAAGGAAAATCCAATCTATCACTAGCTGACTTAAGAAAAGAGAGAAAACTCAAGAAGAAAGCTGAAAAAGCTAAGAAAGGTACTAAGAAGTTGCGTAGAACCAAAGGTGGCGGTAAGGTCTATTATGACTATAATGACTATGAGAGAAAACATAGAAAGTTAGCAAAAGGTGACACTGATTCAATCACTGACACCGTAGACCAAGAGAATACAGACATTGCTGCTGTAGCAAGAAGTATATTCCCAGACCACACAGAAGAGGGTGCTCAATCACAGCTTCGTAAGATTTTGAACCATGAGCGTCCAATGACTAAGGACGTTGCTTCAAAAATCGAAAGAATGATTTCAAGAGGTAGGATTGCCGTTAAATAAAGGGTAGTGTTTTTCACCACCCTTTTTTTATGCTTACAACTCTGAAAGTCGATTCTCGTACTCTTCCCTAAGAGTTTTCATTGCTCCTAGCTCTAGTTGTCTTACTCTTTCTGATGTAAGACCTAGAATCTCAGCAATTTCATTCAATTCATACTCACGATGAAGACCATTGTCCTCATAAAGGCCAAAACGCATCTTTATAATTTGCTGTTCTCTTGGAGAAAGCACTACTAACAAAGAGGAAATGAGCTTTGAGTTAAATTCGCTTGTCTCAGTTTTTTCATATTCATTATACGATGCACTTGCACGGTTATAATTAACAATGTCACCACCGCTATAGTTATCATCGTCATCACTTGCATCAGCATCAATACTTGCGTAATTAAGGTCGAGCAAATCGTTTTTGTCCTTGATGTCTTTGCCGTACACATCATTCAATATCTCAAGAAGTTCGTCAGTGGTTGGCTCACGCTCATTCTCTTGCATAAACTTGTTCTTTGCTTTTGACATTACATGGAACGTCTTATAGAGGTTACTTTTCTGTACCATTTCTGCATCACCATACTTATAGGTGTTAATGGCACGGATGATATACCACATTGCATAGCTAGCAAACTTTACACCCTTTGATACATCATACTTATCAATTGCCTCAATGAGGCCAAAATTAATCTCATCAATGTAATCGGTAAGTGTATCTGTGGTTGAATAGTTTTTTGCTGCTGCAATAATTAATCTCTGATTACTAAGGATGATAAACTCCCTAACCTTTTCGTAGTCACGACATGCTTTGACATATGATTCCCTATCAAGCGACTTTTCAAGACGCTTCATATTTTCTTTAGCCTCTTTAAGCTTGGTAAACCACTCAATTTCTTCGTCCTTATCAAAAGGTTTGTAATCTTTAATGTCTTTGTAGTATCTCGTTGTATTTTCTGAACGGTCTACAAGTCCCGTTTCTGCTTTTAGATTTATTACAAATCCCATTAATTGTTTATTTTATTCGTTAAACACTAAATTATGACCTTTTCTTGAGGATAACAACGGTCTTATTACCTTCGTCTTTTGGGGTTGACTCTGGTACTGCAACATCATCCATCATAACAATGAACTCCAAGATAGACTTCTTATTGTCCTCTCTTCTATATAGCTCTCTACCTTTCATAGAAAGTGTAACTCGTACCCTACTACCATCTTCAATGAATTTCTTAGCATTATTGGCTTTAGTTTCCAAATCATGCTTTGCAATGTTCACACTGAGCTGTATCTCCTTGAGTGGCTTTACTTGCTGCTTGTTCTTTTTTGCTGCCTTTTTCAACTCATAAAGCATCTTTTCGTAGTTACACACCCTTACAATAGGGACATCTGATTTTCCTTGAATCTCCACAAGGTCAAGCTCCATATCTTCAGCAATCTTACGTGCCTCAGACATAGCTACAACCTTACTCTCGATACCTTCTCCTACAATTCTGACGTTACCGTCAACTCTAATTTCGTCATTTACACGAAACTTTGAAGAAAAATCGTTTTTCTTAGCTTTTGTCATCTAACTGTCGTTCTAAATCCTTTATTTTATTTTCTAAATCTTTTATCTTATCTTTTCTTTCTTTAAGTTGTCTTTCTTCACTTTCAAGAAAAAACTTCTGAAATGTTAGTTCACGTTTCAACCCCTCCAATGTAGGAGGCTCATTCATATGCCTTTTAACCTCTTCCTCAACCTTTGCCGCACGTTCAAGAAATCTACGTGCTGATTCTCCGCTAAGTGTAGGAATAGGCTTACCGCTATCATTTGCCAATGCTGTTGGCTCATCCTCATCGAATGCAAAGGTACGATTTTTTTCTGACATAGCCAAATTTTTCTTCTTAATTTTTGTTAATTCTTGACTTCTTCCCATATGAGGTCTGAATCTTTAGCCTTATATTCGGTATTTGGCTTTATTCCTTCAAGCACCTTTTGATGCAAAAGTGTCTCAATTAAATAGAGGTTTTTTGACACATAATGATATGTGTCAAGCATATACTTCTCCACATCATCTGGATATGCTGCACCATCTGCATCCTCCTCAGTACCTTTTATTGCCTTATCCCTCAATCCTAGAATCATTGCAATGTCATCCAAGATATGAGTTTGCATTGTTAGCATGACTTTCTTATTAATTTTGAGAAAATCATCATCTTTGTCTTCAATGTTTAAAAATCTAACCAATTTTAAATGGTCTTCTGTTAAATTTAAATGTAATATCATATTTCTTTTTGTTTATCATAATTATGCTCTCTTAAAAAATTTACCCATTCATTAGAAAGGCAATACATTAGGTCTACATCACTGTAACACCAACGAAAACTGAATGGCACATATGTAAAAATACTACCCCATTTTTTGTCAATTACGCTAGATGTATCTATATAGTTTAATATCATACTATTTTCGTTAGTAAGATTCATTATTTTGAATAAATCATATGGCATTATATTTTTACTCGTAAAAATCATTCTTTTGAAAAATACATACTTACCTTTAAGTCTAAGAAACCACACCAACAATTTATAATTATGCCAATGTCTTTCAATACCTTCTATGTCCGTTCTTCTTAAATCTTTCATCTGCTTTTTTCTTACGTTCAGATACCATTTTGTAATAAGCCTTTCTATCCTCTTTTTTTACAGCTAGCTCTCTATCCCTCACTTCCTTCATTTCTTCGGCTCTAGACTTCTGGAAATAGTCATATATTGTAACGTCCACATTAGTTAATGATTTGTTAAAAATCTCCATAATACGTTCTTTGTCCCCATTGCCATCGAACCTACTAGAACCAAGCAAAGGGCAAGCGATTTTCTTGCCCTTATATTTGATATTCACTAGCTTAAGAGCATTTTCCAATGCATCATATGAAAGATAGTCTTTTTCTAAATCTGGTCTAAAATTATAACCCTTTGCAATAAAACAAAGACAAAACGTAGGCTCATTTTCAGATTTGCATTCAAGTATCGTACCCATCTTATCCATATCACCGTATTTGGTCTCTAGATTCTTCTCATAGACATACGGATAGTTAAGCATAACTTTCAACTGTATGCCTTGAGACATGGTGCAATATATGTTTGTTCCTATGAGTATAATGTCATAGTCACAAAAGTGCAAGTATATGTCTTCGTCTTTAATTACATTAATCATCAACCAAATCCTTTCACTACTTTAACACTTTTTTGAGGAACACGCTCTAGATTAGGATGCGGATTGCACCTAGTTTGAGTTGCTGGAATTTCGCATGGTTCATCAATCCAATCGTTCTGCATTGAATTTTCGCCCACATTATTAGTAAAACCAATTTTCTTAGCTTCGTCCTCAGTAACCTTAATCTTACCGTTACGTTTGATAATTTCTTCAAGTCTATCGAAAATGGCAACCTCACTGATTCCATCCACATAAATACCTTGAATAACCTCTTTTACAAAGTCGAAAGTATAACCCTCAGTCTTTGAAACATATCTCTCGATGTCAGCCTTAACGTTTTCATCGTTTACGTCTATGCCACTATCTGACAGTTTCATTTCAATATATGCCTTTCTAATCTCAGCATTAGGCTTCTTATACTCAATAACAAGATTAAAACGGCTAGGTCTGCAAGTAAACCTCTTCTCAAGAATCTCTGGATAGTTTGTTGTTGCAATCGTAACCACATTGTCAAACTGTCCGTTACCATCCAATGTTTGAAGTAGTAACGCAGTATAGCTTTCATGGTTTGCCAAACGCTCAAAGTCCTCAATGATTGTAACAACTTTTCTATTTGGCTCTACATTTCTGAAACGCTCCATCACAGTCCTATATGAAGATAGGTCTTCTGTACTGTCAATGCAGATAACTATACCATCGTATTCATCAATAAGCTTCTTTGAAATAATATTAATGAGGGAGGTTTTACCATTACCTGGAAGAGAATATAGCAATATGTTCCTCTTATACACATTACCAAACTTACGATACCTATCTTCTGATTTCCAGAATGTCTGAATATCATTCAAAATGGCATTCTGTACGTCATTAGGTAACACATAAAGGTTAGGCATTATAACCTCTTTACTTGCTAAATAAACTCTATTGTGATAACTGTCATATACTGGCTTATAGAAGCCGCTAGGAAGGATGTCTCTAGTCTCACCTATCGGTTCGTAACAATTTCCTTCTTTTAGATAACGCTCATAATGTCGCTCTTTTTTTTCCATATTTGAATTATTTGAAATTTTGATGTTCTTTAAGCTTTAAAAGAAGTTTTTTCTCTTCTTCCGTAACATTCTTAGGTATTTTAATATTAACTATACCCAACATATCTCCTGCTTTGTTAGTGCCATATATAGGAATACCATAACCCCTAAATCTAAGCTTATGCCCATCAGATGTACCACTAGGAATCTTAGCTGTTAACTGTTTACCATCAACAGTATTAACATCAACATTGCAACCAAGAATGGCATCTATAATATTTAACTCTATTGGGAAATATAAATCATTTCCATCAACCTCATATCTACCGTCATCAGCTATTTGAATATTAATAATCAAATCACCAACAGTACCTTTTCCGTGAGGTGGGTAATTACCTTTTCCACCAATTATTACATTCATGCCATCAAGCAATCCTTTGCCTAATTTTATTTCAGTCTCTTCAGTGACCTTCTGAACAATTCCATGGCCTTGACAATGAGGACAAGGATTTTCAACTTGTTTTCCTTTACCACCACAAGTTGGGCAAGTCTGATGCATGGACATAAAGCCATTTTGAGAGAATATAAAACCACTTCCACCACAAGTTCTACATACCTTTTCTTTGGTTTTATCAGTTTTACCAGTACCACCACAATGTTCACAAGGTTCAAACCTCTTATATTTTATCTTCTTGGTAACACCTTTGTATGAATCCTCCAAAGTAAGCTTTAAATTAATTCTAATACTGCTGCCCTTAACGTTTCTTGGTTCACTCTTTCTAGAGCTACCAAAACCAAAATCCATTCCACCAAAACCAAAATGTCTGAGTATGTCTTCCATACCCATTCCACCAAAATCTGGCCCTCCGCTAGAATAAAAATCAAAGTTGGAATGTGGGTTGTCATACTCTTCTTTTTTCTTTGGGTCTGACAACACTTCATAAGCTTCAGCAGCTTCCTTAAACTTAGCTTCTGCTTCCTTATCTCCTGGATTTCTATCTGGATGAAACTTCAAAGATAATTTGCGGAAAGCTTTTTTAATTTCATCTTGAGTTGCATCTTTACTAACACCAAGAATTTTATAATAATCTTTTTTATCAGCCATTATTCTTCTATTAAGTTATCAATTTTATGCAAAGATATAAATTTTATTTCAAAAACACAAATAAAAACATAAAAATCTGAGAGACTTGTTGGGAAAGCCCCTCAGATTTACCCTAATTATTTTTCTTAATCAACCTACCTCTTCAAAATCTGCATCTTGTACGTCATTAGGCTGTTCTGCTGCTGATTCTGCAACCTCTTCGTCAGTAGGCTGCTGTGTGGTATGCTGACTTTGATTGTTGGCATATACACGCTGAGAAACTGTTTGCCAAGTCTCATTGATAGAAGCCTCAAGTTCGTTAATCTTATTAACGTCTTTTGCTTTAACAGCATCCTTCATCTGAGAAACCAAACCATCAAGCTTTGTCTTTTCATCTGAAGTGAGATTGCCTTTCTGCTCTTCAATAAGTTTCTCTTGAGAGAATACAATATTCTCACCCTTATTAATTGTTTCAGCCTCTTCCTTTGCTTTCTTGTCAGCATCAGCATACTTCTCAGCCTCTGCCTTGATGCGGTTAATCTCTTCATCAGAAAGCTTATTACTGCCCTCAATACGAATTGATTGCTCCTTTCCAGTACCTTTATCCTTTGCAGAAACCTTAAGGATACCATTGACATCCATATCGAACGAAACCTCAATCTGAGGAACGTGTGCGGGCGCAGGAAGTATTCCTTCCAAATTAAACTGGCCAAGTGACTTGTTATCTTTAGCCATAGGACGTTCACCTTGCATAACATTCACTGTTACAACCGTCTGATTTGCTACTGCCGTAGTGAACGTTTCTTTCTTTGTGCAAGGAATTGTAGTGTTTGCCTCAATCAACTTGGTGAAAACACCACCCATAGTTTCAATTCCTAAACTGATTGGACAAACGTCCACCAACAATATGTCAGTTGACCCTTCACCTCCTACAATGTTATTGGCTTGGATTGCCGCACCTTCTGCTACAGCCAAATCCATATTTGAACTCTTAATCAGTTCAACGCCAAATTCAGCTTTAAGCCTCTCTTGTACAAAAGGAATACGACAAGAACCACCAATAAGTAAGATACCATCAAGCTCGCTCTTATCAATCTTTGCAAGCTCAACTGCTTTCTTTGCACATCCAATCAACTTGTCTACAATTGGTGTAATAAGCTGTTCAAACTTAGCCTTAGTAAGACTTGTTGCCAAATGCAAAGGCGTATTGTCCTTAATAGTTATATAAGGTATGTTAATGTCAGTAGATGATGCATTAGATAGCTCAATCTTTGCTTTCTCAACAGCCTCAAGAACTCTAGTCATTGCTTGTGGGTCTTTAGTTATGTCAACACCATTTAACTCGTTGAACTCCTTAACAACGTGGTCAGCAACCAACTTGTCAATGTCACTACCTCCAAGGTAAACATCACCATTTGTAGACAATATCTCAACAACACCATCAGAAATATCAGCAATAGAGTTATCTTCAGTGCTACCACCGAAGTCTACTACCATATATTTACCACCCTTTTGCATATCAATGTTTGATGACAAGATGGCAGCAGTAGGCTCTGCAATAATACGAAGAACATTAAGTCCAGCTAATTCACCAGCTTGCTTGGTTGCTTGTCTAGCAGCATCATTAAAAAATGCTGGAACCGTTATTACTGCGTCTTTGACTTCTTCGCCAAGATAATCTTCTGCAACCTTTTTCATCTTACCAACAATGTATGATGAAATTTCTTCTGGTGAAAATGTTCTATCGTCAATTTTAACCCTTGGTTTATTGTTTTCATTTACAATGTCATATTGGACATGCTTAATTGCTTCTGAGCTTTCAGCATATGTTGCGCCCATAAACCTTTTAATAAGGTATACAGTATTTTTAGGATTAACAATTTGTTGCCTTTTTGCTGAAGCACCAACTTTACGCTCCCCATTATTAATTGACACTACTGATGGTGTTAGATAACTGCCATCTTCATTTGCAACAACTGTTGCTTTACCACCTTCAATAATAGCCACCTCTGATTGGGTGCTGCCTAAATCAATACCAATAACTTTACTCATTTTATTTTTTTTTATTTATATTATATATTATTTTTTCCTTTTGCCTTTATATATGCAAATACTGTGCCAAACTATTTATTTTTAAAAAATTCAATTGCAGCTTCTTTCGAGAAAAAGATAATCTCATTATCATGAGTTTTTACTGTGGGATAACTAACTACTTTTGAATATGTGTCTGTAAATTTTGGATGAGCATTGATGGTTTTACCATTCTTATCAAACCCAAAATGGAAATACAATACATCTTTAGGATTTCCCATCAAGCCATACTCTTTAACAGTTCTACTACAAATGTATTTCCCATCATTATTGTAAAAATACACTCTGTCCCTTAATCTTAAATCTCTTGCTGTTTTCATAAAATTAAATTTCAAAATTTATCACTAAATGGTGTTATTAACATTCTATGCAAATATACGAAAAAAAATTGAGATAACCAAATTATTATCTCAACTTTTAATATTATTTAACAAAAAGTCAACTTTTAAGGCAAATATTCTTCTATGTCTTCCGTAATGTGTGCCAATTTCGTATAAATTTCTGCCATAATAGCATCATCCGTAAGCATTGTGACATCTGATGTTTCAAGTGAACCTAATGTTTGTCCCTTTTCAATCCTTGATTTTGCAATATCTATACCAATTTGTTCGTCAAACGTGTCAGATGGGTGACAAATTGACACACCTAGTGTCAGTTTTCTTTTTAATAGTTTATTTGAAGGATATGAAAGAACACCATCAACAAATGAGCCTTCCTTAACTTCTACTGGTACAACCTCTTGTACAATTTGCCGTTCTCTTGTTTGTACAAGCTTTCCAACAACTGTAACAATATGCTTCTCTCCGATTGAGTCTTCACAAGAGGCATACATACTAAAATACTTTACTCTACTCATAACTAGATAGTTTAATTTGAATTATTATTTCCACTTACAATTATTTCATCGTCAGGTTTTAACAAACGATAAACTTCAATAATTTCTTCTGGTGTAGCGTTTGTGAAATCATATTCGTTTTCGTTTACCTTGAATTTCTCAAAGTTCTTCCACAACAATTCTCTGTCATCCAATTTCATATTAAAATGTATTCTTTTGAATTTTTACTTTCCTCACATAATTTGAATCTTGAATTAAGTTTAGGAATATGGAATTATATCCAGATGGTATAGGTCCACCATTTACCCATATCTGCCCTCTAAAGGCAATTATTTCCGTTCCCTCTGGCAATCTGCCATATTGACATTCATAAGGTTTAATTAATATATACTTTTCGTTCATGATTTAATTTTTTCTAAGTTGTCACTAATATGTTTCAATATCGGTGACATTATTTCATCTACTTTTTTCCAATCAACGTGTGGTCTGTTACAACCTTCTAACCACTCGTGTGGCGAATTTACATTACGGTCATCAATACAGAAGACAGCAAAGCTTTTTGTAACCCCATCTTCATCTTGTAATGGATTCCTTCTTAAACCATAAAGTTTTATACCTTCATTTTCAAGAATTGTTAGTGGTTCTTTTAAAATTTCATCGTGTCTCATTGAATTAAGAATCCAACCTACATTATAATCCTTAGTCCAACGTTTCATAACTTCAAAAGCTTCGTAATTAAGTTCCATTGTTCCCTTTTCCCAAGAGGAACATTTAGTTAATGTATAATCCCAATCAACTTCAATTGGAATTATCCATCTTCCGTCTTCACTACGCTCACTATAATACAATACTTCATCTATAATACCATTATACTTTTCCATTTCTATTATTTTTGGTAATAATATAGCAGTTGGCCTATTTTATACTTTTAAGAAAGGCAACCACTTTATCTGCTTTTTCTTTATTAATCATCTTTCTGGGTGTACTAATTCATCCTCATAATCCTCACCATTGGCATAGCAATTTATCTTATGCTTTTTCCAATAAGCATGATTAAGTCTTCTTAATACCCCTTGATTCAATATAGTTGTATAGTCGTTTCTGTCTTCATACTCTATATCGAAATCCTCTCCGAATGTTCTGTAGATGAACTCACCGAAAGCACGAGAACGAGACATACCAGCCCTACAATGAATGTAGAAAGTTGTTCTGCCTTGGTTAACCATATTCTCAATGAACTCAACGGCTTTCTCTGCTTGCTCCATCCTCATTGTCTTGAAGATGTGTCCGTCATAATCTACATCGGTTGAAATATCATCAAAATCTAGGTTTAACACATTTTCATGGTGATTCATGAAAAAGTGCTTTGTCTCACCTTCATCAAGATAATACTCTAAGCATTCTCTAGTTCCTATAATAGATATGAAAGCAGTATCTTTCAGATTATCTACATTTTGATTATTCAACCCCCATTCTCTCATCTTCTCATCAAACAGATAATGAGAAAGTACAACTATTTTACCTTTAGCCATTTATTTAATTTTGTTTTATACGACCATTTTAATGATGGTATTGCTTTTTGTAATGCTTTCTTGTAAGCACCTAGAAGCTTTTCATCATGTACCCAAAATCCAAATGAGCCATTCATTTTCTCTTTATTATATTTGGTTACATATATCTGGTATACCATATCATTTGTTTCACTGTAAGCCCAAAACTCTGCTCCCATTGGTCTATATAACTTCATCACCTCGACTTTTAGACCAAATACTTTAGCTACAGTATTAAATATTTTTTCATACATAATTTAATAAATATAACATGAATCGTAATTTGAGTAGGTTCTAGAAGAATACGTATAAGATGTTGTGGTTGTATAATCGTTATACCCTTTTAAATATTCATTCAAGTATTTACCCCAATCAAATTTAGGTCTATATTCAACTTCGTTTACAGTGCCATATAACTCCCTTTTATATTTAAGTGACAAACTTTTTAATTTGTAGAAAGTCATATATAATGCATCTAGCTCGTCATCTGTTTTTGCTAGAGATTGGAAATAATAGAAATCTACAAGGCTGCTATTTATCACTTTCTTTAGATTCTCTATTCTTTTTCTCATTTGCTCTAGATTCCATTTTTTCTCAATCATATAAGAATTCTTCTTCCCAGTTATCAAAATCCATTGGTAATTTCTTTACTGCTCTCCTAAATGTATCATACAGCAATGAAGATGTCACTGCCGCAAATACAAATACCCCTATAACACTCAATAAGGCAAACTTTTTTATATTTGTTTTCATAACATTAACTGATTATTAGTTTATAATACTTCTCTTAATCTGCTTGTTACATCTTGTAACGCAAGTAATTCGTAGCTTCCATCATCTTTCAGCCATACTATTCGTCTCGCAATAACCTTGAGTCCAATATCCTCTAGTGGAATCTGATAACAACTCAACTGCAATGTATAGAAAGACTTTGGTTCATCATATAAATCTCCAAACGGAGGCGCAAGGAACTTTCCAATCTCATGACTGAACTGTTTTGTCAACTCCTTATTGGTCTTAAAGTCAAATATACACAAACCACTCTTGGAATCATCCTCTTCATCCTTATAGTAGAACAGAATATCAAACGTACCGCAATAATCTTGCTTTAGGTTTGTAAGTTCCTTGTTTTTTCCTGTATATACTTTTGTTTCAGCCAACACAAAGTGAAGATTAGGATGTAGTTCATTGTAAAACTTTAGTATTGCCTCTTCTTTTGGTCTTGTTGGTATCAGCCAATTCTTATCTTTAATATACTTACACTTATTATCTTCTGTTATCAACTCTGGATGTCCATTTTTCAACCATCCTAGCGATTCACCATAAGCGTGTACCAATGTACCAGTTGTTGTTGCTCTAAGATTTTTAAATTTCCATTCATCAAGCCAATGCTGTGGTGTTTCTCCATGTTTTTCAGCGTATGCTATTGCTTGTGCTTGTTCATCAAATGGATATGCACAGAATTGGTGTGTAACCTCTGAAACAGAAGGTAGCTGTGTTCCATTTAGAAAATACTTATGCCCTTCTTCTATAAACTTAAGGTCTTTAAACTCTTCTAATATTTTATTTCTTATATCTGTAACTTCCTTTGGTTCTCCTTTAACTATTAGTTTTTTAATCATTATATATTATATATTTTTTTGCAAAGATATATAAAATATATTAAAAAAACAAATATATATATCATATTTTTTAATAAAAAAGAGGAATTGCGCATAACAATTCCTCATGATTTACATTTTATTCCCAAATTATGACTACTCACAATATGGACGTGTAGACACATTGGTTGCTTTTTCTCCATTAACAATGGGTATTCCATTTATCATTATTAATCTTTGAAATATTAATTCATTCGAGCTATTTTTTCTAAGAAAATAATCTTCCCAATCACTTGGGCAATACACAATTTCTAAAGAATTTTCACAACCGCCAAATGGATTAGTACTACTTGAATATTTAAAATGTTTATTATCATAACCTCCAGAATCAATCCAAATTCCTCTTAAACTAGTTAATCCACTAAATGCGCCATCTAAGATATACGAACTATAACCTAATTCCCTGCCCGTTTGAACGCTACTATCTTTAGAAAAATGTCCACAAGGAATATATAAAAAATTTATGTCATCAGTATTTGTTATACAATTTGCAGAAATACAGCCATCATCATCAAGTTTTCTAGTACCATATTCAACAAACGGTTCTATCACTTGACCATCATTACTCACTATTCCAGCGTAAACTACACCAGAATTCTTATTATGTCTGATGTCTATAATTGGGTTAATTCCACCTTTAGAATACTTAAAATCATCGCAGATAGTAAATACTACCTCCCAATATGCTGATAAAGTCATGGTATAGTTAGATGCATTACCACAATATACTGTTTTCCCAGAAAAGTCATTTTCTCTAATGTATCTAGTCGGTTCAAATGGGGTACCAGAAACATTATCCCTATATTCAGTTGTTGAACAGTGCCCAACAATTCTGCATACTACTTGAGAGATTCCATCAGTACCAAAACTCTCACCTAAATTATATTCATTTGGTAATGGTTTATGTTTAAACCATGCTATTATTTTTTGGTTATTACAATTACTCCTAATTATTTCTTCTTTTACTGGAACGTCATCACAATTATAATATGTTACAGAACTAGGACTATCCGCACCCCAAGGTTGACATGGATTATTAATTTGTATTCTAATTTTTCCTACTATATCATCCATAATTTATTTAACTATTTTAAAATTATTCAATAAAAAATTCTATCTACATCATCATCAGTTACATTATTGGCTATATTTTGCAACTCGCTTTTTTGTTTAGGGATACTAGTATTAGCAAATGCGTGGTCTCCAATATCTTGACCTGACCCTAATTTATTATAAGATTGAAGACTCGTAATTCCCGTACAACCAGAAAATGCTCCTTCAGGAATGCAATTATTACTTGTAATATTTTCAAATTCCAACATGCCAGACAAACTAGTGCAATTAGCAAAACAATACGTACCACCAGACAAATTTATATTTTTGGGTATTGTCATTCTATTCCCATCGTCTTCATATTTATCAGAATTATTAATGAAATAACCATTAATTTTTTTTAAATTAGTACAATTGGCAAATGCGTAACTACCTATTTTATATTTACCATCATATATTGGATGAGGTGCTATTTTATGTATGTTACATTCAGCATTATCGTTATCTATACAAAAATTTTCATTTCCAAATATTTCATAATTCACAGAAGAATTAAAAAATGTAATACTTGAAATACTAGTACATCCATTAAATGAATTGTTTCCGCAATCAAAGCATACTTTTAAACAATTTCTCAAATCATCACCATTTTCATGATTTGAGATTAATTGTGTATTTTTATCATTATAATTTATTCCTATTTTGTCATTACAAGCAATTTCATTTCCTATTAAGCTTGTACAGCCAGAAAATGCTGCATTTTCAACTTTACTAACAGTATGATAGCAGTAAAATTCTTTTAATTCAGTACAACCGCTAAATGCACCTTCCCCTATTGTTAAACCACTATAATCATCAGGATTATCACTACAAGATGTTGAAACTAGTTTTACGCAATATGGTAATTTTATGGTTAAAATATCAGTATTGCTAAACAAGCCATTTTCTATTTTAGTTATTTGCTCAAAATCTTTTGAAAGATACTCAACTGTGAAGGTGTCATTTTTAATAGTTACTCCACTTAAAACATGATATAAATCTTTTCCAGACACAACCACTTCATAATTGCCATCATCTATTATTTGATGAGCCAATACTGTTGGATTATTATTTAATGCAGTACAATTTAATAAATTCACTGTTGTACCACTTTTGTGTGTTGCATATACATTATATGAACACAAAGAATCATTAACATAGTACTTATTACCATTTAACTCGATTAAAATGTCAGTTCCAATCAAATTTGGATTTGCTATCTTTTGGCCATCGGATTCTTCGAAAAACGGATAATTCCCATTAGTCTTATATTTTCCACAAAGCCTTTCTCTTTCTACACTATCATCAACGCTTGGAAAAGCATATAAGTCAACATTTGTTTCCATATATTTAATATATTATGATTAATAATTTGTTTTATTTTTGTTTTCTTATTGAGCAAGCACAAATCCACAACCAATTGAAGGATACTTTGAAATTAATCCTTTACAGCAATCCTCACCTTCTGGTGGAGTTCCATCTTGACAGTATTCACAACAAACAACATTATTGTCATAACAAGTGTTTTTAAGTTTAACACAAATTTTGAACTTTAAACTGCTAGTATCATAGTTTTTTTCAAAAAACATTATAAGTTTGTTTGGTTCATAATAGGTCTGTACTATATCAATATACGTTTCTTCATCTTTCTTTATGTAAACCGTATTCTCGGTCATAAAAACAACATCAAGTTCTGTCTCTTCTTCGCCATTAACTAAAAATGCTGTTATTTCAACTCCGTCAAGTGCGGCATTTTCGCTCCCACTATATGTTCCGAAATTTTTTTGGCCTTTGTCATCCCAAGGCACATTACTATTACAATTATTATAATAATTGGTTGAATCAAAAGTAAATGACTCTTCCACTCTTCCTGCTCTTTGTATATTGCAAGTTGCCTTTTTCTCGCAATCTTTAAATATAGAATGAATTGTTAAATTAACATTGGAACTACTCACAGAACTTGCTGTTATTCCAACACAGTCTTCTGATGTTATGGTTTGGTTTTCAAAAGAAACTTGGAACAAATCATCTTTATTAAATGTAGCCCCATCAACTGTTGCCCCTGAATTCATAAAGTCTTCAAATGACATAGTTACACTACTACTAGTGCTACTTGAAAAAGTTACTGCTGATATTATATCATTCCAAGCCCCTGGTTTACTTTTATATTCATCATATGTTATAGTAATTGACGAGACTTCATTTTCAATAAAATTATTATTATTATCGCATTCTATTCTTTTTCTAGTGGCTTTATACTCAAAATTTATTGTTCCACTATCTTCGCAAGAACTAATACTAAAACCAGAAAGCTTAAAATCATCAAATGTTGTGAAATCAAAAGTAATACTAGATAAAGGTACGTTTGTAACACCAGCGCAGCAAGATGAGACTTCCCAAGATGGATTAGTCACGTTAAATCCATCTTGGTCTTTAGTCCCATACGTACTAGCAGACCAATTTTGAAATCTAATATTTCCAGTATTAGCTGTAAGTTCAATATATGTTGGAGAATAGCCACTAAACCCAATATCGCCACAGCACCCTTCATGGGTTTTAGTACCTGCGCTTGAATAATTGGTACAGTCCAAATCAGCAAGTGACAACATTTGATTCATGTCTTCAATTGTCACTAATTTATTGCAATGTATTGTGTCACAGCAATTATTTGCCATAATTCAAATTGTTTTTATTTTAATTAAATGCCCATATGGGAATGGGCATTTAATTTATTATTATTTTCCAAAATTAAGTCTGTTTGATAAGATATTAACCCTAGTGGTTAATTCTTTAATGGTATTCTCCATACTTGCAATCTTTAAAAGAAGTAGTGATGTATAATCAACACTTAAAGCCCCTTCCTCATTTGTGTGAACAATGTTGTTCAAACCAGCTGACTGAACCTCTTGAGCAATTACACCATATGTCTTCCTCTTGGTTTCGTCATCCTTGAAGTTAAATGATTTAATACCGACATTTCTAGCCTTCTCCAAGTCCTCAACAGTCAAAGATTCAATGTTCTCCTTCAAATTCCTATCAGAAGATGAGAAGAACGAATTGGCAACAACTGTTCCACTAACACATAAATTAGAATCAATCTTAAGGCAATCATTACCACATCCATTATCGCTAAAGTGAACCTTACCTCCGCTTATATCTTGGATATATTTTGGAATTGTGATTTCAGTATAAGCTGTACAAGGATGATATGAGGTATTATTTGCATTGCAAACAGAGCCATAATTTATCGTAAGTTTTTGTAAATCTCCACAACTTAGTCCTCCACCACTTTCTCCGCAGCAAGGTATATCAATTATTTGATAATCTTCATTACATCCGCTTGTGCCAGCACTTGGGTCGTATATTTCATCACCCCTACCATTGTTAAAATGGAATTTTAATTTTTTGATATTTCCTAAATCGCTTAAGTTTTTTGGAATTGTGATTTTAGTATTAGCTGTACAAGGATGATATGAGGTATTATTTGCATTGCAAACAGAACCATATTCTACCGTAAGATTTTCTAAGTCATTACAACTTAGTCCACCACCTTCACCTTTAGGTATTGACACTGTTACTGTACCTGGTTCGCATCCATTTTCAGTAGAAGCTGGGTCATATGTGAAATATGGCACTGCATCTCCCTCCCTCTTAAAATCAAGCTTAGTATAACTTAAATGTTTTAAGGCTTTAGGAATTGTGATTTCTCCACCATTACAAGGCGTATATGCACTTTCAGTTGCTTGTTTACTACAAGTAGCTCCATACTTAACAACTAATGGCTCATCGCAAGAAACTCCAGGTTCTACCTTTGGAATTATAATTTCTCCTCCAGTACAAGGATAATAATCTATAAGTTTATTAGCTGTTGAGCCACTATTCCCATACCAAATTGTTAATGGCTCATTGCAAGAAACTCCAGGCTCTATCTTTGGTATTGTAACTGAACCACCACTACAAGGATAATAATCAATTAACTTAGTAGTGTTATCACCATAATATATTGATAAAGGTGAATTACATGGCTCTGGTATTATTGGCTCTGGTATTGTTATAGTCTTAGTTTCATGTATATTAAACGTTCCTACAGATGAACTTCCATAATTAATAGTTAATGCTCCATGAGGCACTTTTACAGTCTTAGGGTCTGATGTGTTATAAGTATTTGCAGTAAATTCACCAGCCTCAAATGTTAAGGTACTATGTGATAGTGTCCAAGCAGAACTGACTGCTGGGTCATATACATAACTTGTGCCATTATGTGTTGCAGTAAGATTTTTTCTCTTAAGATGTGCAACATCAGAAGGTATAGTGATGTTTGATGACCTAATTGTATTGACTGTTCCACTACCTGGGTCATAGCTTTGAGTAGATTCCCCGCTAGTTGAACCATAATTAACATTTAATGTATTCCTATATAAATGGTTTACATCAGTTGCTGCTGTAATGTTAAGCGAGTTGGAGAGTGGGTTAAATACCCAGTTTGTAGCGTCTCTATTAGACTTAACGTCACCGCTTACAGATGTCAATGAGAATGCACTTACTTCATGTTCCTTTGGTATATCAATGCTACCAATTGTCCTTTGACAAGTAGTACCACTATCTTGTATAAATGTATATGTACGTAGTATATCACCAGTACCTGGAGTATCAGTCATGTATATCTTACTTCTGTCGAATACCTCATCAAGAGCACCATCAACTGTATTTGCCTTAATATCACATTGCCCATTCTTAGGTCTACGCTCATAGGTAATCGAACTAGTTCCACCACTGTTAGAGCAGTCTTTTCCTCCAATGTGCAAGTGTGTCTTTGCAAAAATGGAAACGGTGTCACCACTTTCGCACAACATATTATCTGCGAATATATTCCCATTATTTACATCAACATCAAGCAAGCTTCCGCAGCCATCGTTTTTACCCTTAATTTCAGTTGTACCGTTAAGAGTTGCGTGACAAGTTGTAGTCACTGAACTAAATGATGGGTTAGCATCAATCATAGCATATTGAGACATATCAATAGCTAGACCAGCACCATCTTTATAGCTACCAGCAGAAATTGGATTAATTAAATTACCATAAATGTCCTTTGCTCCGTTTACTTTTTCATCATAAGGACTATAATCAGTGTCCTCTGGAACAACTTGATTAAGCTTAATAATAAGGTTTGACTTATTATTTAAAAGGTCTTGTTCTGTAACCCCACCAACTTGTGAATTATCAGAACCTCTCATATATGCCTCATATGGGAACACCTCTTTTTGCTCCATCCACCCAATAATGGTTTCATCCTCAGAGAACCTAACGACTTCTCCATTACTGTTTTTTGTAGAAATAAACGCATTACCTTTTGCGTTGTTCACGCCCAATTCACCAAGCTCAAGGGTTGCTGGTGTTGGTTGTTTGTCATTCACACTGCTGTGAATGTGTAACAGTTTTCTTCTGTCTTTACTCATTTTTTTTTATGCTACTATTTAGTATTATTAAAAAAGCAAATATATATTTGCTTAACTATTATTTTAATATAAATATTAAGCCAAATAAAAAAGAGCACCATAAAATGATGCTCTTTTGTAAAGCTTATATGAATTTGATATTTTATAAGATGAATTCTCAACCAACCACAGGGCGAACCGAGTAGCCGAGCTTACGGTAGAAATCGCCCACGACCTTGCTACCATTGAAAAAGCTCAAGTAGTAAGCGCTATTACTACCATTAGGAGAAGAACCCCAATAGTAACCGCCATTGCCTACATTGTTCTGGCTACCATTGCCCCAGTAGCCAGCAGCAGGAATGAATAAAACAGCCCCATTGGTAGCTGTGAATGTGCCGCCATTTATTCCACTACCTTTGTAGTTTGTTACCCACTGATAAGTAGTATTAGCTGTCAATTCTTGCATTTGTGTTCTCGTTGGCATATGCCAAGAGCCACCCCATACTTGGGATGCCGTATCTACAGAAGAATCTAGTGGGTCTTCTGTTCCACCATAGTTGCTATCGCCACTTGTTGCTGCATACTGAGCAGCACCCTTACCGTATTGATAGTAATTACCATAATCCGTTTCTGATGAAGCACCAACGTTCATTGTAGCCCACTTTGTACCACTTGGAAGTCCAAGGTCAACATATTCATGTCCAACATAGGGGTCAACATAAGGATTATAATATACCTCATTCTCGTTCACACAGTAACTTACATTAGGCAAAATTAAGTTTTGCCTAGCTTCCTCATATTCGGCATAAGTTTTAAATAGTTTTAAATATATTCCCATAGTTTTAATTACCTTTTTTATTATAAATATTTATAATTTGTCAATTATGTATTATTTTTATATAAAAAGATATTATGGGATACGTTTATTTAATAGGTGAAATCGGTAAGGAAGGTAGATATAAAATAGGTTCTACTAGAGCCAAAGATGTGAACAAGAGACTGAAGCAACTACAAACTGGGAACTCTTCAGAACTCTTTATTAAGGAAAGTTATGAGACAGAGCATCCATTCAAACTTGAAAAAATGCTCCACAATCACTTCAAATCATCAAACCTTATGGGGGAATGGTTTGAACTGTCCGAAAGCGATACAGAGGCTTTTAGAGGGGTCTGTGAGGAAAAAGAAAAGATTATATCATGTCTTAAAGACAATCCGTTCTATTTTAATGCTAGAATTAAAATGAATTTTGATAAACTAGATAGATACGGAAGAGTCTATGACCAAGAAACAATGAAAAGACTTATTGAAGATTTTAATGTGAGATTAAAAGAATCTGAGGATGTCTTAGGGGAACTTAACCATCCATTACGATAAAAGGGAACTACCGAAATAGTTCCCTTATTTTTAAGCCCAACACCTTGCTCTTGTTCTTGCAGTCATATGGTCTCCTACAGAGAATGGGTCTGTACCATCGTCTGCAATCTTCTTCAATGTACCAATGGCATCCTCAAGCTGACTGATTGCCTTGAATGTCTTTCCAGCTAATGTCTGTAATCCAAGCCTCCTACCGTTGCCATTGATGCATTCCTCATTTTTATAAAGCTCCATGAGTCCGCTTTCAACAGCACCATTCATCAAATTGGTGATATGGGTCTTAATGTCCTCAAGTTTCCAAGCAATCTTTTCCACATACTGGTATGCAGCTTTCTCGTTTCTCTTAGCCATCTTCTGTACCTCTTCAACGAGGCTAGAAAGCTCACTGACATTCACACGGTAATGCACGAAATGAGGGCGAATCTTGCGATGCTCAAGAATCTCGTTGGCAATAGTACCCCACTGACGATAAGCATGGTCATAGTATGCTGACAGAGACTTGAGAGTTGTGATAGGCTTCAGCATCTTCTCAATCTCCATTGCAACAGCACTAATCTCTTTAACGACCTTCTTGCGTTTTTTGTTTTTTTTACCTTCGGCTTCTTTCTTCTCTTTCAGTATCTTCTTATACTCAGCCATAGTATAAGACTTGCCACCAACAGTAATCTTACAAGTGTCTCTCTCCATAGAGGACATTGATGTATAACCGCTTGCCATAATTATTCCTCCAAATAGGTTTTAGATGAAAGAAGATGCTCAAGTGCAATCTCTCGCTTCTCCTTATCGGTTGTCAACTGCCACATAATCTTATGCAAGTCTTTTGTATCAAGCATATTGATATTACGGACACTGTAACTATCGTCTATCCAAAATACAGAATTACCATTCTTATACATGGACACAATTCTCTTGCGTTCCTTATGACGGAACGTACCCTCAACAAACTCACACCAAAACTGTTTCTTCAACTTAATCTTGCCGCTTGTTCGTGCATCAACTTTTTCCTTAATCAATTTAAGGGTTTTCTGTCTAGAAATCATAATATAACAATGTTTTTTTTTAATTCTACTGCAAATGTACGAAAAAAAGTTGAACTGACCAAACATACAGCTCAACTTTTAGCATTTTTTAACTTTTTTATTTCTTCTAACTTCTCCTTAATAAGTTTCCTCTGTAATCTATCTGCAATTATATCGCAATGGCATGGTAATGGTTTGCAAAAGCACCCTAACCATATTTCTTTACCATTTTTATAGTTTTCATATATTTTATCAAAGGCAGTTGTTAATTCTTCGTCAACACCATATGCCTTATCAAAATATTCCCCAAATGCTGCTATTGCCTCTTCTCTAGTTTTAAACGATAAATTTGCTATACTAGTTTTCACACCATTGTGCGTGAATGGATTGCCTAAAGGATTATCATTCTGCTTTGTCTTGGGGTTTCTATGTCTTCCACAATAGTAATAGCATTCTTCATTAGACCTATCCTCATTGTGTATGTTAATTACGTGTATCATTTCTTCAGTTTAAAATTATAGCACTCTCCTTTTTTAAAAGGGCTATTTATCTTTTTCTCACTATCATCAATATACTCCTTTAAGAACTTGTTCCATAAACGCCTATAATATACAACGTACATCCCAATACCTTTGCGCTCATTCCATTTTGTTATTCTAGGTCTTGTGAATAATACCTCGCCTTTGACATTTTTAACTAGTATTTCATAAGGCTTGTTGCCATGCTCTTTTATCCACGTATCTCTGATAATAAAAAAGCGAGGATTTTTAAATAGCTTATGCGTAAGATTTGGCGCAAGAATGAATAACCTAGTCATGAAATTATTTAAAGCTCTATTATTCCTAGATAAATAATCCTCAACAAAGGTATTTTTGTATAACCTTCTCTTGAGGAAATATTTGTTTCCGTTATCGTTCATTATTATATTCCTGAAGAATAGATATTCATCCAATATACAGTTTTTCTTCAGAAACATTAAAAATACTTGTGTTGCTGTCATGCTAACGCCCCATCTACCATTTTCAAAACACTATTGATTTCCGTTGGTGTTTTTTTGGATAGTTTGTTAAAAACCCTAATAGCCCTATTCCTATCAATCTCATTACTCCTAAATGCTTCTGCTGCATTCAGTATAGCATCAACTTGGTCACTAGGCATGTTCAACATTGATGCCATAGTCTTCTTCAAAAAAATATTTGCCATAATATAATCTATTTTATGCAAAGATATATAAAATATTTCAAAAAAACAAATTAAAATACATTTTTTATCTTATCTAATGATTCATATAATGCTTTCATATCATCCCTATCAACCTTAGTTGAATCTATATAGTGTCCATACTTGTCATACATAGTTACAGTAAACTCTCTCTCATGAGAATCATACTCAATTTCAATTTTATCACTTCTAAATATGTTCATAATTTTACAATTTTAGAATAAATATAAACATATTTTCAAAAAGAAAATGCTAGCTATCTTCACAGATAACTAGCACTAATAAAATAAAAATAACATCAGTCACAAAGACTGTCTTGACACTTCAATCCCAACCCCATATCTCATGTGACATAGGAAATCTCATAGCCATACGTTTTAGAGATTCCTCAGTAAACCATTTCTTCTTTCGGAAGAACCACTTGAATTTTTTATGGTTACTGCTCATCACATGAGCTTTCCAAGATTTCTTATGAGGCATCTTGTTCCAAAACCTTTTTGGGGTTTTATATTTCTTACCTTTAGACATATTAAATTGGTTTTAGTTGGACATAGAGGAATCGAACCTCTACCCTGACAGCCAAAATGTCATGTGCGACCATCACACTGATGTCCAATATATTATAGTAGCTCTGGAGGGATTCGAACCCTACGAGCCCAGCTGGGCAGCAGATTTTCTTACCACTATTGTTTTTACACAATCCAACTCACTGAGTTGTTGTAGTCTGGACTATTTCATCACCATGCAAAAACTGTTTAGGTGTCTCGTATATAGTCTCTACGCCATTTATCAGTATAATACTGAACTTAGAGAGTCATCGCCAAAGAATGTGTCACCACATTCGAGGTTTCTGTTTGTTAGCGAGATTCTACGCCCCAATGATTGTCAGTCATTGTTTTCTCCTTTCGGAAAGGGCGCACTCTTATTTCGACCACGATAATTGTCTGTTTGAGCATGGCAATTAGGACAAAGTATCTCAATATTTTCAATTCTATTGTCTCTATTGTTACCATTTTTATGGTGAACTTCTAAAGGAATTTCTTTGCCATTCCACTCAGTTCTTCCACAGCACTCACACTTTTTTTCCTTCACACCTTGTTCAAATAATTTAAACTTTAATTTATATGATTGATAGTTGGAATCTTCTACCAAAATTTCTTCTAAAGCTAATGGAGGATTTGGGTTAAATTTCAACCCAACATTCCATCCTTGCCCAGTGAAATGACTAGTATCGATGTTATATTCTGCTATTGCGTTTTTAACAACCCTATAATTTCCACCTATCGGCTTAATGCCCAAATTCCTACACATTTGTGCAATACTCAGCGCGTTTTTAGCCGCTTGCTCATATTCTTCTTTACTTTTTTTCATAATGTATACCATTTAACAATAAATAGTATAAAAACTCAAAAAGTAAAAGGTGTTAGACAACTTTTTATCGCGTCTCACTGAAAGTCTACCGTGTCTACCTCTGCACCACAGAGCCATATTTGTACCCTCGGAGGGATTCGAACCCTCAATGCCCTTTAGGACTCTACATCCTTAGTGTAGCGTGTCTGCCGTTCCACCACGAAGGTATATTTGTAGCTCTAGTGGGAGTCGAACCCACATACCTTTCGGCACCTGATTTTGAGTCAAGCGTGTCTACCATTGCACCATAGAGCCATATGTTTTTGCAACCTACACAAGACCGCTAATCTCCTTCCTGCCACACACCTATAATCGCCTCGGTTGCTGTTTAGTCCTAATAAAACAAATGCATCGTAAATCAGATACTAACCCAATTCACGATGCAAAGATATGAAAAATTTTTCAATTAACCAAATATTTTAGAGCTTTTTAACGAATAATTCTTTTTTCTGCTCTTCTGATTCTTCCACCCTCACTAAGTGGTCTACTTGGTCTTGTTGGTGCTGTTACCTTATTCACGGCAGCACTATTTCCTTTGTTTTTACTACATCCACATGCCATAGTTTCTTATATATTTTTAATAACGTTATTATTCATTATAAGGATTTTCATCAAAGAAATAATTCTCTTCACTTGGAACGTCATAATCGCTGTAATCGACCTCAATGTTATTTTGAAGAGCTTTTTGAATGATTCCATTGTCTTCTATTGGAGTGCAATCACCATCTTGGCAATAATCAATCTCAATTACTTCAACTTCTGGATTATCAATTATCTCATCTGGGTCATCTGGCACGTCATAGTCATTGCTTCTCATACCTTGCTTCAAATATGGGCTACATAAGACATTGTACTTTACGTAAGCAAATGTGTCTTCGCCTAACTCTACCTCTGCCTCGTTCTCTCCTGGACTTGCGCTCAGTTGTTGCTGAACCAATCCTTGAGCAATGTCTTGTAAGAGTAGGTCATCACCACCTTGCTCACGCAAAATTCTCTCAACGCTACGTTGAATGAGATTGTGCAAATCTGACTCAGTTAATCTAATTATTTTTTTCATCAAAAAATTATTTCTTTATATTATAAATATAACAAACTACGAAAAATATTCAATATTTTTTGATATTTTTGTTAATATTGTCATATTCTTTAGTCACATAATGATATATGGCATATTCAGTACCCACAATGAATACTAAAAATAGTATTTCAAATGTTATCATAATCCAAGATAGTCTAATATTGGATAGCAATTTTTTCTTATCTCTTCTTTCTCGTCTTTTGTGTATTTTGATTTATCACTGATAAGGTAATCAACCTCTTCCCTACCATTTCTTACAGCTACGCATTTGGTAAGGTGACTACATTCCCAATCTATAACTGCACCAAGCCAATCAATCTTATTCATGCCATTTCTTCTACCGTAGAAGATATGGTGCTTATTATGATGCTTATGCCATTGTCTTACTCGGTTATAATCGCCCCAAATAAGTTTAAGCCAAGGCTTCTCAATGTCATGTAAAAGCCATTTAGGTTTCCATACACCTAGCTTCCATGCAGTATAGTTGAAAGCAAAATAGTGCCAAGCCCAATATTTAAAACTAGATTTTTGAGAAACATCAAATTTTCTCCATTTAATTTTTAAATTTTTAAACATAATTACTGTTGATAATATGGAGAGCTATATACGCTGTCAGAATATACTATATCAGCATCCTCATTGGCTCTCTCCAATACTTTGTTCTTGATTACTAAAATATCATTTGTGTTGTATAATGGGATATTATAGTGCCTACATACAAGTCTAACATTATCATACCTATAGAAATTAGGATTGCAGAATACAATTAATTTTCTAGTTCTTGCAAATAGTCCTAGCTCCATGAGTGATATTGGTGACTTTGAGTTACCCAATATATTCATCACAATTAGGTCAGCCCTCTCAAGATGGTATAACTCCCAATTGATTTGTTTTTCAATCTCATTATTATCATTACTATCTGGCCAATCCTCTCTCCTTGGATTATAAATCATAATAGGATGAACCGTATCTTCTTTATTTAATTCATCAATAATGGCTTGTTGGTGGTTTACCGAATCGCCACAATCTATAGTACCTCCTAGAAATAGGTTTAATGGTACTACACCATCTATTGTGTAAACACTATTATCATAATTGAAAGGAGGTAAAAATAATTTGTTCTTCTTCATAACAGCGCAAATATATAGATTTAAAATGGGAAATCCAAATAAATCACTTATTTTTTAGGCGAAATTAAGACTTTATCTGCAATACCCAAATCTTCTACAGCTTCTTGCCCTATATACCACTTATCCCTATCACATAAATGTTCAATTTCTTCAAATGATTTTCCACAATTCTCTGAAAGAATATGGTATATATCATTTTGGCATCGTATAGTTTGTTCCATTTCAATCTTTATATCAGCAGTATGCCCTTGAAATCCGCTTGAGACAGAATGCACCATTACCCTACTATGTGGAAGAACAAATCTCTTTCCCTTTGTTCCACAGCTTAAAATTACAGCGCCCATTGATGCTGCCATGCCTAGGCATACTGTTGAAACATCTGACTCTATGTAATTAATAGTATCAATGAGTGAAAGACCCGATACTACATCCCCTCCTGGACTATTTATGTAAATGCTAACATCCCTATTATCCACTGAATTTAAATATAGCAATTGAGCAATCATAATGTCCATCGTTTGGGCATCTACTTGCCCACTAAGAAAAAGAATTCTATCTTGAATCAAGCGGCTAAATACATTCATTTCTGAAACTCGCATGGCTGAATCTCGTTCTTCTATAATTGTTGGATAAACAGATTCAGCAAAAGATGAATCCACATTAACCTTGTCTTTTGCGAAATGTTTAAAATCTTCAAAAGTGCCTATTTTATTCATAATTTATATAAATTAACGGTTATTTTCCCCTCTCTTTTGGATAGTCATATGTTTTATTTAATTCTAAAAACTTTTTCCTTAATTGTTTTGTTTCTTTTTTGTCTCTACCTAAAACAAAAGCATACTTCCCTTTTGGTTTAACTTCAACTTTTTCTGCTTTGCTAAACATTTCTTTAGAGCAGTCTCTAAGTTGTTTCTCAATTTCATCTGGAATGTTTTCCCAATATATCTTATCGCCCTTATTCCAATTATCTTTCCATTCGATTCCTAAGTCTTTTGCATATCGTTTATAAAAGCTTCTACTTCGGAATTGCCTATCAGAAATCACGCTATTTGGATTATATGGATTAATACACATAATTTTACGACCAGTTCCATTACCCAAAAAATAAAAATTTAAAGCTCTGTATATCCTTCCGTCTTCTTTGGCTGATGAATCACTATAGCACGTAAACAGTCTATATTGTGTATTATCTACCATCCATTTAATACACCACATCAGAAACTTACTGCCAAGGTTTTTTGGAGAAAAACTTGCGCTTGCGCCTCTTGCAATAAGTCTTTCGTATTCTCTTGTGTTATCGCCTAAAAGCTTACTAAACGCATAAGGCATTGCAAACATTATAACACCGCCTAGAATGCCTTTATAGCGTGCTGTGAATATATGGCTTACAAATACCCCATTGCAGCTACCTAACCACTCATATTTTTCAATAAACCTATATGTTTCGTCTTTTTTTGCTTTATCGTCCTTATCGACATATTCAAACGTAAAATCGTCAAGAGAAATATCATCAATATCACTTTGAGACCAACCATATTTTTCCATATCTTCTTGTAATGTGTCTAGTCTCTTCTGATATTGATAACACCAAGGTTTATCATAGTTTTTTATTTTCTCAAGTAATTTTATATCACTCATTTAACTTTTTCTTTTAATTCCTATTGTACAATAAAAAACATCATCCAAAGAATCATTTTCCATTTTTATCATCCAAGCATCAAATCCATTTACAGACAAACCATCAAAAGTTCTTGTCAAACCTTTCAAGTAATTTATCCAATTTCCGTTTCCATTAAGTCCGCCAGTAAGTTTAACAATAAATGTTCCATATTCGTCAACAATATAATCAGATGCAAATATATTACTGTCTTCTAACCTATAAGACTCAACTAGTGCCTTAACGTCACCCCAAAGCCCTATCAAATCTAAATTCTCATTCATTTTTTTTATCTAATTCTAATTTGTTGAAATCTTCTTACCAATCTCTTTTTCGTATTCTGTAGTTGCCTTTAATGCCTCTTCATTAAGTGTATCACAGAATGACAATGTTGCAGCATCAAGTGATGCACCAGTATTGGCCATGCTTCTATAATTGCTAACAGCACAATTAATCATATCATAGTTATTAGCAAACTTCTTTCTTGATGAATATGTCTTGAACTTAAATCCAAGTTCGTCAGCAGCTTTAGATGATGTAATATCACAGCCTTGGTACATAAATTCCCAAGAATACTTCTCGGTCTGCTCCTTAATCTTCTCTTGAACTGTCTTCAAGCTATACTCTCTAGAAGCATTTTCCATACCGTCAGTCATAACAACAACAAGTGTCTTACCTGGCATTTCCTCACCATTTACATCCTTTGCATGAAGCCACTTACCAACATTGTCAATACCAACTCCGATACCGTCATTCATTGCAGTTGAACCACCTGCGCTATACTTGAACTCCTTGATGTCGTTAATGTCAATTCCAAGATATTCCTCAGTTACCTTCTCGTTAAATGTATAAAGTGATACAGTAACCTTACCATCCTTAATTGCTTTTTGTTCATCAATAATCTTATTGAATCCACCAATAACATCTTGTGTTGATGGGTACATACTTCCACTCTTGTCAATGATAAAGACAAGATTCAACCATTTAGTGTTTAAATTTGCCATTGTTAAATTATTTTACTCATTATTTTTGCTCTTCTCCCTTATAGAACATTCTCATCTGACCAGTATCATCAACCGCCACATCAACGTTGTTGATAATGTCTATCAATTCCTTCCTCTTTTCTTCAGAATCTACGAGATTCGGATATTGCTTTGCAATCTCCCTAAAGGCTTGGTCTCTAACCTTGCTCTTCTTTCTGCTCTTGTGACCCCTTGGGGCTGGAGCCTTTCCAATTACCTTTGCCATTATCGATTCTTCTTTTTGGCTTCTATTGCAGCAGCCTTTTGAGCTTTTTCGGCTTCCTTTCTCTCCTTTTCCTCTTCCTCAATCTGGTTGATTACAAGGTATGAAGCCTCCATTATGTCTACATAGTTCTCATACTTTCTGCGCATCCTAAATATTTCTTTTGCAATATCAGTATCAACAAGTAGTTTGTCTTTCTCTGTATCGTATGAAATGTTAGAAAAAACGCCATCTAGAAGTTTATCTTTATATTCATCACTTAACCTATCGAAAGCCTCTTCATAGATGATAAGAAAAGCATCCTTTTTAGTTAGATAATTAATTGTTGCACCAGCTTTTGATGCTTTTAAAACAGTCTTTGCCTTTGTTACTGAAAGCAGTTTAAGCTCAATGCCCATCTGTGCAAGCCCTGTTTCCTCCCACTTTGCTTGACAAAGTTCTGCAATATCACTGCTCGTTTCAAAAAACTTCATATTTATTTATTTTTTAATATATTATTTTCTTCTAATAATGTATTTATTTTTTTCCCCATCCAACTTATAAGTTCAATAAGTGGTTTAATTCCATCTTCTTCATTGAATGGGGTATATTCCTCTCTTTGTAATTCACAAGGATTGTCACAATATTTACCAAGACAATGTATAATTTGTTTTCTACCAACTAAATCTTTGTTTTCTTCATAATGAGACAAATCGCCACTCATAATTTCCATTAATTTTTCGTGGCATCCACCTTTGCAAATATTCCTACATCTATCACATATAAAAGAACCATTATTTTTATACTCTTTCATATTTTCCTAATTTTGTCTATGCTTAAATTAACGATGCTAGCATTCAGCCTTTCTTCACCGTTTTTCTCGTTGGTAATCTTACCATCCCTCAATATCACAATAGTACATAAATCTCCTTTACTGAGGCTGTAGAGATACCATTCTCTACCTTTTTTCCAATCGTCTATGTACTCTACAATATCACCTATTTTCATCTTTTTGCAAAGATATATAAAAAAGGTTAAAAAAACAAATTTTCATTTAATTTTTTTACAATTTAATTATTTTTTATAAAAAGATATGCCTCGTAGAAATAAAAAGAAAATATACAGCATTATTTTAGTTAATCACGGTAAGCAACTGAAAACAATATATAGTGACACAACAGAGGTAAAAATATACAAGAAATTTAACGAGATATTAAAAGAGAATCAAAAGGTTTCATTCCCTGTTCAATATAACAACTTAGAGCATATAATGGTAGAATCAGAATATGAATTGGTTATAATTAAATGTAAAGAGTTTGGAGATAAAAGCGTTAATAAAATTAGGGATGAATATGGTCAGTTTACTAACTACGAATCTTCAGATGATGATTGGATTGTTGTTGACCGTGCTAATTATAATATTGAGGAAACATTCTGGGTGTATGGCTACCATCCAATATTACAAAGGAAAACGTTTGATTGGGTGTTTGATAACTTTATTTCCAAGGATGCCAAAAACAAATATATGTTCAAATCTATTCAAGTATATTTGAATAAAGTGTTGATTGAATGTAATGGAAAATTAGAAATTGTTATCTGCAAAAACAAAAAAGACTCCATAAGGTTCTATAACCAAATGGAGAAATGGTGTACCGATAGAAAAATGAAATATGTAATGTTCATGGGTGATATTGCCCACAGCAAATATAAAAAGGATTGGATTGATAAAATACAAGATTTAACCCATTGGAGTCGCACCAAGATAAACAGAAACTCAACAAGACCGTAGTGGTGTTCCATTAAAAAATAAAATGATAAAAAACAAGACCTTTTTTTAATTTTCATAATATTTATTATTAAGAAAAATAAAATTATGAAAACAAAAGATTTTATAAAAAAAGCTATAAAAATTCATGGTAATAGATATGATTATTCAAAAGTAAATTATATTGATACAAACACCAAAGTTTGCATAATTTGTCCAGAGCATGGCGAATTTTGGCAAACCCCACATAATCATTTACGTGGAAGAAAATGTAAAAAATGTTATTTTGATTCAGAAAAATTAAATACGATTAGTTTTATAGAAAAAGCAAAGAAAGTTCATGGGGATAAATATGACTATTCAAAAGTAGAATATATTGATAGTAAAACTAAGGTATGTATAATATGTCCTAAACATGGAGAATTCTTACAGACACCACATAATCATCTTTCTTGTAAAGGATGTCCAAAATGTAGCGGAACAAAAAAATTAGACACTAATATTTTTATACAAAAAGCTAAAGAAATTCATGGTGATATATATGATTATTCAAAAGTAGAATATAAAGGGTCAAAAGAAAAAATATGTATAATATGTCCTAAACATGGAGAATTTTGGCAAACCCCAAATAACCACCTTTCTAATCAAGGATGTCCTAAATGTAGCATTGACAATATAACAAATAAAAACAAGTTTACTACTGCTTTTTTCATTGAAAAATCGAAGAAAGTTCACGGTGATAAGTATAACTATTCGAAAGTAGAATACGTAAATTCAAAAACTAAAATTTGCATTATATGTCCTATACATGGAGAGTTTTTGCAAGCACCAAACAAACATCTTTTAGGGCAAGGATGCCCACTATGTAGTGAAAGTAAATTAGAAGAAGAGACTAGAATATTATTAGAAAATAATAAAATAAGATTCGAATATCAAAAAAGGTTTGATTGGCTAGGTAAAAAAAGTTTAGACTTCTATCTTCCAGATTATAATATTGCAATTGAATGCCAAGGTAAACAGCATTTTATTCCTAGTGATTTTTTTGGTGGAGAAAAAAGGTTATTAGAAACCAAAGCAAGGGATAAAGAAAAAGCCATCTTATGTAAAACTAACGATGTAAATCTAATATATTATAATTATAACGAAAATACGAGAATATTAAAAAATAAATTGTATGATAAAATAAACAGAACAAGTACACGACCATAAAAAAGGTGAAGAACTAATCTTCACCTTTTTCTTTAATTATTATCTTAACTAATTCAAAGTTTATATCTATTTCACCCTCAGATGGAATAAACTCTTGAGATTCATCCTTTCTATTTCTGTAATATAAATCCTCATCTATTTTTTTGAATTCTTCACTAGCCACATAAACAGTCAGAATTGACTGTATTGTAACACCATCTTCCTTCAATTTCGATGATATGAACTGACCTAGTTCAAATATACTCATTGTTCCAAACTTAAACTCCATAGCAATCTATCAAAACCATTTTTTATTCTTCTCCATAGTGAGAACTTAACTTGTTTTTTTCCCTCTAGAACGTCTTTCATATCTTGACCCATTGAACTGTTCAACTGCTGTGCAATCGTCCACTGGTGACCCTTTAAGGCTAGTTTATCCATACGTCTCTCACTATCTAGAGACTGTAATTCTCTACTCATTTCCTTGTTCATAACTATTCGTTTCAAAATAATTTTGAATCGTGTTAATTAACCAGTTACTGCTGCTAACAAATGCCCCATCTAAAAACACTGTTATGTACCAATATTCTAATGGCAAATAAACCATAGCCATTGGAGTAAATGATATTGTAGGAATGACTAACAAATTAAGTGCTGACATTCCAAATCCAAGCCACCACCCACTACATATAAAGCATGAAAGCATTTCATCTAATTGTGGGTGTATCTTTTTTGCGATTTCATGCATTTTATCAAAGCAATGAAATGGTCCATGAGCATATATTATTGTATTGGCGATACCATAACAAATAATTATATAAATGAATAATATTAACCACTGCATATATTTACTAATTCTTTAATTTTATCTTCTAATTTATCATTATAATTTATATAGAACAAATTTAAATTATTATCATTGCACAATATAAATTTATTTTTATCTAACATTTTTCTATATTCAAATGCTTTTTTACCGCCAAAAAATTTTATTGGTTCAAAATGCTGTATACCTTGGCATTCAATAGCTACATTATATTCTGGTAAATAAAAATCCAAACTTTGCCTACCTAACCATGATAAATCTTTTTTTCTGCAATGCCAAACATATTTTAAATTATTTTTTTCTAATTCTTTAGCAACTTTTTCTTCTAATGAACTATTTTGACAATGCGGACACCCAACACCCCTCATATGATGCATGGGATAAGTAAAAAATTCGCCATGTTTGGGGCAAATAACGCATACTTTTGTTTTTTGATTTATATATGCCGTTTTACTATAATCATACTTCTCACCATATAATTTTTTACAAATTGAAACAAATTCGTTAGTCGTATAATTATGTGTCATAGAACATTTTTTGCAGCCACACCCATTAAAATGGTGTTGTGGCGTTTGCCAAAATTCTCCATGAATAGGGCATATTATACAAACTTTGGTTTGATTATTTACATATTCTACTTTAGAATAATCATATTTATCGCCATGAATTTGTTTGGCTTTACTTATAAATTCTTCTAATGAATATCTAATACTTCTATGTGAACAGTATGGGCAATTCTGTCCATGCAAATGGTCTAATGGGAGTTGTAAAAAATTACCGTGAATTTTACAAACTATTTCAACTGGTTTTTGTGCTGATTCATATACAACTTTGGAATAGTCATATTTATCACCATGTACATTTTTAGCTTGCTCTATAAATTCCTCAGTAGTTTTCTTTTTTGACATTACTCTGTAATTGTTTCATCTGCTGGTACTACTTCAGCATTATTGTCTTCATATACCTCTGTAGGTTTTTCTTCCTCTACTTTCACCTTTTTCTTAACATACTTTCTTTTAGGCTTTGTAGGTTTCTCAATCACAAACTGTAGATTCAACAAGTCATCATAAGACGTATTCTGGAACAACTCCTTCAATTCTTCAACCTTATCTTTCAAAAGTTTAAGCTTTAGAACAATGTCTTGGTTCGCCTTTATTGTTTGTTCAACAAGGTCAAACATTTCCTCGTATGTTGTATCTTTTGAATCAGCGTAGTAATATGTTATATTTGGGTCTGTCTCTGATGGTGTGACTTTAATTCTGCCATCATCACTTGGGTATGCTTTCCATTTGTTTGGATACGCAACTTTAACCATGATTGCCTCATTATACATTTCGATACCACGAAAATAGGCTCTCATGTCATTCATTCTCTCTTGTAACGTTTTCATTTAAAAACCACAAATTAAGATTGTTATTATATACGCAACGGCAGCACCAAATAATGCCAAGCCCCTTTCTGAAGAAACTAGTTTACCCTTCTTCAATCTGAAGATTGTAACTGTATGCAAGATTCCTGCCAATACAACAAATATTGCCATAATGAACAAGAACACTTTTAATTCTAATAATAAACTGACTATCATAACTAATATTTTTTATATTATATTAAATATTTTATTCTTTATAAAAGATAAAAAAAATGCTTAACAATTAAAGTGTTGTTAAGCATTTATCATCAATTAATAACCACTTTCTGCATCATTAGAAAAATCGCCAGATTTAATCTTTGTATATATTATTCTAGCAAGTTGCTCACCAAGTGTACTATTAAACCAATTTTCAAATTGTGATGTGTGTAAATCATTTGGATTCATTTGATGCCCAAAACCGCTATGTCCTAATACTACATCATCAACTTGGAAGTCTCCGTCAAATGTTCCTCTGAATGACACGGCTTCTGACATACCCTCACCATAATCAGCCTCAAATTCATAATATGAATCTCCTGTTTCCCATACATATACCTTTCTTAAATCATCTGGTTTTATATGTGAGACATCTGATATTGGGTCTATATCATCATCACCCATTTCATATGGGTCACTAGTGCTAGCAAAATCACCGTCTGAATATTGGTTGAAATCTTCTTTTAAAATACGTCTAACAGAGTTTTCAATTATTTGACGTAAATCGCTCTCTGTTAATCTTATAATCTTCTTCATGCGTTTTTTATTTTCTACTATATTAGTTTTGGCATATTGACCTTGTGTTGGGTCAATCCAAGCTACATCGTCTAAATTAACAACTTTACTATAAACTTTATTACTACCAGCATAACTCATGGCTTCCATCTTAGATGGTGTGACAAATGCACCATTTTTAATTGGATAGGAACTATAAACCACAATTTTTCCGCTATTTAACGCATTTATTGCGTCTTTTTTTGAAAAATCTGGAGTTATTCCATATATTTCACCTTCTTCTTGCCAAACCTCTTCATATGTTTTTATATCAGAAACATCTTTAATCCATGTATGATTGCCTAGTTCTGAATTGAAGGGATTGCCATTAGTTATAAGTTCAAATTGTTTTTGTTTGTCTACCATTATTTTGCCAAATCAAACGTAACTGAAGCACCAGCCATTATTCCCCATTGTTTATTTACTATGTCATAACCTGCTGTAAAAGATGGACCCACACTAAATCTACTTAGAAACTTACGTTTTCCTTTTTTATTAAAAACTGTAACATTAGATATATTTCCGTTATTGTTAGAACCGATAGTTATATGGTTTATTCCATCTTCTTCTTTATTTACAATTGTAAATTTATTTTTAGTTCTAACATTTAAAGAATACCAATTGGGTTCTGTATACGAATTTACATTTAACTTATATTGAAAAGTATCATTTAGCTCACTATTATACTCATATGTTTTTGCCATCAATGTCTCACTAATCTTAATGGTATCAAACACTATGCTGTCTACAATATTCGGTTTAGTTTCTATTTTACCAGTTTCATATTCTTTTTCGTGAGTAAATTGTACAATGAAATCAATTTTATCTTTGTACTGTTTTAAGGAATCATAGAGTTCTTTATTTTCTTTTTTTAATTCCTTAAATGTTTTACTGTAATATATTTTGTTATAGTTATTCAAACTGTCATAATATTCAACCTCTTCTATTAATTTTTTAGAAGATTCATATTGTTTATTTGAAAACCATATTAAACCGCACGTTACCAAAAACAATGCAAGTACTATGTAAAAACATTTTTCCTTAAATAGTTTTTTCATTTTTCGCTTATATTTTTTCTTTTACTTAGTTGGACTTGCAAATCAAGAAGTTCACTAATTGTATTACCATAAGATTTTAGTTTAGAAGCAATTAAATCATTTGAAGGTAAAGACTCTAGATTATGAAACGTAACGCCAAGAAAACCAATAGGTCCTTCACTGCCATTTAAATAAATCATTGAAACATATTTTCCACCTTCTTCTTTTATATATTTTGCAAATTCATAATCCACACTCTCTATTTCATCTATAGTACCAACAAAGAATTTGTTTTTATACATATAATTTGGATATGTATACATATTTAATGGAACATCTTGGAATTTTTGATAGCACCTAACAACGCCTTTTTCCCTGTTTGTTATTTCGTATGACATATCAGCATATCTGAAAGGCAATCCGCTCATATTTTTTTTGCCGTTGTGAAGCTCAAAAATAAATACCCTATCTGCCCCCAATGTATAAAGTAGTACCTCTATATCATGTTGAACTTTTGGAGTAACAACAAAATCTCTTAAATCTTCTTCTTCTTTAGAATTTTCTACAATCTTATGCGATGTCTCTTTAATGAACTCTTCATTTTTAACAATATTATAAGCATAAAATGCTGTCAATGCGGTGGCTAGAAAGAAAAACGTAACGAAGTAAACTTTAATTATTTTAGTCCATTTTGCATTTGCGATTGTACTTGTAAACCATTTACCAACTTGTGTATAAACTGGTTCTTTTTTATCCTCTTTTGGGCTGATATTAATGTTTATATCATTGTTTTTCATTTCAAAATACAAATATTAAATCATTATTAATCTATTAACTTTCTAGCCTTTTTGACCATATCAGCAAATTCCTTATCCTCTTGAATTCTGAAATTAGAAGTTGATGTTTTAGCTTCTGCGCTTTTATAACCCCAAAGCTGTTTTATTCTCTCCTTCTGCTCATTTACTAGAGTCATGTTAAGCTTCTTAGTTATGTTAGGCTCTTTTGCTGTCCACTCTACCAAATACTGGTTGTCAGCACCGTCTCTCATAATAAATCTCTTACCTTCAACCTTAAATTCATCTGGTATCATCGTTCTCATATGACCCTCTGAAAGAAATTTGGTGTTCTTGAAGGAAAGCATCTTAATCTTTTTAGATTCTTCCATTGTTTCCGTATTTTTTTCAATGTCATTTTTATTTAGCTCACGTCCAGTGAGACCAATTTCAGCAGCTGTATCTTTTCCTTGCTTAACTGCCTTTGCATGTTCTTTGGCTGCATTGTAGATGTTCTCATCTTTATCAAATGTAGCGTTTCCAAACTCATCGTTCTTGTGTTTGTCTTCAGCATCCTTTGATACATAACCCTTCATCTGGGACTTGATTCTGTCCTTAAAAGGCTTGCTGATATTGTCGTAAGCCAAATCGTGCATACCCTTATTATCGGTTGCACTTATGCCACCTCCAAGCTTCTTAGTTCCTTTAGAAAGTCCACCATCATAATTATCGGTTTCCTTTTTAATGTCGCTGTAAGCCTTATCGTTGATTTTTTTCGACTCATCATTTCCAAAAACTACTGGTTTGAATTCGTTTTGACTTTCCTTGATAACTCTTCTCAATTCGCCTACACTAATTTTTGTTACCATAATTTATTTAATTAAATTGATTTATGTATAATCCCCTTAATAATTGCTCGAACATTAACTTTGTTCTAGCTTTACCATCAGTCTCTTCATTAAGCTTATCACTTATCTCCCTGACTTTCTTAATTGTATCTGCATTTGCTTCGTAATCTATCATTGTATATCAAAATCACCTAAATTAAATATATGCTCATCAGAATTTGGACAATACTTTTTTAAAAGTGCATTCCAAGGATTTTGACCGTGTGAAGCAGCAATTTTCCCAACCAAACATATTTTGCCATTTACTTCAGAAACATATGCTTTTTGGTTTTTTTCCCAAACTTTAGGATTGGCATTCCTATCCTTATATGCTCTTGGGAATTTTTTAATTAAGTCTTTTACACTCATTTGCTGCCTTTGCTGTTGCATAACTGTTGTATTGGTAGAATCATTTCCTTGTATATGAGAATTTTGTGCATTTGCTTGCATTGGACTCATTGCCATCATCCCACCAAGTGCAGCACCTTTCAGCCAATTTCCAATACTTTCGTCTATAACATCATCTACTTTTTTTTTACTTTCAACACGTTGTATTGCCATTGAACCGTTTTTAAAGTCCTTGCTTCTCTTTTCAGTTTCACCCATATCAACTTGATTCGTCTTTGCTTGTGTGACATCACCAAGATTATGAGCTTGTCTCATTATAGGTTCACTAAATGCATTACCGCCTACTTTTTTTTTGTTTTTTCCGCCAAAAGCGGGTGCATCAATATGGTTTTTAGCTTGGCCAGTTGGGTCTGAAGGCCCGCCTGCAGGGGAATTAACGCTGAAACTTGATGTTCCACCTAATCCTTCTTCTTTCAAAATTCTATTTACAGTTTCTTTTACAATATTATGTAAATCGCTTTCTGTAAGTCTTATAATCTTTCTCATATTAACGCATTTATTTATATATAAATATAAATATTAGTTAAAATATTTGGTTAATTCAAAGTTTTTTCATACCTTTGCAGCGTAAAACAAAAATAAACATTATATTAATATGGAAAAAATTCAAAAAATGATTAAAGCCTATAATAAAAAGGCTAAAAAATGGGGATATGATGAAATTTCAATTGAAAACAATCAAATCAATAAGCCATTTATTGAAAAGACTACAATTGGATGCTCATTTTGGAGGAAAATCAAAATAGCATATCAAAATGGATACTTAAAAGAAGATTATGAAAAAATTGAAAAAGCACTGAATATTTAACTCAGTGCTTTTATTTTATCTAATTGTTTTTCTAGGTCTTCTAGATTCATCGCTTCTGCCTGCCATCAAGCCATTGTTAGGGTTTGTTGGTTGTATTGGTTTTCCCATTGCATTCAATTTTTGTTGCATTTGTGGCTGTTGCTGTTGTCCTTGAGTTTGTTGTTGTCCACCTTGTGGCTGTTGCTGTTGTCCTTGAGCTTGTTGTTGATTATTTGCAAATCCGCTATTTACTTGTGTATTGAATTGAGGCTTAGTATTAGCTACGTTTTGAGCCATTTGGCTAAATTCTTGAGCAGTCTTTGTAAATTGTTGGCTAACTGTGTCTAAGTCGCTTACAACTTGTTGATTTCCACTTTTTTGAGCCACTTGTTGCATTTGTTGAATAATTTTTTGAACTTGCTGTTCATATTTATTGAAAGATGATGCCCAATTACCAGCTTTATATGTTTGCCCAACATTAAGATTACCTTGTTTCATACCATTCCAAACATTTTTCAAGCCACCCCAAACACCTTCTTGCATTCCATTTTCTCTAATGTATCCCCTTACAGCTTCTTCCACAAGGAAATGAAGGTCTTGTTCTGTTAATCTAATTGGTTTCTTATCCATTGCCTTTATAAAACGTTTTATATTAATTATTTGCCTATTCTGTTAACTACTCTATACTCTCCATTTTTTGAAATTGTAGCACCACTATTATCTGGGTTCATTACGAAATTACTACCATCCTTAGTTATGCAACCGTCATCAAAACCATAAAAGTCTAGTGTTCTAATCTTTTGTTTCATATTTTTCTATTTTTTATTTTGTTATTATATATGTCAGTTGCTTGTTTAACATATTCAGGCGCATCTTCACTACTAATTACCCCCATTGTCAATGGTGAGGCTAACATTGTGTCGATTTGACCTCTCATAGTTAAATCATTTCCTAATTCATTCTTATGCAGCATTAAGCCTTTTGATGTATGGTATGCTTCAGCTATTGATGTCAAACTGCTATGCAACTTTCTTAGTTTATCCTTGAAATTCTCCCTAGGAACACTGTACTTAACATAATACCTTGACGTTTGGCTTCCGTCAGTTTCATCATAAGGCTCACGAATATCTTCTTCCTTTTTGATTACCCCATAATCTAACAGTTTCTTCCTCAACATTCCATTATGTAAACCATAATCCCTCAATATCTCGCTTGGTTTCGTTCCGATTGGGTCATTTAGTAAACCCTTTATAAACTTTAAAATCTCTTCATAAAATGTTTGAAATGGGAGTCCTTTATTTTCTTCATCTTCAGTTAAAACTCTATTGAATGAAGATTCGTTTATATGTATTATTTTCATCTTGTAACTCCCCCCCTCCATGTGCTGCTACGATTCCAAAGAGTCCTAAACAAATCCTCAATAACGTCAGCAGTCACTTCCTTAACTGCCTTCTTGAAATCCCTTGAATCATATGAAGATGAAAGCTTTCTAGAAACTATTGCCTCAACATCAGTCTTGCTAATCTCTTCACTTATTATTTGCCTAATCCTTTCGTCTGAAACCATATCTATATTTATTATATATATATAAATATTAAGATAAACAAAAAATGCAACCATTTCTAGCTGCATTTTTTGTATCGGCTATTTCACCATTTTTTATTAACATATTCTTGTTGGGAATTAGTTAAATGAGCATTATCACCATATGGTATTGTGTTTGAAAATTCCATTCTGTCCATTCCATTATGATGCTTTTTAAAATTATCATCATTTAAATTAGCTAGGTTAGTGCGTTGTTTTTGTTTTCTCAAAACAAAATTTTCTATCATTTCTAAATAAGTTAGCATTTTTCTAGCTTGACCACTTCCAGTAGAAGTTCCTTTCCAATTTGTATTACCTAATGTGTATGAATTAAGCGAATCGTCATCATTATAAACGTAATTTTCTAAATATTCACGTATTTCTTTTATGCTTTTAAGTATTTCATCACTATTATCCAAATATTCAGATTTTCCAGCTGCTGAATCACTTTTTAGCCAGCTTATTTCCGAAATTATCCTTTTAGTAGATTCTTTCACAATCTTATGAAGGTCATTCTCTGTTAATCTAACTATTTTTTTCATATTTATCTCTTTATTTTATACATAAATATTAAGATAAACAAAAAAGGATGCTAAAAATAGCATCCTTTTAGTCGTATGAACTCACCCCCACCTAAAGGTAGGGGACTTCTTGTGATAAATGATTAAAATTTTCTAAATGCAAATATACGAAAAAAAGTTGAACTGACAAAATATCAATTCAACTTTTAGCTTCACTTAACATTTACCACTTCGCCATCATCTATTATACAATTTGGCGGGATGTTGTTCAATGTATACAAACCATACTTATGATTTTGGTCATTAAAAAATTTAATATTTTTTGGTAGTTTATTGACATCAATCTTCAAAATAGAATATATACCATCATTAAAATCCCTTGTTGCATAATTATTCAATGCTTTAGCAGAATTCACGATTTCAGAAGTTGGAGTATCTCCTTTTAAAAAATAAACTCTGCTTGGATAGTTAAACAATATGTTTTTACTGTATGGACATAAACCAATTCTTTTTATCTTGTCCTTATTTGAATGATGAGTCACGTGATATAATATATCATCAATTTCTTGTTCCTCTTCCTCAAACTTTGGCTCGTAGTGTATTCTATCTAAACCATCCATTGACATCCTAATAGATTCAAAATATTCACATAGGTTCATTGCCTTGTCAACACGTTCTTGAAATCTTTCATTTTTGGGTAAGTCAATTGCAATGCATTTAACACCATTGTTCTCATAATCGTGCATATAGAATCTAGGTATATTGAAGTATTCCATAACATATCTCATCATTGTCTCAAATGGATACGTCTTAATTAAACCCTCATTCAGATTTTCACTGCACATATCAATGGACAACGGATTGTCATAAGACACACTAACTTGTTCTTCAAAAAGACTCCTATATTGATGTTCTGAAATCCTAACTTTTTTATTCATTACTATTTGCTGCCTTTTTAAGTTTCTCCATTAAATCGCCATCTTGTGTAATGGAATTACGCCAGTTCATATAAGCATCACGGACTTTACCAATAGTTCTAGCATTTGTTTCACTTAATTGCATAGCATCGCACCATAAATAACAGCCATCGGCCCCAGAAGGGTCTGAGTATCTAAATTGAAAAGTAAGATTTAATGATGGTATCTTACCATCAAGTGTCATATCATCTGCATCAGGATAATATTTCAATGCATTACTTTCAAATTTAATGTTATCATTAATTGTTTTACGCAATGCCTCTTCTTGTGATGTTCTTACATCACCGAACTGTGGGGTATCCTTCTTTATTTCAAATGTTTTTTTGTGGTCATCATCAAGCACTTCCTCTGTCAAGACTTTTTTTTTATCAACAGCCTCTTCCATAAGAATCTTAGACCTTGTTATAAAGTTATCAGGTTCGACTTCCTCTTTAACGAACACTTGCGATGCTTGTTTTGCTTGATTAACTCTTCCTTGTCTCAAAGTAGCTAACATCTTCTTTGTAATACTCATTTCACTTGCCATATATTAGTAATCCATTTCTTGACCGTTCCAGAGATAACCAAATATATTGTCTATTCTTTGATTAACCCTCTCGTTATTTACTTTTTTGATTTCTGTAATCTTTTCTTTAGCTTTCTCAACCATTTCCTCTTCGTTCATGGTGAGTAGTTCGTCTAAATTGTTGTTTTTTTCTACCAATATCTCACTAGCAACGTGTCTCATAACTTGCTCTTGAAATACCTTGTCATCTTCTGGCTCATTCTCCACTACAACTGACTTATCGGATTCCTTATATAAATCCTCATAGTTTAACTCAGGTTTTTCTACCTCAACTACTTCCTCAGTCTGTACTGGTTCAGTTATTGCCACTTCTTCTATCTTTTCAACTTTTTTAGCCGCAACTTTCTTTGTTGTTTTCTTGGCTGTAGTTTTCTTTACAGTTTCTTTCTTTGCCATATCATTATAACTTTTACTAATTATAAATATTATTAAACAAATAATTCTTCCAAATCATCATATAATAATATTTTGGAACGTAACTTTCTTAAGCTTACTAATTTTATTTGTCTAACCCTCTCACTACTCAAATTATATTTTTTGCCAATTTCACTTAAGGTCAATTCTTTGTTGCTATTAAGACCATAATAGTTTTCAATAATGTCACGTTCTCTATCTGATAATGTACCTATTATACTTGTGATGATATTTCTCTGGTTCTCAGTCACTTCTCTACTCTTTTCATCATTTTCATTTGATAAATCATTGTTGAATGAGACATCATCTTCATCATCCTCAATAAGTTTCTTATCCATTGAGGCATCATTATCTATATTTGGCTCTATCTCAACAAAATTAATGGTATTTTTCTTCTTAATAGATTCAAGCATCGCTTGTCTAATCCACCATACTGCATACGATATAAATTTTACATCTTTCGATTCATCAAATTTATCAATCGCCTTTAATAGCCCCATATTCCCATCCGATATAAGCTCTGAAATAGGTACTCCACGACCTGTGTAGTGCTTGGCAATATCGAAAACAAACCTAAGATTGGCTTCTAATATTTCATTTTTAGCTTTTAGATTACCTTTCTTACATTTCTTCAGCAAGCGTTTTTCTTTCGCTTTCGTAAGAGGTTTGTATTTTTTCAAGTCATCATAATAGGCCCTAACGGTTTCTGTAAAATCATTAGCATATTGGTTCATATTGATTGGTAATATTAACATTATTTCAAAACAATCTTTGAAATATTATTTTCTTTTTTAACTACAACGTTATCATCACACCAGTCTTTTATCTCATCATTATGGCTTATTATCCACACAAAATCGTATGACTCGGCAATTTTATGGCATAAATGTTTTATATTATCGTAGTTCTCTTTTGCTACACGTCCAAAAATTTCATCCCAAACAACTGTATTCATTCTTGGTATCGTTGACATATCAGCCAACACTGCTCTCAGTGCCAATGCTGACGCTGTAAGCTCAAATCCACTACCACTACTTAGGTCTGAATAGACACCATCTTTAACAAGATAGAACATAACCTCATTCTTTAGGTTAATTCCGACTTCCACATCAAAGTCGCACACGTCACCAAGCAACTGAGCCAACCTTGCATTAATAATAGGCAATGTCTTTCTAAGTACCATCTTAGTAATACCATTCTTTCCAACAAGCTCAAGATAAATCTTCCAGTTCTTAATTAAAACCTCTTCCTCCTTAATCTTATTGATAAGTTTCATTCGAGTTTCAATCTGCTCTCTCTGGTTCTTCATATCAGATTCATTCTTTGCAATGAAAGATGCATTACTCTCTCTAGTGTTACGCTTGTCACGAATGAATGCATCAGTATTTCTAATCTGGATGTTTATCTCATTATTTTTATCAATAGCCTCACTATTTTTCTCATACTCATCTTTTATATGCTTTTTTTCCTTATATTCGTTTCTTAAACGCTCGACATTTACTTCTAGTGCAGACTTCTTGATTGTCAACTGTGACTTTTTATTATATTGCTCTCTATTCGCTTTCTGCTTGTCTATCTTCTCTTGTATCGTTTTTTGTTCTTCTCTCTTTTTCTTACCTTCGTTACTAATCTCTTCTACCTCATGTCCTAATATGCAAAGTTTGGCTTGGTCGAAATTTTGCATTTCTCTTCCACAAACTGGGCACAATCTACTTGACTGAAGGTGTTTGTAATTCTTGTCTGCTGTTCTATACCTCTCAGTTATTACAGCAATCTCAGAATTTACCTTAGATAATTCCTCTTGGAGTTTGTCGTACTCTTCTACTGAGAAATCAACCTCTCCTATTTCTTGTATCTCTTTGTCGATAAGTTTTATTTCCTCGCTTTTTTTCTTACCTTCGGCAACATCGTTTGCCATTCTAGCCTTGAGTGTGGTAATATCAATTTTCAGAAGATTCTCATCAATTTGCCTCTTAGAAGATAGTAATGCTGATTTATTGTTTTCTAGATTGGCAATTTCTTTTTCTAAACTAGAATTTTCTTTGATATATTTCTTATTCTCTGCTGCCAAAGTCTTGATATTAAGTTCGTAAGCACTAATCTCTTGTCTCAATGTCTCTTCATTGAACTGGTTTGATACCAACCTTGTTTTAACCTCTGAATTGAATTTCTCCCTAGCAAGAATATCTTTTTCCTCAATAGGAAGCAAACCAATCCATCTTGACAGTAATCTACCTCTTTCAGCTTCTTTTTTATTAACAAGGTCATCTAATGAAGACTCTGTAACAGACATAATCAAGTCGAAATCGCTTTCTCTTCCTATCGCCTCTTTTATAACTTTATTTGTCTGGATACTATTCTCTTCTTGCTGATTATCAATGTAGTCTTCCAACTCTTCTTTATTATCACCAATAACCTTGTAATATTCTACTCTCTGTGTGGTTTTGCTCTTGGAAGTTCTTTTATCGAGAGCTGGTCTTGACAATGTTCTCTTGATAATATAATCTACGCCATCAATGTTGATGCAACCCTCAACAACAACGTTAATAGCTTCTGGTATGTGTTTATTGAATATCTTATCTTGTGTTGCAACCTTGGTAGTTTTTCCAAACAACAAGAAATGCAGCAAATCTATGGCAAATGTTGTCTTACCACTCTGATTTGCTGGCTCACCACTCAACAATACAAGATGCTTGATACTTGTGAAGTCGAAATAGTTATCCTCGCCATAACTTAGAAAATTGCTCCACTTAATCCACTTGATAGAATACCTCCTATACTTGTCATATACTTGGTAGTCAATTTGGGCATTAATCTCAGAGTCAATCTTCTTTATTAACTCGAAGTCATAGTCAGTTATCTTATTGACATTGAGATAGTCTTGGAACAATTTTAACTGGAATTGAGGGTCTTGAATGTTCTGAATAATGTCAGTTGCCAATGCAATATCCCCACTACCATCATTTGATATAATAAACTCTGGTATGACTTTTATTCTATCTTTTGGAATTTCATATTTCTTGCTAGCTTTAGCAATCAACGAATTAAGCTTCTCCTTAGAATAATCATAAGGAGAAACCTTCCAGTGTATATTTACTTTTGATTTACTTTTAATGTCAATCATGTTTAATTTTTATTAATTGATGTTTTCCAATTTTTTCATTATATATTTGATAAGCAACAGTTTCTCCACGATTGTTTTTTAATACTGGAACAAGCTTACCTATGGAATACAAATATTCAAACCCAAATATTCTTCTCTTCTTTCTCATTGTTTCTTAATAATTCGTATTTTTCTTACTGTTACATTTTCTTTTCTTTCTTCAGTTGGTTGACTTTCTTCTTCTGAGTGGTCAACAAATCTGCTAGGATGTCCTTCATCTTGTTTTCCCTCATCCTCTGTGCGAGATTCCTTTTTCTTTGTACTTGAGGCATTTTTCTTAATGTCTTTAATTCCGTTATTTTCCCTGTCAATATTGTCTTTTGGTGATACACCGAACTTAACGATATTAAAGCCTTGCATTGCGCATCTATTTGCAAATGCGTTGATGTCTTCGATATCGTTAAACTCGCAATAAGACCTAATAGATTTTTCTAATGTAGAATTAATATATAATCTAGCCATTTAACATATTTTTGCAAATATATATAAAATTTATATAAATTCCAAATATTTGTTAAATTATATTTAAATTTATAATAATATATTGTATTTTTTAATAAAATATATTAAAATGGATATTAAGAATAATATTATACTAGGACTTGACATCAGTACAAAAACAATTGGTTTTTGCTTGTTAGAAGATAATGGAACTGAATATGGTAAAATATTAGAACTTACTCACATAAACCCAAAAGTTTCATCTAAAATATGTTCTACTGAACAACTATTTTTAAAGAAAAAAATTTTTAAAGAATTTATACTAAAATACAAAGATTTAGGCATTAAAACAGTAGTAATAGAAAGTCCATTACTTAGGTCAAATAATGTAAATACTGTTTCAACTTTATTAAAATTCAATGGAATGATTTCAGATTGCATTTACAATGTGCTAGGGATTGTCCCTCAATATATATCATCATATGAAGCAAGAGAATATGCATTTCCTGACTTAATGGCAACTAGAAAATATGGTAAAGATGGAAAGCAATACCCATTTTCAAAAATACATAAAGAAATTAAAGATTGTAAATTAGTCTTATTTGGTAGCTATCCTTGGGCAATTGACAAAAAAATTGTTATGCAAGAAAAGGTTGCAGAAATATTCCCAGATATAAAATGGATTTATGATAAAAAAGGCGAATTAAAGAAAGAAAATTACGATGCAGTAGACAGTTTTGTTTGCTTAATAGGTTGGCTAAATAAACAAAGATTTGGAGAACTTAAATTTTCTAGCGAAATTATCGGTGAATCAAACGATGGAAAAGGAACAAGGGAAATTTTGTACGTTGTTAAATATTGGAATAAAACTGAAGAAAGAAAGACTTTCATAAACTATTAAAAAAGAAAAGCGAGATTCAACAAAGAGTCTCGCTTTTTGATTTAATATATTGCGACATTAAATGTCTCTAACTTTTTATGCGCATTCATCATTGCATGAAATTCAGCCTTAAGCTGTTCAATTGTTTTCTTTTTTCTTGTATTGCTTGCTTGTGGTACTCTATCAGCCCATTCAATACCATCGACACTCTCACTATTATATGTTGCTGTATATTTATGCTTAGAATGTGTACCATTCCAATAGAAAAATTCAGATTTGCATATGTTCTTATCTAAGTATATAACTTTTACATTTTTATTTTTCCAAGAAACATAGTTAAATGATAATTGGTCTCTGTGTGACCCATTTTTTAACTCCTTAAACCAATCTTCCATCAATTTAATACAATCTGGTTTATTATGTTTTCTTAAGATAATGTTGCTCTGTAATAAACCATATTTTTCTGGAAACCCTTCTTTTTTGTATTTTTCCATTTGAGGCTTTGTTATATTACTTTTGTCTTTACCCATTCTTACAACTGCATTTGCTTCTGCATAAATACAGTTTCTTTGTGGGTGTTTCGGAACATATACTGAACAATCAGATGTCATTACATTTTTAACAAACTTATTAAGGTCTCCTTTAAGTGTGACATTCCCATCAACCCAAATTGATATATCATATTCACTAAGTAAAAGATGTGGGTTTATTTTAACAAATCTCTGTTTTTTAATTTGAGATAATCCTTCAGTTTCTTTTGGTAACGGTCTTATATCCCAAATATCGCTTTTTAACGTTTTATTGTCAGTAAAACATATATAATCAAATCCTTCTGTTATGTGTTTAGGATTTATTAACGAATCGTATTCACCAGTTATACAAGTATATACAACATTTTTGTTTTTTTCATTTGACCACAACTTTTTATGTATTTTAAGCCATTCATCAATAGTTCTGTTATGAATTTTTGTGGTTGTATCCATCCAAGAAGCATTGTTATAGTGTTCGATATAATCTGATACTTTTATATCTCTATGTTTCAACCCTATTGAGTCTTTACACAGTACTGCGCCAGTATCATACATATCTCCAAGTGGTGTTTTTCTTAGTCCATGCATAAAATTGTCATCAAAATAATGTATGTTATGCTTTTTGCACATTTCAGTATTTATGAAACATATGAATGGTAATATTCTATTTATTTTTGATGTTGGCTGATTTTGAAGTTCTCCAACATATATACAATCATCTTGGAATAAATCAGAACAATCTCTTTTTAATAGAACATCTGAATCCATAAGTATGAAATTATCGTTTATAATTTCCATACTTTTTTCAACACTAATACAATGTTTTGCGCTGCCCCAATAGTTTCTTCTACCTCCAGACATCTTTCTATTAGGATAATTTTCAAGCCACTTATCAAAATTGATTATCTGACCTTTTGTATTATCAAAAACAGTGACGTTATCAAATTTAGCTGTAAAAGGTTTTTCATTACTATTATCAAAAATATAAATAATAGCATCCTTTACAAATAAATTAATACTCCTTACCAAACACTCAGTAAGGTAAGGAGTATTATAATGTACTATTAGTATGTTTTTATCCATCGTTAACTATATGTAAAAATTATTTTTCAATACCTTTTGAATACCCGTAGTTATATCCAGCTTCGTTATCAAAACCTAATTTAGGGTTTTTCTTATAGTTATCCCACGCTTTATCGCTTGCGTCACTTGCAATTCTTTGTTGTTTAGTTCTTGCATCAACGCTACCATATTTATCATTATGGTATCTTGGTCTTGCAGCTGCTCTGCCCCTAACTGCATTTAAAGCAAAATTTCCACGAGGGGTGTCACCAATCTCATTTAAATAGTTTTTTACAGATTCTTTAATAAGTCTATGCAAATCTGATTCCGTTAATTTAATAATTTGCTTGTTCATTTTAGTATCTTTTTTAGATTCATTTGACCAACCTTTTCCATTTACATAATGAGATTTCCCACTATTAAAATCTTCAACATCCTTCTCAGCATCACGGAATTTTTTACCCATATCATTATTACCATAGAATTCCTCTGGGGTTGTTTCGTGGGCATAATCCCACATTCTAGTCCTTCCATAACCGCCATCTTTTCCATATTTTTTACTCATATGATACACATTATGGTTTAATCTATGTGGATTCTCATCACCAAAATCATGGTCACGTGAGCCGCTTACAGAAAAATCATCCATAGTATTTAAATTTATAGCACCATTTTCACCACCATAAGGTTTATCGTATTGTCCTTCTAACCCATATTTTTTGTCAAATTCGTCACGAGCAGCATTCCTGAAATCATAAGACCTATTCCATTGATGTGCTGTATGAGGGTTGTTTGTCCTAAACTCATCATTTTTCCTAGCAGCATTTGCATATGTCTTCCAATCAAGCTCTGACAGTACGTTCTTTATGGATTCCTCAATAAAGTTATGAAGGTCTCCTTCTGTCAATCTTAAAATCTTTTTCATTGCGTTCTTTAGAAATCCTTTAACCAAAGAGCTTTTTGCAAGTAATCAATAAGCTCATTATTATTTGTACGATATAGTTCTGCTGCCTTTGTAGAGTCAGCACCATCTATAGCCTCTTGAGAGTTATAATCCTTGTCACCAAACACACTACTAACTTTGATGATGTCATAGTATGCGCCAACAGCGTAATGTCCATTAGCACCGAATACCATAGAATCCTCGTCAAGGTGCATTGCCATTGCTTTTAAAAGGTCACTATCTTTAATTTTTTTTGCCATTTTACGTAAAATATTTTAAAATAAATATCTCAAAATATTTGTTTTTCTCAATATTTTAATATATCTTTGCAAACAAAAACTAAATTTTTTAAAATTATGAGTATAATAGCATTTAAAATCTTTGAAGACCGCATTCAAGTGGCAGCAGATGGTAGAGCATTATTAAGTGACCAAATTATATGCGAAAATACGAAAAAAATTAAAAAACTCTCTGATTCCTTAATAATTGGCATAACTGGCACTGCTAATTCAAATGGTATATTTGAAAAGTTTATCCTATGTAATCAAAATTATTTTGAGAACTTAAATAATGAAACCGAAGGACTATCAATGATGAAACGGTTTAAAGATTATTTGGAAAACTATGGTTATAATGATGAATCAATTAAAAAATTAGGTGGATTTTTAATAGTTAATAAAACTTTTTTATGTGTGTTTTATTTTGATGAAAATTGTCTTCCTTACACATATTTATGTAGTTACGAAACCAATAGTGGCGCATTCGGTTCAACTGGAATCTATACTACCGCCTTAATAGATAGTGGCTTATCACTTGAAGAGGCAATAAAAATGTCAGCAAAAAAGTATACTTCAATTAATGATAATGTAACTGTTTTAGAAATTAGTAGATAATGCAAGAATTAGAAAAGCTATATAACATATTAACTGTATTTCTTGGGGATGCAAAAAATGGATTTGATGAAAGAAATTTGCAATTTCAATTTCCATGTCCACACTGTATAGAAAAATATGGGTATCAAGAGGCTAGAAAATATAACTTAGAGGTATCTCTTGAGAAAGGAGGGGTATATCAATGCTGGAAATGTAGTTCTGAAGGTGATGACCTTATGCATGGTTCTATTAAAAAACTGATAAAAGCATTTGGAAATGACAAATTATTGGAAGAATACATATCTGTAATTCATTCAATAAAAGACAGTGAATTGTATAAACTTCATTTTGATAACTTTGACACTTCGATTATTGAAAAGGAAGAACTGAAACTTCCTCAGTCATTTAAACTTTTCAAAAAAAATAAAAAAAATAATTATGGAGCAATAAAATATCTCCAAAATAGAGGAATTGGATGGGATATTATAGAAAAATATAAAATAGGATATACTGAAATAGAAAATGAGAATAAGAAAGGCTCATTCCGCATTATTATACCATCATATAATGCCCTAGGGGAGCTTAATTATTGGGTTGGTAGGGATTATCTACCAAAGTCTGAAAAATACACTCAGAGGCTAAAATATGACAATCCAAAAGTTGAAAAAAAGGAAATAATATTCAATGAGGAAAAAATACAATGGGATGCTGATATAACGCTCGTAGAGGGTACGTTTGACCACATTGTTGTACCCAACTCAATACCGCTTTTAGGTAAAGCTTTAAATAAAGACTATAAACTATACTGGGAACTTATAAATCGCGCAAATGCAAAAATTAACATAATGCTTGATGGCGATGCCTATGGTACTGTTAAAGAGATATATAAACTGTTGAATCATGGTAGGTTGTATGATAAAGTGAGGTACATACCAGTTGTGGAAAAAGATGACCCATCATCTTTATATCAAGAAGGTGGCTATAAAAAAATTGCTGAACATCTTGCGAATGCCCAGCAAATTAAAGAGGTATACCTATATTAGTAGTATTATCAAAATTGAACTTTTTCTAGTGCTTTACCAAATTTATGAATGGCTACAAATATTAGCATTAACATTGCTAATAATACGATGATTACAGCAATTAAAATCCAATCTAATGTGGTCATAGATATTTCTTATTACGTTCAATAATCTTGTTAACAATTTCTTTTGAATCACAATCGAGAAATTCATAGTTGAATCTCTCACCTTCCTTGTTACGCACATATGAAGGTTTACCACTTCTAAAGATGTTTATTTCAGAGGCATACACCACCCTGAACCAAAGAACCCCTCGAAATACAAGCCTAACTTCTTCGTTTAATGTAATTTTATCCATTTTCTCTATAGTATTCAAAGTGTCTGTTTACTTCACCATTAGCATTCTTGCAAGGCATAGGGTACTTATAAGGATAACAGAAATCCTTTAAAGCGCATTTCTGACAGTTGTTTGAGGTGTCACCCTCAACAATTATTAGTTTTCTTCCGAAAATTTCAATCATTGTATTATGTTTTTTTGTTTATGATGCAAAGATACGAAAAAAAATTGGAGTGACCAAATAATCACCCCAACTTTTAACACAATTTAATGTAATCATTAATATCCATTTTATTACCGTCTTTATCAAAGAACTTATATGTGGCAATACCATTTTTATTCATATACCACTCTACCCTAAAATATGGTATGTACTTCTCAGTAGAAGACCATGTAATGTCATCTTCACTATATATTCTAGGCATATCACTTAAATTTTAAAAAAAATTATCACTCAAACTTGAAATCATTTAGTCTGTTAAGCCAACCACGTAAGAACTTTTTCTTAGCCCTAGTTGCAATAGATTCAAAATGTTTTTTCCTTCTATTCCAAAGCTTTTGAAACAACTCCTTTTGATTTGGGTAGTTGTTAATCGCTGCAATTGTCTTCGGACCTACTACACCATCATCTTTAACACCCAAAATCCTTTGTGGAAATTTGATACCATATACGCCACTAGTCCAATACCAATCAACAAGAAGGTTTGCAATTGATTGATTCTTAATTGCATCACCACTCCATTTATTCCAATAGCGTTGTATGAATATGCTATCCCATTGAGAATCCGTAATGTTGCGTAAATCTTTACAAGTCTTTGACTTTCCAAAATATTTCCTATATGTGTTTATTGTAATACCTTTCATTGTGCATCCTCCATCCGTATCAGCTGGGTCAGATGCATAACCCCCTTCCCATTTTAAAACAATGGGTTTTAATTTCTTATAACTTGCCATAACTTAATATTTTTACAATAAATATTTTGTTTTTTAACAATTTTTTTATATATTTGCAAAAATATGTATATGTTATGAAAAATATTAAATTAGTTATACATTGTGCCGATATTCATATAAGGTTAAATCAAAGAATGGAAGAATATGTTAATGTTCTTGATAATTTTATAAAAAAATGTAAAGAAATTACAAAAAATTATGAAAGAAAAGAAATAAGAATTGTAATTTGTGGAGACTTACTACATAGCAAAAATCAACTTAGTCCTAATTTGATTACAATTGCTAGCTTTTTCCTAAGACAATTGGAAAAAATCGCTACCGTCATTGTAATCGCTGGAAATCATGACTTGGTTGTAAATAATACTTCTAAAATTGATTCTATAACGGCACTATTCGATACAGCAAACTTCCAAGACTGCAAATTCCTAGATAGTATGCTAGGATATGAAAGTGGGTTTGTTGAGGATGATAATGTTGTATGGGCTTTATATTCCATATATAGCGGATATAACCCACCAAACTTTAATGATTTAACGGTATATGATAAACCAGTTATTGGTCTTTATCATGGAATGGTTGTTGGTGCTTCACTAAATAATGGTACAGTAGTTGACAACGGAGTTGAAGGTAGCCTATTTGATGGATGTACTTGTGTTATGGCTGGAGATATTCATAAACGACAAATTCTTAAACGTGGTGATGTTGACATCGTGTATCCAGGTTCTCTAATTCAACAGACATTTGGTGAAACCGTTTCTCAGCATGGCTTTGTGGTTTGGAATATAGAGAATATGACACATGAATTTGTTGATTTAAAAACTGAATATGGATTATATGATATTGAGATAGAATCTCTTGAAGATTTAGATAATGATAAAGAAAAACTGATTAACTTTTAATGTTAATCAGTTTTTTGATTTCTATATAAGAATCTCCTTGGAAATTATCGCTTTCTTCTTTATCTCTTAATGTTATATTTCCAACAAGTGTATAAACAAATGTTTTTTCCGAAATGCTAGTTTTCTGCGAAGACATTGAAAATAAATTATATGTATTGCCCATGACGCAAGGAGCTGTTGTCCAATTATCTATTTTATTTCCAGGTATATTATATGTGCATTCATATGTCCATTCAATTACTTGATTGCTTTCACAGCTTACAATTTTTGTTCCAAGTGATTCTATAAGTTCTTCAACGCTGTGTGACTTGCTTTCATTTTCCGTTTGTTGGTTTATATTGGTGCAAGTCGCATCAGTCAAGAAATATGTAATATTTTCTTCATGATGTTCGATATCAGCATTATAGTCTTCAATTAAAATCCCATAAATCGAAGGTTTACAAGCTGCGTCTTGGTCAGATGTCATTGTACTTTCACAATTTCCAATGGAAAACTTATATGTGGCTCTTCTTTCTTTCTCTGAAGTGTTCTTAAGGACTTTAGCCATTATAGAGCCATTATAGAATTCAAAATCGTATAAGAAGTCTGTGTTTCCACTTAAATATGAGACGTTCCATTCCCCATCACAGTTACTGCTGTAATATGTACCGATTGTAATTCTATCTTCGCTGCCTTCACTAGGTAAAAATATACCGTTAGGATATACTCCGCAATTACATTGACAATCAGAGCTAGCACGAACAGTGTGAGTGGCTGTTATTGAATTTCCTTTGTCATTGGTATATGTTATTGTGTATACCATGTCTTCATTTCCCTTGTTTGGTTGGAAAATGGCATATCCATTATTATTAATTGTTGCGGTATCATTTGGTGAAATGCTCCAAGTACCCATAATTAATTATTGTTTTTTTGCGTTATTTTAAATTTTTTCTTTCCACCAGAACATTTTGAATAACTTCTATTTGGTGAAATAATACTACAAGTTGGTGAATCTTTTTCTATTAGTTGTCCTTTTCTAGTTCTACCTGTATCTTGCTGTTCACTACCATTTATAATTACTTCCTTTTCAATGGCATACAAGTCAGTTCCATCGCACATCATTTCACCACTAATTTCAATCCAATCTGTCTTTGGGTCTGGCGTAGGTTCTGGAGGTTCTGGTTCAACATACCCACATTCTTCTGAATTAATACTAATAAGTTTTCCTAATTTAGTTTTACCAGTCTTAGTCCATTCGTTTCCTCCGTCAGTGGATATATATTCCTCTAATTTTTCATATAAATCATAATTAAGGCATTCTGTCCCAGCTGCTTCCCATTTTTGTTTGGTTGGCGTTCCATTTCCGATATATTGAACATCGAATATTGTTGTAGAAGGAATCATTTGTGCTAAATAGTTCATGACAACAGTATCAAGGTATTTTATTTCACATTGTCCTTCTTTACTATACCATTTATTGTGGAGATAGAATTTTATAGTAAGCCTCTTGTTATTCATGATTTGATTGGTAACATCATCTATATCTTTTTGACTATCAATGTTTACCATATTCTCTAATGTATAAGGTGTACCACCAATCATTCCTTTTGTAAGATTGTATGCACAATTTCCAGAACTTACTTCTTCTTCTGATTTATCACTAAGTGTATATGAGCTAACATTAAATTCATCACCATCTATCCTATATTTTCTATACATTTCTTCAAGAGCTTGTGCCTTATTTGAATCTTCTCCGTAGAACATGACTGTATTACATTTGGTTAATGCGCTTTCTTTATGCCTAGCGCATTTATCTTCTTTGTCATAGTCTATTTTATAATAAGAGCCGAAGTAGTGTATTTTGGTATCAGTAAGTCCAGATATATAAGGGAAATATTGTTTTATTTCCTCATTTTCATGTATCAAGTTCTCAAATCCATATCCATAAATTTCATTTTCCAAATGATAGTAATATGACTCATAGCATCTTTCGTCAAACAGTTCATTTTCAATTGGGTATTTAAACAATCTTTTGAAATGTGTTAAATATTCATGACCGCTATCATATTTCATATTTCCATTATGCGGGTTATTACCTTCATAATAATTGGTAATGGTGTTAACTTTAATATATTCTTGGTCATTATCTTTAAGCCTTCTCCAACCATTATTAATCTCATTTGTTGCCAATCTATTCGAGTAATATGAATTATCTATTATGAAATAGTTGGTTGTATTATCAGTGACCTCATCATCTAATATCATGAAGGTATCAATGGTATAGGCCCCATCATAGTTAGACTTACACACGAACTGTGGTTTATCATCTGATTCGTTGTCTTGGTCTTTGTATAGGATATATGCCTTGACCTCGTATCCATTATCCTTATCATAGATGTTATAAATTACCTCTTCGCCTTTATTATTATAGACAACAATTGTTGAGGTGAAGAACTTATCATCACCAATCTTTATGTAATCGTATTCTTTAATTAAAGAAATGTACCTATATGGTTTCTCGTTATCGCCTGAATATTCATACTTTATTGTAAACACATCATTATCCACGATTGCTATTCCATTTTCCACATGTGTGACATAGAATATTGACCCGTCATCAATGGTATTTATCGGAGTTGATATTAAATCTTTAATGGTATCAACTCTTTTTATATTCCTTATTGTTTCTTTATATAATGGGTGGTTATCTATTACTTCGTCATCTTCATCGCTTCCTTCTGGAACATAACAAGTATATGCAATATTATCGTCAACATCATATTGGAAGTTGTATTTTCCTTCATCGAAACATTGTTCTCTGTCATCACAGTCTTGTACGGTCTTTGACATCCATCCACCATCCATTTGGAAATATGGATTTCCATCCAACTCGTCATATTTGTTGAAATCTGGATATAAGAATCTTCTCTTAACTGGTGCGTTATTCTCATCTATTCTCTTGAATGCATCGTCTTTTTTGTTAGTGTATTCTTGAAGGTTTTTTGGGTCAGCATCTAACGGGCTTACCTCTATATAACATTCATTTAATGGTTCTTTTTCATCATTATTAAAATCATATTGTTCTTCAACATCTCTATATTTAACAGGCAATCCTTGATAAGGTACATAGTCACTTTGTGAACCATATTTCGTATAGTTAGATGTATTTCTATTATCATAGGTAATTGTTTTTGTTGAATTAATCCAGTCAATTCTATACATTTGGTGAACTGCATCCCATTTCTCATCTAATCTTTTTGCAAAAGAAGAATATTCAACTATGTCATAATCGTAATCATTTGTTTTGCATCCCAAGTCTTTTGTATACTGCGGAAGTCTATCGACCCACCTTTTGCTTTTAAGCCCAAACATGGCTAGTATCATCTCTATACCTTCGATAGTTCCTTTATGACGCCAGATGTAAGGAGAATTTATGACTAATCTCCTAATGAATTCATTATTAGCATCTAGATAAGTATATGAACGTTCGTCAGAAAAAGCTTTTATTCTATTAAGAAGTTTACCATTAGATTCATCATAATATGTATTGCCACTACCTTCTGCTGTTAAGTATTTATATTTAGCTTCATCTTCGGTATCATCACTATCGTTATTATAACAGTCTTGTTGTTTACCTACTGCCCAGCAAGGTGGTGTACCATCGCTACATGAAACGAAGTATCCGTCAGGAAATTCTAGCAAACCATTCCTATATGGTCTAACCTCTTTTTTCATGTTTTGGCTAAATTGTCTAACAATTTTTTTATCACCTTCTTTGTTATCAAGTTGTTGTTGAATATCGTACTCATCTGGGTCTATATATACCTTTACATTATTTTCATCAAAATAATATTCTTCAAGGTTATATGGATATACAAGGCATACATCCCATCCTTTATTTTCTGCTTGGTCAATTAGGAAGTAATCTGGAATATTGCTTCTTTCGTCATATGTTACTCTATTAACATTCCTGATATTGTTAATATAAGTTAGTATTTCATCGAACTCTCTAGCAAACACCCTCAAAGCTTTTTGTATTTTTTGACCGCCATTAACATATTCTTCTTCGTCACCGTAAGTGAATTCACGAGTATATGTCCAGTCAAAATTCTTGATAGCCTCATGGGTCATTGACCTATATAGGTTATCAGTAAACAATTCATCATAATATGTTCCAATCTCAGCGAATCTACTTGTATATTCAGTAAATCCAAATGATTTTGCATCCAAATTATAATTACCATAAGATGTTGGGAATGTAAATGTTTCCAATTCTCTATAATATCCTCTTTCATTATCTTTTATTACAGAAAATACAGCATTATATCTTGGCGTTGTTTTTCTATCGACAATAATGTTTTGGAAATTATCGCATCCGTTATAGAAATCCACAATGAATTTTTCTTTTGGCCTTATATGTATGCCTTCTTTGTTAGACAAATACACTATTTCATCATTATCACCAATCCAAGCACCAAAAACTACACTTTTGCCATCTTCATCTTGGTCATTTACATCAAGTTCGTTTTTCGGTGTTGCTGAAATACTAGCAGCCTTGTATCCTTTACATGGTGTCCCAAAATAGCATTCTATGTTTCCGCACATTGCACCTTTAGCTATTGTGTATACAGTGTTTTCCTCCCATTCTTCTGGTACATTTTCTTGTGCCTCTTCAAGTGTTTCAAAAAACTTACCATATACAGAATATTCAGTACAAGGACAATCTCCAGTAATGGTTACTATTTTTTCTATTCTATATTTGTCATTGTAATTATTGAAATTTTCTCTAATTTCTCCATCTATAAAATTGTCCACCAATTCTTCATAGTCATCCTTTCCATTTTCAGTTATAGTGTCATTATCGTTTTCCATCCACCATACTTCATTATCTGGTTTGTTAAAATATTCTTCTAGAATCTCTGGTTTCAAATAATCATAATAGAAAGCATCGAGGCCATAAATTTCATCTAGGATTCTTTCATGTCTTACGACCTTTATGAAATTTCTCGTTTTCCAAGATTCAATTTCTTTACCATCAATTCCTTCGTTTTCGATAATTTGATAATTTTTATATCCTTTTTGTGAAAAATACTTTAATTCTTTACCATCTAATGGTTTTTTGATTGAATGTATATCAATACCGAATGGATTATCAACATATTTATCATTAGTGGTGTATTCTTCTTCAGAATCATTTGTGCATGTTTTACATTTATTTCCGCTAACTGTAATCCTTTTGCATTCGCTAGTATTTTCATCTAAATCCCCAAGAAGTTGTCTTCTTTCGATTCGATTGAAGTCAATTGTTACTGTTTGTGTATAATATGCGTTTTCATTTGTTACATATAGTTCTCCTGGAAATCTAGCTAAAATATCATTTATTGAAGCCCTAAACATTTCAGTTAAAGAACCATAATATGCAAAGTCACAGAAATCATAATAGTCTTGTTTTAGGATAATTTTAACGTCATTTTGGTCTTCAAAATCACTAGTCATACTACTTAAGCTATTAAGAGTCCATGTAACACCGCTTTCTTCATTTTCTTTCCAGTTTGTTTGGTTGTATTGATTAGCAACTTTGCCATCATTTCTTACGGTGATAATGAAATTGCTGCTTTTATATATTGGTATTTGTCCAGCAGAAAATTGGTTGACACCACCAATTGTAGTAATGTCACGTTCCCATATAGTTCCATCTGATATTTCTTGATGTCTCTTTCTAAGGATGTAATTTGAATGCGATTTTATTAGAGCCATTTTTATCCTATTTTATCAGTAATTATCTGACTGAAATCGATGCTATTCTTTTTATTTTGTTTAACTTCATAGATTGGATTTCCAGTATATTGGTCTTTCAATGTATAATGTTCTGCTTGATGATAAATTTCATTCTCATTATTGAAAGTGGTAACAAGTCCATTATCCAAATCTCTCAATTGGCTGTTTTCTAGCATATAGCTAATCGTATCAAGCGTATGTGTTGTCATTTCTATATCAAGCTGTATCGGTTCGAAGAATGTATTGACTAGCAATATTCTCTGTGTTGGTTTCCCTATATATGGAAGAGCATTGCTTTTGAAAGTAGGGGCTGATGAAGGAGATACAGTAATGAATATCAAGCTAGAACTATCCTCGTAGCGATATGAATATGATTTATCACTAGAAGAATTCGGTTCTTGTACCACAGGCTCGCATTTATTGTTTGATGTTATTATCCTATAGTAGTCTTGTCTTGTTCCGTTTTCATCAAGATAAATTATTCTATACCCAACTAGTTCATTGTTTTTTCTAGCTTTAGCCATGATACTTGAATTTCTAATATCTGTTGTATCTACCACGATTCCCATCACATTTGGAAAAGCGGTAAGGCTACCGACATCAGCAATGACAGCCTCGATTTCCCTTGGTTTTATATAGACAGTATAGAATCCCTTTTTATTGAATTCGCTTAGAGGCAGCTGTAAATTATACATCCCCTCAATGTATTCGTCAACATCACTGTCTTCAATTTTTCTTTTTGCTTGGGTCAAAATACTAGATTCCAAATGTTTAAATTCGGCATTCGAAATTGAGTCATAACTTCTAGTTTCGTGATAAGCATAAGAAATATCCACCAAATTAGGAATATCCACATTTGCTATATTAATCGGTATTGTTGTTCCGTATGCTCCTATCATATTGTTTTTTTTTTTTAATTATTTCTTATTTTAAAAAAATTATTACCAAATTGTTCCAAAGCTTCCAAAGTATTTACTTCTCCAAGCTTTAAATGCTTTTCAAAAGCTGCATTTATTCCTCTGTCTATATAAATATCGCTCGTTATGTTTTCTATTACTGAACTCCCAAGTTTATACTCTTCTCTGAAGCATGGGAAAACTTGTAGCCCGTTGTGTGTTTCCATATCTCCACTGTATTTTTCACTAAATGTATCACTATTACCACTGAATATATTTATATCAAACTTGAAATCTGCCATTGGGACTTCGTATGAGGAATCATATTGTGAATTATCAACATGTTCCATCTCTTGTGTCATTTTATACACATATATTGGATAGCTTATAGAGTGTACAATCGGGATAGTTCTATACTTCGGGATTATTGATGTTTTCTTTACCTTTTTCTTTAGATAATATTCCCTATTCTCTCTCACAAATTGTACAGTCTCATTATATTCTACACCATGATTGCACATCCCATTTTCATGGCATAACTTATAGTTCTCTTTTTCATTCCTAACCAAAGTTGCCCCAAGATAATATGTAATATCACAGAATATATTGTTATAGAATATATGTACCTCATCTTCTCTTTCTTCAAGTTCAGTCTTAGCTGATGTTGATGCTGAAATTGCACTTAAAGACGTATATCCGCTTGTAACTTCTGTATCTATGTATTTTCCTTTAACCTTAATTGAATACGTATCTCCACTTTCCAATGTCACATCAACAGTAGTTGCTGATTGAATGGTGTCATCGTATTCCTTGTAATAGAATGTCATTCTAGTTATTATATCGCCAACAAAATAGTTTTTACCAGATTCTATATCATCCAAATCTTCAGCAGTTTTTCTGAACCTAGATATATTAGCGGTATTTCCAACTTGGTATATCAGCTCTAAAACACTCCCTTCTTTTGGCTGGTGGCTGTAAGTTGTGCTATTAATGTCGTAAATTCCATCAATACTGTTTCCAATGCTATCTGTTAAGAAATTAGTCAGACTCAATTTTGACAGCTTAGATACTGTTCTTCCTTTTATTTCATCTGCCTTGTATGGCTGTATTTCAAATGGATAGTCAATCTGTATGAATGGTTTTCCATCAAAATATTTTTCATCAGTCCTTAAAATAGCATTGCTTATGGTGGATAAAATTTCTCCACCTATTATTTCGCCATCATATGTGAGATATAATGTTTCACCAGAATTATTTACGGTATATCCACTAATTCTGTAATATTCATCATAATTAATTTCCAATGTCCCACCACTAACTTCATATGAATTGTCATTGAAATCTATGTATTCCATGATTCTTTCACTATTAAGTTCATCCCTTTTAAAATGTACATATTCATTAAAATTGAATGTTTTCCCACTACATGTTTCACTGACAACCTCACTTTCTTGTTTGAAGAACGGAAAATAAAATTGTTTTTTTGGCGCATAAAATTCAGCGAATATCTGTTTTCCATTAATATATGTATATGGGGTGTTGGTAAATGGCATCCTCAATATCATATATTTTTTATTCGACAAATATTTATTTGTCTTGTCATATTCAGCATATTCAGACTTTTTTATCTGGTACAACGACTCTCCTATTAATATCCATCCTTCATCGCTAATTTTCAAAGGATATTTTTTCGACATTTGTTCTTTAAAATCTTCTTTTGCATCATCTAAAGATGACTTGTTAGAGACATATCTCACATTTTCATTGTCATATGCAAAATATGTTATGGCTGAGACATAAAAATCATTTTTATAGCAATATTTAACATCATCTCCATTCCATTCATAAGGATGGTTTATATAATAATTTGTATAGTCTTTCCAGCCAATAACTTCAATGTTCTTGCTCCCACATTTCGGACAATATTCAGAAAAAACTCCTTCATATTCGCAGTCATGGCATCTAGATGCGTATTTCTCCATATAAGTTTTGTCAAACTTATATCCAAGATTTGTGGTTGAACTAGAAAATAGACCTATTGACCTACCGTTTATTGAAGAGACTGTCCCGATTTCATTTTTGCCATTACCTATCGCAGTGTTATCACTGTCTCCGTATTTTGCAGTTCTATAGTCGATTCCAAGCTCATACTCATCAGAAAATATAGACTTTTCTCCCAAATCATCAATAGAGATTTGTAAATTTGTTGGCAAAATCATTGTTGGGATGAAACAATTCGTGTTAGCACTTATGGTTCTGTTGTTTGTCTCTAAATTATCTTGAATGGATTCATACCATTCAGTCATTGCTGAATAAATTCTTTTTCCACCCCTTTTAAAATATTCCTCACATTCGCAGCAATCTTTTATGTCTTCTTTTTTGCAATCCCAACTTTCAACCTCTCCATCTTTACCTTCCTCAAAATCAGCGATTTCATCATATGCAGTCCTTCCACTAAACCATGCTAGCCATTTTATAACATCTGGATAAAACAATACATCTCTTTTCCAATAATCATTATATTTTTTTGGTATTATGAATGAAGGTACTATATTCTCGCAAATCCACTTGAAGAAGCCGATATCATAAACATCAACCATCCCCATCTTGTCAGTCTTCTCATTTTTGTATTCATCATGGGCTTCAGTCGGTGTCATTCTCTTATATTCAGATGTATCTTTATCGAAAATCAAAACTTCTACTCTTCCACCTTTATCATAGAACTCTTTATCCAAGTCTATATATGTTTTCTTATCTATTCCATATATCATTTGGTCAGCATACTTAGTAAGAGACTCATAGTTGTAATAGTCTTCCGCACTAGTGTACACTCTGTTGCAATGGCTATAACGTTTCAATAAATTATAATATTCATTGAAAAAATGATACCATTGGCTAAGTCTTTCAAAAGACAAAGTGAAGATTGGCTCTACAAATGACCTCTCATCATCGCAGAAATTATCATAGTAATAAGGTACTTCATTATCGTCAAAATGCGTTGGAGAACCGCTTACATCATCATACCTATTATAATCAATGTAATTCCCATAGCAATGACAGCAAGCCGAACATTCTTTTCCAAAATCCACCAACGTATATGATGAAAATATCGGTTTTCTATCATTCAAAGGAGAATCACCTTCATCAAAGCTGTTAGGGAGTGGCTTAACAACTATATTAAGAGGTATCATACCCCAGTTGCTAGTATATTGCCATTCCCTATCCTTTAATGATTCGCTATCGAAATAGAATATCTTGGGATTCTTGCCTTGTTCATCCAAAATCCCGTTGTAATAAGATGGCCAGACACTAGGAAGCCTAGATGTCATTGGTTCTAATGATATATGTTTCTGTATAATTTTCATTCAACTTCGTAATTAAATGCTTTCTTATCAAATTGCTTCGTATTTACATTCACTATTGCCTTTCTATGCATGTTGTGGCTAATATCCTCTAATTGCTGTAATGTAGGGGTATTTAGCTCATCCATAATTTTCATTTCAAACATATTAATGTTCAAAACACCATTGTCATAATTCATGTCTATATATCTATCATCAAAAACATAGCAATATTCTTGATTTCTATAATCATATACAGCATATAATGGTATATATGTTTGAGCATATACATATGATAAAGGTATGCCTTTCTTAAGCTCTTTAATATCATCTTCTACTGATAGTTTTAAAGCATGCTGAGGATACATTTTATTATAAGCTGTACCTCTAGTATTTGTTGTATTTCCATCCCAATGCATAGGGACTAAAAATGGTATTTGATTACCAATGCCAGCATGATTAAACTCCACTTTCATATATATTGGTTTCGGGTGAAGATTTTCTTGATATTCCCTAAAAATATACATGTAGAAGCCCTCTGATGAAGGAGCAGTACCATGTTTGTTACTCACTGTCAATCTAGAACTAACCCTATGTTCATCATTTTCGTAAATTTTGACATTGTTAGCATCGGTTTCACTAGAATATGAGATATTATCTGACCTATACCCTAAAAATTCAGTATCAACCCTTATTTTATCTGTTTTGTAAATTGACAAGTTCCTTGGGTCTGAAGTGGAACCAAAATCCATTTCATACCTTCTAGAGTTATCTATGTACTTTTTATACAAATAATGCTCATCCATAAATACACAAGACATCCCTAATAATGATTGGGTTTGTGGGTCTGTACTATCATAATATGAAAGCCTAGCAAATGATTTTCCAATCTTAGACCTTTGATAAAACACATCATCGTTTGTGAAATACAATAAGCCAATTAAATCAGATGTCCTTTGGAGTGTATCGCCACTGTTTTGGAGTATTTTATAATATGGAAAGAAATCAGTCACAAACCAATTATCACAATTGCCACTAGTGTCATATAAATAATCACCCTCGTTGACTTTCCAAGAATCTAAATTTCTAGTTCTGAAATGGAAGTTAAAATTAATCTCGTATATATTCTTAAATATAGTATTTGACCCGCGATACATTCTATCATCACCATCACCATATGGCACAGTATTTCCATCATCGTCATAATAACCCCAAATGAATTTAGGTATATATACATCTTTCTCCATATCCACAATAGGGTTTATGGACTTTTTCTTTTCATTTTCAAAGAAATCACGCTTTATTATGTCATCTTGCAAAATATTTCCCCTAATATCCATATTGAAGGATAATGGGATATTAATGTAGCCATTCTTTATATATAATATTAAATCACTAAACAAATCATAATAATCATCACTAGATTCTGGAATATTATTCCTTATAAATGCCAAATCCTTTTCTATTTCTTTTTCACCAAATATCTTGTTCTTTATATTCAATGAATAATTTCTTTGATTGTTAACAACGTCATTACAAATAGAATTACAAATTATTCTGTTAAATTCATTAATGAATTCAGATTCATTAATATCTGGATAACACACATAAGTTGAATTCCCTATCTTTTTTGAAATTATAAAAGTATAAGTTTTTGGAAGTTTTAAACTAGCATATTCATATTTAATGTTATCATCATTTTCTTCATATATTATATATTTCTCCCCATTAATTGTTATTCCGCTGTAAGGCTTTATATCATATTGGGCTGTAATGGCTGAATTGCTATTTCCGCTTATAATCATGCCATACCTCTGTAAAGTACCACCAGAATATTTTCCACCATTAATACTTTGTATGGACATTGGGACTTTTTCCAAGCCAATTGTAACAAAACAATCAGAATTTTCAACTTTTCCGCTGATTCCGTATTCAATGTCATATTCGTTATCATTTATCATAACTTTGTCCATCAAGTTTTTTTCTACTAGGTACTTCTTTGAATTATATAGCACATAAACATCATCTTCTATATCAGACCCGTAGTCACTTGAATAATATACAATGAAATTATTCGTATCAACATCGCAATCTTTAAATAATATCTTCTCTCCTTCAGTCAAGGGCGAATGTGTGTTACTCATGTAGAGTATTATTTCATTTCCATCATTTGAATTCATTACTTCGTACTCAACATCAAAATATGCCTTCTCCTCTTTCTCAATGTATATGAATGATGAAACATTTTTTAAGTCATTTAAGTTATAGACAAAATGTTTATTTACGTTGTCGGAATTCATCAAAAACTCATCTGTACAAAATTCTTCATATGGAATATAACCTCCGTTATCCGAATAATCCATCAAGAAATAAAGTGGGAACTCAACGGTCTCTAGATTGGCAAGTACTGTTGTGGCACTTAATACATATAATGGTATTTCACACACAAATGAAAAACTATCACCATCATATTTTTGTTTTACTTGACAATAATGATTCTTATACTTGACATAATAAAAATAACTAGCAAATGTAATATTATCAAATTCCTCCTTTTCGTATTGGTTTTTCTTACTAAGCCTAAACTTCGTGACCTCTTTATACATGGTAGAAGATGAATATGGGTAGAACTCTATATCATCACATCTAGTTACGGCAGATGGCTCTAAAGCAGCACCATACTCTCCATACTTAAGTATTCCATTATCACCCTCGTTTTTATCATAGAAATATTTGTCACCGTCTATCTCAACTGAATCATCTTCAATCCAATATACGGTATCGATTTTTAATACTTCATCATTTTTGCTAGCTTCAAATTTTAATTTCTCTACAACTTCCCCTTTTTCTTCATCGTAATTCAATAGATTATTAAATGTGTAGCCAGATTTATCTTCATCGATGAATTTACACCAATAAAAATATTTGTCCTTATTCATTACATATCTATAATCTATTGTCTCTCCACTTTTTTCAACAGAATAATCATAAAACTTATCAGAGAATGTATCATACTCCTTTCCCTTAACAATAATATAACCTTGTCTAATTACATTGTTACATTCTAATTCAAGCGAAATATCACTATTTATAATGGAATTTGTTGCTGGTAAACGAGAAAACTTTTCAATATGATAATCAGAATCTGTCACACCAGTAATATATGATAGGTCTGGAGAAAGGTATTTCTCTTTCCATTCCATCACCTCTCTCCTTATATCATCACTTCCCAATTTTATCTCGTATCTTAACATTCTATCTCTGGCTCTTTAAAGTAATTATCTTCTTCAATGATATTTTGCTCATTTCCTATCCTATCAAAATCACTATATAACCCGTACATTCTATGCGGGTCTTGTCTTCTTACATACAAATTAATACTTCTGTTAATGTAAAAAGCATTATTTGTAAACGTGTATTCCTCTATTTCCTTTTTATCAGTGCCTATTCCATTTTTAAAAATGTTTCTCCAAATAAACCTACAAGTTCCATCTCGTAGAAGCTTTGCATAAGAAGGTATATTCAGATTATCAATTTTAAACAATTTATATCTGTTTATGCCACTATTATTAGAGAATATGACACCACGAGAATCATTAACCAATCTCAACTTGGCTTTATTGGTCTCTTTATTGGTGTCATATTCATATAAATCACACGTAAAGACCTTGTAGGAATCATTTTCGCCACTGACTGTTGCACACATTAAATATAAATCATCTACTTCATCATATATTATTGCCTTGTCTCCAACACTTAAAAAATGATTCTCCAAACAAGTAATAACATATCTATTGTCACCAACACTTCTTATCTGCCTAATAGTAAGAAAATCTGGAAATAAATAATTTATCTTACCATAATAATGTATCGGTATCTCATAGTGAGGCTGATAATAATAACCTTCATTTAATACGTTGCAAGCTTCACTAGAATATGTCCTAATCTCATAGTTGTTATCAAGGTCATAATCATCCATCCATATTTCATCATAGTTATAATTGGAAAAGAACATATCAGCAGCCGAACCAAAACACTCCCTTTGTGCTGTGTTGAATCTGTGCATTATCTGCTGAATTGGTCTCTCTATAGAATTATAATTGTCATAATAACATAAATCACCATAAAAATTTTCATCTATATCATACCAAATTTCATTGTCGTTTATGATTATCTCAGTTTCATCAGTTTCATTGGATGAATTATATTTCCTTCTTCCATTGTCATCACTAGAAGTGAACTTCTTATCAACTAATATGTCCTCATATTTGTTAATCGCTAACATACTATATCCATGACCAGAAGATGTGTTTGGATGTAACAAATTAGTAATAGTCTTTATGTTGTTTATATAACCATTTGCAGCTGAATTATCACTACATTCGATTCCGCAAGTAATCGCACCAAAACAGTGCGAAAACTCTATATTCTCATATTCCGTTCTGATTGACCTACCATTATTCCATATTTTACGACCATCACCCATACCATACCATTCTTTATAGCCTTTGTTGTTTTTGATGAATGTTAAATATAAACTAGTTAATGGTCTGCCCAAATTATCCACTATGTTGGATAAATCAATATCATCCAAGAAAACAATTTGGCCCAATAAATCACCATATATATTTTGGGCATATGACAACTTAGTTGGGGAACTTTGGAAATCATATTGTATGTCCCTATACCTCTTAATCGTTGCTTGGTCATTCTTGTATAATTCAAAACTGTTGGATGTATCAGCACTGCTGAACTTGAAATTAGGGAGCTTTGAAAATATCCTCACATAATAATCACACTCCATGTCATTTACAACCTTCTTGAAAGATATGTTCTGAGCATTATTGTCTATGTTCACATAGCTCTCATTCACAACATAATATCTCATAGCACTACCAGGTTTCGTACAAACCCATTGATGCTTGATTGTTTTATCTAAAACCATACCCAAACTAGCTATATCAGATAATGCTACCCACTGTCTACTTATCTGAACGTCAGAATTAAATACAACAAAAGTATAATCATCCACAACCTCACTAACCTCAGTGTTGTCAATAATCTTCGTTGTGTATAACTCATTTTCGTGAGTATATTTATAAGGTCCTTCTACCTCTAAAATGTTCTTTTCAAGATATTCAGCGTTGTACTGGTCACAAAGCATTTTAATGAAATCCTCATTGTCAGATTTTTGGGACACCCTCTCATTTTTATTGTCTTCCCTAGTATCTATCACCCAAAACACCGTTGTCTCATAAGACTTGTATATGTTCACATAATCACCAACAGAAAGACCATGTTTTGCAATACTGTGTATAACAAGCTGTGTCATTCCATTGTCATGTCTAGTGTTTTCATCGAAATACAAAGCCCTAAGAGCATTGACACCATAGTTTCGCTCTATTATATCATCAAACCCCTCAGTTGTACTAGAGCTTGGATATGTTATGCAATAGTTCCAATTCTTCTCAACCCTATGCTGATGCTGATTATATAACGGGACAAACGAATATAATTTATTGTCTGGATATAATTCAATAAAATCACCGCCATTGGCATACATTATTGGTTTATCTATCTTAAGGAAATCATTGGTTTGAAAGTTTCTATAAGTTTTTATCTTGCTGTTATTCTTAAAACCAAACCATCCATCAAACCTATCCAAAAGCTTTGTCCTTCTAGCATTCAAAAAGGTATCAACATCGTCATACTCATACAAATGAAGGGATAGAAGCTTTGTATTATTTCTAACTCCAGCATCTTGAGGGAAATATATCCTCTCAACTATATTATTTCCTCTTACATCCCTAAACAAATCGCCAATGGTATTAAATGCTGCATATGCATCAGTTCCATTTAATTTATTAACCCACTTGAAGACATTGGAACGTATTAAATGATTATTTAAGATGTCTAATCCACAATGATATACAAAACCACAATTGGATAATTGAGTATCCCTAATTGCATTCGTGCAATGATAAGTAGATTTCATGTCACCAGAATGAGAACCATTAGTTAGGTATTCATAATTATTCTGTCCATCAAATAATCTATACTCTATGGTATTCACATCCCAAGATGCCCTAGATTGATAATCCCAATTATTTCCAGCCCAAAAATCAACATTTCTAGCTTTAAAAACAACGTCATTAAAATCATTGTCGTTAGCAATCCCATAGTTTATCAAGCTAACTTCAGGACTCCCTTCATTTCTAACAATTTCAGAAATCTTATTGGATAATACATTCGATGCCACGACATTAACCTGACAAGTAAGTCTGATTATATTACAATTACCCCTCTCTTCCATGTATTGGTCATACTGGCTTATTATAGCATCACCAAATTCATTCGAAGACAAAAGTCTCCTCTTGCCTTTGAGTCTAACATCAAGACCTTCGCTTGTATTGGTAGCTTTTTTATAGTCAAACCCGTTTAAAAATATTTCTGTATTCATTTAGATGTTTATGTCATAAGTTATAATTTCAGATGCAGAATTCTCATAAATAAGATTGTCATAATTTGCAGCACCATCAGCCTCAGTCAATGTAAGTATATATGTGTAATTCGGATTGCCTAATTCACTTTCACCACTTGGCCACTTTCTAACACATGGCGGGATACCACGATTTGGTTTCCATTTCATCATACATGTTGAATCCCATCGATTACAATTACTTGGCTCTTGGCTATTGGTATGAGAGTAATATGGTTCAGAACCTTCGTCCCACGGAAGGTCTCCTTTACAACAATATGGGCACTCTATAGGATTCCCTTCTTTGGTTACACAACCTAATTGGGTTAATACCCAGATATTTTGAGCTAAATCATTATGCAAACGCAACCAATTGTCATAAGTGTCTGTATTTGGGTTATAATGCCCTACTAATACCTCATCTAACACACAATCATAACCGCCTATTGATATTTCAGTAACAACTATACTCAAATCATTACGACATATATGAGACCTAAACCCTATCTTTTGAGTTGATACCTCTACCTTTTGAGTAATATAATTACCATTGGCATCAATAACCCTCAAAGTATACTCACTGTTATCTATGACGCTGTAAATAGTAACCTCATTGCTATTAATTTTAACTCTGTCTGGATAATCATTAGCCATTTGCCTTATATATCCAGGTATTTCTTCGTGTTTGTTCTCAAAATCATATGTAATTGTATATGATGTATATGTCTTAACATCTCTATATTCAAGACAATTGGACATATCACGCCCAATTACAATTTCGTCACTCATGCAATCCTCATCCTTCAATATTAGCTCATTCTTCGTGTTAAGCAGTTCAAATGAATATGGTTTATTAATTGAGTCAATTGTTACATGAATAAATGCATTACGCATACACAAATCCCTATATGTATTGGGACAATAAGGAACTCCTTGCGTATTCACATTCAAAGTGAATGTATCAACATCCTTAGTACTACACTCAGAATAGAAGCCTTCATTGAATTTGTCAATTGCAGTCTTACCTGGAGTTAAACCAAAATAGAAGTAGAATGAATTGTTGTAATATGGCATTCTAAAACGTTCATTAACATCTGGTACACCTGGCGTATAATAGAAGTGTCTCACCTTCTGTTCATAATTTTGCGCAGCATTTTGATTTATTTCAGCACCTAACCTATAGGTAATATAATGTCCATCTGTCTCATCCCATGTGGCTTGGTCATATTCCAAATCAGCATTTCTAGCATATGCTTGCATTGATAAATCTAATCTACCATCAAAATCAACTAGATACATGGGCTTATACTTTGGTATCAGATACCCAGTTAATCTGTCTTCTACTTGAGTATCCCCCAAATTTACGTCATAACGTCTGTTTATATCATTTATAGCTTCTTGTGGTATAAATCCAATATGATTCATCGTAGCAAACATAGAACGATTATACGTGTCATCAAGCTCATATTTATTTATAAACCCATCAGCTTCAATCCAATCCATATTGTGACCATATAGATTATTCGCTCTAAACATATTAGGATACTGCCCATTATTATTTCTATGCGAATAGGCCATCCTATGCGCTGTATCTAAACTCGTATCTAATTCGCTAAGCCTTTCAACATTGAAACAAGATTTTAATCTCGTATGAATGTACATACAAGCCAAGTCCATAAACAATCCACTTTTAAATCTTGGTATTTTGTTTCCTCCATCATGACCCCAATCCATGCCAGTTGTAAAGATTGTTCCATCTTCAGAATCTGTTTCATTTCCTTCATCATTATCGCCATCTTCTTCGCCATAATTATTCATTCCTAATGACCCTACTGGAGGCACATTTGCTGTTGTCTGTGGCAATGCAGTGAAAAACTGAGGGAGACCCCATAAATTCTCTCTATTTAAATTACCTAATAATATTATATCTGTTGCGTATAGTATTTGGGCAAAAAAACCCATATTGCTATCTCTGACTAACAAATCTGTATTTGTATTCCATTGGTTTGGTTGAATTGCCGAATAATAATATACATTCAACCCATCCATGTTCTCTACTTGTTTTATCAACCCATGACGGAAATATGTTTTTCTCGACCTAATTCTGCTTCGATGCCACCTTTCTTCGTTTAAGACATTATTGTCTGCCCAATCGTCTGTATCACCTCCAACTCCTAAATTATTATTAGCATATCTATAATTGCAAGAAAAATATGTTTTGAGCCGTGTATATGGTTTGTTATTGTCACAATCACAAAAATCGTTCTTAGCTTTAATTTTTATGAGACCGAATAAAAAACTTCTTTTTTTACGTTTTCTCCAATACCATAAAGGCATATACAAAGCTCCGTTTAGCCAATCTTCATAGAAATCTAATGATATAACTTTAAACGTCTCGGCTAAATCTCTCTGTATTATATCAAGTGATTGTTCATAAGCTTCATCACCAATAATAACATCATCTCCATCTGGTCTAACATCATCACAATCTGGGCTTATATGCGTACCAAATACGTCTTCGCAACAACAAGGAGCAAAATATCTGCCATCCAATTCAAAACTAACACAGTTTGGGCATACATCCCCAAAATCAAAAATAAAAAATGTTAAAGAATCAACAATGGCATTTAATATAATACATAGCATGCCAATAACATCTCTATTAAGTCTACATATAATATCAAGTAGAATTGTAAATATCAGACATATTATCATATATGGCATGGTAACATCGAATCTGAACTTATTGAATGGTATTGCATTTTTATCTCCAGCATAATTAGCACCTTTTAACGCAGAATATTTTGGTGATACTGGTCTTCTAGCGGTTTGGACTTTTGGTATATGGTTTTTCACACTATAGACATTATTCCAATACAAATCCCTAAAGCAATGATTTGGTGTTCTTGAACCAAACTGATACATATCTTCAACTTCTGGACCAGCTAGAAGACTGTTAACTGTTTGAATGTTTGGATTTAATATTGGATTCATAGGGACAAGGTATTTTGCTGTATGTCTTGAAAATCCCTCATCTCCAGTTTCTTCTTTACTTATTCTGAATCTTACTTGTGCCCTAGTTGCAATTCCTCTATTTGGGTTATCTATTGGAACGATATTTCCAAATTCATCAGTACCTATATAATCTAGATTCATTGGTATTTGGTAGCACCACACTCCATCATTATCGATAAGATAGTTTGATTTAATTGGGAATTCTTCTATAAGGCCGTCAGTAGTTCTCCTAATCATTTCAATAGTGCCATTGCTTGCAACCAACTGGTCATTCATACCATTATTTCTATTAACAGCGCAATTATTGTCGATTGAGTTTTCTCCATTATCTGATACTATTGCACCCATAAAAATACAAGTTGTCTCGAACTGATATTCTATTTGAATATCAGAACGAGTTATGCAAGCTATTCCATTATTGGAATCTCCCCAGAATGGGTAGACATATACGCTTCTGTTTTGTGTTATTATTTGTTTTAGATAATCAAGATTGGTACTTTCCTTGAATTGTGTTGTACTGTCGAAGTCTGAGAGGTTATATCCCTTATACAGAAAATCATATGGTTTTTGCGACAATATCCCTATATCTGACAAGTCGATATCTACATGTACGGTTGTGCTACCAGTAGGTACACCGAATAGCATATAGTCGCCTGCATTATTTGTTACAGTTGTATATTTCCAATACTTGTCATATATTTCTAGTTGTATATTTTCATCCAAAAGCAGTCTTTTATTAGGGAATGTTCCAACGACTCTATAACACGTATCATCACTATAATCTGGCAATATGTTATATCTTCTAGCGTTCTTGTCTTTGGCGGTAACATCTGTATAAGGGTAAATGTTTTCGATTTCTCTAGAATCATTTGTATCTCTCTCGATAAAGACTGAAATTTTGGCATTTGGGATACCAAATGCATCATTAGCCAAAACTCTTCCAATTATTACACCGTAATTGGAAGAGTGAAATCTATATGTATCTTTTTTCGCCAATTTAAGCGATAATATCTCCAAAAAATCGAAATCTTGTTGTAGATTTACATTTAGGAGGGTATCACTTATTACATTGGTGTTAATTCTATAGCCTTTATTCATTATTCAAAATATTTCAATAATTTTTTAGGTACTACTATAGTGCTATCTCTTACGAAAACCTTATATATCAGATATAGTGTGGCTATTGGCATTATGAGCAATATTGCCAATATAGCGATAGGAGTTGTTATTATCCTAGATATTAGTTTTTGTTTTTTTAGACCTATTTTGCCTTCTTTTTCTGCTTTATCTAACATTCTTTTACAAGCGCATCCCATAACAATATAATTTATTTTTATCTTAATTTACATTTAATTCGAATATCAGAATCAGGAGATTTTATTTCATACATTGAATTATAATCTCCGTAAAGAACCTTATCAACTGCCATTATATCAATCTGTTCAGATTCAGACCCTCCATCTACATTAAATGGTTCTGCCATTATTGTATTACAAGAGTTATTTTCTAATAACGCTGGTAATGGGCATTTATCTGGTGAATATCTTCCATTCCAAATTTTATAAACCCTTAAGTCAATTAGGCTCACAACGCCATCAATGAGAGTGATTTCCTTTTCCAAATCGCCTAAAAATATATCATCACCCATTTCGTGTTTATTTATGTCGAAGTAATCTTTAACTGAATTAATGATATTGGTTATCACATTTGCTGGGTTGTAATTTTTATCTATGAAGACATCTATTCCAAGTCCTATATTATATATCCTACCGCTTTTTATTTCGATATAATCATTAATTTGTTTAAAGTTTGACATGTATTCTAATACGTTCTCAACTAACGTTTGTGGCAGTGCAGAATCAAGTTTTCCCAATGCATTCACACCCAAAAAGTCCATTTCAATTTTATTATTAGTTTCTATAACAGTATTTCTGAATGGAGCACCATATTTCGGAGGCATTTGCATAAGTTTGATTCTATAGTCTTTTATTGTGACTGCACGGTTCTGTGAGCTAGTGTTATACTTCATCAGCATTTTAATTTCTTCTGTTGATGGTTCATCTTTACCAGCGACTGCTGTTGATATATTTGTAACTGTCATTGATGTTAAAACCTTTCCTCTTATACTGCCATCAGTATTGTTAACATTGCCACCCCAATCAACATTTGCAAGTGTTATTTTATTTATAGAACCAGGTCCTAAATTCGTTGAGACACCACCACCAATTCTATATAAAACATACATTGTCCATCCTTCTTTTGGCAATATTCCAAGCATGTTATTGTTTATTTGAATTGATGCTGCATAATCTGCATATGTTGTTTGAGGCCCAGGAATTTCATCATATCCGTTACCAGCCCCAAAAATAATCTTCATATACCCGTTATCAGTAAATTCTGTTATAAATTTTTGTGTCAATGGTTTCCACTTTCCTCTATAATATCTAGTTGTTCTAGATATAGTATTACCATTTTCATCTAACGCCATTTCATTATAATCATCATACAAATGTGGGTCATACATATCATTGATAATGTAGTCATCAATATTTGTTTGAGTAGCAAAACGATATTGTTCAGCCAATGAATCACATTCAAAAAAACGATATGTCATAACAGATTGCTTTGATATTCTATATTGTTCTTCATCTATATAATATTCATAAATTTCTGGATTAGTATTAAAATTTGTGGTTTCTTTAAATATAATTGACTCTATATTTAATACATCATTTTCTGGAAGCACAACTTCCATAAATGGCTTTATATCATTAGCATATAGAACTTTTTTGTAAATCTTTGTCACACCGTTTATAGCAATACTAGATTTTGAAACTGTATATCCAGTGATATTCCCATTTCCATCCCTAGCTGGCATCATCTTTCTATTAGAAAACCCATCTTTGTTAAATTGTTCAGCAAAATTAATATCCTCAGTTAACTGAAAATTATAATTTCCAGCTGAAACAATACTAGTACTCTGTAATATTGGGGCATAATTCCAATCTGGAAGATGTATATTAGTAGAATCAGTTGGCAATACACAACTTACCTCTATCTCACAAATAGATGCCTTTCTTCCAGGTATCTTTAAACCATTAGCCCTAGCTTGATTCAAAACACTGCTTCTTAGGTTTGCACTGTCAATGTTGGTTTCTTGATACATACGGTCAGTATGATAGCTTAAATCATCACCAACAGCTGATACTAGGTCAATAAACCATGCACCAACGCTTGAATCGTTGAAGCTGTCAGCCAATTCTGGATAATACATATTAGAGAACTTTATAAGCTCTTCCTTAATATCTTCGAATGACCTTGAAATATAATTAATCTTTTTTTCCATATGTTAATTTTTTACCCATTTTATACTTGTATTACTACGCTATCGTTAGTTACTTTATTCCCTTCAGAAACACTATAATCTAGCCTAACATATATTTCTGTTTCATTTTCTTCATTTTTAACGATTTGTATATTATTAATTATAATGTTTGTTGCCCATCTCTTAACAGAGTCTGAAACCTCATTTTTAACTGATTCCCAAGTTGTTGAATCATTTGGTTCAAATATAAACTTAATTAAATCAGTTCCAAATTCTGGATTCCTAATTCTCTGTCCTTTAGGTGTGAACACAATATGCATCAACTGACTCCTAACCTTTTCTTTTAAAGACTCATTTGTGTCAACATAGAATTTCTGAAATTTTTCAGAAGTAAACGGATATTTTATACCAAAATATTGTCTTTTTGCCATATCAAAATTATTTCTCTATAAGTATTACAAAATATAAAATTTTTGTGGATAATATAAACAAAAAAAAGCGAGAGTCACATAACTCTCGCTTAATTTACAAAATATAACCTACTATTTAACACCTACCGTTGCTACTGCCGCAGCCACCACCTCCACCGCCACATCTATCATTGTAGCTGTAAGATGATGAAGAGCCGCATCCACCTTCACTTGAAGAGCCACATGAAGAACAACCCAAATTGTTCTCTTGCCACAAGTATTGCATCTTGTTTAGGTTATTCTTCCTAGCAATCTCCCTAACGATGGAATCAGTTAACGAATCAACCATTCCTTGAACTTTAGTCTTAACTATATCGGATAGTTCCTTTTCGGATAAAATAAACAATTTCTTCATATTCTATATACTTTATGCAAATATATAAAAAAAATCTGAGAATTCCAAATTATATCCAATAAGGATGTAAACTTCCATCCTCATATATCACACCAAAGCTGTATTTCTTCGCAAATAAGGCTCTTGTAGCTGCCTTAAACGTGTCGGAAAGCGTTGCATGGCGTAACTTACACACCAAGAAGCAAACACGCTTCAGAACGAATTTTCCATCAAACGATGGAATCCAAGGTGTAATGTCGAACTCAGTCTTGCACCCATGAGCAAAAGGTGACTTCAGCTTTATGCCAAATGCATCCTCGAATGATACATACATATCATCCCTATCAAACAATTCAGCAAGTTTGATGCTCTTAAATCCTAGTTTATTGTAATGCTCAATGCAACGGCATATCTCTTCCTTTGTGCAAAGGAAAGGCTTAACCATGTTAATATTTATGGTAATCTTCTCTTTATGAGGTAACTCTGCATAGAATTTCTGCCTATCATAGAGTGATTTGTGGCCTCTAATCTTATCAGCAACTTCCTCGTCATAGTGCTGGGGAGATATTGAGATACCATCACAAAGGTCTATAATTTCAAATAGTTCCTCTCTGTGCTTATATGCAGCATAAGGCAAAGACGTAATGATATACACCTTTAACTCTGTGTTATTTTTAACGAGTTTTACTAGCTTCAAAAGTTCAGCCATATAAATCATTGGCTCACCACCACTGATACCAACTGACTTAACTTCGTCTTTATGCTCAGAAATTCGCTGAAAAATCGACATAACATCTGGTTTAGTACCTACACTATGTAAACCTTTGTTGAGTGCATCCACACAGAATGGACAGTTATTTGGGCATTTCTTCGTGAAATGAACTTGCAACTCACTTTCTATTTGGTCGCAAATATTGACGTTATACTTTATCATCTTTATTCCACATGTAATATCCATAAATACAATTGGCAGTCCAAAATACAAACTGAGCAACCATACACCAATCACCAGCTATTGCCCACATGATGATACTACCAAGGTCAATTATCAACCAATAGAACCAACTCTCCTTAAACCTCAATATCATAAGAATTTGAGCCACAAACGCTGGAACTGTAGTTATTGCGTCCATAAATGGCTGAGTGTCATTGGTTATTAGTAAACCATAAAACAATGCAACAGATGCTAATGCAGTTGTTACGAGCATCAATACATTTTGTGTTACTGTAAGGTGACGTGTTTTTACCTCTAAGGATTCGTTGTTATAATGGCTATTCCAATGGAACATACCATATAGCATAGTAACAAAATAAAATATGTTTTCTACAATCTCTCCGTATAGATTTTGCTGCAAACATAATATCACATATGTAATGAGCTGGGCAAAACCAAATACATAAAACGAAATCTTCTTTTGGCTGCATAAAACAACTGAGATAACACCAAGCATACCACTAGCAAGTGATAGCTTAGTGCCACCCATTACTAACCCCACAAAGCCTTGTGTGAGTAAACCAACAAGCATGAATATCAAACCAAACCTAGTGAGGTTAAAACTATTTCCGCTTTCTAGGGTTATAACATCAGATAATCTATTATTCGTCATATACCGAATTAATGTAATCTTTAACTCTGTTGAAATTGGCTAAGAAACTTCCATCAAGTATCTCTACCTTATCCCACAAACCAAACTGCTTCAAAAGCTCTGTAAGCTTGTTAAAATTGGCAATACGCTCATCAATGGATGCTTGCTTCATGTAGCGGCTACCATCATCAACAAACTTGTTCTTTGGTGGTAACAAGAAAATCTTATCCCACTTAACACGGCCTTCAAGAGACTTTGCCACTGGCAACACCTTATTCTCATATTCCTCTTTTGTAATGGGAACATTAGGGTCATCCACATATGCAAGGGCATACATCAATGTAACAAGGTTATCCGTATCTGAAATGAACACACCATTATCATTATTGAATACCCTCTTACGCATGTCTAGGCTCTGTCCTACGAGGAAATCAACAAAATCGTCTGCTGTGAGGTCTGTATCAACCTTACCCTTATTGAGCAAGTCATCACGCCCAAACTCTTCTGAGTGCTGAATACCGAAATACGTTGAAATATCACGTACCAATGTGGTCTTACCCTCAGAAGCAGTACCAGTGATAAGGATATTATGACAGAGGTTATTGCGATACTCCCTTACGATGTACTTCCAATACTTGATAGGATTCTGACGAATGTAAGTTCCACTAACTGGCACTACCTTATCAATCAGAGTTATACGTGCATTGAGTAAGTTATGCTTCTCAAGCATTTCCTTATAATAAGGCTCTGCAACATACCAAGTAATAGAAACACCATCATGCGAAGGTGTAATCTTGAGTTGACGCATTACCTCTTTCTGCCATATAATCCAATTATTATCACACATGGATTCGTCAATACCAAGCTGTGTGTCGTTGATTGACAAAACGTTGATAATCTCGTCATTGGCAAATATCTTACGAACAATGGCAGTACGCTCTTTAAGAGTCATGTTGATGTTTCCAGCACGTTCCTCATTGTCATAACCACAAACAATAACAAAGCACTTGTCATTCTCTTTCTTAGCCCTCATAATTGCGTCAAGGTGTCCTCTGTGCATTGGGCAATATCCACCGAAGCAAATTCCTATTTTAGTCATAATACAAATCTAAAAAATCATGTAACGTATCTTCCAACTTGTCAACATACAAGTCGTAAATATTAAATAATTCATCAAAAATCTCATGCACCGCATGGTTAACCTCGTCAACCTCGCACTTGCAGCTTTCGTCAATTCTATCACTACAAGCACACTTCTCACAAGCAAATTCATTACCGTCACCATAATATCCAGTGGCAGCATGATTATTTACAAGGTGAGTGAAATAAAGGAAATCCTTATTAGAGAAATCAACCCATCCAGTGAACTCAGCAGTAAGAGGCTGCTTATGATAGTCAATATCTAAATTGATGTCCTTTCTGATAAAGAACGTCTTTACACGCCCATCCTTATACAATGTCCTATACCACATGCTAAAAGCCGCAAATGAATAGCAAAGACAATGGCACATATAGAACTTAGACTTATCACTGTCCAATTCATCGTTAAGGTCACGTAGAATGTGTGGAATGAAAGGGCATATAACAATATATTGGTCTGTTTCTAGGTCAATATACTGCTTTCCGTACTCATACTTTTTCTTGGTCTTTTCCCAAGCATCTTTAAATGTCTTGTACATATTGATTGATTTTTACTTTCTGCTGCAAAGGTACGAAAAAAAATTGGATTAGCAAAAAACTAACCCAATTTTTAACTTTATTTAATATTATTTAGAATACATACTTAACCGATGCATAGAAACTGATGGGAATGTCCACCATGTAACGAGGCTCGTTTGTGTTGGCAAGAATACCTGTCTGAAGGTTATCCCTATTGGTAATGTTGTTTATGTGAGCACTCAAGATATACTTGCTAATGCTATAACTGCCATAGAGATTAAGCTGCCATGCGTCAGGCACTGAATACTCATTTGCCGCATCAATATACATATGATTGCGATAGCTGTATTCAAGACCTACTGAATAGTTCTTGCCACGATACTCAGCATTCTGCCTAAACGTGCAGTTAGGAGTCATTACATGGCTCTTCTTGCCAAACGTAGCGGTCTCTACCTTGTTGTTAGACAGTGACGAATTATTAATGAGGTGAAATCCATTGAACGGCTCATAGTCAGCATAGAACTCAATACCGATACGGTGACTATTGTCTGCCTTTTCATGCTCTGGCAGTCCGTTCAGACCAATTGTACCTGTCAGTGCTCTCTCATTCTCAAACAGCATTGCAAAAAGGTTGAGGTTCATGTTCAACTTCTTCGTTGCTACATTCCAACCCAATTCAATGTCATTGGAAATCTCTGCATCTGTAGTTGTAAGCTCTCCAGTATACCACTCGTTTCCACCAAACATATCAGTTCGTGTAGGCTCACGGTGAGCACGTGCATACTTCAGATAAAGCTCATCATGACTATTGAACTTGTACTCGGCACTTGCGCCAAAGTTAAGGAAATTCCACTTGGTATTCTCGTCATATACTACACTTGGGTCAAGCAAGTCACGATACCAAAAGTTTACGTGACGATACTGAGCATTGATTGATGTTGTGAGGTTGCCAAACTCCTTCTTCAAATTGGCAAACACCTCAAAATCGAACTTATGCCCACGATTGTCGTAATACTCAGAGGGGTCTATGTTACGTGCTTTATCAATATTGCGGTCATCCAAGTAATGCTCACGCTCAAACTTATAGATATTAGTTCCAAATGTCACATTACCCTTATTGAAATAATATCGTGCTGCCGCATTACCACCATACATATGCTGCTTCAGTCCGTAGTTATAGAGCATACCAGTATTGGTCTCACTGTCTCCGCAAATCTTATAGAGGTAGTTGTCAAGGTCAAAACGATACTCTCCTAACAGCATATTCCAATAAAGTGAAGATGTAAATAACACCTTATCACTCAGCCAACTATTGTACTGAATCTTATTGACAGTCTGAAAAAAATTATCATCCTCTAACTCACTACAACCATTGTCCTTACGATTCTTTGATAATTCCTCCAATGTAGAACCAATATAACCTTGTCCATTGCGATGATAGCCAGTGATGGAAAGGAGGTCAATTGATGACTTATCGTTGATAAAATAGCCTAATTTCAAGCCAACTGACTTAGAGTTGTTAGAACTATGCTCTTTATAACCGTCTGTCTGTGACTGAGTTAAACGTGCATGAAATGCCCACTTACCCATTAGTCCACTATTGAAGCTTACAGAACTCTTATAGGTATTAAAGCTACCACCACCAAAGTCCACATACGATGTGGTATCCTTCAACAGATTAGTTGACTCAATGTTCACGCTTCCTCCATAGCTTGATGTACCTGGATTGTATGTACTAGTGCCTCGCCCTACACTAATTGAGCTTGCATCTGCCATAATGTCAGGACTGTTCGCAAAATAGCATCCAAAATCCTCTGCCTCATTCCAAGGCATACCATCAAGAGTTACATTGATTCGAGTTTGGTCAAGACCACGAATACGGAAATAACCATATCCAAAGTCAGTACCGTTATCACTGAATGCAAAGATAGATGGCATCTTAGAAAACAACCAAGAAGGCTCTTGACCATAGTTAGCCTTAATGAGAGACTTTGAATCAACAACAGAACCAAGAGTGGTTGCTGTGCGATAGAAAGATGTAACGGTCAACTCATCGAGATTCTGAGTAATGAGTGAATCATTGCCAATCTCGTCTGAAACAATTTCATCTGCGTATGATGCTGAGAACATCATCATTACAGTCATAAACACTAAAAACTTTTTCATTTTCTAAACAATTTATCGTTTGTGGTTGCAAAGATACGAAAAAAAATCAAATTAGCAAAATATTTATAAGAAAATTAACATTTTTTAATTAACATTTAATTACCATATATAGATAAATCACAAATAATTATGAAAGTTAATATAACAGCTAATCAATATAATAGTCTCATAATATCCGAAGCTGAAAATGTTGCATATAACAGAAACAACGCAAATGAACCTAACCTTAAAGCAATATGGGATACAATTGACAGAAAGCAAAAAATGCTACAAGATGAGGTATTTGGAGAGCTTAGTGAAAAAATATATGATATTACTGTAGAAAAAGCAAAATCTATGGGAGAAGAGTTTATGGAAGTTCCTAAAAATATATGTAACGCTGGAAATGATAAGCTCCCATCTAGTGTTTTAATAATAAACATGTCATCTTCTTTGATGTGTCCATCATATTATTTAGGTATATGCACCATAACTAACGGTGCATGCTATGCGCAAAGGGCTGAAAATCAATATTCTGCAAAAGATAAATCTAGTGTTTTGACTAACAGATGGAAAACTGACTTAATGCACACACAAATGTTACAGCAATATCAGCATGGCAATAAAAAACCAATGAAGGATTATTTTAACTTAATTGAAACTTATATCCAACTTGGTAATGCATATTCTGAAAATCTTTATAAGAAAGAATATCAAAGAATGCAAATGAGACTAGGAAGAGAGCTTACGCCAGAGGAAAAAAATTTCTTGAGAATTCAACAATCAGAAAATAAAATAACTGATATTAGATTAAATGAAACTGGTGACTTCCAATGTCAATTAGCAGTAAACCTTTGGGCTAAATTTGCTGATAAAATCAAAAGGAAATACGGAATCAATACTCATGCCTATACAGCTAGAAACCTAGATTTTTCGCAAGTTTCTGATAAAATGGCAATAAATCCTTCTCACGAAGGGATTAACTTAGGTAAGGTTGAACCAAGAATGTTTAAAGCTGTGGGTGATAAATTTTATAACAGCCTAGAAGGTGGGAATGCTGTTAAAGATAGACAACCAATATTAGGTATGGTTAATGGGAAATATTTCTATAAATGCCCTTGTAGTAGAGGCGAAACACATTGTGACCAATGCGGTGTATGCTTTGCTAAAAATGAAACTGGAAAACCATACACCATCTATGTTAAATATCATGGGTTGGTTGCTGCAAATGGGTTTAAAAACTTATTCAAAAAAGATGAGGTCGAAAAAGTTATAGAAAAATTATATGAAAACGGATGGATTACTGAAAAGGAATACCAATCATATATATCCCCTAAAAACCAGAATTTCTTGGATAGCATATCTAAAAAAATTGATAAACAAAGAAAAACAAAAAACAAGAAAGGCTGAGAAGAATATCTCAGCCTTAATTTTTTATCTTTACCTAACGTAAAACCCTAACGGCTTATTTTTCAACACCTTAATCAATTGGTCGTTCATTGTGCTCTGCTTCTCCATTAAATTCCAAGGTGTCATTCTCTCAAGTCTCTCCTTCAATTCATTAAGAACTGTTTCCTTCTCTGACTTTCCTTGCTCAAGAAGCATGTTATAATCCATCTGCATTTCAGCCTCTGGTATCTTAACAGCACCACTATATGTACCCCTTATGATACCAAGCAATATCTTAGCCTCTGCCACAAGTAAACGTCTTATTATTTGCTGTGATGGGTTATTCATTAATTCATACCTCATCTTGTCTAATGGAACTTGGTCTGGCGTAATGATTATATCATCTTTATTTTCCAATCTACATTGTTCAATATCATCTTCAGAACCACTAGAAACGTCATAATACGTATACCATACATAGCAACTAGCATACTTATTCCATCCCCAAGTATCATCAGCAGCAATGCCGCCAACCATATTTGGAGACCCAGGAACAGAAAGCAAATGTACAAGATGAGTTCCTTCTGGACCAGCTGTGACTTGATATGCTAAGTCACCTCTTAATAATGAGTTTTTATATTTAAGGTCAGCAGACATAAGGGCAGTATCATATGCAGAGCCAACATAAAAACCAGTGATGCCCATACCATTGCCCATATTTCCATATTGACCATAGCCGCCGCCAATACCAGTGTCCAATGTTCCTAGATTGCCATATAAAGCTGCTTTGGTCGTAGAAGGAGTGACGTACATAACACGATTAATCTCTCTGCCTGCTGGAATTACATATACTTGTTTTCCTCTTTCAACTTGGAAAAAGTCTTTCTTCAATTCATAATGTCCTCTCTGTTGCAATCCTACTTCACGAGAGAACCAATACGAGAAATCACGAGACCAATCCATTGTGCGAACAGTCATTGCATATGCTAGCTCACTAGCATTTTGAAATTGTATTTGACTTGTATTTTGTAAGTTTAGCCACTGTGTTTCAATTACCCAGTTTTGAACTTTCTCAGCATAATCACCGATGGCAACGTCCAATAAGTCGCATAGCTGCTCATCCTCAAGCTGTACGATACGAATTGGAGCACCTAACATTGTTCTAACTGTCCTAAACAGTGCCTTTACATCTTCTGTTAATACCATAATAATTTTACCTTTCTATATCATATAAATACTGTTCAATGGCACTTTCTATACCATTGTTATTATACTTTAAAAACCCTTTAATCTGCTCTATTCCATACAATGCTTCATTACCATCTATTTCATAATCATCTATCCTTATATATGGAGTATTAGAATCAATATATACGTTTCTAGGCTCTCCATTTAGATAAACTTGATATTGCCCACTTATTGACTCATTTAGCACTTTATTAACTGATTCTATAACTATTCTACGTAAATCTTGTTCAGTAAGTCTAATTATTTTTTTCATACTATTTATTTTAACTATAAATACTTTATTCTTTATAAAAAGAATATGTTAGAATTAAACAAAATATACTGCATGGATGTCCTAGAAGGACTTAAGCAATTGGATGATGAAAGCATTGACCTTATCATCACATCGCCACCATATAATCTTGCTGGTTTTAGAGGTGCAATTGTAAAACGTTCTGCTAAAAATGATTTCTGGGAAAAAAGCATTGGTTATAATGATGACCCCAAAAATGATTTTATGAAAGAAGAGGATTATCAAAAATGGCAAATAGAAGTACTTAACGAATGCTTCAGAGTATTAAAAAGAGATGGAAGTATGTTCTATAACCATAAAATTAGGGTCAAAAAAAACCAAATATCGCACCCATTAGAATGGATTGCCAAATCAAAGTTTATATGCAGACAAGAAATTGTTTGGGATAGAGCAACGTCTGTAAACGTAGATAAATGTAGATACCTACCTTCAACAGAACGCATCTATTGGTTAATTAAAGAACCAAAAAACCCACGTTTTTATAGGGTAGATGATATTAATTGGAAGGGTGAAGTTTGGAAATTTGCCCCAAGTAGGGATAAAAATCATCCAGCACCGTTTCCAATAGAATTGCCAAACAATATCATCCCTTGTGTTGCACAAGGAGAAAAAATAATAGTATTAGACCCATTTATGGGTAGTGGAACTGTAGCAGTCTCAGCAAAGCAAAATGGTTGCGATTATATAGGTTTTGAAAAATTTGAAAAATATATAAGGCAAGCAAAAAAAAGGTTAGAAGATACACCCTAACCTTTTTAATATGGCACATTTGTATATAATTCAACATTTAACATAGAAGTGTTTACCACTGCTTGATATTCCCCAACCCCACCAAGTATTTCATATATTCTATCAGCCTCTTTATGAATTAACTTTTTTTCATACTCATTTGCTTCTTCTGGGGTATCATAAGTGGATATAATCGAAAATTTAATTTTTCTCTCTTCATTCAACGCTATGTTTAACAATCTATCTGCATTATCCACAGAATTAATATGTGTACAATGTTCATTTATTCTATCAGATGGGTTTTTACTATACCCATAATAAAAACGCCCACTCTCAATGAATTGTATTAAATATACTGCATTAATAATGCTAAATAAATCTGGTTCGTCATAAAAAACTGTAATACCATTAATTTCTTTTCGTTTCATATTTTTTCATTTTATGCAAATATATATTTATTTTTTCATAAAAACAAATAAAAGGAGATAAACTTATCTCCTTTTATCGTTAAATAGCAAATTTATGAGCGAACTCGTTTATTATTTTCTTTTGCGTAGCTGTATTTAAAGTTTTCCCACTATATCCCAATAATGTTTCAGCAAGAACTGTAATTACTCTATCACTTGTTGTTGCTGGTTTTGCTTCTGTTATGGTGAACTCAGTAGCCCCAGTTGTTTTATTTTTATGATATTTTATCACATCTTCATTTTCCATATTTTTTAATGCTTCTTTCGCATTTTCTACAGAAGAACTTACTGGGGCATATATAATCTGATTATTATTTTCTTTGTTCTCAATTGGAGACTCTGCAATTTTTAATTCTTTTTCACTATCTTCTAAGTTATTTTTTTTATTAACAAGTAGTGATGCCTTAATAAGTGCTTGCGCTGTTGTTTTAGTAAGTAAAAGAGTTTTTGCAATTTCAACATCAATTGGTCTACTAAATTTGTTTTTAGTTCCATCACTCTGATAATTATTAAGTTTAAGTAATTTATTAAAATCATCTTTAAACGCATTAGATAAACTTTTATTATTATCAATAACGTAATGTTCCAAAGTCTCGTTATTTAAGTCAATTGATTTTTTGTTAGCATCTATTGCAAGTATATCTTCATTATCATCAATAAATATCAATCCTCTTGTACTACCGCTTCCACCAGCCATAGACGTTGTGGCTTTTAATCCTTCAAAACCTATCTTGTGATTAGCAAAATCTATATAACGACCTCTAAACATAGAAAACATACCAGAAAATTCAAAAGCGCGGTCATTTATTTTTTTTCCACCTTGTGAACTGATATAAAGAAAAATTACTTTAACCTTTTTTTCGTCATTTTTATTGAATTTGTTAACTAATTTATATGTTTTGACCCAATATATTAAACCATTAACGTCATAAATGCCACAATCTACATCATATACATCATCACAATTAGCATATTCGCAAAGATAAGAAAGATACATTCTATCTACACAATTAGCATCTTCTCCATTAATTTTAATACTAATATTATTTTTATTAATAAGATAAGGATAAGCAGTACTAATAGATTTGTTAAGATTAGCATGCCATTGTCTATCAGATTTTGGTATTGGCTTAATTCCATCAATACTTACAACATGACCATGTTCTGCATGCCAGTTTTTTTCAGTATATGGTCCTTCAACAAGAGGTGTATCGTGCCACGCATTTTCTTTGTTTCTATTTACTTCAAAACGGTAATAGCACACATTATCTCTGTCAATGCCACTTTTAATTGTTACATTTGCCCCAATGTCATAATCAGATAACTTTAGGATTGAATCCTTTAATCCTACACCAAACATACCAATTGTTTTTTTTGCTGAAGATGCATTATGAGAATGGTAATTTTCTCTAAAATGGCATAGTTGGTCATACGTCATGCCATGACCATCATCAACAATTGAAAAAATAGAACGATTTGAATCTAACGTAATACTGATATTTTTTGCATCAGCATCAATACTATCATCTATCATTTCTCTAATTGCAGTTGTTAATGGGATTTGACTAGCAAACTCAAGTAAGCGTAAAAAATCTCCATTATTACTTTTATTTTTCCTCATAAAAAAATTTTTAAAAGTTAAACATATATTGTTAAAATCTCAATCACAATGCAAATATACGAAAAAAAAGTGAAACTTCCAAAAATAGTCTCACTTCTAAAAGTCATTTTAACATTTATTCATAAAAATAGTGGTCATTTAACCAATTTTAACAATTTATTTCCAAAACTTACTCGTTATATCCTCAAAATCAATCTGTTCAACTCCCTCGCTCTCAAAAATCTTGTGTTTCAGCTTATAAAGTCTTTGATTTGTGGTCTTCTTATTCAATCCACCCAATTCCTCATCGTAATGTCCTAACTTAATGTAATCGAAATAATGGAAATTGATACTTTTATAATATGTATCTCTTCCACTATACCACCCAACCTTTAGATGTTTATTCTCATGCACATATTCTGCCAATTCATGTATCGTTTGCGGCTCTGCATCACCACCCATAAAACAAACAGTCGTTATTCCATCATTTTTCTCAATAAGTCTATCTAACTCTTCTGTAGTTAGTGAAATCCCTTTATCTTCCCATAAAAATTCTGAATGGCATCCCTTACAATGGCAAGGGCAATTTGTAATGTTGATTGCTAAAGTAATTTCATCTGGTATCTCTTCAAACACCACCATTGCATTATAATACTTTACCATACCTATTTTTTGTCTTTGAAATAATTCTCATCTAATACATATAACCCGCATTCACACACATCTTTTATTTTGTAATCAGTACATGGACAATGTAAATCCTTACCTTCATAATCCTCTGAATCATGTGTGCATGGGCATAATCCATCACACTTTTCGCATCTTCTCAAGATTGCGTTTACAACCCTATCGTTAGGGTTAAGTTTCCAGCCTTCTTTTCTATATATTTCTATCATAATTACAACTTTTTGCTAAAAAATTGGGTACTTCGAGAGTACCCAATTACATTATTGTCTGTAGCTTCTCATATGCTCTTCTACTTGTCTAGCCTCATTAAATGAGCTAACACGCTTCAAATAGCCTATAATTCTTGTTAAATAATCTACATTGTGGCTTCCACACTTAGGACATACATCTAGAGTGTCCTTGCTAATGTAGCCACAATCATTACATACTGTGTTTTTACAGTTGAATGTGAAATAACTGCATCCATATTCTGAAGCAACTCTTAGTAACTGCCTATACTGGTCAAATGAAAGATGCTCATTGATATTCAAGTGTGCTGCTTGCCCACCATCAAGATACTTAACAAAACTTTCACCATGTAATTTCATTTTATCAAGAATAGATAACTCTGTATCTTCTGGATTGAAGAAATAGCTGCTATACATTATATGCTTTGGTGATACATAGTATCCGTCTTTCTTATCCCAATTATAGTTCTTGTTTGAAAGGTTCTCACCAGGAACGAACTCAGTATTATACATACAATCTCTAGTCTTATCCTTTCTATTAGAAATATTGATAGTCTCTAGAATGTTGTTTACAAATTCCTCATAGTCCTTATTAAGATTTGGCTCAATTGATAAGAATTCTGCTGCATCTGTCAAACCGTTAACACCGATGGTCAGATACTGTTTCTTCATATTGATGAATCCAGCTCTATAAACGTCCAACATATTTGCGTTAAGGAAATCCTTTACAATCTCATTGAATGCCCTCTGATACTTGTGTACCCTCTCTGTCATTTCAGTAATACCGCTAGAGATATAGGTATAGAGCAAATTCTTATCCTTAACTTTATTGATGTCTACTTGAACACCACTTTCTAGCTGAGTACCCTCTGCTTCCTCAAAATACTTCCTCGTAGCATTCTGAATAACACGATTAAGGTTAATTGTCATTACGGACTTTGAACCTGTTGCTACGGATGCTGTACCCATAGAGAATTGGTGTGTGGTGTGATTGTGTTCATCATCTTCCTCACCATCCTTTAGAGAGTTTCTAAGTCTGCAATTATGTGTAATTAAACCAGATGGAAGTGTAAAATATGGTTCATCTTCATTTGTACATTCAATGCAATATACATCATCAGTATATTCTTCTTTTTCTATAGATTTAATCTTAAAATAAATACTATTATTTTTCTTAATCCATGATTTATCTTGGTCTTTATTTGCTCTATGATTTGCTTCCGAATACCATCTTACACAATATAAGGGGTAGTTTCTATTAAATTCTTCACCCCTAATTACTAATTTTTCATCAGTCCTATCAGAGACATTAATTATAGACTGCATACCCAAAGAAGTAATAAGAACCTCCATATCTTCCGCAAGTTCTTTACTTGTTGTATAACATCTATTACTATTGCCTCCATCAGTATTATACCAACCATCTAAAATTCCCCTTCTAAACTCATCTGATTGCAATAAACAATTCAAATTAAGTTTTTTATTATTAGCATAAGTTCCACGTTCCCATAAAGTCCATTTCATTATGAAACTAGCTAAAATCTTAGATGAAATACGTAATGGATATACATTATTATATACCTCATTAATTTGACATCTTCCATTGTGCCCTAATTGTTGGTTGGCAATATTAACATTTTTTAGGGTGTCTTTGAACTTATCTTTGTTTTGCGAAAAATTAATATCATATATTGTACCATCAATTTCAGAACCAAAAGAACCGTCACCCAAAAATGCACCAATTATAAATCCTTGCTCATATGTTAATCCTTCATCTAATTCAGGAACTGCTGATAATTTTTGTGTGTTGAACATTAGATAATCACCGACAATTAAATCTTTCGTTTCCTTTTCGCCATTTAGCGTAACATTAATATGGTTATCAGTCATTAAAAATTCTTTGTTATTAAACGTAATAACTTTATACATTGTTCTATTTGGCAACTTGATTGATTTACCTTTAACCCAACTTCCATTATGGAATATCCTTAAATTTTTTTTATCTGGTTCCCATTTTGTATTATGCAATTCTTCAAATGTGGTTAGATTGACACCAAGCGTAGATGATTTCCATAAAACCTTTTGATTTTTGCCAAAACAGCAAGAACTTAATGAGTCAGGTGAATCGCTCAAGTAACAGAAGAATGAGTGTCCTTCAGACCACATTTCTGCGGTGAAATCGGCATATTCCTTATCTACGATGTCATGACCATCTGTAAGCATTGCCATTGTTTCAACTGGGAAAGTCAATACATACTTTGTTCTTTCCTCGTTGAACCACTTCATAAATTTCTTCTGAAGCCAAGATAGCGTTTCCCACTTTGGAGCTGTTCCATCTGGGAATCTGAATTCTCCAAACACGCCATCGAAATAGTTCTTGTCAAAATATCCAACATTCCAGAATACTGTTTGGTATCCTCTGTTACCAGCTGGCATATTCATTGAGTGTACTACTTGTTGGAAACAGTTCTCAATAACTTGTTCTAGTGTTCTTCCTTTCCTATTGATTTCGACTTGTTTATCAAGTATATCGAGGTAGTCTTCTCCGTAGTCTTTTCTGATAAAATAGTCCATGTACATAAGGAACTCTGGTGTAGCCACAGCCCCCATGAATTGTGATGATACAGAATAAACTAAGTTAATAAACTCCCCACAGTATGATTTGAGGTCTGTAGGGGCTTTAGATTGACCACCTAGATTCTTTAAACCGTCTATTAGGAATGGGTACATTGTAATTGCTACGCAATATGGGTATCCTGGTGTTCCACTTTCGTCATGTTTGTACAATACATGACTCTCAAGGTCTTTTATATACTGGTCAGCAAGTTTCTTAGAATACAATGCTTTAATCTTATTTTGCATGATGTATCTATTTTGCTGGATGTTTTTACCTTTATGCAACTCTTGACCTAGAGTCACAATATTTTTGTTTTCAACATTTGCATTGGAATCGTACTTCGAGCCAGTAGAGGCATTTGAAGCATTGATGTAATCCCTTATAAAGTCGCTGTCTGTCTTTAGTGTCTTGTCCTTTCCCTCTTTTTCTTCATATTTCTTAATATATGCCCTTGCAACTTTCTTGTTGACTGACATTAAAGCCTCTTCGACTTGTCTTCTAATCTCTGATGATGAAATTCTATCATAAATTAAAAGGTTCTTAATTAATGATTCGATTAGACCATCAGGACAGACTTCATTTACTGCCGTGTACGCTTCGCAAATGCCGTGTTTTACCTTTGAAGGATTGTATTCCTCAAAGTAACCTTCGCTTTTTCTTACTTCCATTAAAGCAAAACTTTTTTAATTTCATTATTTTATTTTTAGTTCGGTTAACCATTTTTTTTAGCATCTGATGTAAGAATAAATATATGAAAATTATGTAAAAATTCACTAAAAAATAAAAAATTTGGCTACCAAAATTATAAACCTCTGATAACCAAATATGTCTAGATGAAAAATATTTTTAAGTAAATTTTTTACCCATTTTACACTGTTAAAAATCTCTTTCTGAATATTTAGTTGTGCTTTTTGGTAAGACTCTTGGCTATTTCTTTCTGTGTCTCAAACAATGCGTCCTTCTTCTTCTGCTGAAGCTCAAACAAGCTATCCAACTCATCCACATTATCAGTACTAATGCGGCATGTGCCGTTGTTAAACTCCACATTATTGAAGACCTTACCACTCTTACCTGCTCTGTTCTTCAAAATTGCAATTGTTGCCTTATTATTCGCTATATCGTCAACTGTTCTTGCAATAGACATAATTACGTGAGCAATCTGAGCTTTCTTGACTGAGCCGCCAATCTTATCCATCGTAACCAACTCCAAGTTGATTGAGTCCTTTGTTCCTTGAGACGGTATCCAAATCGCCATGTCAAGTTCACCAGCCATCGCTTCGAACCTACGCATAGTCTTACCCTCTTGTGAAAACTCATTTGACGATGATTTGTCTGGCTCATGCTCAAGACATTCAAAATAGTCAATAATCGTTAAATCTGGTTTAAAGCCACTGTTTATAAGCTTTTTAATGAACCTTTCAATCTGCCTTGCTGTTTTTTCACCACTTGGGAACTTAACAATTCTCAAGTTCTTTTCCAATTCTTCTTTCTGAGGGAAAGCATCAATTGTCTGTCTAACCAAGTCAATTACATCTGGTTTTGAAAGGTCTTTTGCTTCAATACCTGTGATTCGACCAAGGTGTTTTCTCTGAATCTGCTTGATTCTATCCTCAAATACAATTTGTAATACCTTATATCCGTTACAAGCTGCGTGTGAAGCCATTGCAGTTGTTAACGATGTATTATGAGTAACAATGAAATTATCTGTTAAATAAAGTTCATCTTCAGCATCCACTTTAATACATTGCCCATCACATATTCTTGACTTCTCAACTCTATGAAAAAACCTTTCATCGCTACGCAATGTTCTATAAACAACTCTGTCTTGCTTCCTCTTTAATCTGAAAATTGGTATTGAACTATCACACAATGTAATGGTTACTTCATAATGAGTGCCACAGTCTCTAATCTCATTATACTTTTTGTTAAAATATTTAGCTCGCTTTTCTCTAACTTTCGCAAAGCCACCAAGTGATAATACAAGAATTTTAATATCTTCTGCAAGTTGTTTTGACTTGGTATTAAAACAAGAACACCCATTTTTCATGCAAGTACCGTCACTATCCATAAGTCCATTAAGAATCGCAATTCTATCCTCCAATGAGCTATATAGATAATCTTCTGGAATATATTTTCCACTAGATGTTAAAGATAAATCAAAATATCTCGACAATTCTTTTTTCAAATTAACACCATAGGTCAATGAAAATGCCCTATTTTTTCTTTCATGCAAATTGAATTTAAAATTACATTCTGACAATAATTTAGAAGATTCATTAATATCTTTTTTTCCAACAGTTATTGTTGCACCATTAAAATTACCATCTCCTATTAAATACCCCATCAAATATGGGTCAATGGAAATGTTTCTTTTTTCGAATTCGACAGGACTACACATTGGAATTTTAAAATTGTGCCTACCTCTTTTAAAAAGACCCTTTTTGACAATATTTTCCAAAGATAATACCTTAAATGAATGGTCTTGAACATAACGTTTATCATTCCTATTCTTAGATACACCGCGTATGTATTTCTTTCCACTTCTTTGATAATAAGAATTTACTGCCCACAAATGTTCTTTTCCGCATTCGCACGAAACGCCATCTGAAAATGTAACTTTATAGAATTGCCAATTTTTATGAGGATAAACACCAATAACTTTAGTTGGTTTACCATTACTTCCAATTACATAATCACCAACCTTAATATCACCCATATTCTTAAAGCCATTTGGCGTAACTATCTGAGAATCAAAGGGTTGCACTTTTCCGAAGCTCGTTGGCCCGATTATAACGCCTAACTCACCTTTGCCAAGTCCACCCTCAAGTGCCTCATCAATCTTTCCAATACCTGTTGGGATTGGAACTCTATAATCATCAGAAAGTGTTTCATTTATATGGTCGAACAAACCTTCTCCAAAATCGTTGTGTGTTCCCTTTGTCATTGCATCATTCAAAAGGTCAACACAAGCATCATATTGATTTGTATCGCCATTTCCAGCTATCTTTAGAATTTCATTCGCTGTCCTAATGATATTCTGTTGTTTAAAAAACTTCTCTGCCAACTCCCTTGTTCTCTCCACACCATCACTTGCTGAGTTACGAACCTTTTCAAGAATTGCGAGATACGTTTCAATCTCTTTATCTGAGTGTGAAATATCTCGCAATTCAACTTCTAGCATATCATAAGAGGGAACATGACCTTCCCTCTCATAATAGTTCTTCATAACTCCTACAAGTGTTTTGAGATTTGGGTCAGTAAACATATTTTGGTCTATGATACTGCTCAAGTCCTCGAAAAAAGTGTGGTTTTCCATAAACTCATGTGTAAGGCGGTATTGGAATGTTTCACCTAAATATCCTAAATCACTTCTTTTCTGAGCCATTGAAACCCACTTTTAATTCAATTATTAATATAAGTCTTTAAAATACTTATTTGTCTTTTTCTGTACGGCACGTTCCCAGTCTCTCTCAATCTTCTTATTAGCCAAGTAAAGACTGTAAGAATACTTCTTTGGCTTCACCTTCTTGCCATTTGCTTTCTCAAACTTCTTGTCATTGCCGTACTCATCAATGACAGTGTACTTGCTGAGATACTTGTTGTTTTCACGTGGGTCGAAATAACCCTTTTGGCTGTTGTCCTTAATCTCATCCTTTGTGGGAGAGCAAGCTTCACAGATTTTCTTTGTAATTTGTAACAGTACGTCTGGCTTATCAATAATCATACCCTTCAGTACCTCATGCTCAAATGAGAGTCTGTCTGCATTTGTCTTGAAAAACGTCTCCTTATCATATACAAAGGTTTGACCATCCTTGTTTGTGACCTTTACATTCTTATTACTAAGGTCCACTTTCTCACGGATATACTTTGGATAAGCATATCCATCCCAAATCTTCGTGATTACGTCACGTTTGTTATCAGAGATTACAAGTTTGAAAGTGCAAACCCAAGGCTCAATCAGTGGATTGATGAACTCTTCGTTGTCCTCTGGAAATTGTGGATTAAAATAATTCCACGTATAAACTCTACTCTTTGACTTCAAATCGTCATCAATAATGCCGACAATCTCATCTACTTTCTCCTTGAATTCCAAAGTATTCATACTGTTTTCAATGAAATTGTAGATTCTGAAATTTCTCTTACAAATGATATTATCATTTACAAACACCGTAAACTCAAATCTCTCTTCTTTGTAATCTTTGATTTCTTTATTAATTTCCATAAAATAAATTGTTAAAAGTTAAACATATATATAATCAAACTCTAAAATATCTAAATATCTCATCTAAATAAACCTTTTCGCCTAATGTAAACTGTGGAAGACTATTATTAACTACCCAATATTTCTCTGGGTGTTTCATAGCATCATACAGCATTGTATATGAATTGTGTCTGCCAATTGCCATAAAATAATATTCAAATATTCTAAACCTTACCCATAACTTATCCCTTTTAAGTTTAAAAGCAAACTTTTTGAATAATTTATTATCATATTTCTCTTTCATATTTCAATTTCATCAATGCAAAGATATGAAAAAAAATGTTAAAATGCAAATAAAATAAAAAAATATTTTAAACTTTTTTTAAATACTATAAACCTCACAAAATTCCTCAATGGTCAAAAACTCATTAGAATAAGGCTCTGTTCCATATTTTTTCTTGTAGAAATCATCCAATGGCTTATAGGAGTATTCATCTTCATCTAATACAAGCCTTACAGTCTCTGGATTATTCAAAGCTCTCTCCAATAAGTATGAATCAATCTTGGCTATACTAGGGAAATAATATATTAGGGTCTTTAACCTTACATACTTCCTAATATCCTCTTTCCTAAACTTCATCAACAACTGATAGGTGTCATAAATCTTAGGTTCACCGTCAATTAACAATAACTTATCAACTTTAGCCCTTTCTACTATGCTTCTTAAATTCTCCATATTCCCTAAAACGTTTTTTTTCCATCATAATAATTCTTCCAAAAGGAGAAAACAAACTACTAAATTTATCTTCATTTGTTAATTCTGTTAGGTCAAACTCACTTACGAGTTTATATACATTCTTTATATCTCTATCACTAGTGTCCATTATGCCATACAATTCATCAGTAAGTGACTCCCTAGCTTCATCTGTCAATAATGGCTCTGATAAATCTATTATTTTTTGGTTAATCTCATAAAGTCTATCCCCTTGGCATCCATCTGTAGCCCCATTAACGATGTTTTCGAGCGATTTGAGAGGTTTTTTCTTGTTCTGTGCTCTCTCTTCAAGCAACTGTTTTGAACGCTCTATAATGGTGTTTAAATCGGTCTTCGTATCTTTTATCTGAGGGAACAACTTTATCAATGTCGTTTCGCCAATACCCTTAACTCCTTTTATATTGTCGGATGCATCACCACAAAGAATTTTCTCCAACACAACATTCTCATGCGTGATACCTATTTTCTCTACTGAATTATCCTTTGTAACAAAATCCTTCATTCTAGGATTGTATATAATAACTGTATCTGATATTAGCTGCGTTAGGTCTTTATCTGATGAAACTATAACCACTTTTTCATTCGGTTTCTTATTCTTTACGTAATAGGCAATTATATCATCACCTTCAACATTCTCATATTCGTATTGCCTAACACAAAGCTCTTCAAGAATTGCATTAATAATAGACTTTTCTCTTTCAAAAGCCTCATCATCATTATCCTCTTTCTTATCTCTCATCTTCCTAGAGTAGGATAACACCTTATTCTGGTATTCAAGTATCTTTCTATCGTAGTCACTCATATTAGGGTCATGCAGACTATAATTTTTGTCTCTATTGGCCTTATAATCCTTATAGTACTCCCATCTTAATACCCCACTTCCAACCCCATCAAAACAAACTATACAATAATTGAAATCCTTCTTGTTTAAAATGTTACCCAACATTCTCAAAAAAGACACAACAGCACCATATTCCTCCCCTTTGCTGTTCATTGTCTTATCAACTAAAGATATTTTTAATAGGTTATTCCCATCTACAATCACCGAATAAAATGATTCATCCTTCTTGTTGCGCTTTGTTACTTGTTTCATAAAACCATTTTTTATGCAAATATATATAAAATATTGTTAAAAAACAAAAAAAGAAGAGAATTAATTTCCCTTCTTTTCTTTTCTCATTTCACTTATTGGTCTTAATATATCTTGAAACCCGTCAATCTTATCTCCTATATATTCTTTACAATATGAAACACGTTGTAATCTATTACGGTATCTGTGATTATCGTGCTCAATGGCTTTTTTATCCCTTCCTTTCCCATCAAACATCGTAGCTCTTACATTTGGATTCCTACCAAGTGCTTCACCGAATTTCCTATGTGCTGTCTTGATATACAATCTATAGTCATGGTCTTCATCAGACAAGGACTTTACAATACCACCACAGAAATTAAAAATTATTGTACTAAGTCCTAACCCTTGATAATCTTCGAGTATGACAATTCTACTTATAGAACAGCCATAAGGTATTCCTTTTCTCGGTGTATTAAGAATTCCAACAAATCCGACTGGAATCCCTTCCCATTCAAATAACAAGCATTTACAAGACTTATTCAATTCAGCGGTCAAATAATGGCATTTTGAAAATCCTAGGCTTTTCCACACGCTAGATTCTACTCTTCTAACAGTTAATTTTATATTGGGCCGCTCTCCTTTTTTATGGTTTATATTTACAGTTTTCACTAATAATATTCATTTTCTCTCATTATTTTTTAGTGTGACATTCTTCACACTGCGGATATATCCAATGATTTTCTACAATTGGTTTATCTATATATTTGCCGCAAACTTCACAAGTATTATATGATTTTTCTTCAGCATCATCAATCATTTTTCTGACAGTATTATCGTAAGAAGACAAATATATTCTAAGTTGTCCAAATTTTTCTTTCACTTGATGAACTTCGATATTATGCTCGGCTGCATAATCCAATATAGGCTTATATAACTTTTCCCACCCTTTGCCACATTCTATGCCAAACAGCTCATAAGGCCACTTTGGTTCTACCTTTGGTCTGTTTTTACGTTCTTCTAGAAATTTTGCTCTAATCTCTTCAAATTTTTTCTTGTCCATAATACAAATCTATTAAGTTATCTGCATACATCCACCCTTTAATCTTATCCATAGGTATTTTTCTTTCACTAAATCTACCATATGAAAAAATGCCATTTTCTAACCTTGTTTTCTTGTCATAGAAGCTTTCTTTTTCAAAATCTCTATCATCAAAAAATACTTGCCAATAATCAGTAGATACATATAAGGATGTGCTACCGCTTAATCTGCCTTCTGAAAGAATTAATACTTTTTTATACTGTTCTTCTTTCATTGGCAATTCCCCTATTTTATTCCATTTTAATTCCATATGGCAAATATATAGATATTTTTTTAAAAAAACAAAATCATTTTTTGAATTTCTTAACAATTGTATCAATAGCTTCACTTAATACTTTAGGCTGTATCATTTGAATATCTGCCCCTTTTCTCCATTTATTGTGGTACTCTAATAGTCTAAGTGCCTCTTGTACGTCCATAATTTATTCAATTTTCCCAACTGTTATACATTGATTATCAAATTTCTTATAAGCATCAAGATACCATCTATTTTTATCTCCATCATATGTCATTTCATAATACATTCCATCTGGCAATGTGGTTGAAACTAAATACTTCCAATTTTGCAAAATTTTAGACTTCCAAACTGTATATACCTCAAATTGTGGTATTGGGTCGGATTTATCTAAATGCTCATTAACGTAATCTCTAACAATTTCTAATACTTTCTCATCCATAATTTTTTTTAACCTTATTAAATGTTTATTTTAAATTATCCCAACTGTTTCAAATGCAATTTCTAATATTTCGTCTATCTCTGCATCCTCATCATTCTTGTATTTATGATTTTTACGAATGAATTCCAATGCTTCATCGTAACCATCTGCAAGTACATATACATATTTGCTTATGTCATTTCCCAAATAATACGTATTAATATGTATTTTAAAAAGTTTATGTTTCATACTATATATCAATTTATCATCCTTGCTTCGCTTAGTGCCTCAGTTTCTTTAATGGATTGGTTTGAGTTGTAGTTAGTATCATCGCTATACACCATTTTCTCTAGTTCAACATTGCCATTTTCATCCTTATGATTCAAGTTGAATATGTAATTTGGATTTAACCATTCTATTATATCAAAATGACAACTAGCAATCACTATTTTCAAATCTTTTTGTCTCGCATATCTCTGCAAAGAAAAACTCATTGATTTAGCAGCTGCTCTGTTAACCACACTAGTGAACTCATCTAAAATTACTATCCCACCTTTTGCATCATATATCGACTTCGCAATATCTAGTCTAGCTCGTTCTCCATTAGATAATTCGTTTGGTTTTCTAAGCCAATTTGGAACTGATGACAAACCCACTCCGTTAAGTAAATCGCATACATCTTCTTCACTATATCCTTCAAACTGACTAATTACTGCTTTACTATAATTATATCTGATTGGTATAACATTGCCTATTTCCTTTAAAATCGTGGATTTACCGCTACCGCTTTTACCACAGATAAGCATAATATTCCAATGACTCTTATTCACTTCTTCCATATCTTCTTTTGATGGTATTGGAACTTCGGTAGTTGTAATATCCCTATTCTGTATATCATAATTATCATATAAGAATTGGGTATAATTATCATTGACTATTTTACTTTCCAATATAATTTTATTACCATCATATTTTTTTCTTTTCTCACAAATGTTTTGTTCTTCACCGCACACAATTGTTCCATGCATATGTGCTAGTCCCATATATGTTTCCTTCTTCAATAATATATTGATTGGCTTTTCAATATAGGAATCGCTATATCTAAATGACACATCATTTATAAATTCCTTTGTTTTAACCTTTCCTTGTTCTCTAATCTTTTTATCTTGTAAAGCTAACCTATCTAATGTCCATCCCCTTTCTTCGAGAAAATCCATTATCTTTTGCCTTGATACCAACACCCAATCTATTTCTTTTATATTATCCTTTGTAATTAAATCAGTGTCATACCTCTCATATTCCTTATTATACGGTATATCAGCTTTTTTAATCCATCCAAAAAGATAATACTTGGTTATTTTTGTATTGTCTATGAACCATCCACATCTTTTATCACCATTTCTACCTATAAAAGATAACTCTAATGAAAACGTATTAAGCTCTGTGTTGGCATATCTTGCTGCCACCTTCTCATCTATCACCTCCCTATACAAAACGCCGTCAGAAGTGCTTAAAATAAGGTCAGAACCCTTTATTTGCTCTTCTTTATCATCAGTTCTGACAAATTCTGAAAACAAATCTTTGTTTGAATAAAGCTTTTCGTCTAAAAACTTTGCAATCTCTCTTTCCACAATCGAATCGTTTTTTCTATTGTTAATAACCATTTTGAATTGTTAATTTTTGCAAAGATATAAAAAAAAGTTAAAAAAAACAAAAAAAAGTGAGAAGGAATTTCTCAATTCCCTCTATCTATTTCAATTTTATAATCTTTAATGTATTTGACTAATTCATCAACGTCATTAAAATAAATGTCATCGTCTTTCATATATTTATTAAAACGTTTATCTAGGAAATATATCAGTTTAACTCCATTATTTTCGCTTAACTGTTTTTTATTATTATCTCTATCTAAAACTTTTTTAAATTCTTGTTCACCCCCAAATGCATTAACTATTTCAAAATGCTGTCTCCCTTGGCATTCAACTGCAATATTTTGCTTTGGAATGTAAAAATCATATGAAAGTTTCCCATATGTTGACGTTTTCATCCATTCAAAAGAAAACTGAGGTTTAAACTCGATATTATTTTTCTCAAAAATATTTTTCAATAAAGATTCTGCCCTACTTTGTTGACAATATGGGCAACCATGATAACGAAACAAATCGTGTGGTTTACCCATAAAACTGCCATGTTTCTTGCAAATTATTTCTATTTTTGTTCTTGCATTTATATACTCAACCCTAGATAAATCGTATTTATCGCCATATATTTCTGTGAGTCTTCTAATAACTTCTTCTTGCGGCACTCTCCTTTTTAAATGTGCATCTTTAGCTCTGCATATTGGACATCCATGATTACCAAGAAGCACACTAGGTAATGTTTCCCATTCATGCCCACAAACGTTGCATTTTACGATTCCTTTTGTGTTTCTATTAACGTATATAAACTTAGTTAAATCCAAGTCATATTGATTCTTGGATTTAACCTCGTCTATGAATTCTTCTCTCGTCTTAGTCATCAGATTCCTCCTCAGAAAACTCTACCTCATTTTCATTAACATTAGAACCGCCATTTAAATTTTCTAAACTAGATAAAATGTCTTTTATGCAATCTTTCTTGTATTTATCTAATAGTTCTGGATTTAACAAACCATTATGAACGCAAGCAATTTCTCCAGTATATGTTACATTCCAAGGTGTTGGGAGTTGGTTTTTAGTTACCCTACATTTAGTTACAATTCCATATTGGTATTTTTCACCTTTTGCAGTTGCTTCTAGTTTTTTCACTGATGCCTTACCAATACCTCCCATATGGATAACTAACCTTGCCCCATAAAACATAGTCTTTCCTCCTTTAAGTTCTATACTTGGTGCAGCACCTGGCATACTTCCCATTGAATCTGACCATATCTTATTCACACAGAAAAATGTATTTGTATAATGTTCACTAACTTTTCTTGATGATGGTATTCTATTGTTTATAATCGAATTAAACGACTCAGACATCGCACCTGCGTTGAACATATTATTATTTCTCTTAGATGCATAAGATTTAAATGATTCTATAGAGCCAATTGAATCCCAAATAAAACACAACGGCTTCGTTATTTTGCCCTCATCTTGATAATCAAGAAATTCATTTATTGCATACGCAATATCCTCAAGAACTGCAACTTTACGTTTTTGTTTAGATTTCCCACCAGTTGAATAATCATTGTCACCGTATCTGTCTGCTAGTATTTTATTATCCATATATATGAAATCCCCATCATAGTCTATAATACGATTTTCAGTGTGATAGGTAATCTCCCCAGTCTCCTCATCTACATCTTCAACTTCCACATCACCATAAACTGGCGTTGCTTTCATCCCACAATCTATGGCATATTTGAAATCAAAATTACCCTCTGTCTCAAATATAATTGGCATTATCCCATTATTGATACAACTTGCAATTAGGCAGTTTTTAATTGTTGATTTACCAGTATTAGACCATCCAGTTACAATGGTTAAATATCCCATAGGAATTCCTGGAAGTTTAAGCGCATCTGCAAAAGCTTGTGGTAGCGCAATAAATTCTGTTGGTTTCTCTGCTGCTGATTTAACTAAATCATCATTCGACTTAACAGTTAAGCCTATCTGTTCTTTAAAACTTTTAATATCAAACTTTTTGAATTCCTTTTTCTTAATAGGTTGTTTCATAACTATTTATAAATTTACGTAAATTATTCATTTTTTGTTTTTTAACATTTATTTAAGATTTCCTTTAATTGTGCAAAATGTTTATCTCTTTCTATTATTTGTTTTGCATCTATATCATAGATTTTATTTTTTCTTCCAAAATCGTCAAATGCCTTATTAATTGTTCTCATAAAGATACGCCTTATGTATTCGTACATAGATGAGACTTTGAATTTCAACTTAACGAATGCTGATTCTAGATTAATATCCCCCAATTTTGCTAATTTTATATATATCAATCCTAACTCTATTTCTTTGTTTTTATCTTGTTTATTATAAATTATATCATCAATATAGCTAAGATATTTTTGCACTGAAACCAATTTATCATATAAAGGAAAATCTTTTAAATAATCAACAAAATTATCTCTTGTTATTTTTTCGTTCTGCCTTATAAATTCATAAAGCCTATTAGATTCGCTTATAATTTCATTTTTGCTAATATTGTAAAGCGAATAAACCATTTTATAATCATCATCCGAACTATTACCAAAAGCCATTAATTTTATCCAATTGCCATATTTTGATGATATTTCTTTTTCATTGGCAATATAACTATTATTTGATATGCAAATGTTGTAGAACCTAAACGCATGATGAAGTTCATGAGCCATGCCCATAAAAAATTCGTTTTTACTTTCATTTGTTCTCAAATCATCATTTGTAATCCCAATTGTTATTTTCACATCATCTAATTTCAAATCTTTGGAAATTTTAGCATTGTCATAATCATTGATAAAATAACTTCCATGATAATTTAAGCCTTTTTTACTAGCCAATACATTAATATTAACCGTTTTAATAAAGCACTCTGTTTTAATTTCATAATTCCTCAATCTATAAATTAAATATGAAATCTTCGAATCATAAGGCATTCCTTTTACTTTTATTAATTCACCATAAATTTCATCAATTATCATATAATAATTGTCTATAATTCCTTGGCTTTCTCTTAAAAATTTTAATGATGGCGTTTCAGTTTTAAAAACGTCACTTTCTGTTAATAAGAAATCTTCAAATAAATCATATATTGTATGTTTATTATAAAAATCACCCATATCTATTTACTGATTTTATCTCTAACTTTATCTTTCCAACATTTCCTACAAATGGCTCTGTATCTATCGTTTCCACCAATTTCAACTTGGCTACCTTCCGTAACAATTTCTCCATTCTCATCGAATCTTGCGTTTATTGATGTCTTTCTATCACCACATTCACAAGTCGATTTAATCTCTTCAATGTCATCAGCAAGCTCAAAAAGACGTTTTGAACCTGGAAATAGCTGTGATTTAAAATCAGTTCTCAAGCCAAAACACATAACGCTGACATCTAGAAAATCAACCACATCTGATAATTGATTCACTTGGTCTTCAGTTAGGAATTGGCATTCATCAATGATAACCCATTTAAGTGTTTCAAACTGTGCAGCCAAAACATTTTTATAAGCCTTGATTGCCTTGTATAGGTTCATATCTTTATCAATCATCACACATTTGCGCTCAAGACCTGCTCTAGAACGTATAATTCCTTCACCATCCCTTGTATCTAGTGCTGGCTTCAGAACCATTATCTGTACATTCTTTTCTTCAAAATTATAGGCTGTGCTCAATAGCCTCAGTGTTTTAGCTGAAGCCATTGAGCCATAATAATAGAATAATTTACTCATCTGTTCATATTAATCGTAACATTGCCTTATTTAATCTCCTTACATGAGAACTCTGCATACGGTATCTCATCGTCCTCGTATTCCTCATCTTTCCAAGCCTCGTACTCACCTATAAACTCATTTTTCATAAAATCAACTGCTGTTTCGTAGTGATTTTCAGAAATAATGTGCATTGAGTCACCGCTATCACTTTTAAAATAATAAGAATATTTCATAACATTTTTACACTTTAGAATGGCAAGTCCTCTTCCTCTTGAGCTTCCTCTGCCTTAGTTTCTGCTGTCATGGTAGTACCATCTATAATAATGCCATTACCGTTTATTGCTGAGTAATCTTTCGTTTCCTCTGTAAGTTCTTCTTCGATTCTCTTTTTCTCAGCCTCTTCCTTAATCTTATTCATTTCCTCCTTGTCAACATATTTGTTAAGTTCCTTGTTGAACACTGGAATGCCACCTTGTGCAATAATTGCCATGTAATCGTAAGACTTAACGGTATATACATCATACCAGTTCTTATCGTCTTGAATCCATTCCATTCCAAGGTCAAAATCGTCAGTTAAAGGTGATGGGAATCCGTCATCTACAATCTGGATTGACGTCTTATTGTCTGCTGTCTTTGTAAGTGTAACAATAAGGTCAAGTCCATTGTTAAGGTCGAAAATACTGTAATTGTTTCCCTTTCTTGCAGCAGCTTCGGCACGAATCTTCGCAAGGTTCATAATTTTGTCGTAAACTCCGTCCTTCTTCTTTGAAGAGTTGAAGAGCCAAAATTTAACGCCATCTTCCTCGTGGTCACGTTCAATACAACGCACAATCCACATTTCCTTAACCTTGTTAAGGAATTCGATGTCACCGTATCTCTTCTTTGTACTCTCATCTAATGCTTTTGACTTTAACTCCTTTGCCTTTGCTGATGTCTCGCAGAAAGGACAACTGTCACCCATTACATCACCATCTTTCTTGTTGTGCGTAGGGCATACAAAAGTCTTCCAGCCGTTAGGTGCGACTTCTTTATTTACCTTTACGGTGTGCATAAAAACTTTTTTGAAAGGACTACCGCCTTCTGGGGAGAAGGGTAGCAAACGAATTGTTAAGGTTTTTGATGTTTCCTTGTCACCCAATCTAGCTTGTAAATAATTCTTCTCGTTAAATTGAGTTTTTTTAGGTGTAAAAGTTTTTTGTTCTTGTTCATACTGATTTTTCACAGCTTCTGCGTCAATGTTAACGCTAAAATTTTTGTTGTTCATAAATTGAATGTTGTTAAAAAAATTATTTTACATGCACGTCAGAACGTGCTTAAAAGTTTACAATGCAAATATATAAAAAAAAATTGAAAAAACAAAAAAAATCCTAGTTTATTCCCAGTAAACTAGGATTTTCTATACTAGAAGCGACTTTGCCATTCTCTAAAATCATATTGCCTAAAAATATAGGCAAGGCATTGTGCTAAAGTTTCATCACCAAGGCATCTTACAATGGCACTGTTAATTGTTTCCTCTCCCATTTCTTGAACGGCTAGATTATAAGCCTCTTGTGCTTCAGATGAATCAACAACCCATCCACCACTTTCAGCCTCTTTAATAATTCTATTTACAGATTCTTTCACAATGTTGTGAAGGTCTTTTTCGGTTAATCTCATTGTTTTCATTTTGGAAAATTTTTTTGTAAATAATTCAAATCCATATCATCTATGTCGTTTTCTTGACTTTCATCACTCTTAAAGAACTTGTTGTGGTCAACCTTACCAGTTGTGGCATCGAAGAACTTGTCTTGTTGCTCTTTCTTCTTATTCAACATGTCATAGATGATGTCAGCACATCCTTTAATCTTTTCTAGATAAGGATTACTTGTTTGTTCCCCTTCACGACTGTCATATTTAGCCTTGAACATTGCGTCATCAAGAGCACTGTAGAAATCCTCAAAAGTTGAACGAACTTCCCAGAAAAGGTCATTTGCCCTATCATAAGCATGGTCAACAGTACCATAGCTTATCTCATTGATGAGTCTATCTTTAAGCTTGTTATATGATTCTTCAGATAACTTAACTGTTTTCATTAGATTTTAAATATTTTTTCTAGTGTCTGAATGTCATCGTCATCAATATTGAAGAATGTGTTTGCAATATCATCAGACGGGTTATCTACATCATCATTGGTAATGACGTACTCCTTTGTTGTAGGCTCGTCATTATCTGCATAAGCCTCATATCCACCTTGTTTTGCTTTTTCTGCCCAATACTCATTTGGTTTTACGTTGAATGGATACGAATCTAATGAACGAAGATTCAATTTCTCAGTCTGGGTTGGATTTCTCTTCTCGAACTCAGCTTTTAGAGATTCAATCTCACTATTATTACTATCAACTTTTGTTAACAAATTATTGATTGTATTAATAAGTGTTGTGATTCTGTTATCAACCTTTGATAAATCCCTTCCGATGCGGTTTTGCTTAACATTAAGTTTGTCTTCTGCTTGTGTTAGGCCATCAATGTCAATTGTTTCACCATCATCTGCTGGTTCTCCACCCATTGGGTCTCCCATTGGGTCAGCGCCCATATCACTACCCATGGGGTCAGCCATAGGGTCTTGGGCATTTTGGTCTGCTCCACCGCCCATTGGGTCTCCACCCATAGCGTTAGGGTCAGCGCCTCCCGCCATTGGGTCTTGTCCTCCCATTGCATTTGGGTCTCCACCGCCCATTTGGTCAGCACCACCCATTGCATTTGGGTCTTGAGGCATTCCACCGTCAGCAGGCATACCTCCCATTGCATTTGGGTCTCCACCCATAGCGTTAGGGTCTTGCATGTCATTACCAGCTTCCTCTATCTCTTCCTCTGGTAAAACGGTTGGTATATATGCCTCGCTGAGACGCATAAAATGTTTATGTGCCTCTAACAAGTTATTTTCTTTAAGATACTTAATGTTAGTTGCCATTTGTATATTAATCGTTCAATAGTTCTTTATTATCTTCTGTCAAAATAGTTTTTGAACTTTCTGTTCTCTCAATAAGACCTTTATCTTTTTTAACTCTCTTTACTGATGCTTGTTGGTCTGCGCCACTTAGCACATTTTTAGCCATTGCAATTTTCTCACTAGTTGTCATAACTTTTTCATTTAATTCATTTTTATGTTCTGCCACTAGATTATCACTTGGATACATCTTAATTTGTGGTTTTCTGTTGTCTACGTGTTTAATGATAAATCTTCCCATAATATTATAACATTATTTATTATAAATATCTAATTAATTAAAAAATATTGAAAAATCCTCTATTTTAGATAGGCTTGACAAGGAAAGTTCTCCATTTGTCTGGATTATTAACTTATCCTTATATTTATCCCAATCAATCAGATATTCATTATTAGGCTTATCAGAGTCTGAATTCTCTTTTTCGATTAACTTATTGAGAGCATTTATGGAGAATAGACAACCGTTTTTGACATGCATTACTGTTGCATTACTAAGATTCTTAATAAATCTTTCCTTATCATAAGTCTTAAAGGTAACTAGATATTCATATTGATTTGTATCAATTAAATATACAAATACTTTATCTAAGTTTACCTTAAACTTATACTTAAGGGTTTCCAAAAATGATAAAATCTTATTTTTCTTTACGAATGTTCCTATTATAATTCCATTTACACTCATTGCTTTATGTTTTTTAACTAGAAATGAAATACGGTACTGCGTATTTCTTATTACCCAAACGTTTGGCGAGTTTGAACACAAACTTATTGTCATCTTCAAAAACATTGTTGTTTGGGTTACATTTAATCTTTTCCAAGATTTTCTCTCTCATAATTCCGCAATACTCTAGAACATTTAAAGATACACCTAAAATGCTACCTTTATACGGAATATATATCATGTTATTACTAATATAAATATTTTTATCTTCTTTAGAAAATATTATATTATATAATTTTTTTATTTTATTATATTTTAATTTAAAAATATCTATATAAAAATAATTAATATTATTTAATATATTATTATATATAATATTATAAAATTTTTCCAAATCATCCTCAAAATCTGAACGACTCTCAGATTTGCTGAACGTCCAATACAAATTGTCAGCAAGTTGTTTATCTAATATGGAGGTGTAATATTTGTTGCTTTTTGCATTCTTCCAACCAACTAACAAGATTGGCTTTGTGGCATCAGCAGATTCTATATCAGATACTTGCTCCACAAAGCCATCAATGTTTTTTAATTTTTTATCAGTAACAATATATCCCAAAATCATAACATTATTTAACTTTTTTGCAAAAATATATAAAAAATGTTAAAAAAACAAGAAATATCTATTGTTTTCCGTTTCCTTTATACCTCCAAACGCTATAATTGCCTCTTGCTTTAAGATTTACTCTATTAAACTTAGTTTTATAATCAGAATACCATCCATCACCACACCACATTTGAATATGACCATGTTCATGGAATTCTCCTTCTATATAGTACTGACCAAATACTGTAATATCACCAAGACACATATCGCCATATGTTACACTTTCTTGTCCAGTGTATTCGCCTTTACTAATACATACAAACCCATTTTTCATTAAGAAGTCTTTTGCTTGATAAGCAGACCTAGATTCAGGTTTTTTAAAACCGCCTGCAACTAGTCCTTCTTTGACAAAATGCCAACACTTAGTACATCCATATTTTCTCCCACAATTTTTTAGATTATTTTTCATTGCATTTACACTATTAGCAACATTCCAATCACCAATTTTTCCATCTTTAATATTACATTTTAAATCAGTTATGTTTATATCTTTTATGTCATTTGGTATGTTATCTTTGTTAAATATAGATTCGCAATCCTCTGGCATATATTTCTTCAAGAATTCAACAGCATGGCCCTTGTTATTTTTATCTTCAGCTTGTTTTATTTCCTTCACAAATATTGATTCCTTGTTAGATGACAACAATGTGCTAAGTCTTTTTGCCAATGGCTTAAGTAGTATTTCATTACCATCTGGTATCATTTGCAATGTATAGTTATCACCAATATAATTGTTTTCTTGTGTAATCCACACCTTTTTCTTCGTCAAATCTACTTTGTCAGTAGCCTTAACCTTGAAATATATTGATGTTGGAGGGCATTTTGTTGTTATTCCTCCATTAGGAAATACATATCCAAGTTCCTCGACATAATTATAATACTCGCTGTTCAAAATCATGTCAAAGACAGTACCAAGTTTTGAATTACCGCCACCTTTCTGACTTATACTAAAATGACCAGGCATTTTTGATTCAACATATTCAAGCTCAACACCTATTGACGGAGTATTAATAGCAGATTTATTTACTGCATCAAAAAATAACTTGCTGATATCTTTGACATCATTTGGATTCTTAGCTGGTTTAGAATCTTTTTCTAAAATATTAGAATTTCTTTTTTCATAAAATTCTTTAGCTTTACTTTTTCTACGACCTAATTTTGACTCTTTTGGGTTTGGATTTGGATTTTCATAACCATCATATTTTTTATTAGGGTTATTTCCGTTACAGAAAATATGAGCAGCCTCATCAGGTGTTTTAGCATTGGTTAATTTCGTCCATAATCTTTTTTGGTTATCGTTTTTGTTATCTCGTAATGATTTAATGACAAATTTGCATTGATATTCAGCACTTTTTGTTTTTATTAGTTTTTTAACCGCATTAGCTTTATCTTCACTATATCTATCCTTTTCATAGTTAGTAGCATGACCATAATTTTCATAATCATTTGTAAGCATTTGACTAAGCGTAAAAAATTTATCATTCCATTGACACAAACCACCAGCTACAAATCCGTTAGAATCATTTTCTTGTACAGTTTCAGGATTAAATGTTGGACTACCTTCAGTTTCGACAAACATATTTCCTACAATACCAGCTGCAATTATGTCAGCATTTCTAGCACTACTTCCAATTTCATCTTTTAAAAACCCCATTAAAATTTTGGCCTTCTCAACATCATCTTTTGAAGAAGGGTCAAAATCATTTGTGCTGTTTAATGGATATATTTTATATTCGCAATCATTATCGATGCTAGCCTTAAGTGAGATGTCATCCATTTCATCATTATCAGTATATCTCTCATTTGGTGAAAAGTCATCATCTGTGAATATATCCTCAATCATTCTATTTGAGATATTAGCCATACGGCAGCCAGTGAAGGTTGTTGTCATATCACCAGGTTTTAGTGTATGCTTAACCTTCATAATCATGTATGAGCCTCTAAACATTGGAACATTTAACAGCACAAAGTACATTAATGGCTGAACCCAAGGGCATCCCATCATTTCAACGTCACAAGTGTATGATTGGGTTGAATAAATGTCATAAAGGTCTTGCGATGTTATTCCCCTTTCCTTTTGAGTTGCAGCTTGTTGGATTATAAAATGTTTTGCCTTTATTGCTTGCTCCGTAGCAATTGGGCTTTGCATGTTTATATTGACGGACTTGAAATAACTTTGGTATTGTTTTCCATATGAAACTCCAAATGCTGGTATCTTATACATAGCATCAGTCTTTGTTCTAATTGCTTTTGGCGTTTCACTTTCTTCATTAAGCATAAAGCCATCATCATTATATTCATTGTTGTTGACATTAAGATTCCTAGAAGGTTGGTATGGGTATACAACAACGAAACTAGGATACCTATTTACCTCAGTGCTGAAATTAATCGAATCTAATGGCATTGGAACAAACATCTTGTTCATTGAGTCTGAATCAGATAAATCAGAGAAATTCTGTATACACTTAAGCATACATTTGTTACTAGCATATACATCAGATATAAACCCTAACATCATGGCATTAACATCACCAGTAGACAATATTGCATCAATTCTTTCTGATAGTTTTTTAGGGTTAATTAAAAGTATATCACCAATATAGTTATAATAAGAATCAATAAAATGGAACGTATGTCCAACCTCTGTATGGCCACTATTTGTGAAGAAAGTATCTAGATTCCAATTGTCAAAAGATGACATTGGTATCCATTTGTCATATACTTGTTTCATATATCTGTAAAGCTCTATCTTCATATCCTCAGTGGTATGCTTTGGATTCTCTGTGGTCTTCACTTGGCTTGTGTTTGTCTCATCATCATTTGTATTATTGGTATATTTGCTCTTCAACCTTTCTATGAATGCATCCAAGTATGATGTTACAATACCTTCAGCCACATAATAGCTATCATTGTTGACACTATGTTTTACATTAATTGACATATTAAGTATTAAAACTGGTTTTAATAACTCGTTTGTCAATTTCTTAACATAGTCGATGTTTTGGTTTAATAACATTCTACTAGTTTCAACACTAGGTTTTATATAATTTGATTCATTTATTAAATTAGAATAAATTTTTTTAGCTGTATCTGTACAAGTTATCCAATCATAAAAGTACTTCGCATATTGATACCTAACTTGTTCAGACATCTTAAATACTTCACTTGTTATGACCTTTGATAGAGTTTCCTTATTCAAAGACAAATTATATGCCATTTTATTAACCATCTCATCCAATGAAGCAAACTCTTTACTAATCCCACCAGTAGCAAAGCAATATATTCCTAATTTCAATGCACATAATTTTGGCATATATGTAAATGTTCTTTCACATAAGTTATTGAACTCTGTGTTATTTGTTCTCATGCATAGAATTGCAATCGCGGCTTTAGATTGACTTTTTCCAATGCTCATATCGCCAAACGATAACAAAGTTTGAATGTTTTCGTGGGTTTTAAAAAATGACCTTTCATCGTTTACACATTTTTTCTCATCTATACCAAAAACTTCAGATATTGTATATCTTGTCAAATTTCCTTGTTGAACTTCACTACCTATTGAACTGACATCATTGTTGTATACATGTTCTTCATTGCCACAAGTTATTTTAGCAAAATACCCTTCTATGGAAAATGTGGCAGTTTTTGCGTCTATCTTGATATTTGCTGTATTAACTACTGAAGAATAGCCTTTAACTGTCAAGAAAGATGCATATTTCTCATCATTGAACGTAGAAGCAGATACTATTTTATTATAGTAATCATTATATGACTCATTATTATTAGAATTGGCATTATTCATGATTTCGGTTATGAAATCATACTTTTCAGTTATCATTATATTACCAAATCCATAATTAGTGTTTAATTCAGATGGGTTAGTGATAGTTGGAATAACTCGTAACGATATGTCATTATCACAACTTGATATTTTCCCTTGGTTAAACATTGTTCTATGGCTATTTAGCTCATTAAATGATATATTCTGTATAGGATACATTGTATTTGTATATGTATCCTTTTTTATATTGTATGCATTAAGGATAATCCCATTAGATGACTTTGAGAACAATGCTTCATTACCCCAAGGACAATCTTTATTTTTACTTGTAGCCTTTTCTAATAGTAAGCTAGAAGTAATTATACCATCTTTAAGCATACCTAGGATATTTTCATTATTCAGCTTAACACAATGATAGAAATTATCTGCCTCCACAGCTCCTATGTTCCTTGCATTATCAGTAGTAATGAATGAAGTTCCAATGCTTTGCTTCAAATGATTTATCCCCAATATGTAATACATACGAAGTAAAACTTTTCCAGAAAACTGGAATAAATCTTTATCATTTGCTATGTCTTTGGAATCACCATATGGATTTTTTGAAATGAAAAAGTCAAACGCGGACAAAGGATGTTCTATCACCTTGCCAATAGACAAATCTGTTGTTGGCACGTTTTTTAACTCCTCTGCAAGCATATTTTCAGTATCTCCCCTCAATGATTGTAGTTTTTCTATCGCATTAAAGAACCCATCAATGAAATCAACCTCTTCGAATGCCTTTTCACCTCTGTTGTATTCACCAACCCAAGTGTCCTCGATTCTTGTTATATTGTCATCACCAACGACATTCTTTGTGACACGAGGGAATGGAGGTACTACATCTTTTGCGGAATTAACATCTATGCAAATACCATTTGGACCAGTTGTTACACCAAGTTCACTAGCTTTTCTACCTTCACAATTTGATACTGTTGTATACATCAGATACATCAACGTCTCCAAATGGGCAATAACTATTCTAGTGAAATTTTCAACAGTTGGATACCAAATCATTCTGCTGAACATTTCCTTATTAATTTCCTTTATCTTCTTCCTCTTTAACTTTTCCTTTTCATTTACGTTGGCATCTATCTGAAGGTCTTTTATCCTATCTGTTATGTCACTATAATCTTGATTAATCGCATAACATTTAATATATTGCTCTTCTCCGTCATTATATATAGTATTTAAGATATGCTTTTTATGTTTTATGTATTTTTCATTTATATCACTAGTAGTACCGCTAGTATTATCATAGTTAACACCATAAAACACATTTCTGATTACTTCTGATTCTGGAATTTTACAATTTTCATCAAAGCCATAAAATACAACTTGATTTTTCTTGCCAACTTCTGTTCTCTTAAAAAGAGGATTCAAAATATAATCCCCAAAATCAATGCTTACGTTTTCTAATTTTTTGAAATTCCTATCATCTTTGTTGAAATTTTCTATTGCTGCATGCAAATCTTTATTCAACTTTTTGAAACTATCTGGATATTGTTCATAATCACCATCTAATGAAAATGCGGAATCATCTTTGGCTAATATTATTATTCTGTTGTATTCATCATTATTAGTCTTTCTTTTAAATAAAAAACAATAATCTTTCCCATACTTCTCACAGCATATATTGAACAATGATTTATACCACGTTTGATACAATGACTTGATATTAGTGAGTTTTTCAATTTCTTCTTCATGAGTATTTTCTTCATCAGTAATTGCTGTTTCAACGCTTATAGGTTTACTTAGCAAACTCTGCATTTCTTGCCAAATCTCAAACAATGTTGGCATTTCCATCCTTTCGGTTTTTTCCTTGTTCCAAATGGTAAAATGGCCAGATTTCTTTTGTCTATCCCAATATGCATTATAATTTCCATTCTTACCGCAATAATCTGAGTAAGGAGCAGCAAGCAATGCATCAATTGAAATATCAGTCAAAAATGAATAACTATATCCAATAAACCTTGTTGTAATGTCAAAATCGCCAGTATTGGAATTGAATTTGGTGTCAAACTTATCACACATAACCTCATACGTAACTGGTTTACCATAAAACCCTTTTATAGTTATGGTAAACTTTGGCATTGGTATTCTGAAAAAACATTGAAAGAAAGACTGTGCTACATTATCTGAATTTATACCAGCTATACCTTGATACGCATTTGTTCTACTTAATTCTGTTGGCTGAAATAATGATAAACCCCTTACATCAGTGAACTTAACCGTTATTGTTGGCACACAAGCATTTACGTATTCCACATCAACAGACTTTACACCAATCATTTCTGTAGTGCCATAGTCAATTAAATCACCAACGTACATATCAGAATAATTTGTTGTCAAATATGGGATTTCAGTATTCTTTGAATCACCACACTTAACTTTCGTCCCACCCATGAAATTTACAGTAGAGCCACTTTCCCCAACCTTAGTCCTATAGGACATTATTAAGACTTCGTTTGCTATCGTCTTGTTGGCTGAAATGTTTTCCCTTCCACATACTTCAACCTCTATGTTGAAATATATGGAATAGTCCTCAAGTCTAGGAGTTCTAGAATAATCATCATCTTTGGACTTCCAAGGAATTGTATTAGAATTATACGCCTTAAATTCCCCAACTGACGAGATATTAGGCTCAACATAGTTGACCATTGAATGATGTGCCATGCGCTATTGTTTTAAACCATATAAATTATTATAATTCCTAATGTTATTTTCATACCCTTGTATTGCATTCTCTAATGGGTATGGGATTCGTAACTTCTCTTTGTCATCTATCTTAAATTCAAGAGAGCCTACTTTTGGATTTGCTTGGAGTATAAGCCAGCCATAGTTAGGGTCTCCATAATATTGATATGACAATAAATCAAGCCTAGTTTTACCAACTTCATAATATACATAAAAATCACTATCTGAAGTCGGAACTTCAATGAACGGTACTTTAAGAAAAGTACCGTCCACTATGAAAGATTTATATCTACTGTATGCCATATTTGTTATTAAAATCAACAATTTACTTACTTATTATTAATCTCATACCCATATCCTTCTGAATCAAGTTTGTCATATGACCCACTAATATTACCAATTGTTTTATCACCATTTTGTACTGATATATCAATTACTGCTTTCCTTTTTTTCTTAGCTTTAATACCATGTAGCATATTTGGATATGAGAATGGCTTAAATTTAACCTCACGACCACTTCCGTCTGGGTCATACTGTACCATTTCAGCACGGTTGTCATATACACCTGTATTAGCATAATAATTGAATGAAACAGCATCTTGGAGACGTGCAATAGGACCAGCAAGGTCACTGCCTCCTAAGAATACAAAGTTCAATGTTATTTTTGCAAACATTGGCATTACACCAATTCCTTCTGGATTTAAATCCCATAATGGCTGCTCATACTGAATCGACATTGAATTTATTATTATTTTAGTATAATAAAAATCACCCAATCTTAATACACAAACTGGTGGTCTTCCAAATGATAAATTGTATGCAGTACTACTTAACTGACCGTCTGAAGCACCAACAGTAGAACCTTGTCTAGTACATTGATGCAAGAAAGTAAGTCTAGCATTAAATCCTTCTGGAGATATTGAATGAAATGCTGGGTCAAAATACCTTATCTTATCAGTTATTAAGTGATGCATCATCGGGTCATTCCTTTCAAGCAATTCAAAGAACTCACCTTCATTGTCATACCTATCAACAACATCACTCTTAACATTAGCAGTATTGGTTTCGTTATTATCAGATGTTTTTAATGGATTTGTTTCATTAGTTATACTATTTAACCTATCTAATGTATTACTGTTCTTCTGATTGACATCTAGCCAAGACTCTCCAGAAATAGCTTGAACACCAATCTTTTCCAATCCTATTTTTTTGCTAGAAATTCCATTTTCTATCTTAGCTCTGTCCACCTTGGCTAATGGCGCTCCAGTTTTTATATCATTTTTACCTTCTTCAAAAACAGAATCTTCAGCAAATGAAGCATTTTTCACTTCTGTTTCTTCATATTCTATAATTACAGATGCACTTCTCCAAATCTTTGTAAGCTCACCATTATTGTCACCACTATTTATTATACTATTCTTCTCTTGCCTCTTAGAAGATATAGAACCATTTTCAGCATTTGGAAAGCCTTTATCTTGCATCCACCTCTTCAGAGTTAAAGCTCTATTATATGATAACACATTATTAGATGAGTTTGTTCCTTGTCCAGATGCATGACCTTCAAATCTTATAGAAATGTTGTACTTATCTTTGTTTTTAATTATATCAGTAATTATATTTACGTTATCTTGAGAAACATTGCTAGAACCAATTACTGACTTGACCTTATCACCCTCAAGCGCAACAAACATATCAGCAAAACTAACCAACGTGGTACTACTATCAGAATTTTTCAAACCAAATTCTTCCATAGCATTTGAATGCTTCTTCAATAGCTCATATCCCATTTTACTATTTAAATTGTAACATTTGGTGTCAACATAACTATCTGTATCTGATAATTTATCAGAAACATATGCATTATCAACCCTATAATACCAACGACCACGATACCATAAATGGTCTTTGCTAGTTAGATTCTTCATGTCATTTGCACTACCCATTGACATTGCATCTGGACTAACCATTTTAGCCAATGTGTAAAAATTATCACCATATAATACTAGATATCTAGTACCAGAACTACTAGTAAGATATTGAGCCTTTCTATCTTTTGTAACTGTATCAGCATATGTGCTTACAATTGTTTGGTATGACGGGTCTAGATTACTGCTAGTAATGGATATGTTTCCATTTATTTCATAACCTCCATGACCAGAACCAGAACCTTTTGGAGCAGAATCAATCTGAGTTGGAATGTCCTTTGGCATCAAATCAGTATCAACATACTTCTGAGCGCCAATACCATTCATTAAATAATATATGGCATTAACCACCCCACTACCATTTGGCAAGTCATCAATGCCACTATAATTGTTCGGGAAATAAAGAACACAATGTAACGTTTTTTTCTTAACTGTTTGAGGATGCGTATCAGTATCTGGAACAGAATCATTCTTCGGCTCAATTGGGTCTTCTACCATTTCTGGCTTCCTATTTTTTAATTTAAATTCTTGAGGTATAGCAGAAAGAATATCACAACCAGCAAAAAACCTCAATAACGTGTTTTCTTGGTTGTTTGGTTCATCTACACCACCACCATTTCCAGGTATTAATTCAGCATTTTTATTTTTCATGCCATTACGCTTATGACCATTCCAATAATCAAGTATTGACGGGTGGTCAATAAGTAAAGTAAAACTTAAGTTACCCCTTCTCTCCGTGTCAGTATACGTGTAAATCTTTTCTCCCCTTCCTATGAATTGGTTTTGATTCCAATTTACATTCACATCTTCACTGCATGTCAAATCATATGGTGGAAACCACATTATACGCCCGCCAAGAGGGCCTTTTTGCTCTGCTGACAATCCAAACTTATCATATTCATTCATAATGACGTTTTCAGACCTCCAAGCTAGGTTTTCGATGGAAAACATACACTTCTTAATCGTAACTTCTTTGCTAGTCTTTTCTTCATCTTCAAAATATTTTATTTTGGCTGTTGGAGCAATATTTACCAAACCATTTTTATAATTAAGGACGCCATAATTATCCAACCTCTTGCTTCCACCATCAAACCCAAATTCCTTGTCTTCCAATGTACGGAAACCTACTGTTTCATAGTTCCCACTTCTTTCATTATTTTCTAGCCCTTCTTGGGATTCAATATGACCAAATGGTCTTATTGCTCTAGATAACTGGTTATATTGATGGTGATATGTCCATACCCTACAATATGGGTTATCATAGCCATTACTATTATCCTTTTTGGTTGATAACAAGTTTCTGCCATGAGACATACCATATCTCTCAGATATAGCTGTCTGTGTAATATCATTCTTATCCTTGGAATCCATAGAATTGGTGTTAAACCTAGCAATAAGAGTCTTATACTTGCCATGATTGAAATTGTCATTCGTCTTTTTAATCATGTCACAAGTGGTAAGGGTATTTGCAAAACTGCTTATTCCACCAAAATTAACTCCAGGATTTGCATTCTCAATATCATACGTTGCTGATATTTCCTTGTTGTTTGTATAACCATAATCAGATTCGGCATATGAATATAATATGTTCCTTTCAGATGTCTTTTCGAAATTAACATTTGGAATCCACCTATCCAACAAGTTCATTGGGTCATTATAAGGGTTAGCAAACCTCACTGTAGGCTTCTCCTTGTAAAAAGTAAACTTAGGACACATGTATTCTTGGTTTATTACATTTGTCCCCATGTTATAGTTTCTCCTAACATGGTCAAATATAAACAAATAATCCTTGCCAAGCAAACTGATTGGCTCACGACCAAGGGACTGAACAATAAACATGATATCCTCATATGAATTATTCATTCCTATAGTCCTTGATATAAAATCACTGCTAGCAAGCAAATCTCTAGTCCCATGTATTAAGGAACTTGGTATCGACTTACCGTATTCCTTAATTGACTGCCCTAGTTTTTTTACAACACCACCCATATATAAATAATAAAAAATATTTTCCGTTATTTAAACAAATAGTTATATTTTTCCCCAAGTTGTAGATGGGGATGGTAGACCTCTCATATATGAAGCATCAATCATTATCCTACCATTATGTATTTCACGATTTATTGATTCCCTTATATTCTCCTTAAGTGCTGATATAAACGTTGAATCTTCCAACAACTTGTTTATGTCGATATTCTTTAATGAGTTCCCACCATCAAGCTTGATTGTTCCATTTAATGAAATATTGAAATCATTCATTTTAATCTCATTTACACCATTAAAACCATTTGTTGAATCAGTACTCTTTGGTATCCTTTTAAAACTATTCTCACCAAAAGGAATCGTCTTTATATTATTGTTGGTATTCAATGCAGTAGATACAATGTTGGAATTACTGTTGAAAATGGTGGATAAAATACTATTAATAGTATTATCAGTAACATTAGACGAAACATTTGACATTTTACTACTAGAAGCAGTATAATAAGACACACCATTTGAAGAACCAATCTTAGTTAAAATGCTAGACGCATTATTGATGAAACTGAATAACTGTGCTTGCTGGTCTTTATTCAATACCATCTCACCACTGTTAAGACCAGTTAATATTCTATCACCACTGTATGAATTACCACCAACAATGCCACCACTAGCGTGTTTCTCACTAAACAAACCTTCAGCCCAACCTTTTGCGGCATTCCATTTTTCTTTAACCCAACCTTTCGCATCTTCATATGTGTTTTTTGCACCTTGTTTAATGCTACCCCAAGGGTCATCTAGGAATTTTTGTATACCACCCATTAATTTATCCCATCCCTCTTTAACTTTAGCAAAGAAGCTCTTAACAGGTTGTAAAATATTTTCATCTGTCCATTTAACAACGTCTTTAATTGGCTGTAATACATATTCCTTGAAAGGTTGTTCTATATAAGTGCTCCACCCATTTTTAATATCTTGCCACAAAACACTAAGTTGACTCATAGCACCATCCCATTTTTCACTAAACCAAGTAGATATTTCATCCCAATGCTTAACAACTTGTATTATTGCACCAACTGGAGGTAAAAATGTACTTATTAAAGTTTCACCGACTTTACCCCAATTAATAGAGGTAAAGTAGTTTACAACTTTATTCCATCCTTTAGAAAACCAATCAGTAATTTTAGTCCAATTCTTACCAATATATTCGCCAGCAAATTTACCAATTGCACCACCAATCATAGCACCAACTGGTCCACCAAGAATTGTTCCAATTACAGTACCTACGCCACTGCCTACAGCACCGCCTACACTTTCATTCCTTTCTGTCTGTGCTCCAGCCATAGCTTCTTCCTTGGTTTTATATCTACTTCTATCCCATTCACCTCTATTTATTGCATCAAGTTGGTCTCTATATGCAGATTGAGCCATAATACCTTGTGCAGCAGAAATTCCAACTCCAAGAGCAGCACCACCAATGCTTGTTAATTTTTGGGCTTTTGTTAAATATTGAAACCCTTTAAATGGGGCTTTAATTGCTGACATTATTTTTCCACTTCCACCTATTCTAGCATCAGTATAGCCATATTTATACATATCCCTTGTTGGACTCCAAAAACCTTTTGCTCCAGCTTTTAAACCTTTCCAAATACCACCTAATGCTTTTGATGCAAGTTTTCCACCAACTGTTGTGTTTCCACCTAAATTTGCTCCAAGTGCTGGCTTAATAAGCATTTTCCATCCAGCTATTGCTATTAATAATTTGCCCCAATTGTCAGCTAAAAACTTAGACACACCTCTAATACCGTCTGCAATACTCTTTAAAAAAGGACCATTTTTATTAATCCAATCAAGTATTTTGCTTAATACTTCGTTAGCTCCTTTTCCTAAATTTTCAGCAACTCCTTGTAAATTAGTCCCAACCTTGTCAATATTTTGGATAATATTCTGAGCATTTTTATCTAATTCTAAACCCTTTGCAAATGAAGCAACAACAGATGAAGCATTTCCAGTAATTGTTTCATCAATACTTTTTAAATGTGAAGCTTGGTCTTTTAATATGTCTGAATCTGACATATTACTAAACTGCATCATTTCGTTAATTAAATTACTATCAACATCGCCAGAACTTACATTATGTTCTTTACCATGAGAATCAGTGTAATATAATTGACCATTTTTAACTTGCCCATTGTTAATAAGGAAATTCTTTTGTTCTTCACTTAATCCAAGCCCATTAAGTTTACTCCCACCAAATTCTTTTTCCTTATACCTAACTTCAGCCATCTTCTTGGCATTAGCAACGACCTCTTCAGCATTAAGACCCATCTCCTTTGCATAATTTCTAAGAATTTCTTGGTTCATTGCGCTCATGGTTGCATAACCTTTTTTGGTGTCAAAGGTTGCCATGCCTTTCATTGCGTCCTCCATCCTCTTGGCAAATGCCTCTGGGTCGTACATTGATTCATAAGCATTTTGCAAAGGATTGCCAAACGAAGCACCTATACTGCCACCAAGCATCTGCAAATGTGCTGAATGTTCAATAGCACTGTCAAGTTCCATGAACTGTCCAGCGGCTGTTTCTACAGACTTCATACTAAGTCCGAATTTTTCAGCCATTGCCGCCATTCTAGTAATCCCATCAACACCGTTTCTGAAGTTTAAACGGTTTGCCATTGAAAGGTTTTCAGCTATTTTTTTACTAAATTTTTGAGCATTTAAGCCTTGCTTTGAAGCAGTTGCATATGCCTTTGATATTGCACCTTGTACAGCACTAACTTGCCCACCCATACCATTCATTATGGTATCCATAAACTTGTTAGTGGTTTCTTGTCCAACAAGTTTATTAGCTTGCACAAATCCTTCAGCTTGGGCATCATTTAATATTAGCTGTTTTCCTGTTGTTTCTGAAATATTTCTTTGTACTGCTGTAATAGCTGAAGAAGCTACGCCATATTTTTGGGCTAAAACTTGTGTTCTTTCAGTTAATACTTTAGTATAAGCGTTAGCTTGATTTAAGCCCATACCTAAATCTCTAGCTAATGAAATACCTTCTTGGTGAAATTGTAATGCTGCTTTAGTGCCAGCTTGCATCATAGATATAGCTGTTCCTAACGCTCCATTTAAAGCCCCTCCAATAACGCTTGCTATCTGTGTAAATATTGCTAATAATGCTTGTGGCATATATATAATAAATTTTAAAAAATTTTATTGATTAATTTACTATATAAATAGGCGTATTTACATTTTTTAACATTATTTATTTTGCTAATTTAAAAATATTTCGTACCTTTGCATCAAGAAACAATAAAAAACAAATAAACTATGAGATTTTATCAAGAATGGAAAGGCATTATTTGGGAATTCAATTCTGTTGGGGAATTCCTACTGCATATTGTATGTAGGATAATAGGCGCAATAATTGGATATGGTATTTTATATTTAATCATTTTATGGCTAGCTTGGTATGGTAGTAAGTGAGGTTAATCTTTTGGCATCGTTCCATTGCAACAACGAGAAATACTTTAATGGTATTCTTCCTATACCACAATTCAAAATATCCAATTCATATAGGACGTTGGGCTATTTTCACTGTGATGTTGACGAATATGGTGACTATTACAACGAAACAATAGAAGTAAGTGGCAACTATGACTATACTGAGGAACAATTTAGGAACATAATGATGCATGAAATGATTCATTACTACTTATTATACGTTGGCTTGGACAACAGATGCACACACGGAAATGAATTCAAAAAAATGGCTAAAGAATTTAATACAAAATATGGCTTCAATATCACAAAAACCATTGATTTAAGCGATTTTAAAATAAAAAAAGGGAATTCAAATTTTATGTTCAAACTTTGTACTTTGTTCTGATATTTATATTGGAACAAAGTTTTTTTTATGAACAAAATCAAATCAATTATACGAGAAGAAATAGGTAGATTTATTATAAACGAAAACGTAAGTAATCTATCAAGATATGCAAACACAATAAACGGTTATTTAAACCAAATGCAAAACATTGATAGTTTGCAGCCACAAATCAAACAAGTTACTATGAACTTTATGAAATATTGCATACAAATAATTCATGCAATAAACAGGTGTGTTCAAGCAAACAGTTTGAATGAAGGCTTAAGTAATTGGGGAATAAATGTTCCACCAGAATTAGGAGGTAATTTTTGGAATGATGCAGTGAGAGGATATTATAAGACGAAAAACTTTCTAACTAGAGGAAGAAGTGGTATGTATAATGGTAAAACAATTAATGGAGTTAACCAAAATACCTTACCATCTGTTAAATTGTCAGAGTTATTAAGAAATCTTCCTAGTTGGGAAAATCAATGCATTAGGTATCAATTAAACCAAAACATCAAAGGAAACGTGATTAACAATATAATACAAATTTTATATCAATTAAATCAAGAATATACTAGTATGGTGCAAACCGCACAACAACAAAACCAAAACGCCCAAGGTACAAATCCTTGAGCGTTTTTTGCCTTATATTAGCCCTATTTCCTCTGCAATATCATTACCATCAAGCCCTTGACTCATACTAGTGTAATTGGATATATTGCTGTTTGAAGAAGAACTTCCACCGTTATTCATTGCATCATTTCTTGCATTTACATATTCAATGTACTTGTCAATATAGTATTTTCTATCCATTATTGGCATCTTCTCAAGCACATCAAACGGTATCTTCACATACATATGGCAAGCAAATAACTCATCTTTAAGGTTTCTCTCATACATCGGAGATATTGAGGAAAACAGAATCGTCCCAGTTAAGAAAGGTCTTGAATGAGCCACCTCCAAGACTCTCTGGTCTTTCAACTTCAATGTCAAAATTAATTCCAGGTCTGTTGTCATTAATATATTTTCTCAACATCAATGAATCTCTAGCTGGCATCTGATTAATATATTTCCTAATGTATTCTCTGTCATAATTACCATTTACCGCAACAATCTGCAATTGCATATTATTGGTCATAATCTTGGTAAATTCAGAATTATTGACTTCTTTCAACTTCTTTGACCATTTATCCATTGCTGCGATTGCTGCTCTAATTACTTTCTTATCATTTTCATTAACATACTTATCGTTCATCAATGCAGCTTTTAACGATTCGCTTTCCCTAGCTAGCATCATAGCCTTTGTTCCATAACCTTCAAGTTCAGTCACTTGTCTAAGTTGTCTCTCTTGTTTTCTAGTCAAATATCTGAACTTAATCTTATCCTTCAAAATAGGTGTAGTATATTCAAAGTGTCCGTTTTCATCGCCAACCAATTTAAAATCCCTAGGCTTAAGCTTAGTTAAATCAATTGTTGTATCAATTTGTTCTCCAGTATCTGGGTCACTGACAACGATTGGGAAATCTGGTCCATAGCTTGTTGCCCTCAAATACAATATAATCGCATCAGCATCACCGCTAACCAAATCTTCAACATTGATTTCACTGTTAACAACCTTGGATTTAAGCAAATAGTCAATGACAAGACCATCCTTATACAAGTTTGGTGATGTGATAATGTTTTCATCATAAGCAGTTAAAAAAGCTACTGGAACTCTATCAATTTTATTTCTATAGCACTGCCCATTACTAGGTAACTGAATTATATCATATTTTAAACTTGAGTCAATATCATTAAAATTGGATTTATCAGCAACAGTTGTCTCACTAGGTGTCATATCATATTCATCAACCTCATTATCTTGTGATTCAGCGACTTCAAGTTCTTTCTCCTCATTTCTAGACCTCTCATTCTCTTCCAATATATCAAATATTGACATATCAGTATCTTGGAACAAATTTGTCTGGTTCACAACCTTCTTATTACTTGATAAAGATGTTGTTTTCTTGCTTGCTCCAAGTACAGTTGGGTCAATGCTATTGATATGGTCAATAACCTCTTGCTGTGCTCTCTCAATCTGCTTTACAGACTGGGTTTTACCTCTGCTCTCAGCTTCCTTCTTAGTCTTTTCCAACATTTTGTTGTTTTCCAAAAGAGTCTTGATTTCGTTCTCTTGCTCTTCAGTTAGTTTCTTTTTTGCCATAACTCATTATATTTCATCTATTAATCTTAGTTTCTCAATGAATACAATCATGGAGTTGTCATCAACAATATCCATAATCTTACAATTCTCTAGAATTGCATATATGTCTTCACCAGCTTTATTTACGAAATGCATTTTTACATTTCTCTTAGGCTCTTTTACCCAAGCCCATTCTTCTCCTTTATAGTCTTTGTATTTGTTGATTGCATTATGCTCTTTAACCCATAATGACACCTCTGCGATAAATTCTTCCTCACTAGTGTTATCGTCAAATTCAAACATTTCTATAAAGGGTTTCTGGTCTACAAAGTGTGTAATCAAGCTGTCAACTGTATCATCGTTTCCATTCTCGTCATATACGATACCATTACAGCTCGAATAAGCCACTTTCTCTTCCTTCTGAGCCGTGTTTGCGCCAAACTTGTATGTTTGCCCATCACCACCTATTAAACCGCCTCCACCGTTCTCTCTTTCGTAAACAGCGTTGTAAATAATGTCTTTGTTCTTATTATATTCTTTTGACACTGCCTCAATGTACTCATTTTCGTCATAATAATTATTATTTACATCGAAAGAACCATCATTGTAATCATAATAAGGCATGTACAACGTAACTTCCACAATAAATATAGTTTATTTTATTTTATTAATATGTCTCTTATTTTTCTTCTCAATAAGAGCCTTTTTTTCTGTTTCTTTATATAACCTCTTTTTTAATTCATTCATAACCATTTTAGGGTCTTCACGAATATCTTTTTCCCAGATTCTCATAATTGGTATCCCATGCATCAAAGCCCATTTGTCTTTATATTCATCAACTCTCTTGTTATGCTTCTGCATTGGATTCATATCTTCCTCTTTAACTAATCTAGGGTCTGAATGATAATAACTACCATCACACTCGATGATGAGGTTATGTTCTGGGAGATAAAAATCGTAGAATCTCCCAATATCTTTTGCTTCAAACTGATAAATATACCTCACTTTAAGTTTGTCTAAAAAGTCTTTTGCAAAATCTTCCTCTAATTTTGATGTTCCAAATTTAGGGTGTATACGTACAACCCTTCTAGTCGTTTTTTTGACTTTCGAGACTGTACGCTTCTTTTTTGGTTTGCTCACTAAGGTTTTACCCTTATTACTTACTTGTTTCATACTCTACGTTCTGGTAGCTAATAAATAGTTGAATCTTTGAAAAATCGTCACTAGCATAGTCAATTGGGTCTCTGTAAATCTTCATCAAGTGACATCTAGAATATTTTTCTGTATACATAACCTTACCATCAGCCTCTAAGTGCTTAACTGTAAAATTAAATGAATTAGGTGCGTATTTCAACACTTGAAGAATTGGATACTTCTGTCCATTGAAATCTGTCACAAAATCATATATACAAACTGATACCATATTCTCATTTGGGTCAAATGAAATTGACCTAACCATAATTTCTGGAATGCTGAGTGGGTCTTTTAAGTCAACCAAGAATCTGTTTGCTTGTAGTCTTGAATCGACCGTATTTCTCAAATCCTCAACAAACTTCTTGGTTAGTTGACAATCATTCTTCTTCTCAACCAATTCATCATTATATTCTTTCTTTACTTGCTTGTAAATATTTTCATAGTTATATTTCTTACCATTCTTCTTCATCTCTTCTGCCTCAACGAACTCACAAGCCTTGGTCTGCTTAACTATGGAATCATAGAACCCCTTGTTTTTCTTCTCTTCCACGTTTTTATCATAATAAGTATAAATAACCTCTTTTTCTCCGTTTTTAATCTTCTCCAAATCTTTGTTAATGTTTTCTATTTCAGACATAATACCGTCCAATTCTGATTTCATGGAATCAATAACTTGTTTTGAAGAATTCCTTCCAATCATTTCACATAATGTTGCATTGAGCATCTTATACTCATTAATCCTCATATTCAAGAGATTCTTTAGATAACTACTATCTTTTGCTTTTGTGCTGTTACTCATTTTTATTATATTTTTGTTCTGTTATTATCATTTTATACGTTTTAACTCGTTCAAATGTTTTTAATACAAAAACATTTGTAAGTCTTTCTGCTAAATACCCACCAATCCTATACTGATATTCAGCAGTATCATTAGGGCTAAATGACTTTATATACTTATCTTTATTATCATCAATTCTTTTATTAATATCAGTACCAATAATATCTAAATATTCATACATAATTTTTTTGATAAAATTAATATATTCTATAAAATCAGCCTTTTTCATTATAAACATATTACAAGGAAAAAATATATTTCCATCGATAAACGATTCAAAAGCTTTATAATATTCTGGTGCTTTCCTTTTCACAATATCACCAACAATATCTAAATCTTCTATATTATGACATATTGAATATTGCCTAAAAATATTGTGCTTAAATTTTAATGGCTCACACATTATAACATCACAATCTTTAAACACTTCGTCAATATGTGGAATATCGTCACCAAAACCGAAATATCTCCTATAATGACAAAATCCTACATAATCTTTTAACTCCATATTATCTGACACATAAAAAAATGAAGATAATTCAGACCAAAACTTATCATCTAAACCGTGATATTTTTCATTGATATTTCTAGAATCAATCACTTTATATACTTCATTATTATATATTTGCTTAAAATCTTTATGAGTACAAATAAATATGTCAAGGTTATTTTTTTCCTCCGCATTCAAAAACTTCAATTTTTCTAGAGTTTTTTCATTATATTTGAAAAATTCATCAACCCAGTCATTTTTCTTGAAAAAATCTTTATTTCCGTCTGGGTATCCCCTTTTAATCTTTAAATCTCTATATTCTTCAATTGTTTTTGTTGTATAATGCCTTAAGCAAAAATTTTTATAAACTATTGGATTTAAAAAAGGACTTGAAGAATCACAGACATTTCCTTTTGAATCACAGCACTTTAAATTATTAGTTGGTGTGTGAGGTGTACCATTCCACATTACTTTTTCAAGACCACCCTTAATGATTGATTTAACATGGCAATTTTCAGGAAATTGATAATTTTTTCTAAAAGTAAATGGATTAATAGGTTTAACAAATCTTTCTAAAACTGGTTTATTTTCATATTTAACAAGACCATTATCCCCATAACATAACCAATTTATATGTATCATGTCATAATTTTGATAAATATCGTAGTTCAATAAATCCTTCAAATTTTTTTCTTTTTCAAATAGAATAAACTCATCTATATCAAAAAAGCACATCCAGTCATATTCATAGCCATGCTTGTCATAACAATCTTGATATGCTGCCACTTGGCATCTTTCTCTATTTCTGTAGTTTATTACCTCAACAGAACCTTGATATATATAGTCACCAATCACAGCTTCAAAATATTCCTCTCCGTCATAATTGTTGTCGTATAAGAATATCTTATCTACACCGATACCCAAATAAAAACCAACATATTCCCTAATGTATCTGTTTTCTAATCTACCAATACAGCACAATGCTACTTTCATAATATAATTTCTTTTATAAAAAATAAAAAAAAGTTAAAAAAACAAAAGATATTTGGGTAATTAAATTACTTTTAATATATTTGCAAAAATCAATATTTCAAAAATATGTTCAATAACTACAAAAAGTATTACGACAACTATACCAAATACTTACTATCTATGGAGTCACAAATGAATACCGCTGAAATGGAAAGTGGATTTTCAATTGTGGAGACATTTATCATGCATATATATGGTAACAACCTTGGATATAAGTATAGCGGTAAGTACTCTAAAGCAAAGGATAAAATTGCCTTTGTGGATTCTACAATCAATGGCAACGAACTCTCAAAAGAACTTGACCTTGAATATCTAAGTGAATATATGTATAAAGAGTATTCCTATATTGATACTGTTAGGAATATGAAAAATTATGTATTCTTCAACGGAACGGCATACATATTCACAGACTATGGACTTATAGAAGTCTACGGAAGAGGAAGAGATAGCGCAAACGTTGCTAAAATATTAAGTGTGACACTCTATCTATACAATAGCAAAGATAAAGATGAAATAGAAGGATTCTTCAACCAATGCGCTGTTGAAATACCATCAGACAAAAAGCAAAATAACCTTACCATCTGTACAAATGGAAACTATGGAATCAAAAAAGAAAAGCTTGAAATCAAACCATTCGATTGCGATATAGAGAAAAACTATAATGATGACCTTCCATACGATACGTTAACAAAACTCGTTAACTCAGAAGAGGAAGAACTGATACTGTTGCATGGAGACCCAGGTACTGGTAAAACCTCTATCATTAAGAAACTCATATACGATAACCCAACCGTTGAGTTTATCTATTTTGATTTCAATCTTCTTACATCATTCAGTGATGGAAAAATATTTGAATTCCTAAGTGAGCATAAACACCACGTATTGATTATTGAGGACTGTGAAAAGCTATTTACAGATAGAAATGATGGTAATAAGTTCCTTAACTCAATACTTAACCTAACAGATGGTATCATCGGAGAGGCTTTCGGTATCAAGTTCATTTGCACATTCAACTGTCCGAAGTCAAAGATTGACCAAGCAGTATTGAGAGAGGGTAGACTTTCACTCATATACGAGTTTAAGAAACTTACGCTCGATAAGACAAAGGAATTGATGCCAACTGCCACAGAAGGTATGACATTGGCTCAGATATACCATACTGAAGATAATGGTAATAAAAAGAAAAGTAATAAAAAAATAGGATTCTAACAACTAGAATCCTATTTTTGTTTTAACTGCTCTTCTAATAACACTTTAACACCACTACAATCTTTATCATAATCTGACTCCCATATCTCTATAAGATTAATTCCATTTTCACTGCAATATTCTCTCAACTCATTATCCTTAGTAACTTTTTTCTTTTGGTATTCACTAAGTTTATCATTAGAATATTTATTAGGGTTTCCATGCCAATAGTCACCTTGAAACTCAATAATCATATTTTTACTAGGAATATATACATCACAATAATGATGGATGTCTTTCAAATAATACTGGGTATCGTAATCAATCCCTAACGGTTTAATACAATATTCTATAAATTCTTTTTCTTTTTTAGATGATAAAGAAAATTCTGTTTCTGTTAACATTCTATACATTTTCTCCCTATTTTTTAGAATAGAATTTTCGCTTCTACCGTTTTGTCTGCATTTTTCAGCGTGTTCTTTAGATTTTGGCACACCTTTAAGTTTAGCCGCTATTTTACTATTTCTGCTTTCATCAGAATAATTTTTGGCAATAACATTGCAGTTGGCACAACTATATGTTAAATGCAGTCAGAAATGACTGCATTTTTTTACCTATAGTGATATTTATTATTAAAATAATGAATTAATACGTATTATAATATGAATAAGAAACTAATTAGATTAACAGAAAGTGACCTTCATAGAATTGTGAAAGAGTCGGTTAATAGAGTGTTAAAAGAAGGTGAAAGAAGACCATTCTTGAAACAAGCATATGAAAACTTGCTTCAAGCAATGTCTGATTTTGAATATAGTTTAGAAGGAAGATATGATATGGAAGGCGAAGGAGTCAATAAGATACTGCAATCATTCAAAATGACACAAGAAGCCGTAGATGATTTTGTTAGGCATCCTGACCTTGGAGGTAGTTATAAAATATGGGATAGACCAACAGAATATCCATTCTTTTAAGCAGCCATCAACCCAACTCTGATTTCAGACCACTTACGAACCAAGCCAATGGACTTGTCAAACATATGGGCGAATCGTTCTGATTCGCTCATTTTTCTTGTATTCCAACGATACACTGCCTCGTCAATGTAGTGCTGAAGGTGTTCGTCAGATACATCGTGATAGCAGCCGACAATCATACGTCTGAAATGACTCCAAAAGCCCTCAATGCTGTTGGTGAATACGTCACCATTGGCATACTCTTCAGCACCGTGAGCAACAACAGCATGGGTATAACCCAACTCAGCAAGCCCATTATAGGCTGATAGTTCATCAGTGATGACTCTTGAACTATCAGCAACAAACTGCTGAATGATAGGCTGCAATGTATCCCTATTCGTGTTCTCCACAACGAATGCGTGAACATAGGTGATGTTCTCAATCTCACCCTTCTCATTCTCAAAGGTGCTACGCTCCATCATACCGAAGACTGGTGTCTTGGTCTTCGTGGAACGACCTTGGGTCTTGGGGGTACGCATTGACTTGTGCTTCCATTTCTCCTTGCCACCGATGTATACCTCGTCACACTCCACAGTGCCTTCAAATGAATCTGCGTCACTCTGAGGGTAGAGCAGACGCACCTTCTGAAGCATATACCAGGCTGTATTCTGAGTTACCTCAATGTTCCTTGCAAGTTGATAGGAACTGATACCCTTCTTATGAGAAGAGATAAAATACATAGCCAAGAACCACTTGATGAGTGGCAACTTGGTATTCTCAAAGATAGTACCAACGAGGCAAGAAAAGTTCTTGTTGCACTCTGTGCAATGGAAACGTCCATTCTTTGACATCTTGCAGTGATGCTTACCGCAATAAGGGCAAACAACGTCTTGTTCCTTACCAACACCCCAACGACTCTCTATGATGGCTTGCTTGCATTTGTCATCAGAGGTGAAATACGATGTGAGTGAGATAACGCTGTTGAACTTCTTGAAATTAATCATATTGCTATTGTTTCTTAAACTATAGCAAAGATATGAAAAAAGTCCAGCGAATGCTGAACTTTCATACGTATAAGAGATTATTTTGTGCCAAGTGCGATGTTATTGCCTAATTTTTTATCAACTCTTTTATTTTATCTTCCGTATAGGTTTCTTCCCAAGACTTACCTTTATTCCATTGTATTCTTTCCCCATTTTTATATTGCCTCCTTCTAGTCTCGGCAGAATGTAGTTTTGCTTGTTCATTATGACCCCAATTATTATGTACCCTAGAATGATGACCACGTATATAATCTGCAAAATGGACACCGCCGTCATATCTTATTTCAGTATATTCTCCGCACCCACATTTACATTTTGGCCTAATACCGCCATATTTGTAATCAGTTAGCAATTGCTCTTGAGTAATAGAATCACTATGCTCTTTATACCTAAATATGTGTTTGCATAACCCATTATAGGTCTCAAACCTTTTATCGCAATATGGGCATTTATATTCGCCATAATTTTTTTGCTGATTGGTGAATTCGCTAGAATATTTAAAGGTAAAACCATTTACTTGTTTTAATTTACCTAAACAACATTTAGATATGTTGCTTTTAGTGGATTCTATAGCATTTGCCGCATCCGTTGCAGAATTGTATACTGCAACTTGTTCTCCATCTTTAAACTGTATAATTTGTTTTTTTAACCCCATAAAAAAAAAGATATTTACTTACATATTATTTTTGCAAATATATAAATAAATATCTTAATTTACAAGAAATTGCTATAATTTCTTTAACTTTTTTGTTTGATTAACCTCTAAATTACTTTAACGAAACGCTGTAACTTGCTGATACTCAATTAGTAGCACAAAATCGCATAATCGAAGCGGAGTGTCAAGCTAATGGTGGCGAGGTCATCCTGGCTATAATCCAAATCACCGAAGTCTGCTGCTGTACACATTGTGTTCTTTAGAATCCATTTAGATACAACTACACCTGTTGGGTCTAGCATTTCAAGCTCAACATCACGTTTATAACCTGCCGCATAACCTTGACGGCCAGTAACGGACTCAGAGTGAAGACGTACCCATTCCATTACAGCTTGCGAAGCAGAAGGACCGATTGGGTCTCTCAATGTTACTTGAATCTCATCCCAAGTATAACGTCCTACAACGTATGTCTCTGTATTCAAGAAAGGTATTGCCTTGCCCTCTTGCTTAATTGTTGGACGCTTTGCGCTCTGACACCACCACTCTTGAATACCTAAATCGGCTGGGAATCTTAATAGCCATCTATTTTTCCTGAGCGGCTCATAGTTGAGCGGCATTTTCAAAAGTAAATCACTCATAAATATTAATTTTTTTAATCTAGATTATTATTATTTTCTTATTTTTTTAATATAAATATACAAATATTAATTTTTTTAATATTTTTTTGGTATTTTAATATATTTTTTATATATTTGCAAAGTATTTATAATAGTAAAAGAAACATAATATGGTGGATAAAAAAGCGAAATTCATTGAAAAGGCAAAAAATAGACATGGGGAAAAATACGACTATTCTAAAGTGGAATATGTTGATAGTTTAACAAAAGTATGTATTATCTGCAAAGAACATGGCGAATTCTGGCAAACACCACAAGGTCATGTAAGGGGTCAAGGATGCCCAAAATGTGCAAATATAAAAAGGGGTGATACATTTAGGTCTGATGGCGATACATTTATTAAACGTGCCACTATTTTGCATGATGGTAAATACATATACGACAAAGACTCTTATGTTAATGCAATGACAAAAGTTCCAATACTTTGCTTAAAACACGGAACATTCTGGATGACTCCAATGAATCACCTACTAGGTCAAGGTTGTCCTAAATGCAGTGGTAGGGGATTAAACACTGAAGAGGTTATAGAACTGTTTAAGGAGAAACATGGTGATAACTATGATTATTCCAAAGTCGTATTTACTAAAATGCATGAAAAGGTTTGTATAATCTGCAAAGAACATGGTGAATTCTGGCAAACCCCTAGCAAGCATATTTTAGGTCAAGGATGCCCAAAATGCAGTGGCATTAAAAAAGCAAAAGAAAGGATGTTAACAACAAATGATTTTATTGAAAAATCTTCGAAAATTCACAACAATAAATACGTTTATGATAAAACAGAATATAAAGGTACATATGAATCGCTTACAATAACTTGCCCCATTCACGGAGATTTTACACAAAGGGCGAATGACCACCTCAATGGTCACGGATGTCCAATATGCGGCAACAATATGTCGCTTGCTGAGAAAGAAATTGAAGATTACATTAAATCTTTTGGTGTTAAAACTGAAACTAAAATTAGAGGTATACTAAGCAATAACAAAGAAATTGATATATTAATGCCAGAATTAAACATAGGAATTGAATATAATGGATTAAAATGGCACTCTGATGAATTTAAAGATAAAAATTATCATCTAAATAAAACAGAAGAATGTAAAAAATTAGGAATACGACTTGTTCACATCTTTGAAGATGAATGGATGAATAAAAAGGAAATTATTAAAAGCATTATACGCAATATAATCGGTAAAACTGAAAATAAAATATATGCTAGAAAATGCATCATTCAAAATGTTAATGACAATGAAAAAAAAGAATTTTTAGAAAAAAATCATATACAAGGAAATATTAATTCACAAATAAATTTAGGACTATATCACGATGGTGAACTAGTATCATTAATGTGCATCGGTAAACCTAGAATCAATTTAGGTAGAAAAACATCACTAGAAGATGAATATGAACTCTTACGTTTTTGTAATAAACTTAATACAAATATTGTTGGTGGTGCAAGTAAACTATTTAAATATTTTATAACAAACTATAGTCCAACGCTAATAACATCCTACTGCGATTATAGATGGAGCATTGGTAATATGTATGAAGCATTGGGATTTACTTTATCCCATCATTCACAACCAAACTACTATTACATAATTGGCAATAATAGAAAAAATAGATTTAAATATAGAAAATCAGAATTGATTAAAGAAGGTTTTGACCCAGAAAAATCAGAAAAAGAAATAATGGAAGAAAAAGGAATACACCGAATATACGATTGTGGGTCATTGGTATATACATGGAAAAATGAGGGTAGAAATTAATCTATCCTCATTTGCTATTTCAAATTATTTTTTATATATTTGCAAAAAATATATTATACTATGTAGATGACTTGAAATGCAATAAACTTAAAATTAGTCTAAGTACAGACCAGTGTATACATTTTTGGCAAATATTCTTTACTTGGCTAATATTAGGATTTCTACAATAGCTTTATTTCTTATTTCCAGTATCAGTTAATACCTTATCACTCTCTAGGAACACTTTCTTAAAGAACTCATAAAGTGAACTAGTAGGGTGGTCAGCGTATTTCTTTAAACCCTCAATTGCAGTTTCTCTAATCTTACCGATGATTGGCTCATGTTGGATAACCTCTTGGGCGTGCATTGCGATTTCTTCCTCAGAATCGCCTTGACCCATCATCTGCTGTTGCTGTGGTTGAACCATACTTGGGTCTGGCTGTTGTTCTGCGCCCATTTCTGGAGACATTTCAGCACCCATACTGTCATCCATCATACCATCTTCACCATTGAAAATATAGTCTTCTGTAAGCTGTGCTTTCAAGCTTTTTAATTCATTTAGAATATTTTTAAAATCTTTTTTCATAATTAATAAACGTTTATTTGTATATAAATATCAAGTAATGTTAAAATATAATAATATATTTGATAGATTCAATTTTTTTTCATACATTTGCATCGGTAAAACAAGTTTATTTTATTTAAAACAAGTTTAACATGGAAAAATTAGAAACATTAAAAAATGTAGTTGACAATGCAATTATAGGCTCTATGTGCGTTGTTGGAAAAGTTGAAACCAAAAAAGAAACAAATTCTTTTGGTCGTATTTGGACAACCTCGTTACTATGTTCCTCAGATGGCCATTATGTAGTATGTACGGTTCAAAAAGAAAAAGTTGGGAAAAACTATGATGAAATTATTAAAAATTTGAAAATTGGTAAAGAAGTCTATCTTAAAGGCTCGATGTCTAAAAGAAACATATTCTATGTAACTTTTGCTAGCCAAAATGTCTTTAGAATGGAACTTAACCATTTTGAAGAAACTAATGAAATTAAAGTTTTTAAGTACATTTATGATGGTGATGAAAAGTCTGCAATAGACTTAATTAAAAAATGTGGGGATAACTTCAATGTAAATTACGAATGTTGCGGTAGAATACTTATTTTTTCTGCTATATCTAAAAAAATGGGAGGCCTATGTGAAAATATAATCAAACATCCTAAGTTTAATTGTTCAGTGGAAGATGGATTTGGCGAAACACTTCTTGAATCATTGCTATATCTGCTAGGAATTGCAACAGCAGAAAACGATACATCTTTTCTAGAAAGAATGATTCGAGCACTTCTGAATAATAGTAGCAAACAAGATTTGAATGCTGTTGACCTAAACAATGACACCGCCATCAATATTTCTTGCGAATATCCTAATCTTCTTTGGGTAACTGAAGACTTAGCTAACAGAGAGTATGTGAACCCAAATATCATAGATGACTTTGGCTTGACAGCATTAACCAATGCAATTCGCAATGATAACATTGATGCGATTAAACTGTTATCAAAAAGAAAAGACTTAATCGTTAGGGACAAAGATATAGAACTTGCAACTAAGCATGGCATTAACCTTTCAGAATATGGCTTGTAAAATAAAATGCAATTATATACAGTTTGACCATACTAAATTTATTTAAAAATGAAAATAATATGAAACAAAAAAGAAAAATTGAACTGCAAAAAAAAGCAAAAGAAATAGTAGATTATATGGCAAAACACCCAAATGCATCTTTATTTTACGGATTTATGCCGTCAGAAGAACATGACTATTTAGTAAAATGCTTGGAAAAAAAATAACCAAAGCTGTCAAGATTACATAATTACTGATTTTGGGGCAAATATATGTAATTACCAAATAAAAAGAGGAAGATTATTAGTCTTCCTCTTTTCTTTTCCATTCATACCTTAACAATCCGCAATCATATATTCTATAAAAACCAAGATACTCTGTCATTTGTTTTTCAGTCCATTCCAATGGTACACCATATTTCTTATTTAATTTGGCTTTTCTATATCCGAATTTATGCTCCCTTTTCTGACCGTTTACATATCTATAATCTGGTGCCAATTCCTCTGCCAATTCAAATCCTAGTTCTGTATATACATTATGCTCTTTTGAAAGCGTCCAACGTCTATCAGCGAATGATTTTACATATATTGGATTATATGCTGTCAGAAAGGCTTTAAATAGCTTTCCAGCCACTCCTATACATCTTATACTATTATCAGTTGCAAATCTTGTCAAATTCCAATTGTCTTTACTTTCTTGAGTAAAAAGCATTACACCAACTAATTTGCTCTCATAAAAACACCCAAATGCAACAGATGAATCCACAGAACCTTGAATGTGGTTTTTATCTAAAAATTCATATGCAAGGTGTTTATCTATTTCTTTTACTTCGCATTTTCTTGCGTATATTTTCTCTCCATCATTAAATCCTAATATGTGTTTTATTTTTCTTAAAACAATTTCTTGTCTTTCAATCCACTCGTCTTCAAATATCTGGATTAATCTTATACCTTTCTCATTACATTTAATAAGTTTGTTTAAATGATAATTCTTATCCTTATTAAATTCTTCTGAATGCCATCTAAGACCGTTATATTCAATTGCAGTATGTAATTTTGGTATATAAATATCTAATTCTAAACCATCCAAGACGCTCCTATCTCTTCTAATGACCTCATCTTTAGGGATAAAATTACATATATATTCATATAATTCAATTTCTGATTTGGATAAAAAATGTGAACAACTTGCGCATCCCTTTCCTTGCAAATGGTCATGAGGCGTTTGCCAAAACTCTCCGTGACTAGGACAAATAATACAAACCTTTGTCACACTATCTATGTATTCTACTTTGGAATATTCATACTTATCTCCATGAATTTGTTTTGCTTTTGCAATAAAATCATTTGTATTTGACTTAATATTACCACTGCACATAGGACATCCGTTTCCTTTAAAATGCTTGTTTGGCGTTTGCCAAAATTCTCCGTGAATTGGACAAATAATACAAACTTTAGTATGATTATTAGTATAACTAACTTTGGAATAATCGTATTTGTTCTTGTGAATTTTTTCCGCAGCTTCGACAAATAATGCTTTGTCTTTCTTCATATTACCACTGCATTTTGGGCATCCTTGACCTTGAATATGAGATAATGGCCTTTGCCAAAACTCTCCATGCCTCGGACATATAATGCATACCTTTTCTTGACATAAATTATAATCTACCTTAGAATAATCATATTTATCTCCATGTACTTTTTTAGCTTCACAAATAAACTGCTCAGTTGTCTTTTTGTATTTGTTAGATAATATTTTATATCTACACTTGGAGCAACCTTGGCCATTCAAATGGTTATAAGGTTTTTGCCAGAATTCGCCATGCTCTTTGCATATTACACAAATTTTTTCTTTAGGATTTATGTAAATAGATTTGGAATAATCATATTTATCTCCATGTACTTTTTTAGCTTTTTCAATAAATTCTTCTGTATTCATCTATATCTTTGTTTTTTATAAAAAAATTATTCTTTTATCCCCACATTGCAAAGATATAAATAAATATATTAAAAAACAAAAAAAATTAGAGGGAATTTTTATATCCCTCTAATTTTTAAAGTTTTATGAATTTATTTTCTTATTAAATATCGTCAAAACTGACGCCCTCTGGCGTGAGGATAAAGTCGATTGTGATATACTCAAGTGCATTATATGGTTTGAAGTAAATCTTAACTGGAAGCTCTCTTCTCTCTCTTGACTCAATAGTGTCATTAACCTCAATTCTGTAATCAGAGATACCTCTGTTGCTTCTGATGCTATCCATGATTGGAGTTACAGTAGAAATGAATGACTGCTTTGTTGTTGCATCGTTTGGCTCGAAGATGAGACCGATACAAGATATTGCAATAAGCTTTCTCATTCTCAATAACAATCTACGAACTGCAATACGGTTAAGCTGAGACTCATTAATCTGCAAGTTCTTCTGGCCCCAAATCTTTGGACCATCTTGCGCAAATGTCTTAACTGGGTTGATTCTTCCATCATACAAAACATCCTCATCAGCTAACTTTGTAATGAAGTGTGCTCTTACGCAGTCAACATTACCACGTTCGATACCTGCAGGTGCGAACCAAGGATAATTTTGATTATCAGTTTGTGCAAAGTTACGTACAACATCCTTTGTTGCTGGCAAGTATATATATTGGTTATTATCAATATCTAAGTATTTAACCCAAGGATAGTATGTACAAGTATAGTTTGAATCGATTTCTGTATCTTCCAAATTATAGACTGCATCATCAGGTGTATACATTTCATCTGCATAATCACCAGCTCCCTTTGGTTTATCTGGTGTAGTAACCACATAGATTGAATCTGCTCTTTCTTCCTCAATCATTTCGATTGCCTCTTTAACAAGTAATGTTTGGTTAACATAGTCAATACCTGGTGTTGCAAATACGTTAATATCACTTTGTTCTGGGTTACTGAATTGACGGATACCAGCGAGATAAGCATACCAGTCAGAGGTTATACCATTTTGGTTCAATCCAAGTGATTCTGGGTCTTTAATCTTATTAAATGAATATCCTTCTCCGCTTCCTTGGTTAATGAATCCTCTATACTGAGTCATTTTAAAGTTATCTGTATTAGTTCTTTCGTCTCTATAAACATCCCATCCATCGAAGCCTCCATAGAAGAACACTGTGAACTTACGAAGGTTTACATATTCATAGATTGAACCATACATTTCAGTTTCCTTACCAATTACTGGTGGTTGGTCTAGAACTTGTGTTCTAGAATTTGTTGATACGCAATCGAATTCATATCCAGATTCATTATCAACTGTGACAGTAAATCTATTATCACCGATTCTAGCATCTTTATCAAGTCTTGAGTCAAGATGGAATCCATGAGACAAGAAACTTGGGTCATTAATATATGCCTTTGTGCCTTTGAATGTAAAGTTATCGATATCAACACCAATCCATGAAGAAAGACCGAAATATTGTTTTCTATTCTTTATATCTTCGTCAAAATACCTGTTGTACTTGATTGTTGGGAATTTGACATTATCTTTACTCTCGCCAGCAATAGGTTCTCCGTCATACATTGGTATTGGGTATCCTAAGAATCCCGCTGGTACTGATGTTCTAGCAGCTGTTGTCTCATTAACCTCAACAGTGATATATTTTGATTTAGACTCATATAGTCCATCAAATGAACCAATCTTGTATGCAATATAGTTTGAATCACCAGGAACCATTGTACATCTTCCAAACTTCTCAAGTGGAATGATTGATTCATCAAGGTCATCTACTCTACGTACTACAACATCGAACACACCCTCATCTGGTCTAATATTCTCTATTGAAACTTTAACCTCATAATTGGAGTTATCGCCATCTGAGATTGTATGGAATCTGAACAACTTTGTCATTTCGATATGGTCATAGTCACCCTTCAAGTTAGAAACAATCCAAGGGGTTGAAGCATATCTATATGCTGACTTATAGTCATTTAGGTCAAGCTGTACATATACAATGTCGTTTCCGCTCATCTTATAGTACAAACCGTCAGAATTGTTAAGAACGAGTGTTGAAGCTGCACCACTGTTCTCTGTGGTAGCTGAATTACCCCCATATCCACCTCCAAGCAAGTTTCCGTAATAGTTGATATACTCGAAATCACTTGACATATTTCTTCTGTTGTCTAGCACTTCATCAACGCTTTCTGTGGTATATGCAGAATAGTAGTAATGTCTCTTTCCATCTTGTGTGGTATATTGCCTTACGGTGTAGATTTGGCCAACCTTCATTGGGAATTGAGCGACTGTGGTTGCCGACCATTCAATAGCTTCTTGCGTACCATCCTTGATACTAGATGGCCTTCTATTAATCTCGGTGCTAAATCCATACTTCACATCAAGTGATGAAGCCTCAGCCACTGTATATGGTCTTCCAAGTTTATAGTTATACAAAACACACCTTAGACCTTTTCCCTTTGGATTAGTTGTGGTTGATGCCTCTGCCAATGAGCTTGCCAAATATCTACGTCCGACATATTTCCTATTCAAAGAGCTTTGTGGCACTTCTGCAATGCCAAATACTGGCTCATGATGGTCATAGTCTGCCGTATTGTAAACGTCATATCCTTCAAGGACATTTGTGATTTGGTTAACCTCATAGTTAGCAATTGCTTGTTCAAGAGCAACATCATACAATGACTCAACGAAAATTGGTGCATCACCATCATATGCCTTTGTACCAAGAACATTTAAAATGTATTCCTTGTCAAATGGGTTCAAAGAAACTGGATATTCAAAATATCCTTGTTTTATGGCTTCTTGCCTTTGTTCCTTATTTCCATTATATCCTAAGCTAATCACTGCTTCTACATCCCCTGAGCTTGCATGCGCTCCAATAACACCGACAAGCTTAAATCTACCCTTATTGGTCTGAGATACTGTCCATGAGCCAGCATCAGAATCGATGCCATAACCATTACACTCATCACCAGTACTATACAACGGTATATAAGGCTTAATCTGTAAAGCATTCAACCAGAATCCTTTTTTCTCACATGCTTCTGCTGACGTATTGCCAACTTTAGTTTTTTCTCCGACATGATATCTTAATGTGTCATATTTTGTTGTCTCACAAGTACATCCAGAGGTGTTGCCTGTATCATATGGATGATAAGTACCTCTTGAACGTATCAATGCAACAGCTTGTTTGTCCCCACTAGCATTCCCTCCAAATCCATTAGATGCAGTTACAAGCCATGCTGGACCCGCATTGAAACCACTTAACCCAAGAACACGAACAACCTTAAGCTGCTCAGATTCATTTAAGTATGATTTTGCAATGTAAGGTAATTCATATTTAGGATACTGAGTACCCTTGAATTTCTCTGTACTAGTTCCACCAAACATCTCTTGGTATTCACGCCAATTAGAAATATCCATTGCTTGAAATGCAGGACCACGCAGTGTTTCGCCAACAAGTCCAAGAGTAGTAATTCCAAGACTCTTAACTGCATAAGTGAGGTCTATTTCTCTTGTATAAATTCCAGGAGATACATGTATTCCTCTTGCATTATCTGCCATAATTTTTTAATTATTTAATAATTATTATTTTAACTCGTTATTTTTATATAAATATCTAACAAATTTCATTAATTGATTATTATGGGTAAATATTTCACCTTTTAAGCCCAAAAAATATTGTTTAAAATGAAAGTGTTGATTTTTTCATCATTAACCTCATCCTTGATTCTGTCTATGAATTCAACAATATGTGAATAGTCAAAATCAAGTTCAGACTTCATTATCCTATCATGATACTCCTTTAGCTTTTCAATATCATCATAGCTCTTATGAAACTCATCTTGAATTAAAAACGCATAACTAGTTATCTTACCAACCATAGTTAGGTAATTGTGTAATTTATAAGCATCATTGAAATCAAATTCAAACTTGTGTCTAACATCAAACTCTAAAAGTATTCTCTCCAATACCATCAACTCTTCCAACTTGATTTTCATAACAATTCTTTATTTTTTAATGTATTATTAAAAATAAATATCTATTAATATTTGAAAAAGTAAAATGGGCAGTTATTTGCTGCCCATCTTAAAAAAACAATTTATTCTGTTATTTCTTCAACCTTAAAGCAATCATCATTACCCAAGATAACTTCATATCCATATTTATTTGCGGTCTGCTCCGCTGATGCTAAAGCTTTCTTTCTAACTTCCTTATTCTTATAATTATTATAATCTTCCGCACGTAATGAAATCTTGGTAATTCCACTTACCGAATAATTGCTATCAGCTGGAACACCAAACTCCAGCATAAAACGAGGAACACCTAACCTACTAGGCTGGTCTACGAAATCCTCATACCCCAAAGTGTAATTGTTTATTATTGCCTCACCAATTGTATTCTCACATTCATCACGATAATAATCTTGGAATGTCTTGGACTCATCACCACTCTTTTTGTGAATGGTCTTTAAAAATTTTCCAGCATAGATATTGCCTTGAGTCTCACCACTAGTGTCACCGTCCTCAATGAAGTTAACAAAGTACCATCTCACATCAGCACCACTTGCTCCTTCTTTTACAACTATATATGGAGTTGTATTCTCATCTATCGGCATTACACAAGCATCATCGTCCTTTACAGTCTTAATGTTAAAGATAACACTCTCTTTGACATATGCATATAGAGGACTTGGAATTTTAGTAACTAAACTTTTCATATATTTTAAACTATTTTTTTATTTTTGTTATTTTATAATAAATATCATGGCATATCAAAAAAATGCAGCCAAAAATGACTGCATTTTATAGAATAGTTGTGCCAACTGCGATGTTATCACCATTTATTAGAACCTAAAAAAAATGATTTAAGCAAAATTCAATGTCAAACCGTTTGCAACTGGGTCTGTGATTCCACCTGTCTTGTTAATGTTGTAAAGGTAGAATACTTGGTTATGTTCGCCAAAGTTATTCTCAGTCACCTTAACACCATTGTATTTGCAGTTAATGAAGTTGAATGTCCAAGTCTGAACCTTTGACAAATCACCGTTTAATGCAACGTCAGTAGTAGCAGGTTGATAGATAATCAATCCTGCCCATCCCCAATCTGCTGCATCCTTGTTTGGGGTGTTCTCATATGTCCAAGCAACGTTCTCGAAGTTAACTGTAACACCAGTAGCATTCTTGTAGTTTGCAAGTCTCAATGCATTTGAGTTGTTAACGTTTAAGTTAAGATTAACGTCTGAAATATTGATTACAGCATCGTTGTTTGGCCTATAGATGTTAAATACATTGTGTGCTAATGAAACATCGTTAACGTTTACATTTGATGCGTTGAATGAATCAGTACCAGCACCAACTTCCTCGAATACGTTATATGGTTTTGCACCATCTGCAATAGTGATGTTTGAAACATCAACCTTTGGAGCATCTACCAAGAAATATCCATTTGAAGAACCCTTGTCACCAGTTACTTCAACGTCATCAAGAGTTATTGACTCAACTGCTGCAAGGTTAACTTGCTGTGCTGCCTCAACATTTGCAATTTCAAGGTTCTTGAATGTCTTCTTTGCTGCAAGGGCATTTAATGCCTCTTCACCATCGATGAATACATCAGTGTCTTGTGGATTATCGATTACATTAATATCCTCTGCTGTAGAAGCTATTGCTGTCTCATCATCGAAGAAACCACAGTCGAGCACATTCGTAAACTTGATACCGTCCTTATCAACTGTGATTGGGTTCTTGATTGCTGGAGCTGAATATCCAGCTGCAACAGCCTTAACCTTGTTTGAAGCGATTGAGATACCATCACTGCCCTCAAGCTCAGCATTCTTAACAGCATCGTTAATTGCTGCTTGTATACCTTCAACTCTAATGCCATCCTCATCCACAACAAGGAATTCCTCACTGTGTGCATTGTACTTAATTGAAATTGTATTGTGAGTATTGTCAATATCAATACCATTTCCAGCTGTATAGTAATCAACAAGGTCTTTGGTGTTGATATAAACAGGCTCTTCTTGATTTGCAATCACAAGCTTGATAGCTGTGTCAGGTCCTTCTAGGTCTTCTGTGAATGTATTACCATTCCACGTACCATGTACAAGAGAACCACTTGTCACAACCAAGTCCTTTGGAATGTCAATTTTACCAATCTCAGTCTTTCCTGTACCAACTCCTTGAGAAAGAATATAAGTCTTAAGATAACCAGCTGTTGGCTCTCCTGCAACATCAAGAGAAATGGTCAACTTTTCAGTCAACTCTTCCTTAAGTGCTGCCAACGCATCTGCAACAGTGTGGTTTTCATCAAATCCCTCACCAATTTTGTCATTGATGTCATTGATTGCATCTGTAAGGGTTGTACCATCAATGCCATCACCAATTGTTTCATTGATTTTAGCGACTTCTTCTTTGATTTCCTCAACCTCTGCTGCACTACCTTCGATGTCAAGAATGGTGTAGTATGATTTACCACCGCCATTATCTTCCATTTCATCAGCATTTGCATAGAATCCAACCAATGTACGGATGATTGGGTCTCCACCAAGCTCAGAATAAAGATAACGTGCCAACTTTGCAACACCATCGTTTGTTGCAGATTGGGTCAAACCTTGATAAGCCAACTCCTTGCTTTGATAGACCTTACCGTTACGTAAAAGTCCTAAAGAATAAAGATTTTTTACCATAATTCTCAAAATATTTTATTAAAGTTATTCTATATAATAAATATTTTAATATTCCACAAACTTTTCATAGAATCCTATAAAATTTCCATATTCCTTTAATTTAGTTGTTTTATCCATTATTTGCTTTTTTTCTTTTCATTAGGGCTTAATTTAATATTGTTTTTCCACTCTTTCAAAATATCTTCATATTCTGAAAAATCTTTATCAACGAAAAATTGTTTTGCATGTATTATTATATGTTTGTTTTTCATTTCAAATATTTCCTCATTATCAACAACTGAAGGAAAATATTTTTCAAATGATGACAGTTGTAAACCAACTTGCACATATCCATTTTCACAATCTTTTGTAACTTTCTTTAGTACCTTTAATCTGTCCTCATCATTTAATTCAGAAGGGAATATTCTACTAAGATATGCACTCCATTCATAAGCCCTCCAAAAACTACCTTCCATATAAAAATGAATATCAAACAAACTATCTTTATCTCTTTTTTCTGAACTGAATATTTCTTGTACTGACATAACAATATTAAATTTTTAATAAATATATAATTAAAATAAAAAGTATGGTTGGGCTTGCGCTTGTGCCATACTTTTTATTTTAATTTGATTGACTTGGTATTGGTTGGATGATGAATTCTCAACCAACCACAGGGCGAACCGACCAGCCGTACTCACGGTTGTCATCGCCCACGCCCTTGCCACCATTGCCAAAGCTCAAGTAGTAAGCTCTATTACTACCACGAGGAGAAGAACCCCAAAAGTCACCGTTATTGCCTACATCGTCCTGGCTACCAACGTGCCAGTAGCCAGCAGCAGGAATGAATAAAACAGCCCCATTGGTAGCTGTGAATGTGCCGCCATTTATTCCACTACCTTTGTAGTTTGTTACCCACTGATAAGTAGTATTAGCTGTCAATTCTTGCATTTGTGCTCTCGTTGGCATATGCCAAGAGCCACCCCATACTTGGGATGCCGTATCGACAGAAGAATCTAGTGGGTCTTCTGTTCCACTATAGTTGCTATCGCCACTTGTTGCTGCATACTGAGCAGCACCCTTACCGTATTGATAGTAATTACCATAATCCGTTTCTGATGAAGCACCAACGTTCATTGTTGCCCACTTCGTGCCACTTGGCAAGCCAAGGTCAACATATTCATGACCGTTATAAGGGTCAACAAATGGATTATAATGTACCTCATTTTCATTAACACAGTAACTTACATTAGGCAAAATTAGATTTTGTCTAGCTTCCTCATACTCAGTATGATTTTCAAACTTTTTTAAATAGATTGCCATAATTGTTATATTGTTATTAAATTTATTATTATCATATAGTAATAAATATCTTATGGAAAATAAAAATGAGGAACTGTATTGAAACAATTCCTCATCTTTTGTATATTATAATTGATTTTTTTTTTTATCCTTGCGTGTCATCATAGTAGCCACAATCTATGTTTGCAATTCCAAGTGTAATGTTACCATTTGCATCAGTATTAACAACAATTGCCTCATTGCCTGTAGTAGTTACAGAAGAAGTTGCAGCACTGATTGAAATAGGAGCTACACCGTTTGCTACAGCTACTGCCTTATCATTAACTGTTACACTAGTAATGGTCTTTGCACTAAGAGTCTCAACATCACCACTAACCGCCTCGATTCTTTCGTCAAGGTCAGTTAATGCAGCAGCAGTAACTTGCTCATTAGTGGTAATTACATTATCAACCTCCATAAATGCCTCGGTAATTGAGCTAGATGATGTAATTCCACTTAACGCATCTGATGATGTGAAACCACTCATCTTAATCTTAGAAGCATCAGTCTGAATATCAGCTGTCTTATTACCAAGTTCATTACTGATTGATGCTGTAATACTACCATTTGTAGATGTGATAGCGGTGATTGTCTTGCCACTAAGTTCTGCAAGGTCTGTTGCAGAAGCAATGTCATTCTCTTGAATTGTTAAACCGCTCTGAACAAGTTTGCCATCAAGTTCTTCAATAGAAATAGTTACGTGATTTCCACTTGTAGCACCAGTCACAGTTGCATCAAGGCCAGCAACAACAGTATCGAGCTGCCTTTCAATCTCAGCCCTAATACCATTAACCTTGAAACCATCAGCACCAACTGTTAAGAAATCAACTGGAGTGTCTTGTGAGTCTTTTTCTGAAGTTGGGTCAACAACACCCTTAACCTTATTTGCGGTTGCATCCCAAGTAACACCACTTGCAAACTCTTGCTCATTGATAAATGCGCCAACTGGGACTGCTGCAACAAGAGTGTTTCCACTTACATCCTCATACGCATAGCACAATGCTTGATTTGCTTGAGTCTGTGCTGTTTCTGGAATATCACTCCAACCATTTGTCTTGTTATATGTTGGTAATACTTGTGGGTTTGCTGTGGTATCAGCGTGTAACAATGCAACTGAAAGCAATGCGCTGTCCTTATAAATTTTAATAGTTGCACCAATTGTATTACCGCTTGCGCCAACAAGGTTATACTGTTCCTTTACATTAGCTTCACTTGGAGTTGTTGCTGAAATTGTAAGGAGTGAACTAACAGTCTTGTTGTTCTGTGCATCAGCATCAGAAATGTGTATGGTATCTTCATCGCCAACATACTGTGTAAGAGCAGCAGAAGCAACCTTCAACACTTTACTTGTTTCATCTTGCACAATGGTGTCATTGTCAATGTTAACCTCGAAGTTAACACCACCGTCAGTATTGTCAGTCAATACGATTGTCTGAGCGCTAGAAGTAATCTCTCCACGTGACACAGAAATTTCACCATTTGTCTGGTCTACTTCTATCACAAATTTCTTTGCAACAGCAGTATCATCTACACTTGGAAGGGTTGCTGTTGTTGCAGATACAATACCATCAGCTTGTGTTACGTTTGTTACATATACGCCAGTACCAGTTGTAACACCACTGTAATCCATCTGATTCTTTAATTCATCAGCATATCTCTTAGCACCTTCAACAGAAGTCTCAGCACTTGTTGACTGTCCATTACCGCTTAATGCTGTAAGCTGTGCTGTTACTGTTTCTGAAGCACCAGAACCAACGCCATCACCAAGTATTGCATTTATCTCTTCACGAAGTTTCTCAACATCACCACTAGCGCCCTCAGTATCGAAGATTGTGATGTCATGTGTTGAGCCTGTTACATAAACAAAACCAACTATTGTTTTAACCGTACCACTTACTGTATAACGAGCAAGCAAGGCAGTACCATCGGCTGAATCTTCCTTATGTGCGTTTAAAAGAGAAATAGCAGCATCACGTGTGATGTTAACAGCTTGGTTTCTTAAGAACTTAATGTTCTGTACATTGTTATTACTTATTGCCATAATTTATAAATTATTTATTTTTTTTTTATTACTTTCTATATAAATAGTTTTTTATTTTCATTTCTTAAGTTCATCAATTAATTTATCTGCATATTTTACTGCAATACTTGATATTTGCTTCCTAAACACATATTCCAATATAAATACGAAAATACTATTAGATAATATTGAATTCATTATACTAATCGATGCGTCAATCCTAACTTGGTCCCAATTAATACCTAACTTATCCATAAAAACTAGCTTTCTTATAAAATATGAATTTATTCTTCCATAATGTGTACTACCATTGGTATGCTCACAATAAGATGAGTGCATAATAAAAGGAGTAACCTTTTGTTTGATTACTCCTTTGTTATATCTACTGTTATGGTATAGGTTCTATGCTGCTTGCATACTCACTCCAACCACTTGCTGACTTATATGTTTCTACACTTGCTGAAGGCACGTATATCTTTCTATTACTTGGATTATTGACGAAAGCATTACTACCCAATGTCGGAGGTGTAGTTGCTCTTACTGTTGCGCTTGTAAGACTACTACAATTAAAGAAAGCATCATTACCAATACTTGTAACACTATTTGGTATGTCTATACTTGTAAGGCTAGTACACTGAGTGAAAGCATAATTACCAATACTTGTAACACCACTACCTATTGTACAACTTGTAAGACTAGTACACAAAGAGAAAGTAAAACTACCAATACTTGTAACACTATCTGGTATGTCTATACTTGTAAGACCAGTACAACCATCGAAAGCACTATTACCAATACTTGTAACACCACTACCTATCGTACAACTTGTAAGACCACTACAGCTTTGGAAAGCATAATTACCAATACTTGTAACACTATTTGGTATGTCTATACTTGTAAGACCAGTACAACAATTGAAAGCACTCTCACCAATACTTGTAACACCACTACCTATCGTACAACTTGTAAGACTACTACAATACATGAAAGCTTGAACACCAATACTTGTAACACCACTTGGTATGTTTATACTTGTAAGACTAGTACAGCTAGCGAAAGCATAATTACCAATACTTGTAACACCACTTGGTATATCTATACTTGTAAGACTATAACAATTTCTGAAAGCACTCTCACCAATACTTGTAACACCACTACCTATCGTACAACTTGTAAGACTATAACAATTTCTGAAAGCACTCTCACCAATACTTGTAACACCACTACCTATCGTACAACTTGTAAGACCACTACAGCTTTGGAAAGCATAATTACCAATACTTGTAACACTATTTGGTATGTCTATACTTGTAAGACC